>Ga0074045_10000499_pt1 | contig 38041 bp, 36 predicted proteins | sample BogForMeECP23OM2_FD_94442 | JGI IMG/M metagenome (GOLD analysis project Ga0074045, IMG submission 94442) | Bog forest soil microbial communities from Calvert Island, British Columbia, Canada - Bog Forest MetaG ECP23OM2 | ecosystem: Environmental > Terrestrial > Soil > Wetlands ...
GTCGAAGCCGAACAGCGCCGCCTCCGGGTCATTGCGGACGGTCTGAAAGATCTGATTGATCGCGGTAAAACAATCGGCGAGCCGGTCACCATCCGACAGGCGGGTATGGCGCAACAGATCGGCAATGTTGAGCGCATGAAGCGACGGCGCAGTGCGGCCGGCGGGCGTCTCACGCGCCAGCTCGAAAAAAACCTGTGAGAGCAGAAAATTGTCTTTAATCAACTCGAACATCTGTAGCGCCTCTTCGGGCGTGCAGGCCGCGAGAGCAGCGGAATGAACCTGCGACGGGTCGTGATCGAGCCTGCTCAGGGCGCCCAACGCCGCGCCGATCTCGTGCTCGACCCAGCGGCGCACCTCGGGCGGGGCCGCTCTCAGCTGCTCCAGGGAAAACGTAAAGCTGGTCATCACCGGCTCCTCGTGATCGGCGTTCGCTCGAGCTTGTGTCTCGAAAGATAGTAGCGGGCGTTGACCCAGATCAATTAAGCACCGTCGCGAAAGGATCGGTGGCGCAGTTCATTTCTGCCACAGGATCAATGAAAGCTCGACCGGCACCCGCACGCCGGGAAAATGGGGGACGATCCGAACGGTGTACACCTCCGCCGATCGGGTCGCCGGCGCCGTTCCGGCAAAAATATGACCGTTCGTTGCGCCGATGATTGCTTCGCGGCGGAGAAGTTCGCCGAGGAATGGTGGTTCGCCGTTACGCGGATCGGCATAGAGCTGAACCGCAACATCGGCCGGCGCGATCTCGCCGAGATAGACCGGCACCGATAGAGACCAGGACTTGCCGTCACGCGAGAGGCTCGTTTCCCCGATGTGAAGCCCCGACCAGTGCCGACGCAACCGAGATTCCCAAGCATGCATCGCCCGCGCCGGCTCACCCCGGTCGGCAGTGCGGCGGCGCAGCTCGGCTGCCCCGGCGAGGTAGTATTGCCCCACATAATCGCGCGCCATTCGGCTGCTGCTGTAGGTCGGGGTCAGTGACGCCATGCTTCGGCGCACGCGTTCGAGCCAGCGCCGCGGCATTCCGGCCGCGTCGCGCGCATAGAATTCCGGCACCACCTCTTGCTCGAGAATGGCGTAGAGCGCCTCGGCATCCTCGGCATCTCCCTCACCCTCGGTGCGCGCGCGGCCGTCACCGATCGCCCAGCCGAACTCCGGCGCGTAGGCTTCTGCCCACCAGCCGTCGCGCTCCGAGAGGTTGAGGCCGCCATTGACCAGCACCTTCATCCCGCTGGTGCCGCACGCCTCCCATGGCCGGCGCGGGGTGTTGATCCAGACATCGACGCCCTGCACCAGCTCTTGGGCCAGGGCGATATCGTAGTCTTCGAGGAAGACGATGCGCTGGCGGAACTCGGGCCCCTGCGCGAGGCCGATCCACTCGCGGATCATTTCTTTGCCCTCATCGTCCGCCGGATGCGCCTTTCCGGCGAGGACCAGCTGGACCGGCCGGGCCGGATCGTTGAGCAGGCGGGCGAGGCGCGCCCGATCCGCAAGCAGCAGGTTCGGCCGCTTGTAGCCAGTGAAGCGTCGAGCAAAACCGACCGTCAGCGCGTTCGGATCGAGCACGTTTGCCGACTGCGCGACGATCTCGGGCGGGTAGCCGCGGCTGCCGAGCTGCCGGGCCAGCCGAGTGCGTACTTGTTGGATCAGAGTCTGCCGCTCTTCGCCGGCCATGACCCACAGTTCCTCGTCCGAAAGGCTCGCGACCAGATCGGGAAGCGCATCCGGCACGCCGCGCCAGCGCTCCTTGCCGCAGGCCGCTGTCCACAGATCGTCAGCGCCCGGTGAATCCCAGCTCGGGACATGGACGCCATTGGTGACATGGCCGATCGGCACCTCGACCTCCGGCCAGCGCGGAAACAGCGGCTGAAAGATGCGCCGGCTGACTTGGCCGTGCAGCCGGCTGACGCCAAAGGTCAGCATCGATCCGCGCATCGCAAGATAGGCCATATTGAACGGCTCGTTTTCATCGTCGGAACGGGCACGGCCCAGTGCCAGGAATTCGTCCAGCCCGATGCCGGCCTCGGCGAGAAAACCCTCGACGTAGCGTGCATATTTGGCGAGCGCGTCGGCCGGAAACCGGTCGAACCCGGCCTCTACCGGGGTGTGGGTGGTGAAGAGATTTCCCGCGCGTGTCGCCCACAATGCCTCCCGGAACGAGAGGCCCGAGCGCCGCATATAAGCTCGCGCCCGCTCGAGAACGGCGAAGGCGGCATGGCCCTCGTTCAGATGGCAGATCTCGACCTCGGGGGCGAGCGCCTCGACCGCCCGCCAGCCTGCGACCCCGAGAACGACCTCCTGCGAGATGCGGATTTCGCTCCCGGCATCGTAAAGTTTGCCTGTGATGCCGCGGTCGGCTGGGCTGTTGAGCGGGTCGTTGGCGTCGAGCAGGTACAGTTTGATGCGCCCGACCAGAGCCTGCCACACGCGTAACGAGACGGTCCGCCCGGGCAGGTCGAGAGCGACGCGGAGCCAGGCTCCGTCCTGGCCCTGCGCCAGCTCGATCGGGAGCGAACCCGGGTCGTTAAATGGATAAGCCTCGTGCTGCACCCCGGCGGCGTCGATGATCTGGCGGAAATAGCCCTCCTGATAAAGGAGACCCACGCCGATTACGGGTATCCCGAGATCGCTCGCCGTTTTGAGGAAGTCACCGGCGAGGATGCCGAGCCCTCCGGCATAGAGCGGCAACCCCTCGCCGAGGCCGAACTCCATGCTGAAATAAGCCACACCGGAGAGGGCAGCGGCGCCATACGCGGAGGAGAACCAGCCCGGCGTGTCGAGATAGGCTCGCCGAGTGCCCGCGAGCCGCTCGAGTTCGGCGACGAACGAGCTGTCGGCGGCGAGCGCCCGCAGCCGTTCGGCCGAGATGTCCTGAAGGATGACCCAAGGGTTTCGGGTGCGGCTCCAAGCCTCCGCATCGACCCGTTCCCATAGCGCGTCCGCCTCGTGGCTCCAGGTCCAGCGCAAGTCGAGCGCGAGCTCACCGAGTGCCTGGAGCCCGGTCGGGAATCGCGTGTCGGCAATGCCGGCATTCGTTGTTATTCCGTTGTTGTGGCGGCTTTGGCAGGCCGAAAATTCGTTGATCCGGGGTGCCCGAACCTGACGTATAAGTGATTGAAATAACGGTCCCTTATGCAGACCGCGAGATGCTTTTCGCCGGCGGGAAGGCGATTTTCGTTGTATTTCGGGTGCAGTTCCTCCCGGATCAAGGCATCGACCCCGGCTGCGCGGCAAGAATTCTCAGCGCTACAGGTTCAGCCCGTTGATCTGCATCAATGCCCGCGCAACCCGAGCAACGACGATGCGGGCGAACTCCGGAACCGCCATAATCGCGCAAGATCAGGGGACACGAATTTGGCCGCCACGGGACATTCGATCACCTATCGCGAGCTGGGCGCGGGCGGGGCCGGCCTGCCGGCCACCGAGCCCGGTCGCCCGCTGCCGCCGGCCCTGCTCTATCGGGCGTGCGATCCGGCCGAGTTGCCGTTCGAGCTGGTCGGCGAGCTCGAGGATCCGCCGGGGCCGATCGGCCAGGATCGTGCGGTCGAAGCGGTAGAGTTCGCCGTCGCGATGCGGCGTAAGGGGTACAACGTCTATGCTCTCGGCGCCGGCGGCACCGGCAAGCACACCGTCATCCGCGACCTGTTGAACCGCCGGGCCGAGAGCGTGCCGACGCCGCCCGACTGGTGCTACGTCAACAACTTCGCCGACCCGCAAAAACCCCGCCGCCTGCAACTGCCGCCGGGCCGCGGCAATGGGTTACGCGAGGCGATGAAACGGCTCGTCGAGGAGTTGCGGGCCGCCTTGCCGGCGGCCTTCGAACGCGACGACTACCGGGCGCGGCGCGACGTCATCGACCAGCAGTTCAAGGAGCAGAACGAACAGGCCTTTGGCGAGCTGCAGCGGCGCGGCGAGCAAAAAGGCATCAGCATGCTGCGCACACCGATGGGGCTGGCGTTGGCGCCGCGGCGCGACGGCAAGGTGCTGACGCCCGAGATGTTCGAGGCGCTGCCCGAGGCGGAGCGCGAGCGGATCCAGCGCGACCTGGAAGAGGTGCAGGGCGAGCTGGAAACGGTCATGCAGAAGGTGCCGCAATGGGAGCGCGAGCACCGGGAGGCGGTGCGCGAACTGAACCGCAACACGACGGGCGCCGCGATCGGGCTGATGATGGACGAGCTGCGCGCCGGCTCCTGCGAGCTGCCCGATGTCGTGCAGCATCTCGACGCGGTCGAGCAAGACATCAAGGATAACGCCGACGATTTTCTGACCCCGGCGCAACCGCCGCAGGGAATGCCGATCCCGTCCCCGGTCGAGGAATCCATGACCGAGGCGCGCTTCCGCCGCTACCAGGTCAACGTCATCGTCGACAATGGCGACCAGCACGGGGCCCCGGTGATTTACGAGGACAACCCAACCCATCAGACCTTGGTCGGCCGGGTCGAGTACATGGCTCGCTTCGGCACCCTCGCCACCGACTTCAATCTGTTGACGCCCGGGGCATTGCATCGCGCTAATGGCGGCTATCTGATGCTCGACGCGCAGCGGTTGCTCGCCGGGAATTTCGGCTGGGCTTCGCTGAAGCGCTCGCTCAATGCCGACGAGATCCGAATCGAAACCCTGGATCAGCTATTGAGCCTGGCGAGCACGGTCTCGCTCCAGCCCGAGCCGATCCCGCTCGACGTCAAGATCGTGCTGCTCGGCCCTCCGATGCTCTATTACCTGCTGAGCTCGGCCGACGACGACTTCAAGGAGCTGTTCAAGATCGCGGCCGACTTCGACGACCGCGTCGAGCGCACCCCGGAAACGACCTTGCTCTATGCGCGCTTCATCGCCGGGGTGGTGCGCCGGGAAAAGCTCCTTCCGTTCGACCGCAGCGCGGTGGCGCGCACCATCGAGGAGGCGGCGCGGTTCGTCGGCGATGCCGACCGGCTCTCCGCCGGGCTGCGCGAGATCGTCGATCTTTTGCAGGAGGCCGACCAGCTGGCCGCCGGCGCCGGCAAGGCGACCGTCACGGCAGCCGAGGTGCAGAAGGCGATCGATGCGAAATTCCGCCGCGGCGACCGGATCTATCGCCGCCTGCAGGAAGAGATCGGCCGCAAGACCATCCGCATCGAGACCGACGGCGAACAAATCGGCCAGGTCAACGGGCTTTCGGTGATGACCCTCGGCGGTCTCTCGTTTGGCAACCCGAGCCGCATTACCGCCCGCATCCGGCTCGGACGCGGCGAGGTCGTCGACATCGAGCGCGAAGTCGAGCTCGGTGGCCCGCTACATTCCAAGGGTGTGCTGATCCTCAGCGGCTTTCTCGGCGGGCGGTTTGGGAGCACGCGGCCGCTGTCGCTCAACGCCAGCCTCGTCTTCGAGCAATCCTATGGCGGGGTCGACGGCGACAGCGCCTCCGCCGCCGAACTTTTCGCCTTGCTGTCGGCGCTCGCCGACGTGCCGATCAACCAGTCCTTCGCCGTCACCGGCTCGGTCGACCAGCATGGCAGGATCCAGGCGATCGGCGGGGTCAACGAGAAGATCGAGGGCTTCTTCGACGCGTGCCGGATTACCGGTTTCACCGGACGGCAGGGCGTCATCATCCCCGCGAGCAATGTCAAGCACCTGATGCTGCGCCAGGACGTGGTCACCGCGGCGGCCGAGGAGCGTTTCCGCATCTTCCCGATCGAGACCGTCGATCAGGGTTTGGCGTTGCTGACAAGTCTTCCGGCGGGCGAGCCCGATCAGGACGGCAATTACCCGGCAGGCACCATCAACCATCGCATTGCCGCGCGGCTTGACGCCTTCGCCGCCAAAGCCGCCGAGCTGGCGCGCAACGCCGCCATTACTCAGGCGCACTCATGACACAAGGGATCGAACGCGTCGTCGTTCCGCTCGACGCCGCAACGGAAACCAGCACCGCGATCGATACAGCGGCGCGTCTGGCGGCCCTCTGGCGGGTCCCGTTGCACGGCGTCTTCATCGAAGATGAGGAGCTTATCGGTCTCGCCGGTCTGCCCTTCGCCCGCCAGGTCACACTGGGCACCGGGCTCGAGCCATTGACCAAGGATCATGTCGAGGATCAACTCCATGCCTTCGCTGAACGGGCACGGCGCGAGCTCGGCGCGGTGGCGAACCGGCACGATGTGAAGTGGTCCTTCGAGGTCGCCCGCGGCCCGCTCGCCCCGGATACGCTCGGCGGCGAACACGACTTCGTCGTCGCCGGCGCGGCGACGCGCCCGATCGGGGACCATTTTCGCGTCTCGTCGCGCTGTTGGTCGTGGATCGCGATCATCGCGCGGCCTTTCCTGTTGGCGAGGCGCGAATGGGAAACCGGGGGATCGGTCGTCACCCTGCTGCGCCGTGGCGGTCCGCAATCGGCGCGGACGCTCGATGTCGCGGCGCAAATCGCCGGCTTCTACAGCGGTACCCTGACCGTGGCCGGAACCCCGGATCTCGCCGGATCGGACGATTTCGCAGCGTGGGTTTCAGGACTCCTCGAAGGACATTCGGTGAGCCTTCAGACCGAGTTCGCCGCGGCCGAACCGGCCGCCCTGCGGCAACGGATCATCGAGCTCGACTGCCGCCTCTTGGTGCTCGAAGCGAGCGAGAAGGACGCTCAACCCGAGGAGCTGCGCGAACTGGTCGAGCACTTGGCCTGCGACGTTCTGATCATCCGTTGAAAAGGAGGCTCCGACGAACCAGGATTTGACCGGGATGCTCGGCGCCAAGCTCGCAATTGAGCGGGAGGTCCTGGAAGGGATCATCACCGGCTTGGCGAACCGCGGGTACCGGGTCGTCGGCCCGACCGTGCGCGATGGCGCCATCATCTACGAAACTGTCGCGCGTCTCGAAGATCTCCCCGTCGGATGGACCGATCGCCAGGATGCCGGGCGGTACCGGATCGAGCGGCGTGCCGACGCGGCGCTGTTCGGCTATGCCGTGGGGCCCCATTCCTGGAAACGATTTCTGCATCCCCCGGTCGAGCGGCTCTGGCAGGCCCGTCGCGAGGGCGATGGTTTCGCGATGATCGAAGACGAAGAAGCGGCAGAGCCGCTCGCCTTTATCGGCGTGCGCGCCTGCGAGCTGCGCGCGATCGCCATCCATGACCGGGTCTTTCTCGCGGGCCAATACCTCGACAAGTCCTATAAGATGCGCCGCGACCACGCCTTTATCGTCGCGGTCAATTGCGGTCAGGCGGGCGGCACCTGCTTCTGCGTCTCGATGGATGCGGGGCCAAAGGTTGAGGCCGATTTCGACCTCGCCCTGACGGAGCTTATCGAAGATGACCATCATCTATTCGTCATGGAGGTCGGCAGCGCTGCGGGCGTGGACCTGGTCAAGGACCTGCCGCACCGGCCTGCGACCGAGGAGGAAATCGCCGCCGCCGAGCGCGTTGTCGACCGAACCAAGGGTCAGATGGGACGGACCCTCGATACCGATGGGCTCAAGGAATTGCTGCAGGCCAACGCGAACCATCCGCGCTGGGACGAGGTCGCCGGACGCTGCCTCACCTGCGGCAATTGCACCAATGTCTGCCCGACCTGCTTCTGCACGACAGTCGACGACACGACGGATCTTTCCGGTGCGACCGCCGAGCGGGTGCGTCGCTGGGATTCCTGTTTCACCTTGGATTTTTCCTACATCCACGGCGGCAGTGTCCGGAATTCGGCACGCTCGCGCTACCGCCAATGGATGACACACAAGCTGGCCCACTGGGTCGATCAGTTCGGCAGCTCCGGCTGCGTCGGCTGCGGCCGCTGCATCACCTGGTGTCCGGTCGGGATCGATATTACCGAGGAAGCGGCGGTGATTCGAACGGCCCCGGAGCCTTCGCCGGAGCCGTCACAGAAGGGTGCCAATGCAGGGACTTGAGCGCATCGTGCTCGGGCAGCCATTCTTCGTCGGCCTCGGCCCCGAATTTGGTGCGGCGATCTCGGGCTGCGCGCGCAATGTGCGTTTCGCGGCCGGGGAATATCTGTTCCGCGAAGACGAACCGGCCAATGAATTCTATCTGATTCGCCACGGCACCGTGGCGCTCGAGCTGCATTCACCCGGCCAGCAGCCGATCGTCGTTGCAACCTTGCGCGAGGGCGACATCCTCGACGGATCATGGCTGGTGCCGCCCTATTGCTGGACATTCGACGCGCGCGCTTTCGAGCTCGTGCGCGTCCTCGGGGTAGATGCCCGATGTTTGCGAGAGAAATGCGAGGCCGATCACGATCTCGGCTACGAGCTGATGAAGCGTTTCGCCGGCGCCATGGGGGAACGGTTGCGCGCGACACGTCTGCAGGTGGCGGATGTCTACGGGCAACGACGCTCGTGAAGGCCGGAATGACGGCCGGGCGGTGTCGGTCGACAGCCTTCGGCCGTTGCCCGTTCGCGTCAGTCGAGTCCGGCGTGAGATGGCAGATGTGGCAACCCTCGAGCTAACCCCTCCCTCGGCCTTTGCCTTCTTGGCAGGCCAATTCAACATGCTCTACGTGTTCGGCCTGGGCGAAGTGGCGATTAGCCTCAGCGGAGATCCGGCCGACGAGAGCCGTGTCGTGCACACGGTGCGAGCGGTCGGCGCCGTCAGTCGGGCGATTACCCGATTTCGCCGCAATGACGTCATTGGTGTGCGCGGACCATACGGCTCGTACTGGCCCGTCGCCGAGAGCGAAGGCAGCGATATCGTCATCGTGGCAGGCGGGCTCGGTCTTGCGCCGCTGCGCCCAGTGATCTACCGCGTGCTCGCCCATCGGGAGCATTACGGCAGGGTCGCCGTGCTCTATGGCGCGCGAGGTCCGGCCGAAATCCTTTACCGGCGAGAGCTTGAGGCATGGCGGCGCCTCGATGTCGACATCACTGTCACGGTCGACCATGCCGCAGCCGATTGGTGCGGCAATGTCGGTGTCGTGCCGGCGTTGCTTCCGCGTGTGCCGGTCGATCCGGACCATACAGTGGCAATGGTTTGCGGGCCGGAGATCATGATGCGGTTTACCGTCGATGCGCTGCGCCAACGCGGTGTGACGATGGACCGGATCTTTGTTTCGATGGAGCGCAACATGAAATGCGCGATCGGGCTGTGCGGACACTGTCAATTCGGGCCCGCCTTCGTCTGCCGCGATGGGCCGGTCTTCCGCTACGACCGCATCGCCCCGTTTTTCAGCATCCGGGAGATCTGACGTGGCGCGCCGTACCCGCCCGCGCCTGGCAATGTGGAAATTTTCTTCTTGCGACGGCTGCCAGCTAAGCTTGCTAGACTGCGAGGATGAACTCCTTGCAGTTGCAGAACAGCTCGACATCGCCTATTTCGCGGAAGCATCGCGGCGGATGATGCGCGGGCCGTACGATCTCTCGCTGGTCGAAGGCTCGATCACGACGCCAGCTGATGCCGAGCGCATCCTGCGCGTGCGCAGCCTCTCGCGGCATCTGGTGACGATCGGCGCCTGCGCCTCGGCGGGCGGGATCCAAGCACTGCGGAACTTCGCCGATATCGGCGAACTCGCAGCTGCCGTCTATCCACACCCCGAATATTTGAAGACGCTCGCGACCTCGACGCCGATCAGCGCGCATGTGCCGGTCGATTTCGAATTGCGTGGTTGCCCAATCGACAAGGGCCAACTGCTCGAGGTCATCAAGGCGTTTCTGATCGGGCGTAAGCCGTCGATCCCCGGCCACAGCGTGTGCCACGAATGCAAACTGCGCGGCACGGTCTGCGTCATGGTCGCACACGGAACGCCTTGCCTGGGTCCAGTTACCCAGACCGGCTGCGGCGCGATCTGCCCAGCCTATGGCCGGGGGTGCTATGGCTGCTTTGGACCCGCCGAAAGCCCGAACACCGCCGCGATTGCGCGCGAGTTCTCGTCGCTCGGCGTGGCGCAGCGCGATATCGCCCGCGTCTTCCGCACCTTCAACGCAGCCGCCGAGGCGTTCCGAAAAGAGAGCGAGGCCCATGGCGAATAGGACTGTGCGCGTCGACTACATTGCGCGAGTCGAAGGGGAGAGCTCGCTCGAACTTCATGTTCGCGATGGCGCGGTTGATACTGTGCGCCTCAGCATCTTCGAGCCGCCGCGTTTCTTCGAGGCGCTATTGCGGGGGCGCGGCTTCGACGAGGTGCTCGACATCGTCGCCCGCATCTGCGGGATCTGCCCGATTGCCTACCAAATGAGCGGGGTTCATGCGATCGAGAATGCGCTCGGCATCGAGGTCGACGCATCGATCCGTGCGCTGCGCCGACTGCTCTATTGCGGCGAATGGATCCAGAGCCATGCGCTGCACATTGTGATGCTGCATGCTCCAGACTTCCTCGGATATCCGGATGCGATCGCGATGGCGCGCGATCATGGCGACGCGGTGCAGCGCGCACTGGCGCTCAAGAAAACGGGCAACGAGCTCTTACGCCTGCTCGGGGGTCGCGAGATCCATCCGATAAATGCGCGCATCGGCGGGTTCTACCGCGCTCCGAGCCGCGCCGAACTGGCGCCGTTGGCCGAAGACCTCAAGCGTGCGCGCGACCAGGCGATCGCGACACTGCGTTGGACCGCGGGATTTCCATTTCCGGAATTTATCCGCGACTATGAGTTCGTCGCACTGCGTCATCCCGACGAATACCCGATGAACGCCGGCAGGATCGTCTCCTCGGCGGGTCTCGACATTGCCGTCGCCGATTACGAAACCAAGTTCATCGAACGTCAGGTGCCATATTCGACGGCGCTTCATTCCGTGTTGAAAGATCGGGGTGCCTATCTGGTTGGACCAATGGCACGCTATGCGCTCAATCGGGACCGCTTGCCGGCCAACATCCGCGCGCTTGCCGACGAGGTCGGGCTCGAGCCGATGTGCCGCAATCCCTTCCGCAGCATCCTCGTTCGCGGGGTCGAAGTCGTCTACGCATGCGACGAGGCGTTGCGTCTGATCGCCGGCTATGAGCCACCGCCGCGGTCCTTCAACCCGCCCGAGCCTCGTGCCGCCACGGGCTACGCCTGCACCGAGGCGCCCCGCGGCATCCTCTATCACCGCTACCGTCTCGATGGCGAAGGCACGATCCTTGAGGCTTCTCTTGTCCCGCCGACCGCCCAAAACCAGGGTGTCATCGAAGACGATTTGCGAGAAGTCGCAACCGTCGCGCTCGATCTCGACGACGATGCGCTGAAGGCCCGGTGCGAGCAGAGCATCCGCAACCACGACCCGTGCATCTCCTGTGCCGCGCATTTTTTGAAACTGCACGTGCACCGGACATGACCGGCAGCAAGCAGCCTTTGGCGCTCGTCACTGGGGTCGGCAATCCAGACCGCGGAGACGACGGCTTTGGGCCGGCGGTCGCCCGGCGGCTTCGCGGGCGTGTGCCTTCCACGGTCCGAGTCCTCGCACGCAACGGCGACGCTCTTGCCCTGATCGAGGATTGGAACGGTATCCCGTCTGTCATCGTCGTCGATGCGATGGCAGCGATCACCAATCCGGGGCGGGTGCATCGCATCAATCTAACCGATAATAGACTCCCGATCGGTTTTGCGCCGCGTTCCAGCCACGCATTCGGACTGGCGGAAACCATCGAGCTGGCGCGGAGCCTGGGAAGGCTGCCCCAGTGTCTCATCGCTTATCTTGTCGAAGGTGAACAATTCGAAACGGGGACGCCGCTGTCGCCGGCGGTTGCCGACGCCATCGAAACGGTAGTGGAGCGGATCGTCACGGAAGTCTCCGCGAGATTGGGAGCAAAAGGAAGCGCCTGCCATGCATGAGACCGCACTGGTGCGCGACGTCGTCCGCCGCATCGAAGACGTCGCTCGCGCGACGGGCGCACGACGGGTCACGGGCGCTAAGGTCTGGCTGGGTGCGCTGAGCCACCTTTCAGCCGAGCATTTTCGCGAGCATTTCGCCATAGAGGCGCAAGGTTCGATTGCCGCGTCAGCGACGCTGTCAATCGAGGCGTCGGATGATCTCGGTCACCCACACGCCCAGTACGTCCGGCTCGAGAGCGTCGATCTCGACGAATAAGCCCGCTGGCTACATCCGGTGGGGGTCGGCCATCCATCAGCTCTCGCAGCCTCCGGCGACCGCGGGAAAGGCGCGACCGGACCGTCCCGGCCGGGATGCCGAGGCGGGCGGCAACCGTCTCGTACCGCTCCCCTTTCAACCCAACCAGCACCACCACCGACCTTTGCTCCTCGGGGAGCCGCGCCAAAGCGCGCTCGAGGTCGCGCAGCATGAGCCATTCGATTTGACGCGGGGGACATCCGGACGAAAGTTCGGCATGGGTCGATCTAACCAAGGTGCTGTAGCGCACCGCTCGGCGCATGTCGCTGATATGCAGGTTGTGCAGGATGGTGAACAGCCACGCTCGCAAGTCTGTCCCTTGCCGCCAAAGGTGGATGTTTTCAATCCCGCGGAAGACCGTCTCCTGAACGAGATCATCCGCGGCCGCGGCATTGTGCGTCAGATGCCGCGCATAGCGCCTGAGGACTGGCAGCAACGCCACGATCTCCGGGGCAAAGCTGTCGACCGTGGATTTCGCTTGTCGAAGCTGAGCGCTGCTCTCAAGAGCCGCGGTGAATGCCATCGCTGCCTTCCGGTGGCATTTTGCTCACCACCTGCACCTGAGCTTTGAGCGGGCTCAGCGGCTCTTTAATTTGGATTGAGCGCTTTTCCAGCAGAGCAGCCTCTTTCTCCAGCTTGTCGGCTGTCCTCGGCCGAGCATCCCAAATCCACGGGTCTCCCGCTCGCTCGGCGAATTCGCGATACCAAGCCGCCAGATCCCGAAGCTTACGCGCCTCGTCCATCGCCTTCCTTCCTTCGCACCCGCTTGCCGACTGATCAACATCGGCTTCCGGTTCGTGCAAGGAGAGTAGGCAATCCCGAAACGCTCGGTCAGACTCGGAAAATACTTAACTGACGGTAGAGTCGGACGCGGATTCCGACGGGGGATCGGCACCGCGCGCACTGATCACCAATCGGACCAATTCCGACAAGGAGGCGGCGCCCATCTTCTTCATGACGTTCGCACGATGCGTTTCGACCGTTCGCTGGGCAATGCCGAGGCGCGCGGCGATTTCCTTGTTGGCATGGCCAGCAACGACGTAATCCATCACCTCGCGCTCGCGCCGGGTCAAGCCGGCAATGCGCATTGCCGCGGCTGTGCGCCACTCCAAACGCTCGGCCGGGCGCGCTGCCTGTCGCAGTGCGCGGTCTATGCGGGCGAGGAGCTGCTCGGAACGGACCGGCTTCTCGACGAAATCCACCGCTCCCGCCTTCATCGCCTCGACCGCCATCGCCACGTCGCCATGGCCGGTGATCATGATCGCCGGCAAAGCGTTGCCCGCTGTCGCAAGCCGGGCGATCAGCTCGAAGCCGCTCAGGCCGGGCATGCGCACATCGACGACCAAGCAAGCCGTTTTAGCGGCGTCATGGGCGGCGAGAAACGCTTCACCGCCTGCAAACGTCTCGACATGATAACCGGCCCCCACCAACAGCTCGCGCATTGAATCGCGGACGTCGCGATCGTCGTCGACGATGAACACCGTCGCCGCCGTCCCGGCGTCGGCCACTTCGGCGGGCTGTGCGGCAGGTTGGAGCTGCTGAATAGCCCGTAACAGCACCTCGGGCCTCACCGGCTTGGCGAGCCTGAGGCTGCCGGTCAGCTCGCTGTCGCGCAATCTTGCGCTGCGAGTGTCGCCGGTCAGGAAGATGACGGGAATCTGCGCTCCGAGTGCGGCGCGCACCGCGGCGGCGGTCTCGACGCCGTTCATGCCGCCCGGCAGGACATAATCGGAGATGATCAGATCGGGGCGAGAGCCGTTGCCGGCGAGCAGCGCCAGCGCCTCGGTCGCGCTTGCCGCCGCCGCGGTGCGGTGGCCTTCCCGGGACAACACCAGTTGCAGCATTTCGGACAGCGGCGCATTGTCCTCAATGACGAGGATCGAGCTGCGGCGCCGCGGCCCGGCTTCCGCGGAGATCTGAACCGCTCCCTGCAGAGGCTGCTGGCGCGCGAGCGGCACTTCGATGGCGAAGACGGAGCCCTTGCCGAGCCACGAGCGCACGCTGATCGCGTGACCGAGCAATTCGCCGAGGCGTTGCACGATCGCGAGACCGAGGCCGAGGCTGCTCTCGTTAGCCTGACCGGCGGCCTTGTGGTACTCGCCGAAAATCTTGGGAATTTCCTCTTCGGAGATGCCGACACCGGTATCCCACACCTCGATGCTCAGCCTGTCGCCGCGGCGCCGGCAGCCGAACAGGATCTTGCCTTTGACCGTATAACGGATCGCGTTCGACAGCAGGTTGCGCAGCATCTGTTCCAGGAGGCGCGGATCGCTGCGCACCGCGAGCCCACATCGAACGACGCGCCAGCCGAGGCCGCGCGCGGCGGCGTGGAGGGCGAAGTCGCTGGCGAGCCGATCGAGCAGGTCGTTGACCCGAAAATCGGCGGTTTGCGGGTGAATGTTCCCGGTTTCGAGCTGATTGATGTCGAGCAGCGCATTGAGCATGCCGGCCATGCCGTCGAGCGACACCATCGCTCGACCGAGTAGCTCCAGGGTCTTCTCATCCTTGGCCTCGGAGAGCAGCATGTCGTGCAGAAAGATCAGGGTTTGCAGCGGCTGCCGCAAATCGTGGCTGGCCGCGGCGAGAAAGCGGGATTTGACGAGATTGGCCTGTTCCGCCGCTTGCTGCGCGGCAGCGCGCTGCTGCTCCGAGCGCCGGTAATCGGTGATGTCGTTGAGGATCACCAGAGTTCTCCTGCTTCCACCGGCGGCGTCTGGGATCTCCTCCGCTCTGGCGACCAGGACCCGTTTGCCGAGCGTCGGCACATCGACCTCGATTTCGCGTCTATCGGCGCCCCCGGTACTGGCGACGCGGTCGAGGAACGCGCGCAGCGCCGGCACGTCGAGATGGTGCGCGTCGGTCTCCGGCAGCGGCCGACCGACCGTGTCGCTCGGGGAGGCGCCGAAGAGGCGATAGAACGATCGGCCCGCCGATACGACCCGCATCGCCTTGTCGAGGACGATCAGCGGCTCGCGGACGGTGTCGATGATCGCTTCGGCATAGGCGCGCGCGGTCCGGCTCTCCTGCTCGAGTGCCTTGATCGCCGAAATTTCGCTCAGCGAGATGACGACCCCTTCGATGCGGTTGTCCTGGGTGCGGTAGGGCGAGGTGCGGTAGGTGTACCAGGCGCCTGATGCGCTCTGCACTTCGCGCCGCACCGTCGCGAGATCGGCGAGCACGGCGCGGGCGTCGGCGATCAGGTCGAGGCCGGTAAAGGGATTCGCCAAATCCGCAAGCGGGCGGCCCACATCCGAGGCGATCAAGTTGAAGAGCGTCGCCGTGGACGGCGTGAAGAAGCGAATTCTCAGATGCTCGTCGAGGAACAAGGTTGCCGCATCCGAACTGTTCAGGATGCTCTGGAGATCGTCGCTGGTCCTCCGCTGCCGCTCCAGCGTCTCTTGAAGCTGATTGTTGGTTCTGGTCAGCTCCTCGTTGAGCGACTGCAGCTCTTCCTTCGAGGTTTCCAGCTCCTCGTTCGTCGACTGAAATTCTTCATTGATCGACATCGCTTCCTCGTTGGTCGCGGTCAATTCCTGGTTCGCTTCGTCGAGCTCGCGGATCGTGTCCTTGAGCTCCTGCTCGAGCTGGGCGACGCGCGAGGCTTCGGCCGGCGTCTCGACCGTGTCGACCGCTTTGCGGTCGGCCACATCGACGAAGCTGACGAGCAGCAGCTCCTCGCCTTCGTGCGGCAGCGGTCGCGCCGAGATGCTGACCGAGACGAGGTCGCCGTTGCGCTTGACCCGCGCGCCGCCGATGGTGACGGGTCCATGATCTCGGCTTGCGTGTCGGACCGCCGCGCGAAACCTGGAAGCCAGCCCCTCGCGCAGGATCGCCAGCACGTCCCGGCTCGGCGCGCCTGGCGCTACGCGCAGATAGCGGTCGGTCGGTCCGAAAAAATACAGGGCTCGATAGCTGCGATCGACGAGCGCCGCGGCCGGTGCGTAGGTCTCGAGCAACAGCCGTCGGGAGATCTCGCCAAGATCGGGACGTTTTGCACCGACTTGCCCGGCTACAACGCACGGGCGCGCTCCCCGATATCGGGCGAGGAGATCCTGTGGCGCGGTCGGCCGTGGCCGATGCGGCGGAAAATACGCAGCGTGTTGGAAATTGGCTGAAAGAACCCGGTGAGCTGGCCGATCGTCTCCGAGGCGCCGAGAAACAAATAGCCGCCGTCGCTGAGCGCGAAGTGAAACAGCGACAAGACCTTTTGCTGTTCCTCTGGCTGCAAATAGATCAGCAGGTTGCGGCAAGAGATCAAATCGAGACGCGAGAACGGCGGATCGGCGAGCAGGTCGTGATCCGTGAATACGATGACGTCACGCAGGTCGCGGCTGACCCGATAGCCCTGATCTTGATGTGTAAAAAAACGCTGCAGCCGTTCCGCCGAGACGTCTGCCTTGATCGAGTCCGGGTAAACGCCGTTGCGCCCGAAGTCCAACGCATCCGCGCCGATATCGGAAGCAAAGATCTGCAACTTCACGGCGCGTTTGGCTGCGGCAAACTCTTCAAGGAACAGCATGGCGAGGGAGAATGCCTCCTCGCCGGTGCTGCAACCCGGCACCCAGACACGGATCGGCCGGTCCTCCGCATGCTGAACCAGATCGGGAATGACCGTCCTTGCCAGCCCCTCGAATGCCCCTGGGTCGCGGAAAAAGCTGGTTACGTGAATGAGGAAGTCCTTCGCGAGCTGTTCGAGCTCACGGCTGTCTCCGCGCAATTTACTTAGGTAGTCCGCGATTTCCTCGATCCCGGCAGCTGCCATCCGGCGCCGAACACGGCGGAGTAGGGTCGTCTTTCTGTATTGGGTGAAATCGCGCGACGTCTGCTCGCGCAAAAGCGCGATGATCTCGCTCAGCAATTTATCGTCGTGCTCATCTGCCGGCGCGGCCCCGGGTGCGGCAGTGACATAAGGATGCCGGGCATAGCGAATCAGCGCCTGTGGAATTTCTCCGACCGGCAATACGAGGTTGACCGCGCCGGTCGAGATCGCGCTGCGCGGCATTCCGTCATAGGCGGCCTCGGCAGGATCCTGAGCGATGACGAGCCCGCCTTTTTCACTGATCGCCTTGAGCCCGACACTGCCGTCGGCGCCCGTCCCCGAGAGGATGACGCAGACCGCGCGCTCGCCGTAGCCGTCCGCCAGCGAACTCAGGAAGAAATCGAAGGGCAGGCGCGCGCCGTGCGGCGCTTGCGGCTGAGAAAGCCGCAACATGCCTTCGCGCACCGACAGATAGGCCTGCGGCGGAATCACATAAACGCGGTCGCGTTCCAGAGGCATGCCGTCGGCGGCCTACGCCACCTTCATTGTTGTGTCCCGACCGAGCAGATCGACCATCATGCTCTCATGGGTCGGATCGAGATGCGAGATCAGGACAAAGGCGATACCGGTATCCGCCGGTAATGCCGCGAGCAGCTTCCGGAACGCCTCGAGACCGCCGGCGGACGCACCAATCCCCACCACCGGAAAGGCGTCGCCTCCGGCCGAAACCGCTTGTTTGGGCAATGCGCCGGCGCGCTGTGCGCTGGTGGTTGGCGGCGGCCGTTCCGATGCGGCTCTTGGCGGCCGGCGGCGGACTTCAGTCCTCGTTCTTCGCATCTCCCCTCGACGTGCCCGCTCACACGACGTATTCTACAAGCCTCCTTGAGGTGAATGCCATGTTTCGTTGAAGCCGAACGCTCTCAGTATTTTCCGAGTCTGCCCCGGCAACCCAGGGGTGGCTATTCTTAACCCGAGCGCAAGACCACCGCGGGGACGCGGCTGCGGGGTTTGTGTGGACGAAAGGGACACCCATGCCGGGTCGAGCTAGTGCACAGGCGACTTCGGAAAGCTCACCCCAGGGGCTCGAAGACCAGCGCCCGGGCTGCTCCTTCGGATTGCCGGCATCGTTGCCCGATGTGTGCACGGCTCTCTGCCACGAACTCAGCGAGCGGCTTACCGCCACCGGAAATTATCTCGGGGCTCTGCAGCGCCTCTTGGAAATTGGGTATCGGCCCGGCCAGCCACTACCCGAGGAGATTCTCGAAAAGGCGAGATCCGAGGTCGCTCGAGCCGGTGAGGTCATCCATCAGTTTCGCCGGACGCTGACTGCTCACCAAAAATCCTAGGGGTCGTAGGACACAGCCGCCCGAGCACTGATCTGGATAAATACGAACCGGCGGAGTAAATAACTGATCGCCAATGCGGAAGGGGAACTGCATGAGCGATGGCCGACCCAACGGAGTTGACAGATTTCTTGTATCGCGGGCCCGGTCTCTCGGGGAGGCATGTCGGGAAGCGGGTCGCGACGAGGATGGCAGGCGTTGCTCCTACTGCCCGTAAGAGACCTTTGTAGGAGCGAAGAGCGATGGCTGGTTAAGCGATATGCGCGTCGCTCACATCGCAACTGAGACGGCCGTATTCGTTACCCTTGATCCAAGGCGCGGCGTACGAGGTCGAGAACCTCCTCGGCCTGATATGGCTTCTCGAGGACTGCGAGCGCTCTGGCAATACGAGCCCGGTTGCAGGTCGTGGTATCGGTCCGGCCGCTAATGAGGATTACCGGCAGCATGTCGCCGCGACGCCGCATAGTTTCGAGAAGCTCGATACCGCTCATTCCCGGCATGTGCACATCGAGGATCAGGCAGTCGCCCTCACCGGCTCCGCCGGCATTAAGAAACGCCTCGCACGATGCGAACTCCCGCGCCTCCAGGCCCTCGCATTCGAGCAGCAGCCTCAGCGAGTCCCGAACTCCTCCATCATCGTCAACCACGAAAATCATCGGTCTTTTCCTGCCCGCATCCAGGGCCGATTTTCGCCAGGCTGCATCCATCCGCCTTGATCTGGATCAGTTAGATCGGCCGATACAGGCGCTCGACATCGGAGCGCCGGCACAGCTCGGTTCCGGACCCCAGGAGTGCGGCCGCTCCCGCCGCCATGCCGAAGCGCACGGCCTCGCGCAGTGCCAGCCCCCGGGAGAGACCGAGAACGATGCCCGCCAGCATGCTGTCGCCCGCGCCGACCGTGCTTCTCGCCTCGACCGGGACCGCGGCGAACCGTTCACACTCTTCGGCGGCCACGAGCAATGCGCCTTCCTGGCCGAGCGACAGCACGACGATCTCGCTGCGGCCTTGCTCGATCACTTCGCGTGCGGCGGATTCCTGCCCGAACGGGGTGCCAATTTCTCGCCCTACTAAATCCTGCAGCTCGCGCAGGCTCGGCTTTAGCAAATGGATCCCATGGCCTGCCTGTTTTAGCGCGGCGCCAGAGGTATCCAGTACGAGGCGCTTGCCCAGCATCTGCGCCAGCTGAGCCACTCGGGCATAGAAATCGTCCGAGACGCCGAGCGGCAGACTGCCGCTGGCGACGATATAATCCGCTTCCGCCGCCACCAACGACAGCTGGTCGAGGCAGCGTTCCTGATCTGCCTCGGAAACCTCCGGCCCCGGCAGAATGAAGCGAAACTGATCCCCGGTCCGGCGGTCCTCGACGGCAAGGCTTTCGCGGGTGAACCCGGCAATCGCGATCCGACGATGACGCACACCTTCTTGATCCAACAGATGCTGGATCATTTCGCCGGCAGGCCCCCCGACCGGGAAGATCGCGACCGCGTCGCCGCCGAGCGCACGCACCGCCCTCGCGACATTGATCCCGCCGCCGCCGGGATCATAACGCGGCGGCGCGCATCGCAGCTTGTGCGTGGGTTCAACCCGATCCGTGGACGTTGCGATATCGAGCGCGGGGTTCATGGTCAATGTGACGATCGTGCCCATGGAAGTGCCCCTACTGGGCCGCGAGCGAGCGGGCGGCGGCCGTCTGCTCCGCCTCGTGCACGACGGTCGTGGTGCGCAAGAGGCTCGCCGCATTGACACTGATCGAGTCGATCCCGAGCTCGGCGAGAAAGCGCGCGATTTCCGGGTAATTCGCCGGCGCCTCGCCGCAGATCCCAACATGTCGATGGTTGCGCTTGGCGCCGGTCACCGCGAGCCGCAGCATTTCGAGCATGCCGGGATCGCGCTCATCGAAATCGAAGGCGACGATCTCGGAATCCCGGTCGACTCCTAAGGTCAATTGCGTCAGGTCATTCGAACCGATCGAGAACCCGTCGAACAGCTCGGCGAAAGCGTCGATTTGGATGACGTTGTTGGGGATCTCGCACATGACGTAGATCTCGAGCCCCTTGTCGCCGCGCCGGAGCCCGTGCCGGGCCATCGTCTCGATCACCTCCTTGCCTTCGCCGACCCGGCGGCAGAATGGCACCATCACCCGCAGGTTCGTCAGCCCCATTTCGTTACGCACCCGTGCGAGTGCCTGGCATTCGAGGGCGAAGCCCGCGGCATAGGCCGGGTGGGCATAGCGCGAAGCACCGCGGAAGCCGAGCATCGGGTTCTCTTCCTTCGGCTCGAACCCGGCACCGCCGAGGAGGCTCGCATATTCGTTGGTCTTGAAGTCCGACAGCCTCAGGATGACCGGTTTCGGATAGAACGCAGCGGCTATCGTCCCGACCCCCTCGGCCAATTTCTCGACAAAGAAATCGGTCGGGTGGGCATAGTTCCGCACCAGTCTAGTGATCGCGGCGCGGGCCTTTTTTGAGACGACCTTTTCCGGGCATGAGAGCGCCATCGGATGGATGCCGATGTGCTCGTTGACGATGAATTCCATGCGCGCGAGCCCGACACCGTCATTGGGTAGCATCGCCGTGTGATAGGCGAGCTCGGGATTACCCAGATTGACCATGATCTGGGTGCGCGGTCGGGGCAGTGCGCCCGACGGCACTCGGCTCACCTCGAACGGCAGGGCGCCGTCATAGACCTTGCCGACCTCGCCGTCGGCGCAGCTGATCGTGACGACAGTCCCGGTCGCAAGGCGTTCGCTCGCCCCTTCGGCGCCGACCACCGCCGGTACCCCAAGCTCGCGGGCGACGATGGCGGCGTGGCAGGTGCGTCCCCCGCGGCTGGTGACGATCGCCGCGGCCGTCTTCATGACCGGCTCCCAATCGGGGCTGGTTGCCTCGGCTACCAGCACCTCTCCGGGAAGGAAGGAGGCGAGGTCGTGCGGATCGGTCACCACCCGGACCCTGCCCGAGGCGATCTTTTCGCCGACCGCGCGGCCGGTTGCCAGCACCGGGCCGCTGGCCTTCAGCGTGTAGGTCTCGAATGCGCCCGCTGCTCGCCGCGAGGCGACCGTCTCAGGGCGCGCCTGGACGATGTAGAGCTTGCCGTCCACCCCGTCCTTGGCCCACTCGATGTCCATCGGCGTCGGCTGCCCGGCAAGGTGCGAGTAGTGATCCTCGATGCGGATCGCGTAGTCGGCGAGCTCGAGCACCTCCGCATCGGCGAGGCAATAGCGTTCTCGATCGGTCTTGCGGGTCGGCAGGTTGCGGGTGCTGGCCTCGCCATGCCCGCGCGCATAGACGAGCCGCGTCTGCTTCTTGCCGAGCGAATGGCTCAGCACGGCGCGGTAGCCCTGGCGGAAGGTCGGTTTGTGGACGTAGAACTCGTCCGGATCGACCTTGCCTTGCACGACGTTCTCGCCGAGACCCCAGGACCCGGTGACGAAGACCACGTCGCGGAAGCCCGATTCGGTGTCGAGCGTGAAGATCACGCCGCTCGCCGCGAGATCGGCGCGAACCATCTTCATCACCCCGACCGACAGTGCCACCTTGAAGTGCTCGAAGCCGTTGTCGATGCGATAGACGATGGCTCGGTCGGTGAAGATCGATGCGAAGCAGCGGCGGCAGGCCTCGAACAGATCGGCCTCGCCGCGTACATTCAGAAAGCTCTCGTGCTGGCCGGCGAAGCTGGCGGTCGGCAGGTCTTCGGCGGTCGCCGAGCTGCGCACCGCGACCGCCACTCGCGTCCCGCATTTTTCTTCGAGGGCACGATAGGCCGCTGCGATCTCAGCGCGGAGATGCGTGTCGCCGGTCGCCTCGTAAACCAGTCGGCGAGCAGCGGCGGCGCGCTCGGCGAGCAGTGCCACATCGTGGTGGTCGAACGCGGAAAGAAGCCGGCGCAGCTGGTCCTCGACACACGCCCCGGCGAGCGCGTCGCGATAGGCCCGAGCGGTCAGCGCGAAGCCCTCAGGCACCCTGACACCCTCGTCCTCGAGCATCGCGTAGAGCTCTCCGAGGGAAGCGTTCTTGCCGCCGACCGCGGGAACATCGCTCAGCCTGATATCGCCGAACCAGCGCACATAGGATTGTACCGGCATCGAATCCACTCGCATCGTGAGCCAGCAGACTGCACTGCAGCGAGGCCAACCGCGTTGATTTGGATCAAGGCGGGGCTCGGCGATCGGCAGAAGCTTGCGAGCCTCAGTTAGCAAAGGAGGTTTGCATGAGCAGCGACTTACAGCTTCGGCAGGACGTGCTCGACGAGCTCGAATTCGAGCCCAGCGTCAACGCCGCCCATATCGGCGTGACAGCGAACCACGGTGTGGTCACCCTGACCGGCTTCGTGACGACCTACGCCGAGAAAACGGCCGCAGAGCGCGCCGCACGGCGCGTCAAAGGGGTCAAGGCGATCGCCGAGGAAATCGAGGTGCGCTTGCCTTCGGACCTGAAACGCGCGGACGACGAGATCGCGGCACGCGCGATCGATTTCTTGAAGTGGCAGGTCGGGCTTCCCGCCGACCGCATCAGAGTCAAAGTCGAGAAGGGAGTCGTGACCCTGACGGGCGAGGTCGACTGGCAGTTTCAGAAAACCGAAGCCGACCACGTCGTGCACAAGCTGAGCGGCGTCGTCGACGTGGTTAACCAGATCCGGATCGCCTCACCGGTCTATGCCGTGGAGGTCAAGGAGAAGATAGAGAAGGCGCTGCAACGCAGTGCCGAGCTCGAGGCATCGCGGATTACCGTCGAGATCGAGGGCGGCAGGGTGATCCTCAAGGGCAGGGTCCACGCCTGGTACGAGCGCGACATCGCCGAACGGGCCGCCTGGTCGGCCCCTGGTGTCACCGAGGTTCACGACCGCATAACGATCGAGCCGTAGCCGCATAGGTCCGCGCCGCCAGAGCGGCGCAGACGATAGCGCGACGATGCGCGACGGGGTCGGGCCATGACTGACCCCTTCGCATCGCCTTCGCCTTTTTTGGGAGATGCCCCCTTGCGAAGGTCGAGCGTGCGCTTATATGTTTGTTGCGTATTTAGATATCAATTATTTAGTAAGTTTTTATGCGAAATACACATGTACGAAACATGCTGGCGAATTCCCTGCCAATCCGCTGACAACCTCGTTTTTTCGGCCGGAATTCCGCTGCCGTTAGGTTCGGCCTAATCACATACAAGTCTCTGATATACAAGAGGATTCTAACGCCAAAACGCCCCGTTTTAGCGGCTAAAAAGCGTTTTTCCCCTGCCGGCAGGGGAAAGGCAGTCTGCGCCGGCCTATCGCCATACGAAACTCACCTGCGCTCGTCGGGTTCCGGTTCCTCGCGCTTGAGGATCTCGTAAACCCGGGCGACGACGCCGCGCGGCCCGTGTTCAAGCTCGGTGCCGATCTGATCGTCCGCGGTCGCCCAGGTGAAGGCTTCGAGCACCTCGGCGGGGGTCGCTTCGGTCTCCACGATCCTGATCAGGACCGGGTCATCGAGCGGACCGACGATCTCGGTAATCTCGGCGGCGGTAGCAGGTCGTGCAATTTGCTTCATCAAACCCGTCCTCCGGATCACGCGCGGACCGCTTCGGTCTGCGGCAGGTGGTGCTTGCCGAGCGGGACCACGGTGCTGGCCTGCGGGCCTTCGGCGCTCTCGGAATGCTGCGCGACAAAACGCACTTCATCGCCCACGGCGAGCTTGTCGAACCCTCCGTTCGTAACGCTGTTGCGGTGGAAATAGACCTCGTTGCCATCGGCGCTCAGGATGAAGCCGCAATTCTGCTCGGGAAGGAGCCGCGCGACCCGTCCGTGATCGGGCACGGTGTGCATCTTGACATCCCCGCGAGCCTCGCGAACGTGATCCTCGAGCAGCCGGCGGGTAGTATCGAAAGCATCGCGGATCGCGACATAGACATCCTCATGCGCATGGTGCGCCGCGGGATCACGGCCAACGACGATCTCGTGACCGGGGACGTTCAGGTGGACACGAACCTGGAACAAATTGCCCTGCTGGTGGCGCGGATGCTGGCATTCGACGACGACGCGGCATGACGTGATGCGATCGAAGAACCGTTCGAGCTCCTCCGCCCGTTCACGTATGCGTGCCGCGACCGCGTCCGAGGTATCCATGTGCCGAAAGGTGATTTGAAGAGGAAGCTGCATCGAATTTTTCCCTTGTGGGTACAACACAATCATAGGCGACGGAGGACCGCCGGGGATTGATCCAGCGCAACCGCTCCAGGAAGATCCGTTCCGGCCGATACCCGCCAGGCATGGCCTGGTGGCCCGGTCATCTGAGGGAATGACGGCAGCGCCGTTCATTTCGTAGTCGGGCGGAAATCCTGATCCGGAAAAGCGGCGACCGTCGCCGGCTGGATCACGATCGCCCCCCGATCGTAGCTCCGGTGGCAGGCGTTGCACGCTGCGGTTAGTCGGCCGTAGGCCGCAGCGAACTGGTTGCTGTCCTCGGCCTTGATGGCCCGGTCGAGTTCAGCCAGCGGCTCCTTGACCGTCGTCGTGATCATATCGGGGATCGACAGATCCCGATAGTTCGGCAGGATCTCGGCGACGTCGGCGAGAGTTTCGCGCAACTGATCGAGTTCGTAGGCGGCATAGGGCCAGTTCCGTTCGGCTCCGGCCAGACCGATCTTGATGTGGCGCGGTTGCACGAAGGCGGTCATCAGATCGCCAAGGGCAGCAGCATGTTGCCGCTGTGCGGGCGCGAGGCTCGGCACCGCGAGTGCAGCTGCCACCGCGATCAGGATGATCGATCGATTATTCACGACCGCAAGCTCCTTCGGGAATCATCCTGACGGCGAATCAGGGACGGTCGCGCAGACTGAGGATATAGGTGATGACATCCGCGGTCTGACCAGGCTTGAGGATCAGGTTCGGCATCTTCGGGTGGGAACTCGTCAGAAAGACGCGGAGGGCCATCGCCGTCATCCCGGGGGTGTTCGCGATGGCGCGAAAAGCCGGGGCGATGTCGAGGGTTCGCGGCGCCTCTTCTTCCGGCTCGACAACATGGCACATTTTGCAAGCCTCGCGCGCAAAGGTATGGCCGGTCGCGATATCGCCTTCCTGTGCCGCCGCGCTGAAGCCCGTTGCAGCGAGAGCGCAGGCGAGCGTCGCCGCACGACCAAGCCGCGGCATCATAACTCGGCCACGTTTCTGGCCCCGAGCAGTCGATCGACGGTTTCACTCATCCTCCGGTACCGGCGCTTTGTGGGGCCCGTCGCGGGCACAAGGATATCGCTTCCGCCGTGCGTCGGCACCGTTAACCCGTGATGTGGGAAAACGGACTATGATCGCCGGACACCCTTTCGCGATCAACACAAAGGAAGCTTGTCGCGCAAGGTATCCGCCGCGTCAGCTCGACGCCCACAATAATCGGCTCCATGCTTCGACCACAGGCGGCGAATGCCGCAACAACCGAATTTCGCGCTGTTCAATGGCTCATCAGCAGTGGAACCGGAGCGTGGGCGAGGAGATGCCTCGTCACGCCGCCGAGAAAGCTTTGTCGTAGCCGACTGTGGGTGTAAGCGCCCATTACGATCAGCGTCGCTTGCTGCTCGGCCGCGGCGGAAACCAGGGCCGCGCCGGTGGCGTGCTCGTCCTTGGGACCCACCACCGAATGCGCTCGAATACCGTGCCAGGAAAGAGAGTCCGCCAGATCGGCAGGATCGACATCCTCGACGTCATATTGGGGCGCGGCAAAGATCGACACGCGACCGGCAAGATGCAGCAGCGGCATGGCTCCAAGCACTGCGCGGCTTGCCTCGAGGCTGCCGTTCCAGGCGATCATGACATGGCCGGTCATGTCGAAAGGCAGCTTCTCGTTGACCACCAGCGTCGGATGTGCGCTGCCGAAGACCGCGGCGTCGAAGCAACGTTGCGCCTGGACGGACCCGGGCGCGGGCCTCGGCACGACGATCAGGTCGCTGAGGCGCCCGCGGCGCGTCACCACCGCCTCGATCTCGCCCGTTTGCTCTGCCCAGGTCGCAAAGCAGGTATCGAGACGCCCGTCCGCGGTTTCGGGAAGGTTGTTGCGGGTTCGCCAGTCGATGAAGCGCTGCTTCTCCTTGACAGCCGCTTCCTGCGTCTCCCGCTCGATTACCTCGCGCGTCAACCCGGCAGCGAGAGTCACATCAGGAAGGTAGGCAAGAGCGGCATCCGGGTCGGGAAGGATGAACAGCGCGCGAATGTGTGCATTCACTCGTTTTGCCAATACGAGAGCGGTTTCCAAAAGCGTTTCGCCCGACAGCTCCGCAGTCAGCGGCACAAGGATCGTACGAATCATTTTGTTTGTCCTTCCACCTTCGTGAGCGGCCTCGTTTAAGGGGGAGCGCTGCGCAACACCTTGATTCAGGTCAATCCCGCATGTGGCCTTTGAATTCGCCTCACTCGTTGCCCAGCGCCTCGATCGGATCGAAACGGACGGCTTTTCTGCAGGGCAGTAGCCAGAAAACTACCGAGTGCGGAGGCGAATATGAACCCACCGGCGATCGCGGTCGCCGAGATGGACGCCCCTAACCGAAGACGAGGGCGATGCCCGTGGAGAAGGGGACGCTCATGGCGATTCCGGCGATGCTGGCATTTGACATGGATCAACCTCGGGAGCCGAAGTCGGCGTATTTTTCAAAAGTAATCTCGATCCTCGGGGCCGACTCCTTGCGATCCTTGCCGGCGCACTGTCGTTATCAATCACTTGCTTGGCCGAGGATAGCGGCCTCGCCCTCCGGCGGACAGCCGGGTGCCCGGGGGAGGAGGCTTCGGGCTAATGGTAATGGTGCGATGCCTACCAGCAATACCACCCTTATGTGGGCGCCTGCCCGTCGGACTGGCGCGCCGTGGCGCTGCAGTAATCCAGATCTGCGTAGTGCAGCGGCTAAGTGAAAAGGACGAGAGCGGATGAAGGCAAGTGATGTCATGACCGATGCCGTCGTGTCGGTGCGTCCCGATACGCCGACATCCCAGGTCGCTCGGTTGCTGCTCGACAACGGGATCAGCGCAATGCCCGTTGTAGATAGCGATGGGGCGCCCGTTGGAATGGTCAGCGAGGGCGATCTGATCGGTCGCGACGAGGCGGCGCGCGCGGCGCGCCGCGACTGGTGGTTGGTGCTTCTCGCCGAAGGCGAACAGCTCAGTGCCGATTTTCTGGCAAGCCTGCGCGATCCGGAGCGGACGGCGCGCGACATCATGTCGGCGCCGGTCGTCACAGTGGGCGAGGAAACGGAGGTCGGCGAGATAGCGCGTCTCCTCGCCGCTCACCGCATCAAGCGGGTGCCGGTCGTCCGCGATGGCCGTATTATTGGCATCGTCAGCCGCGCCGACCTGTTGCGCGCCTTGGCTGCGCTGCCGTGAGCGACAGCAAAATGTGACCTCGTTGGAGGCACCGCTTCGGATTGTCGTCCCGGTGGGATGGTTCGGCACCGGCCAACCGCGCCGTCGCCCAGGCCCTGTCGCTGGTTGCCGGGCGACCCGAGTCCGAGATCGTCCCCGTCAATGCGCAGAACCTGCAGACGCTCGACATATCGGACATTTCCGCAGTCATGACGGTCGAGGTCGATCGGCAGCTCGCGGCGCGGCAGTCCCGGACCGCCCTGCGCAGAGCGATAACGCTCTGCCGCAAAGCACAGGCGAAGTTCGTTGCGCGGGCCGAACTCGGTTCGCCGGCCGAGACCATCGACCGCGTCGCACGCGAGGTCGGCGCCTATCAAATCGTCATGGGCACGCGCGGTCTCGGCAGCCTCGGCAACCTGTTGCTCGGCTCTGTCGCTACCAAGGTGGTCAGACTGGCCCAGGTCCCGGTCACCTTGGTGAAATAGCCATTGCCCAGCTCGGGGCCTGGAAGCGCCTTCCCCGCAACCGCATCGCCGAGTTGATCTGCATCAAGGAGGAGCGAGACTCGACGGCTCATTCTCGGCCAAGCTTGGGGCTGCAGCGAACACTGTCGATGAACGACCCTGTCGCCACAGAGGAGAAAGAGATGAAAGCCGTCGACGTCATGACGCCGAATGTCGTGACCATATGGTCCAAGGCGAGTGTAGTCGAAGCCGCGAAGCTGATGCTCGAACGGGGCATCAGTGGTCTTCCCGTGGTCAATGACGAGGGGCGGCTCACCGGTATCGTCACTGAAGGCGATTTGTTCCGGCGTGTTGAGATCGGGACCGAGCCCCGCCATTCGGGTCAAAGCTCACCATCCAAGTCCAGCTACGTTTTGTTGTGCGAATATCTGAAGTCGCGTGGCCAGCGCGTTGAGAACATCATGAGCCCCGATGTCATCAGGGTCTTCGAGAACACGCCGCTGGCGGAGGTCGCCGCTCTCTTGGACCTGAAGCGGATCAAACGGGTCCCGGTGATGCGTGATGGTAAGATGGTCGGGATCGTCAGCCGCGCCGACCTCCTTCGGGCTCTGGTGCGCCAGATCGAATCGTCCGCCGTTTAAGTCTCGGACCAGATGATCTACACCAGCTGATTGCCGAACTCGAAAACAGCGGTGGGTGTATCCGCAAAGCCTGAGGATCGAGGTTTGCAACGGTGGCTTCCGGCTTTGGGGGACGCTGCAAATAAGGGTCGAGCGGGAGGCATTACGGGCGGCCGCAGAAAGCATGCGTGGCGTGCGCGGCGTCGAGGACAATACCTCGCAGCCGCCCTTTTGACCAACTGTCGCACTTGGTGAGTAAATTGCCGGACTGGCTCCTACGGTGAACCCAGAAGTTTTTCGAGTTGCTGCAGCAGTTCCCCGTAGCGGGTAAAGTTGCCCGACGCGTATTCTTTCTGCATTTCCTCGAAGACAGTGCGCGCGCGATCGAGTCTGCTGGCCTCCGTTTCCGCCGCGGCAGATGAAACCGCCCGTCTTACGGGCGCTCCGACGAGAAGGTCCTCGGCTTCGGCGAGGCTCCTCGCCCACTCGATTTTTCGGTCGTCGGGCAACAGCTGCGCCAGCACCACCCGGGCGAGCGTCGGAATCTTGGTCTGCTCGGCTTCGATATAGACCGGCTCGATTGCGATCAGCTGGTTGCCGTTGAGCGGCAGCACAATGAGATTGCCGCGGATCACCTGCGAGCCGTGCTGGTCCCACAGCGTCAGATCTCCCGAAAAACGGCTGTCCGAATTGATCCGCGATTCGACTTGGGCGGGACCGTCAATAAAGGTTCCTTTCGGGAAGCGGAACGCTACCATCTTGCCATAGTTCTCGCCGTCCGAAAGACCGGCGAGCCATCCGGCCATTTGGTTCTTCCCCGCCACCGATAGCGGCAGCATCAGCAGGAACTCCGGCTTTTCGGTATTCGGAAGCTGGGTAATCACGTAATAGGGCGTTACTTCGATCTCACGATCGCGATAGAGCTCACGCGGCACCTCCCAGCGATCCTCCCGATTGTAAAAGGTCATGGGGTCGGTCATGTGGTAGGTGCCGTACATTTCGGCCTGGACCGTAAACAAATCCTCGGGATAGCGAATGTGGTGCTGCAAATTTTCCGGCATCACGCTTCGGTCTTTGAACAAACCGGGCAGCATTTGCCAATAAGCCCTGATGATCGGATCGCGCTTGTCGAAGACGTAGAACGTCACCGAGCCGTTATAGGCGTCGACGACCGCCTTGACGGAGTTCCGCAGATAGTTCCGGCCGTGGAGTTGTGGGAGCGAGCCGTGATAGCCGTCGCTATAGGGATAGTTCGTCGAGGCGGTATAGGCATCGATGATATAGGAATAATGGTCCCCGTCGGCGACGATATAGGGATCGCGGTCGAAGATCAGGAACGGCGCCAGCCTTTCGACCCGCTCGACGATGTTCCGGCGCAACAGCACCCGGCTTTCGGGGACAAAATATCCGGAAATGAAGAGCCGCAACCCATCGAATTCATGGGCGACGACGAGCTTGCGCCAGAAGCTGGAAAGCGGAATTCCACCGTTTCCATCATAAACCGTCTCGGCATTCACCTGGCCCTGCGGAAAGTCGAATTCCTTCTCGGTGGTCCGGACATAGACCCGGTCCCGCGTCAAGGCACCGTAGTAGATCGCACCGTGGGTCACGGCGAGGTCGCCCACGGCCTTGATCGGAATATCATGCGCCCAAAGTACCGGATTTCCCCGGCCGTCCATTTCATTGACCGGGACGGCGACAGCGCCGTAGCCGTGGGTGTATTTGAGCGCGAGGTTCACCCAGACTTTGGCTTGATCAGGGAGCTTGTCGAGGTTGAGCTCGCGGGCGGTGATCAGGACCTGGCGCTCGGCGTCGTCGATGATGTAGCGATCGATGTCGACACCAGCAAAAGTGTAGTACGGCCGCAGACCCTGGATCTGCTGGAGTTGGGGCTCGAGCGCTCGCCAATCCCAGATGCGCGCGTCTTGCAGGGTTGGTCCATTCTTGTCGAGATCCTGGCGGGCGAGCGGCACGGCCGAGACGGCGAATTCCCGTTCTTCGACTGACGGCCCGTCTAGATTGTAGGCTTCTCGGGTGCCGGCGATGCTCCGTATGAGAAACGGCCGCTCGAGGGTTATCTGGTTCGGGCCGACATACAGCTGCTCGACGGCCAGGGGGACGATGACCGCTGCGCCGTAAAGGATCGCGAAGAGCCCACATGGGAGAACCCAACGGGACGGGCGCATCGCGAGCCAGTTGCCGAGCCGCGGCACGGCGGCTGCGACCGCCAAAATCGACGCCGCGGCAAACCAGCAAACCATAATGACGTCGTATGCCGGGACCCAGAAATAGATGTCCGCATACGAGCCGCCCGCAACAACTGTCGAGTGCCCATCAATGACGAGGTGATACCGGCCGAGAAAACGCGCCGCGCCCATTGTGACGCAGAACAACGCCGCCAGCGCCATGCCCTGGCGCAGCCATCCTCGCCAGATTGTCTCGCTTTCTGTCCAGGAACCCGCATCGACCGTGTCGATCACCCGCAGCGATCGACGACCGCGCCACCCGAGGCGGTAGGCGGGTTGGTGCCAAGGCCTTCCCGAGCTTGGATAAAACGCGAGGCCGATCAAGGCCCAAAGCGCAATCGTGATGACGAGAACGGTGGTGACGATACTGACCACCGCGTCATACCAAGGTAGGACGAGCAGATAAAAGGAAATATCGTTGCCGAAGACCGGGTCACTGGTCCCCGTAGCGTTCGCTCCCAGAAAGCCCAGCAGCGGGATCCAAAGGGTCGCCGCGCCGAAACCGACCAGTGCGGCAAAAATGAACGCCGCAAACCATGGGGCGCTGCGCGGGACCGCCGGCAAATTCCGGCACAGCGCCCGCAAGTTGAACCCCAGGAATACACCGACCGAAACCAGCACCGTGAAAAAGATCCCCAAACGGAGCCCGAGCGCCAACCAATACCGGTAGCGCTGGCCGAGCTCCTCGAACCAGTAATTCTGGAGAGAAATGTTTAAAGCCGCCTCGAAACAGATGATGGCGAGAACGGCAGCCGCGAGGTAGGCGAGGTCGCGATAAAGGCGGTGCAGGAACATCACCGGGGGACGACCGCCCCTACCCGTCAGGAACGTGCGAGCGAGCGGAAGCGCCGCCAGAAGGACCAAAACGAGATAGACGGTCAGGAACATCGAGATGCCCCTTTCTGAGAAGAATTTCTTCCAGCAGTTTGATATTCGTCAGCGTATTCCTGCATGATCGCCCGGATTATGCGTCCGATCCTGGCGCAATCCACCTCGTCGAGGTTCGCCAGCGAGACACGCGCCGACGGGTGAGGTGTCCCGAAACCCTTGCCCGGCAACAAGACGACGCCACCTTCTTCAGCCAGCCGAAACAGAATCTCGAGCGGGTTCTTGTTGCGCAGCAGCCAATCGACGAAGTCGCGTCCGTAGCGCCGGGCTCCGAGGACCTCGAGATCGAGGATCGTGTAATAGCCGACCGCGTTCGGATCCTTCGGAGGGTCAAAGCCGAGCTCGCGATAGAGCGTCTGATGGCGGTTGCGAATCATGCGTTTCATCGCGCCTTTGTAAGCGTCACGCTGGTCCATCAAGGCGAAGAGGGCGAAGAGGGCCATCTGCACTTGCTGGGGCGTCGACAGCCCGGCGGTGTGGCTCAGCGCAACGCTCCGGCTGTCCGCGACTAGGCGGTCGATGAACCTCAACGCGCGCGGATTGACCGCGAGTGAGCGGTAGCGCTCGTCGAGCATCTTGCGGTCTGGCTCCGGCAATGCCGAGATCTTTGCATCGAACACGTTGTTTTCATGGAGAGCGATCGTTCCCAGCCGCCACCCCGTTGCTCCGAAATATTTTGAAAAGGAGTATAAGAGAATGGTATTTTCCGGGCACAGAGCAAACAACGAGACGAAGTCGTCAGCAAAGGTGGCATAAACATCGTCGGTCAAGATGATCAGATCCCGCCGATCCACAGTGACGATGTCCGAAATCTTGGCGAGTCCTGCCTCGTCGATCTTGACGGATGAGGGATTGCCAGGATTGACCAGAACGAATGCTTTGACCTTCGGATCGAGAAGTTTATAGAGCTCGCGATCGGGATATTGCCAACCCGCTTCGGGATCGGCCTCGACAGCCAGTTCGACCAAGCGATAATCGCTGAGTTGCGGGATCTCGATATAGGGGGCGAAGATCGGCACTCCGATCGCGATCGTAAGGCGGTCGCACCCTCGACCGCGAACAGGTCGATTCTTCCCGCGAGCACCGGCCCGCCGGTCATTTCTTTACGCAGATAGTGTCGGACGATCTCTTCCGTATGCGCCAACATCCGGACCGGTGAAGGATAATTGCAGCCGAGCACGCCTTCGACCAGCTCCTGCAGAAAATCGCGATCGGAGAATCCCAGTTGCTCGCGGACATAGGAGAGGGCGCTGGAGAGGAACGCAACGCCCGGCGTCTCTTGTCGGGCCTGAGCGAATGTCTCGAAGCGAGCCGCGATCCCCTCCGGCTGGGGTAGCCCGCCGACACCTTCGCGCATGTCGCCGCAGTATCGTTCTGCCTCGCTCATCGCGAACAGTCCGAGCTGAAAGAAGCCGTGGCGCGGCACCGTCGAGAGAAAGTTCGGGTTTCCGCGGCCTGCGTTGAGCATCAGCCGCTCGGAATGACGGGAAGCGAGCGTGACCAACGTATCCTTCAGCTCGAACGGGCTGAGTTCGGACATTTTGTCGAGATCGGCGCGATCCATGATTATTTAGCCTCACAGGCGCTTCCCGCCACTGCCTTGAGCTGGATCAACGCGGCGTTCAAAAAGCGGACGCATGAAGCAATCAAGAGATATGTCTGTTTCAATGGAACCACTCGAATCTGCTCCGAGGTCGGGTCACGTTGCCGCGGTCCACGGCTCGGTCGTCGACATCGTCTTCGGCGGTGGAATGCTACCCGCGATCAATGAGGCCGTCGCGATCGAATGGGATATTGGACCGCCGCTGGTCGCGGAGGTGCAGCAGCACCTCGGCCCGGCAATGGTGCGTGCCGTGGCGCTCGGAGGCACCCCAGGGCTAAGGCGCGGCACTACTGCACGCGCCCTCGGCGCACCGATCCGCGCACCGGTTGGTGATGCGGTGCTCGGGCGACTGCTCAACGTGATCGGCGAGCCAATAGACCGGGGTTCACCCCTCCCGGCCGAGGTCGAGCACCGGCCCATCCACGGGCCAGCGCCGGCACTCGAACGCCAGAGCGGCGCTCGCCAGATCTTTCACACCGGCATCAAAGTCATCGACCTCCTGGCACCGCTGATTACGGGCGGGAAGGCCGCGATGTTCGGCGGCGCCGGGGTCGGCAAGACCGTGCTGATCATGGAGCTGATCCGCACCACGGTCGAGCGCCACTCCGGCATCTCGGTATTCGCCGGCATCGGCGAGCGCTCGCGCGAGGGGCACGAGCTGTTGCTCGAACTCGGCCAATCAGGCGTGCTTGCGCGCACCGCGCTGGTCTTCGGCCAGATGAACGAGCCGCCCGGTGCGCGCTGGCGGGCGGGGCTGACCGCGCTCGCCATCGCGGAATATTTCCGCGACGCGGCGCACGAGAACGTCCTTCTGCTGATCGACAACGTCTATCGCCTCGTCCAGGCTGGTGGTGAGATTTCGGGACTGCTCGGCCGGCTGCCGTCGCGGGTCGGCTACCAGCCGACATTGGCCAGTGAGATTGCCGAGTTCGAGGAGCGCATCGCTTCGGTCGCCGGGGCCGCGATCACCTCGATCCAGGCGGTCTATGTACCGGCCGACGACTTCACCGACCCGGCTGTTGCCGAGATCTTCAGCCACCTCGACTCTTCGATCGTGCTGTCGCGCCGCATGGCGAGCGAGGGTATGTATCCCGCGATCGATCCTCTTGCCTCGACTTCGAGCCTGCTCGACCCGCGCCTCGTCGGCGACGCCCATTACCGTACTGCCCAGGATGTTCGCAAAACCATCGCCCATTACCGCGAGCTGCAGGAGATCATCGCTTTGCTCGGCATCGAGGAGCTGAGCGTGGCCGATCGTGCCGCAGTCAAGCGTGCCCGACACTTGATGCGGTTTCTGACCCAGCCCTTTATGGTGACTGTGGCTTTCACGGGGAAGCCGGGCCGCACGGTTGAGCTCGAGGCTACGCTGACCGGCTGCAGGGCAATTCTCGATGGCGAAGCCGATGATTGGGCCGAGAGCTCGCTCTACATGGTCGGCGATCTGGAGGAGGCGCGGGAGAGGGAAGCTGCAGCGAAAGCGGGGACGCCGTGAGACTTACCATCGCTACTCCTCTTGCCATCGTCATAGAGGCCAGCGATGTCGCCCACCTCCGGGCCGAAGATGATACCGGCGCGTTCGGCATTTTGGCTGGCCACGCCGATTTCCTGACGGCGCTCTCGGTGTCGGTGGCGAGCTGGCGGGACGATCGCGGCGCCGAACATCATGTCGCGGTACGCGGCGGCATGCTCGAAGTGCGCGATGGTGACGCGATAGCGATCGCGACACCGGAGGCGGTTGCGGGTGACGACCTGGAGCGTCTCGAGTCCGAGGTGCTAGCCAAGTTCCGCCGCCAGCTCGTCGAGGAGCAGGCGGCCCGCACCGACGCGCAGCGCCTCTACCTCGCGGCAATCCGCCAGATCGCGCGTTATCTCCGCGCCGAAAGAGCCCCCACAATGCCCGCAGCGCCCATGGTCGGGCCCGGCGACGGGTTCGCGCCGTGACGCCGCCGCCCACGGAAGAGCGGTCCGATCACCCCGAGGGTCTCGACGAGGCGGTCAGGCTCCGGCGCGGCCGGCGGGAGCGTTGGGAGCGCGAAGGCGAGCGATCGGTGGGGCAGAACCTGGCGATGATCGGGGCGCTCGGCTGGACCATCGTGACGCCGACCTTGATCGGTATTTTTGCCGGCCGCTGGCTCGACCGTGCGTTCGGGTCGGGGATCTTTTGGACGCTGGGATTGCTCGTCGCCGGCCTCGCCCTCGGCTGCACATTGGCGTGGAACAGGATTCATCGGGAATGACCGGCGCCTCGCTTTCATTTGCCGCGGGGTTCGCCGGGCTGGTTTACGGCATTGTCCATTTTGCGGCGTTGCGGCGGACCATAGTGCTTTACAGCGCCGGCCGCGGCAGCCTCGCGGCGGCGGCACTCACGCTCGGTCGCATTGCCGGCACGATCGTATTCTTCTGCCTGGCGGCGAAACTCGGGGCGCTGCCACTGCTGTCGTCCTTTCTGGGCTTTCTATTGGCACGTACGCTTGCATTGCGCGCGGCGCGGAGGACCGCGTGATGGTTCCGTCACCGCTCGGCAGCGCAATCCTGTTCCATCTCGGCCCGCTCGCCATCACCCGGCCGGTGGTGACGACCTGGGCGATCATGGCGGGATTGACCCTGGTCTCCTGGCTCGTGACGCGGCGACTGCGGCTACACCCGGACCGCCGCCAGACGGTGTTGGAGCTGATCGTTACCGGGATCATGGCTCAGATCGACGAAGTGATCCGCAAGAACCCGCGTCCGTTTCTCCCGTTGCTCGGCACGCTGTTTATCTTTCTCGTCGCCGCCAACCTTTCCGGGGTATTGCCAGGGGTGGAAGCGCCAACCGGCAAGCTCGAGACCCCCGCGGCGCTAGCCCTGATCGTCTTCGTGGCAGTGCATTACTTCGGCGTGCGCTCCCGCGGGCCCTTCGGCTATCTCGCGAGCTTCGCCGAGCCGAAGCTGATCATGTTGCCGCTAAACATCGTCTCCGAGGTGACGCGCACCTTCTCGCTGATGGTCCGCCTGTTCGGCAACGTGATGAGTGGGGAGTTCGTCATCGCGCTGGTCGTGGCGCTTGCCGGGTTGTTCGTACCCATCCCGCTGATGGCCCTCGAGATCCTCGTCGGCCTGGTGCAGGCCTACATCTTCACCGTTCTCGCCGCGGTATTCATCGGCGCCGCGGTCGATACGCTCGAGGCTGAGTGAGGACAAGTCATGGACGTTAAGCTCATCAGCATCCTCGCCGCGGCACTCGCCGTCTCGATCGGGTCGATCGGCCCCGCCTTGGCCGAAGGGCGCTCGGTCGCCTCGGCGATGGACGCGATTGCCCGGCAGCCGGAGGCAGCCGGGACGATCTCACGCACCCTGTTCGTCGGTCTGGCAATGATCGAGACGATGGCGATCTACTGCCTGGTTGTCGCCCTCCTGCTGCTCTTTGCCAATCCCTATGCCGGGTGACCATGCATTTCGACTGGTCCACCTTGGCGCTGCAGACGGTCAATTTCGCCATCCTCGTCTGGCTGCTGCACCGGTTCCTCTACCGGCCGGTGCTGCGCCTGCTCGATGCGCGTCGCGCCGAGATCGACAAGCAGTATGCCGAGGCGCACATGGCCGAGGCTAAGGCGAAGGACGAGCTCGCTGCCCTCGAGGCCGAACGCGGCAGCATCGCAGCCGAGCGGGCGGCGGCACTCGAGCAGGCGTCGGCGCAGGCGGCAGAAGCGGCAGCGGCGCGGCGTGCTCAGGCGGAGCGCGAGGCGGCAGAACTGCTCGACGACGCGCGCAAGGCGCTCGCCGCTGAACGCGACCTGGCGCTGGCCGAGGCGAGGAGGGCTGCTCTAGATCTCGGAACGGACATCGCCGGCAGGCTGCTCGCTGAGGTGCCGATGAAGCTGCGCGCCGAGGCCTGGCTCGCACGCCTCGAAGAGCACCTAGCTGCGTTGCCGCAGACAGAAAAGGACGCGCTCACACAGCAGCTTGTCGACGGCGCTCAGCTCACGGTGGTAACTGCATCGGCGCTGCCGGCCGAAACCGCCGAGGCTTGGCGTGCGCGCCTCCATAGATCACTCGGCGACCAGGTCGCTGTTAGCTTCGGCACGGACCGGCATCTCGTGGCCGGTGCGGAGCTGCATTTCCCCAACGCTGTTCTGCGTTTCTCCTGGCAAAGCGCGCTCGCTGCGATGCGGGCGGAAATCGCGGGCGATGGCGACGCTCGCTGACGAACTTCAAGCCTGGCTCGGCGAAAGCCGGCAGCGCATCGGGAATTTGGCGCTCGAACCTCGACTGGAGCAAGTCGGCCACGTCGCCCAGGTTGGCGACGGGGTGGCGACGGTTACCGGGTTGCCCGAGACGCGGCTCGACGAGCTCCTCGTCTTCGATGGAGGGGTCCGTGGTCTCGCCGTCGATCTCGCTGAAGAGACGATCGGCTGCGTGCTGCTTGGCGAAATCGCCGGAATTGCCGCCGGGAGCATGGTCCACGGCACGGGCGAGGTGGCGCGCGTGCCGGTTGGCGATGCTCTGCTCGGGCGCGTCGTGGATGCGCTCGGGGCGCCGCTTGATGGCGGCGCACCTCTCGCGATCGAGACATTTGCTGCGGTCGAGCAACCGGCGCCGGCGATTGTCGACCGGGCATTGGTGACGCGCCCGCTGGCGACGGGGCTTCTTGTCGTCGACGGCATGATCCCACTGGGGCGCGGCCAACGGGAACTGATTATCGGCGACCGCGGCACCGGCAAGACCGCGATCGCCGTCGATGCCATCATCAACCAGCGTTCGAGCGACGTGATCTGTGTCTATGCCGCGATCGGGCAAAAAGCATCGTCGGTCGCGCAAGTCATCGA
>Ga0074045_10000501_pt1 | contig 37964 bp, 27 predicted proteins | sample BogForMeECP23OM2_FD_94442 | JGI IMG/M metagenome (GOLD analysis project Ga0074045, IMG submission 94442) | Bog forest soil microbial communities from Calvert Island, British Columbia, Canada - Bog Forest MetaG ECP23OM2 | ecosystem: Environmental > Terrestrial > Soil > Wetlands ...
CATACGGGAGTTGGTTACGCGCAATAAGCGAAAGAAGAAGTAAAATGAGCGTTCAAGCTGTCTCCGAATTCCCCGCCACCGCGCCGGAGCAGATCGAGCACTTTGCGAAGCTGCTTAGCAAGTCCGGGCAGCGGCGGAGCGTGTTCAAGGAAATCTATCGAGGCAAAGCGAAGAAGCCAAAAACAGCGACAGCCATCGGCGACGAAACTGGACTGACTGCTAAACGTGTGCTTGAGATTGCCACGCCGCTCGCCGCCAACCACCTGTTCGAGCAAACCAAGGTCGACCATCTTACGGCGTACAAAAAGTATCCGGCTATCAATACTGTAAAAGCGCGGATACTTGCCTTGGCCACTAGCAAAAAGAAACTTCAAGAGCATGTCACAGTAAGAAATCCCCGCGCGCGACCTCAGGTCATAAAAGTCGAACTGGCCCCAAAGGCACGTGACGTGGTGATCGACGTGAAGCACATTACGATAGACGACATCGACAATTTCTCGCGCGTGCGGTCCTTGCCGCACAGCAAGGTGCCTGAAGAAATGAGTCCGGCACGGCTTCCGGAAAAAGAATTCAAGTTGGGTACAGCTCGCATATTGGGCAATCGCGGGAGCTTCAAAGATTGGGGCGGCGAAAGAAACGACCTGTACACTACGCACTTGAAGATCAGAGGCAAGCGGTATGCCGCAGCTTTTGGATTTAAGGGGCCGGGCAAATCCGGAGTGTTGACGCCGGGAAAAATGGGGAAAAACGGAGACCAAATTCAACGTCTGTTCAACTCGACAGCTCAAGTTTTTCTTGTGCAGTACGAGGGGGAGATCGCAGAAAGCGTTTCGGCTCAAATGCAGCAGCTTGCGATTGCGAAGTCAGTATCCGAAGGGCAACGTGTCTTCTACGGGACCATCGGGCTGGAAGATTCCTACCGGCTACGTTTGAAATATAAGAAGAAGTATCAGGGCCAAGGGTCCTGAGGTTATGCCCTTCGCTGGCGGTCCCTGCTCTCGCACGGCGGCCCTGCGCAAAGACTTTTACCTATTTTTTACCCATTACTGCAAAGTCAACCTAAGTCCGGCGCGCCGAACACGTGGGAGTTGGTCGGGATCTCCAGCAGCGACCACAGCCGCTTTTAGGTACAAGCTGCCCCTTAGACTGCCCCTTAAAACGTTGCCAAGTATGCCCAAATTGCCCATTTAGGGGTATGCCAGCACGGGCTATCTTATTGACTCTACACGGAGCCGAGACAGTAAGCGCGGGTTCGTAATCGGCAGGTCAGCGGTTCAAGTCCGCTCGTCGGCTCCATTCTGATCGCTGAATCCGGCTTACTTCATGTGCTCGTCAAACCAGAGGAGGGTTCGCTTCGTAACGTCTTCCTGGTTGACTGGCAGGCTCACCCCGTGTCCTTCGTTGGCGTAGAGCAATAACTCGGTCTCGACACCGAAATGCTTCAAAGCGTGCCAGAGTTGAAAAGTTTGCGGCGCCGGGCAGATGGGGTCTTCCTTGCCGACATAAAACAGCGTTGGCGCCCGCGCTTGCTTTACGAATCGAATCGGGGAACTTTTCGCATAGAGAGCGGGATCGGCGTAAGCGGACACTCCGAAATACGGGGTCAGCCACTTTTCTATTTCGGTCTGCCAGTAGTAACTCTCCCAGTCCGAGACGCCCGGCCCGGCCACCGAGGCGCGGAACATGTCAGTTTGAGTGATCGCCCACATCGCCATATAGCCGCCGTAACTCCACCCGGTAATGCCGACGCGGTGCGGATCGACGGGCAAATTCTGGGTGGCATACTTGACGCCCGCCTCAATGTCGCGCAGGTCGCCATATCCCAGATTCTTTACGTTGCCTTGCGTAAACGCCTCTCCCTGGCCGAAGCTCCCCCGCGGGTTGGGATACAGGACGAAATAGCCGAAGGCTGAGAGCAATCCGATGTTGTCAAATGCCGCAGGCCAATGTAAGAGCGCCGCTGCCGCAGGCCCTCCGTGAACGGAAACCACCATGGGATATTTGGGGCCCGGCATGAAATCTCTGGGATATAAGAGCCAGCCTTGCACTTGCATCCCGTCACTCGTCCAGTGAACCGATTCCGCCTTGCCGATATTCGATTTCACATCCGGATTCAGGGATGAAATCTGTCCCCATCGGCCAACCGGGCCTGCCCACACTTCGGGAGCTTGATTAAAAGATTCCCGCACGATGGCGGAAGTTCCATCCCGAGCGATCGACATGGCGAACATCAGGCCACCGTTATAAGGACCCTCTGCCGCTTGCCACAGGGTCTCTGAATTTGCATTATCGGTATGCACGAGCACGATCGCAGCTCCGCCGTCGACGATTTCCGTGGTCAGGATTTGTTCGCTTCCCGTCCATGCCAGCCAAGTAATGGATGCTTTCAGCTCCGGCGTTACATTTCGGGGTTGGCCTCCGGCGGCGGCAATGACGAAGAGATCTCCGCCCGGAGCGATGAAATCGCTCATCAGGCCGCCAATGAAAGCGACTCGTTTGCCGTCTGGAGACCATCGCGGCGAGGCGATTTGCAGCTGCGGTTTCCAGATGGAAGTTGCGCGGCCGTCCAGGTCGAGACGATATAACTCCGCTGTCCACCAATTGTCCTCGCCAGTTCCTTTGCCCTTGCTGCAACAAGGGGCAGCGGTGATGGCAATTTGGTGGCTGTCGGGCGACCAATCGTATTCGTATACAAACAAGTCCGCAGCGCTCAACACGCGCACCTTGCCCGAGGCTGCGTCAACCAGCGCAAGCCGTTGGTGTTCGTACGCCTTTCCGACGATTACGACGCGAACATGCTCTGCCGGCGTTTCGTCCTCATCGGAATACAACACGGCGATGCTCCGCCCATCCGGAGACCAGCGTGGCGTGTTGACGGCTCCCTTCCACGTGGCCAAGGTTCGCGATTGCTCCCCATCTGCTGAAGCGATTCTCAGTTCACTCTGCTCCGATGCGTTCGATTTCTCGACGTAGGCGAATTGTTTGCTGTCGGGCGACCAGGTGATGCTCGAAGTTCCCAATTGCGCTCTCGGATCGCCGAGGCCAATTGTCTTTGCCTGGGACCGGTTTGCTTGGGACTGGTTCGGTTGCGACTCGGGAATCAGAGTGGTCAAGAAAACAGTGTGAGCATATTCCGTGTCGTTCTTGACCTTCGACTCCACCCAGACCACATGCCGGCCATCGGGCGAAATGGCCACCTCGCTGATGCGGCTGGCGGTCAGGACGGGCTCGAACGCCGAATCAAAATCCTGCGCTGCACCATTATTGGAGAAGAGGGCTAAGGCCAGCAGAACTCCCGCAAGACTGCAAAACGAGCTGCCGAAACACCGTATGTCATTCCTGATTTCAGCTGCGCCGCAGATCATCCGTAGCTCCCTGGTCAATTGTTCCCCGCTCGGTGACGATGACTTTGTAGAGCCTGCGGGCTGTTTCGCGCGAGATAATTCCGTCGATTACATCGTTCAGGACAGCTCCTGGATCTCGTTTTGCAGGCTCACCATAGCCGCCTCCGCAGGGGCTGACGGTCCTGAGCGTATCCCCTTCTCGCAGGCTGAGGTTGCTAAGCATCGCAGGGAGTTTTCGCGGGTTGCTGTCCGGATTGAGAACCAGGTCTCCGCAACTCCCCGGATCGCCACCGAACAATCCCCAAGGCGCGTGACGGTGGCCGTCGCCTTCGATCGACGCGTGTCCGGGAGAGAGGAACATCACCTCACGAATGGAGCCGGCTCCTCCCCGCCATCGACCCGCACCAGTCTTATCTTCGCGCATCTCATAGCGCTGGACTCGCAAAGGATAGTGAGACTCAATATCCTCGATCGGATTGTTGCGGGTGTTAGCGTAAAGAGTGTCGACGCAGTCCAGGCCGTCTTTGCCGAATCTTCCACCGTAGGAGCCTTCCGTGATATCCATGTACACCCAATACTTTCCCTGCGCCAGGCCGGAGTAGGCGACCACCTTCAGATTGCCCACTCCGGCGCTGACCTGTTGCGGAGCGGCCTGAGACAGGGCGTGCATGAGCGTGCTGGCAACTATGTTCCCGGGACAGAAGCGGGCAATAGTCGGGGCCGGAAACGTGGGATTGCAGATCGAGCCGAGCGGTGCATGAATGTGAATCGGCCGCTCCAGGCCAGAATTCTGCGGAATGTGTTCGTGGTTTTCCGTGTCGAGCAGGATTGATCGCAGCACCAGGTACACCGCGACGGCAACCGTCCCCTCGAATGGCATGTTCACCGGCCGGTCGGGAATCTGTGGTGACGACCCGGTGAAATCGATGTAAATGTCGCTGCCTTCCACCTTGGCGCTCACAACAATCTTGAGATCACGCTTGGCGGGATCGGGATCGTCTTCGAATCCGTCCACGAATCCTTCAGCGCAGTAGGTACCGTCGGGTAGGCGCTCGATTTCACGGCGCAGCATCGTTTCTGAATAGTCCATCAGGTGTGCGCTGGCCGCCAGAACCGTTTCCAGACCATATTCCCGGACAACCTCAACGTAGCGCTCGGCGCCCGTGCGCGACGCCGAGATCTGTGCCTCCATATCGCCGAGCACCATCTCCGAAGCGCGAATGTTATCGGCAAGGAACTGCCATATCTGGCGATTCTTCACGGAGCGGTCGTACACCTTGATGGCTTTGAACTGCAGGCCTTCCGCATAAGCGTCAACCGCATCGACGATGCCGCAGCTGCCGGGGACCAGAGCGCCGATATCGAGATGGTGAGCCGTGGTTACGGAAAAACCGATGAGCTGGCCGCCATCAAACACCGGAACACAGAAGGCGACGTCCGGCCCGTGGGAGGCCCCATAGTAGGGCGAGTTGTGCATGATCACATCGCCGGGGTGAAACTCCTCGCCGCGCTCGGCGAAGGCGCGCTGGATGCCACGCATGTAACCGGGAATTGGCCCCAGCTGCAAGGGTGTGCTGAATACGGATTCGCACAGCTGATGGCAATCCGGGTCGAGCAGCGCCGCGCCGAAGTCTTCCGACTCCCGGATAATGCTGGAATAAGACATACGAGTGAGCTTGTGGCCCATTTCGATGGCCACGTTTTCAAGGGCGCCCCAGATCACCTGCGCCGTGATCGGATCGATCTTTGTGCTGCTTTTGTGGGCTGCGCTAACCGGCTTGGTCATTTAGTCTCCGCCCATGAATTCCGTGAAATCAGCAGATTGCCCCGTTCGTCGGATTGCGCACTCCACGCCGGGGGCAACACCGTGGTCGTATCTTTCTGGAAGAATACCGCCGGCCCTGGAATCAAGGCTCCTGCCGGGACGCGCATCCGGTCGTAGAACTCGGTGCGCAGCTTCTGCAGAGTTCCTTTGACCCGGAAATAGGTTTCGCCTGTGTTCAGCCACGCATCTTCTAGTTTCCCACTCGCGTTCCATTTAAGATCGTCCGGCAGGCGAGGCATCAACCCCAGTCCGGTCACGCGAAGATTCACGATCTCAATGGGGTTTTTCGGAAAGCAGTGATCGTATTCCGTGCGGTGACGCGCGTGAAATTCCCCCCAAACACGGTCGCCGGTATCACCGTCAAAGTCCGCACCCGTGATGGGGATGCGCAGTTCATAGCCCTGGCCCAGGTATCTCAAATCCAGGCTGCGCGAGAATCGGGTGCGATCGTCAGTCAAGCCATCTTTCAAGAGTTGCTCGCGTGCCGCGGCTTCAAGGTCGCGCATGTCGCGGAGTAATCTGGCAGCGGGGTTATCGGTCGAGAGCAGCAATTCAGTCTTCACGAAGTCGTACTTCAGATCGGTGGTGAGCAAACCTACTGCGGAAGTAATTCCCGGATAGACCGGCACGACGACTTCGGGGATTTTCAGAAGGTGCGCTACGTCCACTGCGCTCAGCGGGCCGGCACCACCGAACGCAATCAAGCTGAACTGGCGGGGATCGTGCCCTTTCTGGATGGTGCGCGACCGGATTGCATTGGCCATATTGCTGGCCAGAATCGTGCAGATGCCCTCGGCGGTTTCGTAAAGCTCGAAGCCCAAGCGATCTGCCAGTCGTGCAATCGCTTCGTGTGCCTTCTGGGGATAGATCTTCATCTCCCCGCCAAGAAAATGACGTTCGTCAAGACGGCCCAGCACAAGGTTCGCGTCGGTGACGGTCGGTTCTTCTCCGCCTTTGCCGTAGCATGCGGGTCCGGGGAATGACCCGGCGCTCAGCGGACCTACGCGAACCGCTCCCCCTGCATCGGTGTAAGCAATGCTGCCTCCGCCCGCTCCGATGGTATGGACATCGATCATGGGAACCATCACGGGAAAGCCAGCCATTTTCGTGTCGCGCGCCGAGGCTTCTGTAATTCCATGGGGGGTGACGATTCCGATGTCGGCGCTGGTCCCGCCCACATCGAAGGTGATCAGGCTTTTTCGGCCGGCATGCCGGCCGATCCACTCACCCCCGAGAACCCCGCCCGCGAGTCCCGAGAGCAACGAATAGACTGGCTTCTGGGCGATGGTGCGGGCAGTGGCGACGCCCCCATTGGAAGTCATAATGTGGACGTCGCCTTTTAGCCCAGCCCCCTCAAGCCGCTTCGCCAAACCCAGTACGAAGTTCTTGACCTTGGGCCCGAGGAATGCGTTCATACAGGCCGTCGTAAAACGTTCGAACTCCCGAAACTGCGGCGAGACATCGGCCGAACTGGTGATGAACGCCTCGGGAAACTCCTCGGCGACGAGTTCGCACACGCGCTTCTCGTGAGCCGGGTTCAAGTAGGAGAACAGAAAGCAGACGGCGATAGCTTCCACGCCTTCCGTCTTGAGCTCGCGCACCCGTGTCCGAACTTCAGCCTCATCCAGCGGCACCAGCACTGCACCGCTCGGCGGGGCGATGCGTTCGCTCACTGTCTTGCGGTGGCGGCGCCGCACCAGAGGCCGGGTTTGCCAGGGGATGTCCTGCATGATGGAGTAGTTCTGCGGGCGCTGGTGCCGCCCGATGTGAATGACGTCGCGGAATCCGGCGGTCGTGATCATGCCGGTGCGCGCTCCTTTGTGCTCCAGCATGGCGTTGGTCGCAACCGTGGTGCCGTGAAACAGATAACCGACCTGCTCCGGCCGAATGCCCTGGCGCGAACATATCCCGACGATGCCCGCCAATACGCCTTCTGAAGGATCAGGCGCCGTGGTTGGTAGCTTGTGAACCGCAAGATTGCGTTGTTCCGTGTCGGCGAGAACAATGTCGGTAAAAGTGCCGCCCACGTCGACACCGATCAAAATCATGGATCGGACCTCGCAGTACCCGACAACACTTCATCAAGGTGCAGGATCGTCTCCAGCAGAACCTGGGCTCCCTGGGCGCAATCGCCCGAGGCAGTAAACTCGCGAGGTGAGTGGCTAATACCATCCTGGCTAGGGACGAAAATCATACCCATCGGGCCAAGCTTGGCCATCATTTGCGCGTCGTGTCCCGCACCGCTCGCCAGCCGCTGAAAACGTAATCCTAAATGGGCGCAGGATTCCACAATTGCGTCTTGCACCAGCCGCGAGCACGGCACTGGCTCGATCGGCTGACGTTGAAAAAATTCGATGTTTACCCTGGAACGTGACGCTATTTCTTCTCGGCATTGTCGAAGGTGCTCCAGGGTAGCGTCGATCCGCTCCTGGAGCAGATCGCGGATCTCGATGGTTAGCGCCACTTCGCCCGGAATCACATTGGTGGCATTCGGCAGCACCGTCAGCTGGCCGACGGTGGCGACCTGGCACCTGTTCTCCAGAGCGGCTTTTTGTACGCTGAGCACAATTTCTGCGGCGGCAGCCAGAGCGTCTCTCCGAATCTGCATCGAGGTTGTGCCGGAATGAGCAGCCTGCCCCGTGATTCGTACGTCGGTATGACTTATTCCGGCGATTCCTTCGACAATTCCGATCGGGACTCTGGCTTTTTCGAGCGTTCCACCTTGCTCGATGTGCAGCTCCACAAAAGCGGCAATGTCACCAGCTTTGCGCCGGGCGGACTGCAGATGTTTAGGATCGCCGCCGATTCCATGAATTGCTTCAGCCAACGTGCGTCCCGTTTCGTCTTTGCGTGCCAGGTCATCAGCACCAAGGGTGCCAACCATGGCCCGGCTGCCACACAAAGCTCCAAACTGCTGGCCCTCTTCATTGGCGAACACAATAACCTCAAGCGGGTGAACCGTGGTGTAGCCGGTTTCCTGCAGGACGCCGACACACTCGATCGCCGCCATCACTCCCAAAATTCCATCATAGCGCCCCCCGTTGCGAACCGTGTCGACGTGGGAGCCAAGAGCAAGCGGGGGAAGCCTCTCCCGTCCCGGGCGGCGGCCAACGATGTTGCCCGCCGCATCAAGCGCAACACGCAGCCCGACCTCGCGCATCATTTCCATCACCAGGGCGCGGCCGCGAATGTCTTCCGGGCTGTATGCCAGCCGAGTGGTTCCGGTCTGGCTGATCGATTGAATGCGGTGGAATAAGCTGGCAGTATCAACTTGAGTGCTGCGGGCAGATGGACGGACAGGGGCCATGAGTCGCACTACTCCTCTCGAAACGGGCGAATTCTAGGTCTGCAGGATGGAATTTCCAATTAGGCATACTCCGTAAGGAGCGATCCAGGCTGGTATAAGGTGCCACGCGGGATTTACCGGATTGTTTTGTTGACCTCAGGGTTCATAATGCTTCGCCAATATGGCAAACTGCAGAGATTCAGCGGCTGACATGAATGGTTATTTCGCCTCCCGGTTCTGGCACACATCCTGGTGGCTTCGCGGCTCGGGAGTTAGCGCGTATTTTTTGGCGGGCGTTCTGTTGCTGGCGCTCTGGCCGGGTCAGGTCAGTCAGGCTCAAACCGCGAGTGGCAGCATTATCGGTACCATTACCGACGCCAGCGGCGCGGTCGTACCCGGTGTCGTAGTCGCGGTGAAGTCGCTCTCCGCCGGTCAAATCCAGACCCGCACGACTACGCAATCCGGCACCTACTCGATCGTGGGGCTGGATCCGGGAGACTATGCTCTGACCGTCGAGTCATCGGGCTTTCAGGGAATTGAAGCTAATGTGCACGTTCTCGTCGGACAAACCATCAATGGCGACTTCAGTTTGAAGCCCCGCGCCGCCACCTCCCAAGTCACAGTCGAGTCCGACGTTAACCAGGTCAATACCGTGCAGGCGACGGTTCAAGACGCTACAACTTCCAAAGAGATCGACATTCTGCCGCTCAACGGACGGAATTTCCTGGACCTGGCCCAACTGAGTCCGGGTGTTCAGATTCAGGATGGCGGGAACTTCGATCCGACCAAGAACGGCTTCACTGGAATTTCAGTGCAGGGAAGATCGGGACGCTCTACGCGCATCGAAGTCGACGGCGTTGATATCTCCGACGAGACGGTCGGAACGAGCACGCTGAACCTTTCGGAAGACTCTATTCAGGAGTTCCAGGTCGCCCAGTCGACTCTGGACCCCGCCACCAGTTTGACCTCTACCGGCGCGGTCAATGTCATCACCCGCAGCGGCAGCAACAGCCTGCATGGCAGCGCATTCTACTTGTTCCGCAACGATTCCACGGCGGCCAAGGTAATCGTCAAAGCACCTTTTGAGCGGGATCAAGTAGGTCTGCGTGTCGGTGGACCGCTGATTAAAGACAGGTTCTTCTGGTTCGTTAACTACGAGCACGCTCTGCAGCACGGAACCGTATTCACCTCGCCTCCCGCGCCGTTCACTAGTTATGCCGCAGCTTTCCCCAATCCATTTAGCGAAACCGAAGCGACTGCCCGTGCCGACTGGAACATCTCAGCCAACTGGCGCGCCTTTTATTCCTTCCATCACGATCAGTTTAGTGTTGTGACCGGATACGGGGGCAGCGTATTCCAACCTTATGGCAATCGCAATCTCACAGACGTCCACACTGCCGCGTTCGACGGCACAACCGGCAGTTTCACCCACAGCATCCGTTTTGGCTATCTCACCTTCCGTAATTTTATTGTCGATGCCCGGTCCCAGGTTGCCGGTCTGCCGCAGCCCTTTCCTGGAGGTGAACAAGCGGCCATCGCCATCGGGAGCGATCCCAGATGCCTCTTCGGAGTCGACCTGTTGTGCCTGGGGCCTTCCTGGCTGGCGCCACAAACCACGTTACAACGCAACTACCAAACCCGTTATGACGGCTCGCATCTGATCGGCAGCCACACTTTGCGTTACGGCGTGGACCTGGTCCAGATTCCTCAGTACACCTTTGGCAGCTTCAGTGGGTTGGGACCGTTCCTGAATTCGAATGGCAACGCCAGCGAAATCGCCACTGCTCAAGCCGGACCTTTTCCGGGGGGTTCTTCGAATCCGTTGAACTATCCGCTCGAGCAATTGGAAGTAGGCAATGGCTTGGGTTATTTTTCAGAAAAACCGGCTTTCGGTTTCCCGCACGGAGGCTTCCATATCCACAGAACTGGGGTTTATTTTGCGGACTTCTGGAAGGCAAAGCGAAATCTGTCGATCACGATGTCATTGCGATATAACCGCGTCGGCGGGCGCTCCGATAGCGATCTGCCGGCGATCCCGGCGTTAGACGCTCTTCGGCCCGGCCTGGGAAATAAACCAAAGCAGCCTAACCTGGACTTTGCTCCGCAGTTTGGCTTTGCATGGGACCCCTTCAAGAATGGAAAGACCTCCATTCGCGGAGGCGTGGGTCTTTTCTACGACGACATACTTTTGACCGTCACGCTCTTCGATCGCACACTCCGGATTCCCGCGGGTTTGGGCAATTCGTTCCTGATCAGCACGGGAGGGGTACTGCCGGGAACGAACGTGAATGTCACGCCTTTAATCGGGCAGCCGATCGGATCGGTCGTCGACCAGGCCATCGCCGCTCAGGATGCGTTCATGGCCGCCCAGGGCGCCGCCACGAAGAACTTTAACCCCAATGGCACGCCGGGGATTATCGATCCCAACGCCTTCGACTACAACAGTTTCGGCGGGCTGCTAGATCCAAACTATAAAACCCCTTATTCCACTCAGGTCAACGTCGGCATTCAGCAGCAGCTAACACGCACGTTGTTTCTGTCGGTGGATTACGTTCACAATACGAATGTCCACAACGTGTTGGTCCACGATGCCAACCTTGTCGGCGCGACCAAGACGTTTGACGCAGCCGCCGCTCAGACGGCGATTTCGACAACTGAAGCGCAATTTGGCTGTTCGACGGTGGATTGCGCGATTGGGAACGGAGCGTCCATCACCAGCTTTGCTGCCAACGGCCTGGGCAGTCCAGCATCCGGTCTGGCGCAGCAATTCGTGGCTCCCAACAGCGGATGGGCATTCCCCGGTTTGAATCCAAATTTCGGACAAATGGGAATCATCAGCACCAACGGACGCTCTGTTTACAATGCCCTGCAATTCCGGCTCAAGCAAACCATCGCCCGCCCGATACCTGGAGTCACCTCACTCAACTGGGATGTTAACTACAACCTGTCTCGCTTTAACGCGATGTCTTCGGATCAGGACGCGTCGCTGGTGAATGTGGCCGATAACATAAACGTCAACGGCTATTACGGGCCGACCAATCTCGATCGCACACACATGGTGACTCTGTCGGGCACGGCACAGTTTCGCGGGGGCTTGCAATTGAGCTGGCTGAGCCGCATTTACTCCGCTCTGCCGGCGACTCTGACCCTGCCGGTAAGCTGCTCCTGCCCCGCCGAGATATTTCTGACCGACCTTACCGGCGATGGATCTGGAGGCGACGTGCTACCCGGAACGAATTTGGGTTCGTTCGGTCGCGGGGTGAACGCCGGTAACCTGAACCAGTTCATTTCCAGCTTCAATTCGAACACGGCGGGAAAACTCACTCCCGCTGGTCAAGCCTTGGTCGGTGCTGGGCTGTTTACATCCACACAGTTGCAGAAGCTGGGTGCAGTTGTTCCCAGTATCCCGCTGGCACCTCAAGGTGAAGTCGGCCTCGACAACTTCGTCGCCGATGACCTACGCGTCTCCTGGCCCTTTCATATCGGTCATTGGGAGAGACTCAGCCTCACGCCCAGCGTGGATGTCTTTAACGTGGTTAACAAAGCAAACTTCGACCCCCCCAATGGATTGAACACCTCCACGTTGCGGGGCGCACTTTCGGGGACGCCGGGTTCGCTGAATGGCACAACTTACGCGAACCGCACCAACCGGTACGGATTGGGTTCCGGCGTTTTCTCTCAGGGAATCGCGCGCGCCTTGCAGTTTGGATTGCGGATCGAATTCTAGGTTGGATCTTGATCTATAGCGGCAGAAGCTGATTTCTCATTGCGTATCTCACCAGCTCGGCAATGGAATGCAGGTTCAGCTTGCGCATGATGTTGATGCGGTGTGCCTCTGCCGTTTTGGTGGCGATTCCTAATGCCACGGCCACCTCCTTGTTGCTCTTGCCTTCCGCGAGCAAATGGATGACCTCACGCTCCCTGGAGGTCAGCGAACCGGTTTGGCTGCGCGCCGGAGAGGGCCGGCGCTTTCGCTCCAAAAACCCACGGAGCACCATTTCGGCGATGGACGTAGTGAAGAAAGGCCGATGCTCGGTCAGGGCGACGACCGCTTTCACCAGATCGCGGCCCGTATCGGTTTTCAAAACGTAACCGCGCGCGCCGGCCTCCAGAACTTCGGCAACCAATTCCTCGGATTCATGCATAGTCAAAATCAGAATCTCGGTACGTGGCAAGACTGCGAGAATTTGGCGCGTGGCATCCAAGCCACTCAATGCCGGCATGCTGGCGTCGAGTATGACAATCTGCGGTTTGAGTTTCTTGGCCAGTTCGACCGCTTCGCGGCCGTCCGCGGCTTCTCCACAGACCTCCCACTCCGGTCGCGCCTGTAACAAAGACTTCACTCCCCGGCGAACCACATCGTGATCGTCTGCGATCAGAATCGAGACCGTCATAATTGCGGAACTCCAGGCTGCGGATGCAATATCCTCAGGGTCGTGCCGTGCTTGTCGGAAACGATTTCCAGCCGCGCTCCCAACTGCCGAACGCGTTCCCGCATTCCCGCGATGCCCACCCCGAACTGCTCGACCGTGCCGCCCTGAAGATTGGTGGGCATGCCACGCCCCTGGTCAATCAGTTCGAGAACGACATTTTCGGCATCCGCAGTCAGGCGAATGGTGGCGTTGGCACTGCCGGAGTGGCGATGAATGTTAGTCAACCCCTCCTGCACCACCCGGAACATCATGGTCTCAACGTCGCGGGGCAGCCGGTCAATCTCGCGGGACAGTTCGAGATTTACCTGGATCCGGCTGCGCTCGCTGAATCCGCGGGCATACCAGGTGATGGCCGATCGAAGTCCGATATCATCCAGCGTAGGAGGGTGCAGCAGGTAGGCCAATGTACGCAATTCGCGCGCACTCTCTTCGGCCAGACTCACACTGTCGGAAATGATAGCCCCGACTTCCGGGCCGGCGGTCGCGCACAGCTGTTTGAGTCTGGTGAGATTCATGTTCAAGGCCACGAATTTCTGGGCCGTGCTGTCGTGCAATTCACGCGCGATGCGGCGTCTTTCTTCGTCCTGCAATCGCAACAACTGGGCCGAGAGCTGGCGCACCTCCATCTCCGCTTCCTTACGCTGCGAAACATCATGGTAGATTCCGTAAACTCCCATGAGCTTTTGTTTGATGAAAAGGGGAATACCGTGAATCTCTACATCGACAATGGAGCCATCTTTCCTCCGCCTCTTGGTTGAGGCATAGACTTTCTCCCCGCGCAAGACCCGCTTCCAGATGGCTACGGCCTCGGAGGTCAACTCTCCGGTGGTGATGAGATCTTCCAGATTGGCTTGCATCAGCTCTTCGCGGCCGTACTGGAAGAGTCTCTCGAATGCGGGATTACACATTTGTACGCGGTGATTGGGGTCGAGCGCCAGAATGGCCACCGGGCTGTTGTCAATGAGTTCGTTCAAGTACATCGTAAGCTCTTCGAGCGTCATCTCGAGCTTTAGCTTCTTGCGGACCCGGCCGGCGGCCCGCGTGGTTTTTCGATTCGCTCTCACGGCACTCTCCGCCTGCGGTATCTGAATGTTGCGTATCGAGTCAGGGTCCGCAGCCCTCACGGCATGTTTGGCCAACTATGTCTCCAAAAAACTACACGGATAGTGGCTTCAAGGCAATTACGGCGGCGGAGACGAGGCGCTCCGGCCGATTGACAGGATTTGCCACCCGAGTGCAAACTTGTCGGAAATAGTGCATTGTTCGGACTTGGCCTGACCACCGTTTCTCTCAGAGTTCTGGCCGGATTGCGCCGCCGTCTGCCCCGGTCGTGTGGGAGAAGGGAATCGGGATGGCCCCTCGGCCAATATCGAGAAGGCACGCGAATGCCGGTCATGCCAACACCGCTGTAGAACACCGCCTGACAATTTCAACTACCGCATCTGAAAATTCGTAGGAGGATTTATGGCAACGAGCAGAGTTGTACCGATGACAGTAGCTCACATGAAGGCAGCGCAGATTACCAAGCCGGGAGCCGGTTTCGAGATCGTCGAGCGCGAAATTCCTGAGCCGGGTTCAGGACGGGTTCGCATCAAGGTGCAGGCCTGTGGTGTTTGCCACAGTGATGTGATCACGGTGGAAGGCGTCGCGTGGCCGGGACTTGAGTATCCCCGCGTTCCGGGACATGAAGTGGCGGGCGTCATCGACGAAGTTGGTGCCGGTGTTTCCGCGTGGAAAAAGGGGCAACGCGTGGGTGTGGGGTGGCACGGCGGCCAGGACAACACCTGTCGCGAGTGCCGGCGCGGAGACTTTCGAAATTGCCGGAATGTGAAAGTCTGCGGCATCAACTATGACGGCGGATACCAGCAATACATGCTGGCTCCGGTGGAGGCGCTGGTGCCGATACCGGAAAGTCTGAGTGACGTCGACGCAGCCCCGCTGCTCTGCGCCGGAATTACTACTTACAACGCGCTGCGACATAGCGGTGCGTTCCCCGGCGACCTGGTTGCAGTGCAGGGTATCGGCGGTCTCGGTCACTTGGGAATTCAGTGGGCGAACAAGTCTGGTTATAAGACCGTGGCGATCGGGCGCGGCCCCGAAAACGCCACGCTGGCCAAGAAACTTGGAGCGAGCGTGTACATCGACAGCAAATCGACGAACGCCGCAGAGGAATTGCAAAAACTGGGCGGCGCAAAGGTAATTCTGGCGACAGCCCCGAACTCAAAAGCGATGTCCGAGCTAATCGATGGTCTGGGGCCGAATGGCAAGCTCGTGGTGATCGGTGCGACCTTTGATCCCATTGAGGTCGCACCGGTACAGCTCATCAATGGAAGTCGAACGATTCAAGGCTGGGCCGCGGGAACACCGGCCGATTCCGAGGATACACTGCGCTTCGCGGAACTGAGCGGCGTGCGTCCCATGATTGAAACCTATCCGCTCGAAAAAGCGGCCGAGGCTTATGCGCGAATGATGAGCGGCAACGCACGGTTTCGTGTGGTTTTGACGATGTAAGTTGGTGTGGATTCAGGTCCGCCGGCTCCGCAGCGGGCGGGCGGGAACGGTTTTCATGAGCCCCGGAATATCGGATTTGAGCTTGGCTCATGCCGGTTAATCTGCTATCGTACTTGTCAACGAACGCTGGCGCGTGCGGAAGATTTTGCGGAGTTGTTTCTTCCGACTCAAGGGCTGGTAAAGTTTCACATAACCGTTCGAATCAGGGGTGGGGGGCTCGGGAAGTGAGTTTACCTTCATCCCCAACTGTTATTCGAACCCCCCGGGGCTGATGTGGCTTTATCCTGACGAACTTCTTTATGGGCTCTTGAGCTAATTTCCAGCCGGGCAGGACATGGACAAACGAAATCCACGGTCCGATTTTCAGGGTAACGCCGCGAACCAACGAGGCGTCGGAGTGCCTGCCAAAGGTGACAGCTCTGACTCCAACTCACCGGTTGATCCGGATGCCACGTTAATCGACTTTCCTAAGCCCGCTTCCGATTCCGAGACTGCGTTCGTCGATCCCGAGGCTACCTTGGTGGATTTGGGCGCCACCACGGCGGATTTGGACGCCACCCAGGTTGATGGAATTTCGCCTCCTCCCTCTTTAAATCGCAAAGTCAATCGCCGCCAGGCGGCCGTTCCTCTGCTCGAAACCGGCCAAGTGCTGGTGGGCCGCTATGAAATTCTGCAAATGTTGGGTGAGGGCGGGATGGGCGCCGTGTACAAGGCGAAGGATCGAGAGCTCGATCGCTTCGTAGCGTTGAAACTGGTTCGGCCGGAACTGGCCGCGAATCCCGCCATGATCGCTCGATTCAAGCGGGAACTCCTGCTGTCCCATCAGGTGACTCATAAGAACGTCATACGTATCTATGATCTGGGCGATTCCGATGGGATGAAGTTCATCAGCATGGAATTCGTCGATGGCCAGGATCTGCGCTCCCTGATCCTGGAAAAGAACAAGTTTTCTCCTGGGGAAGCGGTAGAGATCATCATTCAGGTCTGCCGCGCCCTCGAAGCTACTCACAGCGTGGGCGTGATTCACCGCGATCTAAAGCCGCAAAACATCATGCAGGATAAAAGCGGCCGCATCCTGGTGATGGACTTTGGCATGGCTCGTACCATCGAAAGCGATGGCATGACCCAAACCGGGGCTCTGGTCGGGACCATGGAATACATGTCTCCGGAGCAGGCTCTGGCAAAGGAGCTAGACCACCGCTCCGACATTTTCTCCCTGGGATTGATTCTTTACGAACTCCTCACCGGAGTGATGCCATTTAAAGCGGAGAGCGCCGTCGCCAGCTTGATCAAGCGCAACTCGGAACGCGCCACCCCGGTCTCGGAACGCGACGGAACGATTCCGGGCGCGCTCAGTAACATTGTAAGCAAGTGCCTGGAGCGCGATCCCGGCCAGCGCTACCAGAGTGCGGCCGAGTTGCTGCGCGATCTGGAGGCCTGGCAGGGCAATCGCGCCGCGGCAACTCTAGGTTTTCAACCGGCGGTCGATCCCTGGGGCCGCACGATCCACTGGCCGTTGGTGACCGGCCTGGCCGCGGTGCTTGTGCTCGCGGTTGCCGGTTACGTTTTTCGCGGTCCGCTGTTTTCTCCGCCGGCAAAGAAAGCCGTCGTATCCGGACCTGCTCTGTCGCTCGCGATATTGCCGCTGCGCAACGCTTCGGGAGATCCCAGCCTCAATTGGCTGGGATCCAGTTTCGCCGACATGCTGAGTACCGATATTGGCCAGTCGGCGCAGTTACGCACCGTCAGCCCCACCAGCGTGCACCAGATATTTACCGACCTGCGCATTTCTGCCGACACCGTGCTCGACCCTGCGACGATCCGCCGGGTGGCTGATTTCAGCAACGCTCAACGCGTGGTTTGGGGGCAGTACGCCAAGTTCGGGGACAAGATCCGCATTGACGCCACCCTCCAGGACATCAAGAACGATCGCAGCGTGCCGCTGAAAATCGAAATTCCCAGCGAAAAAGAGATTCCCAACGCCGTAGATCAATTGGCCGAATCCATCCGCCAGCAACTTGCTTTGCCTGACAACGTGGTCAAGGAATTGAAGGCGAGTTCGTTTCAGCCGAAGTCGAGCTCCATAGAAGCGCTGCGCGATTATGACCTGGGGATTGGCTTTCAGCGGGATGGAAAGAATCTGGAGGCGCAAAAGCAATTTCTGGCGGCGACCCAGGCGGACCGCGACTTCGCGCTGGCCTTTTCCCGGCTGGCGCAGACTTACAGCACGCTGGGTTACGACGGCGAGGCCGAGCAATCGGCCCAAAAGGCCGTAACTTTAAGTTCAGATCTACCTGAGGCCGAGAAGTACCTGATCTCTGCCATCCATTCGCAGGTGGCGAAGAACTATCCCGAGGCCATAAAGGCTTACGAAGCCCTGGCCAAAGCATCGCCCGATAACTCTGACGTGCAATCGGCGCTGGCCAGCCTGTATCAGGACTCCGGCGATCTGGTGAAGGCCCGCGAATATTACCAGAAATTGTTGTCCTCGAACCCCAAGGACGTGGGGGCTACGCTTGATCTGGGCCGCATCGAGATCAAAAGCGGCAACCCCCAGGGCAGTTTCGATTCCCTGAACCGCGCGTATAGCCTCGCTGTACAAATGGACAACCAGGAACAAAAGGCCGCCAGTCTTCACCTTATGGCGGTGGCTTACAGGATGTTGAGCAAGCCACAGGAAGTTCTGCGCAATGAGCACGAGGCACTGACGATTTGGCGGCAAATCGGTCAGAAGCGTGGCTTGGCTTTCAGCCTGAACGAAATGGCGGAGGCCCAGGCGGCGCTCGGCAAACCGAAAGACGCGCTCGCCAACTTTCAGGAAGCCCTTCAGATTCGTCGAGAGATCGGCGACAAGCGCGGCTTGGGTGACACTCTCATCGAGATGGGCAATTTCTCCGATGACGGGGGTGACCACGACCAGGCGCTCAAGATGTACAAAGAAGCGCTGCAACTGGAGCGCGACATCGGCAATGAAAGTCAGCAGGCCATCTGTTTGAACAACATTGGCAGCGTGTACGAGGAGAAAGGCCAGTATGATGACGCCCTCACCTACTTCCAGCAGACGCTGCAACTGCGCGAAAAGTCCAAAACACCACAGGACATCGTCGAAGCGGTGCACAACCTGGGAGAAGTACTGTCCAATATGGGTCAGTACGATCAGGCCATTTCATATTATGTGCGTGCCCTGGATTTGCGCCGCAGCATGAACGACCCGCGTGGCGCGGCCATCGAGTCTTACAGCCTGGGCACACTATTTGACTACCAGGGACGATTCGGTGCGGGCCTCAACTCCAAGCAGGATGCCCTCAAGACCTTCCGCGATCTCAAAGACCGGACCTTCTGGATGGCGGAGATGCTGGGCGGCTTTGGAGAGGCCCTTGTCCTGGCGGGACGTGGCGATGAGGCAAAAGGCACACTGGACGAGGCGCTGGCTTTATCGCGTGAACTGAAGAATGACGGCATGTTGTCGCAAACCCTGGGATTCCAGGGCAACGCGTTCTTCTACAGCGGAGATACCAAGTCTGCGCATGCTTTGTACACCCAGGCTTTGCAGGCCGCCTCACGCAGCAAAGAGCCGGACAAGGTTTTGATTGCGAACACCAGCCTGGCCAAAGTTTTGGTTCAGGAAAAGCATTCGCAGGAAGCCATTGCCGCCTTGCGGCCGCTCATCCAGCGAGCCGACGATCTCGGGCTGAAATATAGCTCAGTGGAGTGTTCGATCCTGATGGCGGAAGCCATGATCCAGCGCCGCGACCGTGATGGAGCCCGGGAGGAATTGAAGCGCGCCCTGCTGCGCTCCGACAAACTCGGCGCGCAGCCCTTGAGCGCCCGCGCCCACTACCTGTTGGCTAATGTGGAACGGGATTCCGGCAACAATAATGAAGCACAAGACAATTATCGCGAGGCTCTCCGCTTGCTCGACGCAATGAAAAAAGATCCCGGAGCACAGAAATTAATGGAGCGGGCTGACTTCAAGGCTATCTACGAAGAATCCATCCACGGGTTATCGCCAGCCAAAGGCTAAAGAGCGGACTAATTCAAAGAAGGGGCGCCTGCTTCCGCAGGCGCCCCTTCTTCGCTATTTACCCGAACCTACCGAGCGGGGCTCTCGTTTTCTTTCCTCTAAAGCCACACAGGCAGCCGTTACCACGGTGTTTGAACGGTCGACGAATTGTTCTGGCTCGTATTGGTATTGATCGCGCTCACCGTGGCTGTGTCGATGGTACAAGGCGAATTGTTACATAACGTTGCAGGTTGGCTGGTCACCTTCACCTTAATCGTCATCGTCGCATAATTCAGCGGCGAAATTGACAATGGGGCCAGCGTACCAACGTTGCAACTGACGGTATTGCCCGTCAGCGAGCAAACGACTGGAGTTGAATGGCAAACCAATCTCGCCTTGACGAACGAGCAACTTACATTGAGTCCTGAAGCATTTACGAACTGTGTGTTGCTGGGGAGCGGATCGGTCACCATTACTCCAACGGCATTCGCCGGGCCGAAATCGGCGACTCCGATGTTGTAAACAATCTTGCTGCCGGTCGGTGCAGCCCCAGGGAATACAACGTTCGCGATCTGCAGGCTCGTGGGAGCCACCACCGTATAGTTGACGCTTTGGGTGCTGGTGTTGGTGCCGCTATCCATGGCCGTTACCTGGAAGGTCTGCGGCCCCACATTCGAAGTAACGACGGTGCCGGTACAAACCAGCCCGCCGGCGGTTTGTGAACAGGTCCCAGCCCCCGTTGCTTGGGTGCAGCCGGTTGTGGGGAGATATGGGCCCACCGTAAAGCTCGTTTCCGGCAGATTGGAGGTCGTAGGATTGCCGCAGCTGTAGCTGGCAACGACAGGCTGTCCTTGCGCGTACGAAGTGTTGGTCGGAGACGAAATCGTAATACCTGGCACTACCTCATCCGGCTGGCTAAACGTTGCCACCCAGCACGAGCCCGTGCCTCCGGCATGGCCCTTGGTCACGGGGTCGACCCGGGTCACGGAAAAAAAGTCAACCTGGTTGCTTTGAAACAGCTTGCCGGGAGGCGCCGGCGGTGTGCAGGGATGCCCTGCAACCCCTCCGTCGCCCTTAAGCCAACCCGGGAACGGATCAATGGGATTAAACTGGTTGACGCCCGCCGCTGTCGATAAGTTGAAGTTGGTTCCCAATTGGGCGTCGAACGGATTACATTGACTATTCGTCAAGCCTGGACACGTGAGCTCCAACAAGACCGCCGAGTCCGGATTGGGGGTGAGATTTCCATACACGAAGCATTGCGCCCCAGGATAGGTTTCCTGTACCAGAGCGTTGCAGGCGGCTGCGGTCATATAAATCGGCGTGACCGTCGCCGTGGTGGATGACCCGGAATTGAGCTGCGCCGTGTAGTTGAAAGCGTCATTTACAAACGAAAGGACCGTCTGCGAGCCCTTTGTCACCGTGCCCGACTGAGATTGAGGCGTGAAGGTCCAAGTCAGGATGTCCTGATTGTCGTCCCCCCCACCGGTAGCCGCGGTAAACCCCACCCAGGCGTTACCGCTGGTCAGACTGAGCAAGGTATCCAGATTGATGGTCACGCCACCCGAAAACAAGTCGTGGCCATCGATCATTACATCCAGCAAGGTTGTGCTGGGGCCAGAGTAGCTGATCACAACCGTATGGATCTTTCCATCGGCCAGCGTGATGGGCAGGCTAGAATTGAGTGCAAGATTGCAGGAAGCTGGCACGCCATCTGACTCGTTATCGATGCTGTTCGGGTTCGCACCGCAGCTCTGAATGGCAACGTGGTTGTTATTGGGGTCGTCACCATTCTGGTAGGTGTCGAACTCTATCGCCAGACTGGCGGGGATCCCGCCCGCGGCAGGAGCGCAACCTGTAGAACTGTCGCCGTATCCCATACCGCAGCCGCCAGGACCCAACGCCGTGAGCGCCGAATTTTGAATGACGAACGCAAAGCCGTCTGCGTTGCCCAGCGACCCCTGGCTGGCGCCGCTCAGCTGAAACGAGAACGTGGTGGAAAAAGTGCCGGCCACCGACTGCTGAGTACTGAACCACGCAGAGCCCGAGGTGTTCTGCGCATTGGGGGTAAGCCGCAGCACCGTCGTCATGGTCGGGGGGACCGCCGGGAAGAAACCCGGGTACCCTGATCCTGTGGGCGTGCCGTTCAACGTCAGGCAACTCTGATTCGTGCTGAAATCCATCGAATAGCTGGGGCTCGTGGGACAACCGTCTGCTCGGCTATTGCTGCTCGCAACCACTACCAGCGCCGCAGTCACAATGACAAACTTCAAAATGCTTAGCCTCATAAGTTGTCCTTTAACCCCCAGAGATTTTTTTAACTGGTTGCAACCTCGGAGCAACGCGAACCCATCGCGCTCTCCGCGGCATGAAGATGCTGAACCACGACTGCGCCACATCAATCCTTGGCCATATGCGGAAGCCTAGGCGCATTGATTCAAGAATCGGAGCTTCGCGGCTCACGACCGGCCTTAAGCGCGAAGCAAGAACCGGGACCATCCGCTTGGTCTCTGAGCGCATAGCCCTTAACAGGCTACCGCAGGGGGGAATTGGCGAAAGCCTATGCGTTCGAGGCTTGAGAGTCAACTGTTATTTGCGAGCTTAATGCCTTTGGTATAACCGCTCCGGTTATATGGCGGCCGCCGTCGAGCCCTGACGACTTCCCGTTCGCAGTTTTCCACTCGACGGGTGCAAGTCCCTGCAGCTTAGTAGCACCCTCGGGCCACTCGTCACCCAGATCGTGCCATTGCTACCAGAGTCTCTCAGCCTCAGGATACTTGGTGCATGGCGATTGGCACTCTAGATAGAGAGCAATTTCGCCGGGCAACCAAGTGCGAATGAGAGGCACGCAATGCTGGGCTTGAGACAGAGTACAGAGCCAGATACATACGAGTCCCGTCCTGCCAGAAAGCAGCCTCGCCAACTGCTGGTCGCTCTCGTTCTCTTGTTGGTCGCTCTCGCCGTGGTTGTGATGAAGGACCGTGACTTCTGGCTGGGCACGGACGATGGAATCGAAGCCGACGCTACCAACCCGGAAAGCGTGGCGAAACCCACCCCGGCGGTTGTGCCTTCCAATCTGAACACGGCACCCGCGACACCTGCTACTACTGCAAATAATCAGCCTGCGCCGAAGAGCCAATCTGCTCTGAAGGCTTCCACACCGCCCACGGTGGTAAAACCAGCTCGCAAAGACGTTGCGGCGCCAGTAAAGCCGGCGGTCGCGACCAGGCGTGCCATTCTTCCTCCCGTAGACATTGAGGTCATCGCCAGCGACACCCACCGCGCGGTTCATCCCGAAAGCGACAGCGCCAAAGTGGAGATCTCCGCCAACTCAAAACGCGTTTCATCCGTCGGCACGTCAGTGGGGAATCCGGCTACAAATGCAGCCGCACGCGAGAGTCTTACTGCGTCGACTGCTACTGCCAGCGTTCCGGAGCTGCGGCAAGCCGTCGATGGAACGTATCCCTTGCTAGGGCAACATACGCGAGTCCAGGGTTCAGTCGTACTCCAGGCGGTGGTCGGCGCCGACGGAGTCATCGAAAACCTGCGCGTGGTCAGCGGCCCTTCAATCCTGGCTACGGCGGCGCAGCAGGCGGTTCGGCAGTGGCACTTCAAACCCTATCTGCAAAATGGACAGCCGGTCGAGACCAAAGCCACAATCACCGTGAACTTCACGATCCGGGTCTCAGACAACTCCGCGAAGACAAGCTAGGCCTCCCACTTCCGTTAGACTCTCTTCTGTCATAGCGTGCTCGGTCGAAGGCTTTTCAGCCTCGCGGCTTTCTGCTAATGTTTTCAGTCCGCCAAAGACTTGACGCAGATGCCCTTCGTCCGGTGACGGGCATCACAGTAGCCTTCGCCATGGATTGTGTAATGTGGGTTGACGATGGACCACGGCTGATGGACGTGATTGAAAGAGCAAACACGCCAGCCATGATTCCTGCTGGGGAAAGGGCAACTGCGTGATTGTTGGAGTACCGAAAGAAAGCTATCCGGGAGAGCGTCGTGTCGCGCTTGTGCCCGCGGTCGTCCCAGCTCTCAGCAAGGCCGGATTCGAAGTTGTGGTCGAGACCGGTGCAGGTTTGCAGGCGGGTTATCCGGATTCGGTTTACGCGGAGAAGGGTGCCAGGATTCTCTCCGATCGGGCATCCGTATTCAGCAGTGCCGATATTATTGTGCAGGTCCTCTGCTACGGTTCGAACGATGTTACGGGCAAGGCCGACCTTCCGCTGCTGCGGCGTAATCAGGTCCTGATCGGCTTTCTGCGGCCCTTTGGCTCGGTCGAGGTAATCCAGCAGATTGCCAGGGCTGGGGTTACTGCATTCTCCGTGGAGCTCGTGCCGCGCACCACGCGCGCGCAAAGCATGGATGCACTTTCTTCCATGGGGACAATCTGCGGATACAAAGCGGTGCTGCTGGCCGCTGAAACCTCCATCCGGATCTTTCCCATGATGACGACGGCCGCCGGCACCATCACGCCGGCGCGCGTGTTCGTCATCGGTGCCGGGGTGGCGGGCCTGCAGGCCATCTCCACAGCGCGCCGCCTTGGAGCCGTTGCCTCCGCCTACGACATGCGGGCCGCCTCAAAAGAGCAGGTGCAGAGCCTTGGCGGCCGCTTCGTCGAGTTGCCGATTGAGGCTAAGGACGCCCAGGATGCCCGCGGCTACGGCACCGCCCAGGACGAAACCTTCTACGCGCGGCAGCGCGAGTTGCTGACGCGCGTGGTGGCGGAGAGCGATGTAGTCATAACGGCCGCAGTGATTCCCGGCAAAAAGTCGCCGGTGCTGATCACTACCGATATGGTCAAAGGGATGGCGCCCGGCTCGGTGATCATCGATCTCGCTTCGGAGCGGGGCGGCAATTGCGAACTCACCCGCACCGGAGAAACCGTGAAGTTTAATGACGTGACCATAATCGGCGCGATCAATCTGGCCAGCAGTGTGCCTTACCACTCCAGCCAGATGTATGCGCGAAACATCAGCACGTTTCTCGCGTACATGATGAAAGAGGGCAAGCTGCGGCTCGATCCGAACGACGAGATTATTCGCGAGACGATGGTTACGCACGGCGGTGAAATCGTGAATGCGCGAGTGCGGGAGTTTTTCAAACTGCCGGGGCTGGTGCCGGCGGGCGGATAGAAAGTTTTCCGCTGTTTTGGAATTTGGGCGGCTGCTGTTTTGGAATTTCGGTGGCTTTGGATTTGCTTGCTTGGAGTTGCTTTGAAGGGGCGCGGCTTCAGCCACGCCGTACAAGGCCTAGGGAGTGTGGGGCTTCAGCCCCCGAGGTAATGCATGGGTTCCAATCTGATCGATGCGCTGTTTATCTTCATGCTGGCCTGCTTCATCGGATTCGAAGTCATCCGCCACGTTTCGCCCTTGCTGCACACACCGCTGATGTCCTTGACCAACGCGCTTGATGCCATCGCCGTGGTGGGCGCAATTGTGCTGGTGGGCGAGCGCAAGAGTACGTTTGCGACGGTTCTCGGCGTGATCGCCATCGTGGCCGCCACCAGCAACGTGGTCGGCGGATTTTTCATCACCGACCGCATGCTCAAGATGTTCAAGAGCAGCCGTCCGACAAAATAATGCGCGGAGTGGAATTCACGCCCACATTGAATAATCCATGAACGAGCTCGCCGGAAGCCAGTACGTCATCGAAGTCATCTACCTCATCGCCAGCGCACTGTTCATCCTGTCGCTGAAGTGGATGAGTTCGCCGGCCACTGCCCGCCACGGCATATGGGCAGGTGAAATCGGCATGGTGCTGGCCATCGCCGGCACGCTGCTGCACCACGGCATCGTCGACTACAAATGGATCGCCGTTGGCCTGGTTCTAGGCAGCGGCATCGGGATTCCGCTCGGCATGGTCCAGATGACCGCGGTACCACAGCGAACCGCCCTCAGTCACGCCTTCGGCGCGTTGTGCGTCACCCTGGTTGGAACCGCAGAATTCTATTTGGGAACCCAGACCAGCTCGAAATTCGGGATGTCAGTGCTTTCGATGGAAGTGATTCTCGGAGGGCTGACTTTCACAGGCAGTCTGATGGCGGCGGGAAAGTTGCAGGAAATCCTGCCCCAGCGGCCCATCACTTATAAAGGGCAAAATCTCGTCAACTTCCTGCTGTTGGGTGTGGCCATCGCCAGTGCGGTTTACCTGGTGCTGCATCCAGAAGCAAAGATTTTGTTTCCCTTGATCGTTGGCATTTCGGTGGTCTTCGGCGTCCTGCTCATCATCCCCATCGGTGGCGCCGATATGCCCACCGTCATCTCGCTGTTGAACGGCTACGCTGGTTTGTCGGCAGCGGCCATGGGATTCGTACTCCAGAACAAGCTGCTGATCATCGCCGGCGCGCTCGACGGATCATCGGGACTGATTCTCTCGGTCATCATGTCGAAGGCCATGAACCGGTCGTTCACTAATGTCCTGTTCGGCGCGTTCGGGCAGGTACAGGCCGCCGCCGCGGGTGGCGCGGAAGCCAAGCCGGTTCGCAGCGCCACGCCCGAAGAAGCGGCCGCGATTCTCTCTGCCGCAAATAAGGTGGTCATCGTCCCGGGCTACGGCATGGCGGTGGCACAGGCGCAGCACAAAGTTCGTGAACTCTACGACATCCTCAGCAAGAAGGGCGTCGAAGTTCGCTTCGCCATCCATCCCGTGGCCGGCCGTATGCCCGGCCACATGAATGTGCTGCTCGCCGAAGCCGATATTCCTTACGATCGCCTCATCGAAATGGATGAGATCAATGGTGACTTCCCCCAGACCGACGTAGCTCTTGTCATCGGCGCCAATGACGTGACCAACCCCGCCGCGCGAACCGATCAGTCGAGCCCCATCTTCGGCATGCCCATCCTCGATGTCGATAAGGCCCACACCGTCATGGTGATCAAGCGCAGCATGAGCCCCGGCTTCGCCGGCATCGACAACCCGCTCTACTACCTCGACAATACCCTGATGCTCTTCGGCGATGCCAAGCAATTTGTGGGGGCGATTGTGAGGGAGCTGAGTGGCGGGCACTAGTATGATAAGCGGCGCTGCAGGCCGTCGAATCCGGCATTGATTCGCCCCATCCGATGTGATATCATGATATCAGTCGGAGGCCAACCTTGGCCCAATTGGTGGTTAGAAACATCGAGAATGAGGTGAAGGCTCGCCTGCAACGCCGCGCCCGCCGCAACCGCCGCAGCATGGAAGAAGAAGTCCGCGATATTCTGCGCGCTGCGGTGCAACGAGAAGAGAAGACTCCAATCGGGGGCCTCGGATCGGAAATTGCGGCACTCTTTCCCAAGGACGGCCCAGATTTCCAGATCGAAGAACTGCACATCGAAATCAAGCCCCCCGTTCTTGAGGAATGATCATCCTCGATAGCAACGTAGTCTCCGAGCTGATGCGTCCTAGGCCGGAAAAGAAAGTAATCGCGTGGCTGGATCGCCAGCCCCGCGCCCTGATTTGGACCACCTCGATCACCGTTTTTGAAGTGCGCTTTGGCTTGCAAACGATGCCCGCCGGTAAATGGCGTGAAGCATACACACAAGCCTTCAATCATCTCCTGGAGCGGATTGAAAATCGCATCGCTGCCTTTGACACCGAAGCCGCCCAACATGCAAGCGATTTGATGGCTTCCCGAAAAAACCAGAGTCGTCCGCGAGAGTCGCGCGATACCATGATCGCCGGAATCGTTTTGACTCATCACGCGACCCTGGCTACACGAAATGTACGAGACTTCTCGGATATCTCCGCTTCGCTGGTTGATCCCTGGGCCGCCTGATCCGAACAGCCACCGGCGCTTGCCGTGATATTCTATTAACTCCAGCTGCGCACCGTTTTGGCGGAATTTCCGGTAGTTCCCACATAACGTCGCCTGAACAAGCTTCCCCGAAGAGGCCAGAGTAAGAAGCCAAAGTAAAAAAGCCTAAGAAGAAGAGAAAACAGAAATCATGCTCTCTGTCAGCAATGTTTCCATGCGCTACGGCGCCAAAATACTATTCGATGAAGTCTCCGTCGCATTTACCGCGGGCAAGCGTTACGGCCTGACCGGGCCCAACGGCGCAGGCAAGTCGACTTTCATGAAGCTGCTGAGCGGCGAGCTCGAGCCGCAAAAAGGCACCGTCGTCCGCCCGCGCAAGCTCGGCGTTCTGAGCCAGGACCAATTCGCCTTCGATGCCTACACCGCCGTCGATACGGTCATCATGGGCAACAAGCGTCTGTGGGCGGCCATGCAGGAGCGCGACACAATCTATGCCAAGCACGAGATGACCGACGAAGATGGCATGAAGCTCGGCGAACTCGAGGGCATTGTCGGCGAAGAAGACGGCTACACCGCGGAGAGCGACGCGGCAATTTTGCTCGACGGCTTGGATATACCGGAAGAACTCCACAGTCGCAAGATGAGCGAACTGCAAGGTGGACAGAAAGTGCGCGTGCTGCTGGCGCAGGCGCTGTTCGGGCATCCGCAAGCGCTGCTGCTGGACGAGCCGACTAACAATCTGGATTTGGATTCCATCCACTGGCTACAGGGATTCCTGAATGCCTACGACGGTGTCGTCATCGCCATCTCGCACGATCGCCACTTCCTGAACAGCATTTGCACCCACATCGCCGACATCGATTACGAAACCATCATCACGTACACGGGATCCTACGACGAGATGGTGCTCGCGAAGACGCAGGTGCGCTCGCAGATCGAATCGCAGAACGCGCAGCGCGAAAAGAAGATTTCCCAGTTGAACGAATTCATCGCGCGCTTCGCCGCCGGCACCCGGTCAAGCCAGGTGCAATCGCGGCGCAAGGAAGTGGAGCGGCTGCAGGTCACCGAACTTGCCAAGTCGAACATCCAGCGGCCTTACATCAAATTCGAGCAGAAGCGGCCCTCGGGTAAGCATGTTCTCGAAGTCGACCACTTGAGCAAGGCTTACGCCGAAAAGAAGGTAATTCGCGATTTCACCGCCAGCATCACCCGCGGTGAGAGGGTCGCGTTGATGGGGCGCAACGGTGCAGGGAAGACCACGCTGGTAAATGCTCTGCTGGCAAATTCGCCGACTACGCCCGAAGCCGAGCTCCGCAAGACCAGCGGCTACGACGGCCCGTTCGTCGATTCAGGCAGGGTGATCTGGGGACACGAAGCTTCGATCGGATACTTCGCTCAGGATCATCGCAGTCTGATAGAAGGTGGTACGACGGTGCTGGAATGGCTTCATCAGTGGAATCCGGCGGCAGTGGGTGAAGAGATCCGCGGCTTGCTCGGGCAGATGCTGTTTGCCCGCGAGGAAGCGACGAAATCCACCAGCGTTCTTTCCGGCGGAGAAGCGGCGCGTCTGCTTTTCTGCAAGCTCATGCTGCAGAAGCCGAACGTGCTCGTCCTCGATGAGCCCACCAACCACCTCGATCTGGAAGCGATCAACGCCCTCAACATTTCTCTTCAGCGCTATCAGGGAACGGTATTCCTCGTAACCCACGATCACGACTTGATCGACGAGGTCGCAACCCGCATCTGGCATTTCGAGAGTGACCACAAGATCACCGACTTCAAGGGAACTTACGAGGAGTATCAGGCAGCAGTCACCGTGTAGGTTGCCTTGCTAAACACAACCTTGTTGCCCCGGGCGAAGCGAGGGATCACGGTTTTGGCTGCTTCCCGGCACTGAGAACCGGTGCACCATTTTCGCTGCATGTAAATCAACCAGGTTCTCCACAGATATCCACAAACGTTTCCTGTTGCGTTTGTAGCGGCAAGTTGCAGATAATGGCTTCGGAACGTTCTTGCGCTGTGAAACACGCACGCGAGAGGTTGGGCCGTAGTGTATAGTCGAGCGGATTTGCTTAGAATTCTTCGCCTCACCCCGCGCCAACTGGCGAACTGGGAGCGTGCGGGGCTGATTGCCGCCTCTCCCGCCTATTCCTTTGCCGATTTGCTGAAGGTCAAGAAAGTTCGCGACCTGTGCGCCATGCGCGTGCGGCCGGCTGTAATTCGCGAATCGCTTGAAGCAATGCAGAAGCAAGCCGCAGGGATGCAGAACCCTCTTCTTGAAGCTGGGGTTTCCTCCACCAACAAGCATCGCGTCGCCTTCCGTCACCAGGGCAAACTGCTTGAGCCCATCGCGGGCCAGTTTGTGATGGACTTCGCAACCCGCGAAAAAGTTGTGACCAGCACGCCGATCCCGACTCCCGAATCCACGCCGCGCGAGGATGATGCCGCAGTCTGGTTTGCCCGTGGCATTGCCCTCGAAGAAGATCCGGCCACGCAGACCGAAGCGCTGGCTGCGTACAAGAAGGTACTCGAGTTCCAGCCCAACCACGCCGCCGCTCACATCAATCTTGGAACGCTGTACTACAATCGGCAGGATTTCGCCGCAGCGGAAAAACACTACCGCGCCGCTCTGCAAGCCGACCCGCGCTACGCTCTTGCCTATTTCGATTTAGGCAACGTGCTCGACGAAACCGGACGCGTGCAGGAGGGCATCCAGACCTACAAAATGGCGATCCAACTCGCCCCCACCTACGCCGACGCGCACTACAACTTGGCGCTCGCCTACGAAAAAACCCGCGAGCCCCGCAAGGCCCTGAAGCACTGGCAGGCCTATATCAAGCTCGACACCACTGGCCCCTGGTCCGTGCACGCCCGCAATCAGATTCGCCGCATCCTGCAGGCCGACACTTTGAAGTTGGTTCACACCCGCCCGAAGCAGTAATCCAGTAATCAAACTGCGGCGTCATCCTGAGCGCAGCCGTTTTTCAGGCGGAAGCGTAGGATCTTGCGCGGTGCTGATAATGTCAGCGCGAGATCCCTCGCCCCGCTGATGAAAGCGCCGGGCTTCGGGATGACGCCGGAAAGGTGACGCCACTGAATGTGGCGGACAGCAATCGCGAAGGTGGTGTACCAAACGCGTGGCTGACAGGGCTTGAAAGGATAAATTCGCTTGGTGCATTCTTCAATTCCGCACACTGATCACAGATCAACCTGACCTCGTCTGCTATTCGCTGAACGTGTTTGCTATCCACCGCGATCTCGTGATGGCATTCCCCGAACTGGGACTTCCACCAGGATTTCAAACGTCTGGCGGTCGTTTGGGGAAGCGGACGGCAAACCACAACTCGCTTCATCGGGAATTCATGGCGCACTCTACTTGCCTTCATGTCTAATAATCCCAACTACTCCTCGAAACTTCAAGCATGACTTGCAGCCAGCCTTCACTTGCGAGGAGCGTTCTAATCGAGTATGTCCTCAAATGCTAGAATCACAAGTTCGCGATTCCTCCGCCTGAAGGTATTCTCATGCCCGAGATCATCTTACAAGCCGCCCCGCCCGCACCGCTGACCACGCTGACCGAAGACGAGATTCTTTTCCGCGACAACATTCGCCAGTTTGCCGCCGATAAAATCCGTCCGCTGGTCAAAGAGATGGACGAGAAGGGCGTCTTCGAAAAAGATCTGATCCATCAATTCTTCCAGCTCGGTTTGATGGGGATCGAAATTCCAGAACAATACGGCGGCGGCGGAGCCAAGTTCTTCGAAGCGATTCTGGCGGTTGAGGAACTGTCGCGCGTCGATGCATCCGCCGGCGTCATAGTCGATGTGCAAAACACGCTGGTCAACAATGCTCTGTTGCGATGGGGCAATGCGGAACAGAAGGAGCGCTATCTCCCGAAGATGGCGGCCGACACCGTTGGTGCATATGCCTTGAGCGAGGCAGGTTCCGGCTCCGACGCCTTTGCCTTGCAGACCCGCGCCGAACTCAAGGGCGGCGACTATGTGCTCAACGGCCGCAAGCTCTGGATCACCAACGCCAAGGAAGCCGGATTGTTCGTCCTGTTCGCCACCCTCGATCCCTTCGCGGGATACAAGGGCATCACAGCATTTCTCGTTGAAAAAGATTTTCCCGGATTCGGCGTCGGCAAGAAGGAAGACAAGCTGGGCATCCGCGCCTCCTCCACCTGCGAGCTGATTCTAGAAGACTGCCGCGTGCCGAAAGAGAACGTGCTGGGCGAGCCGGGCAAAGGTTACAAGATCGCAATTGAAACTTTGAACGAAGGCCGCATCGGCATTGGGGCCCAGATGATCGGCCTGGCCAGCGGCGCCTGGGAATTTGCCGCGAAATATGCGGTCGAACGCAAGCAATTCGGCAAGGCCATCGCGGAGTTTCAGGGTATCCAGTTCCAGATTGCCCAGATGGCGACTGAGATTGAAGCCGCGCGCCTCATGGTCTACAACGCAGCCCGCATGAAAGATGCCGGCGTAAACTTCGTCAAAGAAGCCGCAATGACGAAGCTCTTTGCCTCGCAGGTAGCCGAGCGCGTGACCTCGCTGGCCATCGAAATTTACGGCGGATACGGCTTCACCAAGGATTATCCCGTCGAAAAATACTGGCGCGACGCCAAGATTGGCAAGATCTACGAAGGCACGTCCAACATGCAACTGGCGACCATCGCAAAACTTCTGCTGGGCGGCAAGTAAACGAAGGACGGCGATTAATACCGGACCAAGACGCGTGCGGTCATCTCTCCTGAGCGCAACATCTTGCGTAGAACCCGCGCCCAGCAAGGGTTCTGGCCGCTTCCTTCCGAAACCGCCAACAGTCCCCATGCTCTTTATGTGCATCGAGTTGCACTTGAATGCCCAGCCACAGAATCTCTCACTCACGCTAACCTGCGTCCTTTCAGTGCATTATGAGTGCCTCCATCATTGGAGGGCTAGCTGCAATCTCCAATCCACCAGCCATAAAGGGCCGGGGGGTGTCTGTTGACCACTTTGTTCACGAACACAGCGGTGATTGCGATTCCGGCTCCGAAGAAAAAATGGAGCCTGCTTCCGCTGCTCACGGTCCTGTTCCTGATTTCTTACGCTCTCATGACCATGCTGATCGTAGAGCAGGGTGCGACTATACAATCGCAAGGCAACCTGATTAAGATTTTGCTCCCGGATAGCCGGGAGCTGTGGGCACTGAAAGGCAAGGCTATCGGCGAAAAAGGACGCGCACAGGCTCCGTCCACCCAGGGACACGCGCCATCCGTCCAGACTCCGTCGGCACAGGCTCCGTCTACCCAGACTCCGTCTACCCAGGCTCCGTCAACCCAGGCAGCACCGCAACACCGTCCCCCCAGCTCCGGTGGCAAGACCCAGAAGCCCCAGACCCAGCTTCCGTCCACCCCAGCATCGGATTTGGTGGATCATCGTCGCGCGTTGGTTACGATTTGAAGCCCAGGTTTTGGAAATAAGGCTCTAACGGTTCTAGAAGTACAGATTTCTTAGAAACGAAGATGAAGGCTCTGACCCTAGCCTTGTTGTTCAGTCTGGCCGTCGCCAAGCCGGCGCAGCCCGTGCGGCGGCCCTCCGGCGGCCTTGAACAGCGTCCCAGCAAAGGACGCTGGTACTTTGCCGCCAGCGGCCACGCAGTTTATTGCTATGGACCGGTGATGACCCTGCCTCAGGCCAATGGCGACTTGCAGAAAGTCGCAACCTTCTGCCGCGATGGCAGAGCGGTAGTTCCGCTGAAGGACTAATCTTCGTCCCGCCTCGATCCAAGGTTCTGCCGCGACCCAGCCTGTGCGCTTCCCGATGCTCTTGTAAACTGACGAGGCATGCCCGAACTTCCTGAAGTTGAGACCATCGCCCGCGGACTAGCCAGGCGAGTTTCCGGCGATGTGATTGAATCGATCTGGCTGGGTGAGAAGCCTGAGCCACTTAAATCTCCCGCCCGAGAGATTGCCGCCGCCGTCGAGCACAGCCGCATTCTCACTGTCCGGCGCGTCGGCAAGCACATTGTTTTCGACCTCGAACGTGCCGGTGTGGAGCGGAGTTCCCGCCCCACACAACCCGGCCCACAGTCCCAGTGGATCGTCCATCTCGGCATGACGGGCCGGCTGCAAGTCTGCGAACCGCAATCAGAAGTTCTCAAGCACACCCACGCGATTCTGAAGCTGGCGTCGGGCAGGGAACTGCGCTTTGTCGATCCCCGCCGCTTCGGGCGGCTCAGTGTTGCCCGCACCGGCGCCTTCGACGCGGGAGGAATTGAACCGCTGGAAGTCGATCTCAAACGCTTCATCCCGTTGTTTCGTGGCCGCAAGACTCCCATCAAGAGCGCGCTGCTCAACCAGAAGCTATTACGCGGCGTGGGCAACATTTATGCCGATGAATCTTTGTTTCGCGCCGGAATTCGCCCGCGCCGCCGCGCCTCCACAATTACTCGCGACCAATTGGCCCGGCTGCTGACCTCGGTGCAGGAGGTTCTTCGCGAAGCCATTGCCCTCGGCGGTTCGTCCATTTCAGATTACGTGGACGCCGACGGCGAAGAAGGCTTCTTCCAGTTGCAGCACCGCGTCTACGGCCGCGAAGGCGAACCCTGTCTGGTTTGCAAGACGCCCATCAAACGCATCGTGATCGCCGGCCGCAGCAGCCACTACTGCCCGAAGTGCCAGAAATGACGATTGCCATCCCGAGCAAGCGTTCTTTGCGCAGCGAGGGACGGGCGAGCCGCGCGAAGTGTCGCGTTTTCTGCGGCGCAATAATCGCTGCTTTGGCTCGCTTCCATATGGTGCCGCTGCTCCGATCCTATCTGTCAACCATGCGCCCTCTCCCCGCGCTTCTGATACTCTTCTCGACGATGCCCGATTTTTCCATCGGAGTCGATCTCGGCGGCACCAACCTGCGCATCGCCGCCGTCACGGTCGAAGGACAACTTCTCGAGAAAGTCGCTCTCGGCACCCAGCCCGCTCTCGGCCGTGACCGCGTCATCAACGAAATGTGCGATGCGATCCAGCGTTTATCCGGCAAATACAGGGAATCGGGAAAGGTTCTCGGCGCCGGCATCGGTGTTCCCGGCATCGTCGATATGCGCACTGGATTGCTGCGCAAGGTTGCCAACCTTCCCGGCTGGGATGGCTATCCCGTGCGCGCAGAAATCGAGCGCCGCCTGGGCGCGCCCGTCGTCCTCGACAACGACGCCAATGTCGCTGCCCTCGGCGAACAGTGGCTAGGCGCGGCCCGCGGCGTCGAGAATATGGCGGTGGTCACGCTGGGCACCGGGATCGGTGGCGGCATCGTGCTCGGCGGAAAAATCTGGCACGGCATGAGTGGCATGGCAGGCGAGTTCGGCCACGTCACCATCGAACCGGACGGCGATCCCTGCGGCTGCGGCAATCGCGGATGCGCCGAGCGCTATGCTTCCGCCAGCGCCATCGTTCGCATGGCGCGAGAAGCCATCGCCAGCGGCAAGGCGCCGTCCCTCGCCGCGGCCGCGTCTTCCGACCCTGAGTTTGGGGCAAGCTCAGCCTACGATCTGGCGCTGCAGGGTGACGAACCCGCCCGCCGCATCTTCCACACCTTTGGACGCTACTTGGGCATAATGCTGGCGGGCATGGTGAACGTTTTGAATCTCGATATGTACGTACTCGGCGGCGGCGCTTCCGAAGCCTGGGACGCATTTGCACCCACCATGTTCGAAGAGTTGCGGCAGCGGTCGATCGTGTACGCAGCTACCGCTCCCGATGAACTATTGCTGGGAAATCAGCCCGTGTGGGGGCAGCCGCCTAAGCCTGCCCTGAGCGCAGCCGAAGGGGCCCTCCAGGCCGAGCGAAGCTCGGCAGCGGCTGGCGCTCTCAACAACTCCGGAGTTGCTGCTGCCAACGATGACACCGAGCGAAAAACCATCATCACCCGCGCCTTGCTCGGAAGTGATGCAGGACTGTATGGGGCTGCACGCGCGGCGGTGCTACCCGACTAGAGGTTAGATTCGCGCTTTGACATTAGGCCGTGACTTCTACGTCTCTTGAGTCGAAATGGGGGCCCGACCGCCGCGGGCCGGCTTGGCGACCATATCGAAAAAACGGCTCATATGTGCCGCTCAACCCTTACTCGCGGGATTGGTTCCCGTCATCGGTTTGTTGCACGCGGTTCGCAGGCGGTCGACTTCCTGCACGCTCAGGGCGCGGAATCGCCCGGGCGGTACGTCGAGCGTAAGCGGCCCGTAGCGGACCCGCTTGATCTTCTCCACATGATGCCCCACCTTCTCAAACATGCGGCGGATCTCGCGATTGCGGCCTTCGATCAAGGTAACTTCGTACCAGGGATTGGTGGCTTCTTTAACCAGCCGAATGCCCGCAGGCGCGGTCCGCACCCGCCGCCCATCTTCTGTAGCGATTGAAACACCCCCGCGCAACTTTTCCAGCGCGTCGTTGCTTGGGGCTCCCGCAACTTTTACCACGTAGGTCTTCGGTACCTGCGAGGCCGCTTTCATCAGCTTGTTCGCCAGGGCGCCATCGTTCGTGAGAAGCAGCAGACCCTCGCTGGCATAGTCGAGCCGTCCCACCGGATAAACGCGCTTCTTCACGCCACGGATCAGTTGCATCACCGTCGGCCGGTTTTCCGGATCGCTCACCGTAGTGACGTAACCCTTGGGTTTGTTCAGCAGCAGGTAGACGTGCAGTTGCGCGCCCTGCAAAAGCTTCCCATCCACGCGAATGTGGTCGGTGTCGGGGTCGGCCTTGCTGCCCAACTCCGTGACCACAGTCCCATTCACCTTCACGTGGCCGGCGCTGATCAATTCCTCGGCCTTACGGCGGGAAGCGATTCCAGCGGCGGCAATGATTTTTTGCAGGCGTTCGGCAGGCATGTTTATCAAGTTGCCGGTTGTCAGTTGTCGGTCGCCAGTCACGGCTTCACTGGCAACTGGTAACCGGCCACTGGCAACTGTTTTGTGGTTACTCTTTATGCGCGGCGGATTCCGCGATCTCTTCCGCATGGGGAGCGCCGTTGTCTTGCGCCGCTTCTTCCGCCGCAATCAACTCGCCCTGAAACGACTCCGCCACCAGTTTCTCGAACTCCTCCATGCTGGGCAGCTCGCTGACGTCCTTCAAGCCGAAGCGCATCAGGAATTCCCTGGTGGTCTTGTAGAGAATCGGCCGCCCGATCACCTGCTTGCGGCCGGCGGTCGTAATCAGTTTGCGATCGAGCAACGTAGCGATCACTCCACCGGAATCCACGCCGCGAATCTCGTTGATCTCCGGCACCGTCGCGGGCTGTTTATAAGCGATCACAGCCAGCGTTTCCAGGGCCGGCAGCGACAGTCGGATGGGCGGCTTTAAGCTCTTGGCGAAGCTGCGCACCATTTCATGCTGCTCCGGCTTGGTTGACATCCGGTAGCCGCCCGCCACTTGACGAATCTCGATGCCGTGGTCCGGCCCACCGTACTCGCCCGCCAGTTCCTCCAGGCAGGAGCGCACTCGCAATTTCATCTCGGCATCATTGACCGCCCCCGCCGCGATCACGCTGTCCTTTACCAGGTGCGTGATCTGCTCCAGCGTGATCGGCGTCTCCGCCGCATAAATAATGGCTTCGAGTTGAGCTTTGAGACTCATAGTGCTCAGTGGTCAGTAGCTAGTGGTCAGTGATCAAAAACTTAGTGGGTTTTACTGATCACTGACCACTAACCACTGTTTTTCTACTTCCAATCATCCCTGATTGCCGCCTTCTCATCCATGATCGCGTCAAATCCGATGTGCTTTCGCACCGCAATTTCGCCGAACATCTGCTCCTGCCGGACCTGAATGGCCTGCAGCCGTACCATTTCGAGTAATGCCAGAAACATGCACACCAGCGCCTGCCGCGAGGGTACGCGCATCAGAAGTTGCTTCAACCGGATCGGCCGCGATTCGAGCGCCAGCCGCCGTCGCAGGTAGTCGATCATCTGTCCGACCGTGACCGTTTCCTCGTCGACATTAATCACCGGGCGCGTGCGCACTCGTTCGAGAATTTGCTGGAAGGTCTTGACCAGATCGATCACGTCAGCCGCGATCTCTGGTTCTGTGCCCTCTGCATCCATGAATTCTTTCAGCGCCGGATTCGTCAACACCGCATCTTCGATCTGCTGCTTCTGCAAGAGCATCTGCGCCGCGGATTTAAATTTCTCGTGTTCCAGCAGCCGGTTCACCAGCTCGGTGCGCGGATCTTCCAGCTCTTCCGCCTTGGCCGACGGATCGCGCGGCAGCAGCATCTTCGACTTGATGTGAATCAGCACCGCCGCCATATAAATAAAGTCGGCCGCCACATTCACATCCAGTTCGCGAATCTTTTCCACGTAAGCCAGATACTGCGCCGTAATACGGGCTATAGGAATGTCGTAGATATCAATATCCTGCTTGCGAATCAGATCAAGCAGCAGGTCCAGCGGCCCTTCATAGACATCGGTCACCGAAACCGCAAACGGAGAATCGCTCTCTTCTTTCCTCGGCGAGTGGGAATCCGATTGCTTGTTCACCTCCGTGGCAGAGCGAGGATTCACAACGAGCACCGGCGCAAGAGGCTCCGGTACGCTGTCTGCGCTGGTGACAACTTTGTTTTGCATGCTACTTCGCATTGTTCCCCGCCGGCGGCTCGTACGCAAGGGACATTCCCATGGCGTCGCGCACTTCGTCCATAGTCTCGGCCGCTGCTTTGCGCGCCCGCGCCGTGCCGTCCTCCAGAATATCCCAAGCCAGCCGCGGATTCTCCTCAAATTTCCGGCGCCGCTCCTGCATCGGATTCAGCAGTTTCACCAGCGCATCCGCCGCCCAGCTCTTGCACTCGATGCAGCCAATGC
>Ga0074045_10000502_pt1 | contig 37950 bp, 33 predicted proteins | sample BogForMeECP23OM2_FD_94442 | JGI IMG/M metagenome (GOLD analysis project Ga0074045, IMG submission 94442) | Bog forest soil microbial communities from Calvert Island, British Columbia, Canada - Bog Forest MetaG ECP23OM2 | ecosystem: Environmental > Terrestrial > Soil > Wetlands ...
AGCAGCCAGCGTTGTGCTCAACACAACCCCCGGTCGCAGGGATGCCTCCTCCAACGTCGCTTCATATTCCTTGATGATGCGGAGCCGGGCAATGGACGTCACGACGTCTACGCCGTCGGCACGCGGTGCCTGCCGCATGTAGGACAGCAGCGTCTCTTCTACCTCAAACGGCACGCTCTTTTTCAACTTCCACCGCAGCATCGGAATTGCTTCTTCGGCGCGCCGCGGAAATTCGTCGAAATGTTGGACAAAAACTCGAATCACCGGGTCGGGCACTAGCAGCGCTGCATCTTCTTCCTTTGCGCCCAAGCTCCGGCACACACTGGCAACAGCAGCTTTCACCGCGGCCACATTCCCCATGTTGGATTCGATGGCGGAAGGAACAATCGCTCCCTTGGGCAATGCTTGGATATCGTAGGCAACATGCGTGCCGCCTCGGCCGAAGCGCACCCCGGCCACGCGTCCTGGCGAGATTTCAATCGCAAGAGGGGGATGCGGCGTGGCATCCATCCAACGCACGAAACGCCGGACAGCGTCGACCTTATAAATTCCTTCCCGAATTGCGGCGCCGCTACTCAACGAATGTCACCTTGTTGATTTCCCGGAGTGTGGTTACCCCTGCGCGGACTTTGGCAAGCGCACTTTCGCGCAGCGTAATCATACCCTCGGTGATAGCAGCGCGCTTGATCTCGGAAGTTGGCCTGCGGTCCACGATCATTTCGCGGATATGGTCACTCAGGTCGAGCAATTCACAAATGGCGCTGCGTCCATGAAACCCTGTGCCAGAACATTCCAAGCAACCGGCGCCTTCGGCGAACTGATATTTGCTGGCGGTCGCGGGATCGATACCCGATTCGCTCAACTCCAGATCTGTGTACTTCTTCGGCTTCTTGCAACTGGAGCAAATCAGCCGCACCAGTCGTTGGGCCAGGATACAGTTGAGCGCGGAGACGAAATTGTAGGGCTCAACACCCATGTTAATGAAGCGGCCGATGACGTCGGTGACGTTGTTGGCGTGGACGGTGGTAAAAACCAGGTGCCCGGTGAGCGCGGATTGAATAGCAATCTGTGCGGTTTCCTGGTCGCGGATTTCGCCGACCATGATCTTGTCTGGGTCATGCCGCAAGATGGACCGCAAGCCACGGGCGAAAGTGAGACCTTTCTTTTCGTTTACGGGAATCTGCGTGATGCCACGCAGTTGATACTCCACCGGGTCTTCAATCGTGACGATCTTGTCTTCATCGGACTTGATTTCGTTGATGGCCGCGTACAACGTGGTGGTTTTTCCAGAGCCAGTCGGTCCGGTGACCAGCACCATCCCGTAGGGCTCGCGAATGTACCGCCGGAAACTCTTCGTCTCTTCCGGAGAGAAGCCCACCACGTCCAGGCTAAGGCTCTGGAATTTCTCGGAGAGGGTTTCCTTGTCAAGCACGCGGAGTACCGCGTCTTCGCCGTGGCTGGCGGGCATGATAGACACGCGAAGGTCGATGAAGCGGCCTTTGTACTTCACACGGAATCGACCGTCTTGAGGAACACGCCGCTCGGCAATGTCCAGATCGCTAAGGACCTTGATACGCGATAGCACGGTAGAATGCCATTCTTTGGCGATCGGCTGCATGGCATGCTGCAGGACGCCGTCGATGCGGTACTTAACGGCGACTTCGGCGTCGCGTGCTTCAATATGAATGTCGCTCGCTCGCCGTTCCAGTGCGGTGAAAATGATGGTCTCTACTAGGCGGACGACGGGGCTGACGGTGCTGTCTCGCGTCAGCCGGTCTCCGGAGATGGTCTCTTCGCCTTCTTCTTCCTCTTTGGAAACCTGCAAGGTAAATGCTTCGGTAGCCTGCTCCAAAACGCGTTGCGATTGCTCCGTGCGCTTCAGCAGGTCGCTGATCTGCCGGGGAGTTGCTACCTTGTAGGTAAGTTTCTTGCCGAGCAGAAGTGGCAACTCGTCACTCAGAATGACGATGCTCGGGTCCGCTACGGCAATCACCAGCACGCCCTCATGCACAACCAAGGGCACAAAGTTATAGCGGAACATCAGATCGGCGGGAATGGTTCGAAACAGGTCCGCATCGATGCGCTGTTCCTGCAGGTCGATAAACCCGCAGCGATAGCGTGCTGCCAGCCGACGCGCCTGAGATCGCTCTTGCTCCAGGTCAACTGGACCCCCTGGAGCGAGGGTCGGATTGGGAAGATTGGGATCAGCGGTGGCCATAAAAATTCCTTACCTTGCCGTTCCCGACACCGAGAACGAGAATATGGGCAAATACAGGGAAATGAGGATGCCGGCAACCAGCAACCCCATGACGATCAAAAGCACTGGCTCGATCAACGATACTAGCGCCCCCAATTTCAAGGAAACTTCCTCTTCGTAAAATTCCGCAACGCTATTCAGCATGGGAGCGAGCGCGCCGCTGGTTTCGCCAACTTCGATCATGTCCAGCGCCATCTCTGGCATCACCCGGTTTGCAGCCAGCGCACCATGCAATGACTCACCTTCGCGAACCATTTGCGTGGCGTGGCCGACTGTTCCTCGCACCAGCCGGCTTCCGATGGATTCCGAAGCGGTCGCCAGGGCTGCCACCAGCGGCGTGCCTCCCGTAAGCAGCGTCCCCAATGTGCGGCAAAACTGCGCCACCTGGAACTTCAACAAAGTAGGACCCAATATAGGGAGTTTAAATTTCAGACGGTCGAACGCAACGCCACCTTGTTCGCTCCGGGACCAGAAGAACACTCCTAGCGCCGTTAGCACAACAAGGCCAACGAATCCCAAAATGCATGGACGATAGTCGACCGTGATTGCGATCAAAATCTTCGTTGGCGCGGGCAATTCCACTCCCAGGTCGCGGTACAACAAGCCAAACTTTGGGACCACAAAGGTCACCAGGTACGTGACAATCGCCGTCGCGGTAATGATCAGCAATGTCGGATATACCAGCGCGGCAATCAGCTTTTTCTGCACATTGGTGCTGACGCGCTGGTAAGCGATGTAATACTCCAGCACGCCCGAAAGATTGCCGCTCTTTTCTCCCGCCAGGATGGCCGTGGAATACACTTTGGAGAAAACACCGGCTTCCTCCACCGCTTCCGAAAGGGACTTCCCTTCCCGCACACGGTCTCGAATCTGGGTAAGAACTGGCCGAAGTTTGGGAGCGCTCGCGCGGGTGGCTAACAGGTCTAGCGCTCGAAGGATCGGCAAGCCGGCCTTGATGAGGGTGTTGAATTGCTGGTTCAGAACCAGAAAATCGTTTCCACCGATTTTCCGGTCCCGGCGCACGCCCAGGAACCCGCTCACCAGTGTGTTGCGGGGGTCTACTGAATAAACGTACAGGCCGCGGTCGGCAAGCTTCTGGCGTGCCTCATCCTTGTCGGCGGCAGCCTCGACGTGAGAGAAGACACGGCCGTTTGCGTCAGCGACCCGGCAGACAAACTCGCCCATAGTCTATTAGTCTACCTCAAGCGGTCCCTACCCGAAATCCGGCAGGCAGGAAGTCATCCCAAAAGAGCAAGCCCAATAGGTCCTATTGGTTACTGACGCAGCCCCGGGGTATCGGGTAGCAAGCCATTTACGATGACTACATCGCGGGGTGGCGTGAATTGAAAGAGAGCCTTGTCCAAGTCGGGATTCCAGCGCCAACCCTTGAAGGAAAATTCCAATTCGATTCCACCTTCTTGCGGAATTACGATGCGGTTTAGCTCTGCCTGCGGCGACAATTCGAACAGCACGGCCTTGGCCGAAGAATCGTGCTCTGCCGTGTTGCGCAAGGTGCAGCGGTAAACCACGCCATCAGGCAATGACGGCTGTTCATCCGGTGCGGCCACAATTCTGGGGCAGAGGCGCGAAAGCTTCATATGGGAAGTGAGGAATGCGAGGGGGGTCCGCCAGTCGTCACTTTGCTTCGACGGCATGCGGGTCACGGTGTGGTCCGCCGGAGAGTAAAACCACACATACTTCCCATCGACCAGGAATGTATTCTTTTCCGGGGCCTGATAATCCCATCGCATCTTACCGGGCCGTAGGAAATACGCGTCGCCCGACTCCACGCGAACCACCCGGCCGTTTTCCCGGTAGCGTTCCAGAAAAGTGGCTTGGAGACGGGTTGCACTCTGGTATTTCGCTTCGAATTCTCGAAGCGTTTGGCTCGGCGATTCCGTCGAAAGAGGTGGGAGGGGAGGGGCTTGGGCGCGCAAGCAAGGCGCTAAGAGCAGCAGAAACAGCACTGGCCTTAGGGTCAGACCGACATTCATAGGCTCAGTATAGCAAGTGCCAACCATTGCCAAGCAGAACACTGCTAAACAGTGAAATCAAACCCATCCGAGCGATTTCCCCTAAACTAAAAAGGGGCTAATTGATTTCCGCAGAAAGACGCTCGCACTCACATGACTCAAGTCCTCATGGAAGCGCAACCAATGCACCGAGCGGCCACCACGGCGTCACCAGCCGGAAAAACGGAGAGCACCAACATAGTGCTGCTCTTCCTGCTGGCGGTCGGCTGCTATCTCAACACGTTGATGAACACCTTTGTCTACGACGACGAGTTACAGATCCTGCAAAACCCGTACATCAAAAGCTGGCGCTATTTGCCGGCTATATTCCGGACTACGGTGTGGTCTTTCATCGGCTCTGCTGGGGATACTAACTACTACCGCCCGCTGATGACGCTGACCTATCTGGTGCTCTGGAAAACATTCGGCGATTCCCCAGTGGGCTACCATCTATTCAACGTGCTGGTGAACGCGCTTGTGGTCACCTGCGTCTACTTCGCCGGCCAGGAATTGTTCAAAGACCGCTGGACCGCTCTCGTCGCCGCGACGCTCTTCGCGGTTCACCCCGTCCACACGGAAACCGTTAATTGGGTTGCCGCGGTCCCAGACTTGGAGGCAACGCTTTTCTGTCTGTTGGCGTTCTACGCGTACATCAAAGGTCCCGGAACCGATTGGAAGCGCCGGGCCCTCGTGGTGGTCTGTTTTTTCCTGGCGCTGCTGTCCAAGGAACCCGCACTCATGCTTGCGCCCTTATTGGTCTATTACGAACATTTCGTGCGTGAGGGGCGAAAGGAAACGACGTTTGCGGCAAAAGTGAAGCGTTACCTGCCAGTCTGCCTCGCGAGCGCTACCTACCTGCTGATGCGCATAGCGTTGTTGGGTAAGTTGGCGCCTGTGTTGCAACACGCTCAAATTACTTGGCCGCAAGCCATTTTTTCGGGTTTCGCCCTGGTCACCAAGTACGCGCAGCTTCTGTTTTGGCCAGCAAAGCTTTCGGCGTTCCACGTGTTTCATGCCAGCCATTCGATGAGTGAACGAAACGTACTTCTGGGTGCGGGAATCGTGACGACCAGCGCCGTGCTCGCGCTTCTATTGCACAGACGCTTCCCTGCGGCGGCCTTTTGCGTCGTGTGGACCGGAGTTACACTCGCGCCAGTCTTGAACGCGCGCTGGATGGCCGCTAATGTTCTCACCGAACGCTACCTCTACCTGCCCTCAGTGGGGTTTTGCTGGCTGGCGGGGTGGGCAGCGAAATCGCTCTCGGATCATCTCAACCGCAAGACGAGAACCCAATTGGCTTTAAGGGTGGCTATTCTTGCTACGGGTGTCGCACTCGTTCTCCTCGGAGTGGGCGGGACCTGGGCGCGCAATCGCATCTGGCACGACGACATGATCCTGTACACGACAACCCTCCAAACCGATCCGGATTCCTACGTAATGCACATGAATCTGGCTGTCAGCTATTTCGGTGTGAATTTCAAGGCATCCGAGAGCGAGCTATATCGCGCCTTGGAATTGAAGCCCGACAGCCCAAATGTCCTCAACGTGCTGGGCTGCGTGTACCTCGAACAAGGCCGGCTGCAAGAGGCCGAAACCATGTTTCAGCGCGCCATTGCCATTAAGCCCGGTTGGACCGATCCTCACTTCAATTACGGCAGGCTTCTTAAGAAGATGGGCCAAGACGACGCAGCCCTGGCGCAGTTTCAAAAGGCAGTGGAAGTCGGTCCACTCAACGCCACCGCCCGACTTTATCTTGCGCAGGAACTGGCGGAAAGAGGCAGAGAGACCGAAGCAGAGGCGGAATACCGGCAATCGATCCAACTCTCTCCCTCTCTTACAGCCGGCCGGAACCTTGCGGACATTCTCCTGAGAACAGGCAAGGAGAACGAGGCAGCCGGCATGCTGCAACACTTGGCGAAGGAATATCCCTACGACAGCGCCACGCACCTGAGGCTGGCTCGCCTGCTGGAGAAGGAAGGCAAAAGTCAGGAAGCGGCGAAAGAGTACAAGACAACGCTGGAGACCGATCCGGCAAATGCCGAGGCGATCGCAGCGCTCAAGCGCATTAGCCCATGACGACCAGCACGCTGCTCCCGAGTCCACCCGCCGCGCAACTCGCGGAAGCATCGCGTTCCCGGTTTTCTGCGCATATCCCGGAACTCGATGGGATCCGCGGAATCGCGATCGGCATGGTGGTCTTCTATCACTACATCGTTCTCAATATCATCCCGCCGCGCGGTTCGTTCCTCTGGTACGTGTTGCTTCCGGGACATCTTGGTTGGGCTGGCGTGGATCTGTTTTTTGTCCTCTCAGGATTTCTCATCGGCGGCATCCTTCTGGATGCTCGAACCGCCAGCAATTATTTCCGTGTTTTTTACACTCGCCGGTTCTTCCGCATTGTTCCGATCTACGCCGTTTTTCTCTCCTGTTTCTTTTTGTTGCTGCTATTCAATAACACCGGCCACACGTCCAAGCTTCACTGGATGACCGAAGGCTCCCTCCCTTGGTACAGTTACGTTCTTTTCCTGCAGAATTTTTGGATGGCTTTCGCTAACACCGGGGGCCCGTTTGCCACCACCATTACGTGGTCGCTGGCCGTCGAGGAGCAGTTCTATCTAACCCTGCCCTTCATTATTCGGTTCTTGAGTAAGAAACGTCTGGTGCAAGTCTTGTGGGAGGGGTTGGCAGCGGCGCTCGTCCTGCGCATCGCACTCTATTGCCTATGGCCCAACCTGAATTATTCCTGGTTCGTGTTGATGCCCTGCCGGGCCGATGCTCTTTTGTTTGGCGTGCTGGCTGCGGTGGGCCTGCGTGAGACCGAGTGGAGAAACTGGCTGCAACGCAATCGCACTCTTCTGCGCATCCTTCTCTTTCTTCTAGCCGCATCCGTGTGTGCCTTCACGCGGATGTATTACGCGCCTTACGGGTTTGGGATCGCTTCCTTGGGACTCACCAGCATCGCGGCGTTTTCGGCGGTTTTTATCGTTTACGCCCTCGTCTTCCCGGACAGCTTTCTCAGCGGTTGTTTACGGTGGGCTTGGTTGCGAAAGTTAGGCGGGCTGGCTTACGGCGTCTATCTGTTTCACCAGTTAGTCTATCTCCTGATCTATAGCCTGCTCTGGTCCCATTCCGCATCCCTCACGGCGGGTTACCAGGTGCTGTTGGCGTCACTGGCCTTTACGGCGACGCTGCTCATCTGCCAGTTATCGTGGACCTTCTTTGAAAAACCGCTCGTGGCCATCGGGCATGACAGCGGTTACGATTTTGGTGGGAGACTTTCGGAGCACATCGCAGCACAGCAAAGTGGTAGCGTCTTCCCGGTGCAGGGATTGAAAGGTGCCCCTCGATAGACGAGTTCACCGCGAGCTATTTATTGCAAAGCAGAACTCAGAGATGTGGGAACCGTGCCGTCCAACGTATAGCGGATTACACCCGTCTGATCGCTGAAGAATCCTCGCTGACCCGAAAGCCCTACCGCCACAGGCACCGCGTTAACCGTAAAGGTGATGTTTAAGCCCAGGGAGGGAGTCGGCGCATAGGTGATCTTATAGCCACCCTTGTACGAGGGGTCGGATGCGCCAAGGACGTCATCAATGGTGTTTTTGCCGCCCGCACAAAGTACTCCGGTATTCAGCTCAACCAAAGTGGCGGAGTAGCCAATGTCCGGGCAGGCCGCGGCATACGTGGTTTCGCCGGTGGTAATCGTGCGAACAGATTCCGCTGCTGTTGCCTCATGCGCTGCCATTCTAGCTCTCATCAAGTTGGGAATCGCGATGGCGGCGATGATCAGAATGATAGCCACGACGATGAGCAACTCAATGAGCGAGAAACCGGTTTGGCTTCTGACTAGCTCCTTGTTGAACGCGGCTTTGCGAGCTGCGTTGCGGTTCATGCGAACACCTCAATGGCGATCCGGGCAAAGATAGTATCTCTCGAGCTCGACCACGTTACGGATGGCTATTCTTAGAGAGCAAGTTCTGGGCCAAAGCTATCATGGTTTCGGTCCGTTTTTCGGTGACGGCTGTCTCCGTTGCGCAAAACAAAAGGGGGAGCCCGAAGGGGCTCCCCCTGAAGAAATGCCCGGAACGTTCAGCTTACTGCAAAGGTGAGCTGGCGTTCGTCGGCACAGTGCCGTCCAAAGAATAACGAATCACACCGGTCTCGTCGGAGTAGAAACCACGCTGACCAGTCGTGCCGATACCCTGGGGAACGGCGCTAACCGTGTAGGTGTTGCGGATCGTGCCGCCGCCGACGATGGCGCCTGCGCCAGCAAACGTATAACCGGATTTCTGGTTAGGCGCAACGCTCAACAGTGGGTCGATTAAGCAGGCCAACGCAACCGTGCCGAGGTTCGGAGGAGCGCAAGCTGCCGCGCTGCCGCCAAGGTTTGCAAGAGCCGCTGGATAGCCCGTATCCGGATACGAAGACGAATACGTCACCATCGCAGTGTTGATCGTGCGGACGGAACCAACAGCCGAAGACTCATTCGCTGCCATACGGGAACGCATGAGGTTCGGGATCGCAATGGCCGCGATGATCAGAATGATGGCCACGACGATAAGCAGTTCGATAAGAGAGAAACCCTTTTGCTTCTTCATGAAATCTCCTTGAGAGAGTGTGTTTAGTGCCAGAGCACGCCCTAGGAATGTGCACGGGGGATGCCATATCCAGGACTAACGGTACGGAGGGACCAAAACATGCAACTCACTGAAATACTATAACTTAGTTGCAGCGAATCGGTCCAGAGCACACTGCGAGATCTCCGCTGCTCCCTTTTCCTTGCTCTGTATGACACTTAGTGTCAACCTTCTCCGTCATTTAGTGTCAGTCAAACCGATCCTGGGCGCGAGAAGTGCACTATGGGATTCGCGCCGGCGAGCCGGAAATTAGTACGAAAGACCAGCTCCCTCCGACTGAACGCACGCGCAGTACGAGAATGGGTTTTTTCCTGTGCACGAGGGCAATGTAGTCCAGCGGGACAGTAGTACATTCGGCTGAACGAAAAGACATTTTAGAGCTCGTGTTTCTTCGCGTAGTGCCGGAAAGAACGGTAGGAGATTTTCAGCAACTCTGCCGCCTGCGTGCGCACCCCACCGGCCTTTTCCAGTGCCGCCTGCAAGTAGCGCTTTTCCGTTTCCGCAATCACCTTTTCGAAATCAATGCCGTCATCCTGTAGTTGTATCCCGTTCTGCTGTCCGAGCGCGCTCGAATACGCCGCCGCGGAACCGGCAACACGATCCGGCAGCACAGCCACGGAAATCTCCGGACCACTTTCCAGTGCCACCGCGCGCTCAATGGTATTTTCCAGTTCGCGAACGTTCCCCGGCCAATCATACGACTCCAGCCGGCGCATGGCCTGCGGCGAAATGCTGTCGATCTTCTTGCTCATGGAATTGCGAAAGGACTCCAGAAAATGCCGCGCCAGCAACGGAATGTCTTCGCGGCGATCCCGCAAAGCCGGAACGTGCATCGGGATGACGCTCAAGCGGTAAAAAAGATCCTCCCGGAATTCGCCGGCGGCGATGGCCTTTTCCAGATCTTTATTTGTCGCAGCGATGACGCGCACATCTACATCAATTTCCTCAGTGCTTCCCAGGGGCCGCACCTTCCCCTCCTGAAGCACGCGGTACAGCTTCACCTGCATAGCGAGATTCATGTTGCCGATCTCGTCCATGAACAGGGTGCCGCCGTGAGAGGCCTGGAATAGCCCGCGACGATTTTCATTGGCGCCGGTGAAGGCCCCCTTGGTATATCCGAACAATTCCGATTCCAGGAGCGTTTCTGGAAACGCTCCGCAATTGATGGTTATGAAGGGAGCATTCGACCGCGAACTGTTCTCATGGATCGCGCGCGCGACCAACTCCTTTCCCGTGCCGCTTTCTCCGGTAATCAGCACGCGGCTGTTTTGCGGTGCCACCGTCTGGATCAAATCAAAAATGGCTTTCATCTTCGGGCTTTGCCCGATAATGTTGTCGAGCCCGGTCAGCCGCCGCAACTCACGGCGGAGGTACCCCGCTTCCTTTTTCCACTTCAGGTTTTCCGTGACCTCGCGCACGGCAACCCGCAACTGTTCCACCAGGTCGTGATCCTTGATGACGTAGCGGTTGGCTCCTTCGTTCGCCGCGGCAATGGCTGTCTCCAGCGAGGGAACGCCGGTGATCAATACAAAGTACGCATCGGGAGCCACCTCCCTGGTAAAGCGCAGCAGTTCCACACCGGTTTCCCCCGGCATGCGCACATCGGAAATGATGATGTCGTACAACGACCCTTCCAGCTTCCGTTTGGCGCCTTCGACACTGTGCGCTACTTCGACGCGGTGACCCTCTTTGCGGAAGGTGATCTCCAGCAACTCGCAGATGGACTTTTCATCATCGACCACCAGGATGTGCGCCATCTCGCGGCCAGTATCTTTCGGAGCGATTTTGGTTGCTTGCATAGCGCCTCATTCAATGCGCGGAAGTTCAATCACAAATTCCGCGCCTTTATCTTTTTCACTGAAGACGGTGATCCGCCCGTTATGGGCCTGCACAATCTGATACACGATGGCGAGACCGAGCCCGGTGCCGCCTTCAAAATTAGATTGCAGCGGTTCGAATATTTTTGCGCGCTGTTCCGGCTCCAAACCAATACCCGTATCGCGAAAGGAAATGCGCAGCCATTGCGGAACGTGCTCGATTCCGACCGTCAGCGTGCCGCCCTTCGGCATGGCCCGCAACGCATTGTCACACAGGTTCCAGAACACCTGTCTCATTTTGTTCGGATCCACTCGCGCTTTCGACATCTGTCCGTTAAAAGCGCGTACCAGTTGGACGTTCTTCACCACGTCCGGTTTGCGCTCCATCAACATTAGCGTCTCCTCCAGGAGTGCGCGCACATCCTCGTCCTGGTAGGAGTAGCTCTTCTCGCGGGAGTAATTCAGGAAGTCCGTGATGATATGATTCAGCCGCTCGGACTCCCGGCTCACGATACTGACCAAATGTTTTTCGTCTTCTTCCAAAGGCACAAGCCGCCCCAGTTCTTTGACTGCTCCCGCGATGGCCGTCAGGGGCTGGCGGATTTCATGCGCAATCGCCGCAGATAGCCGCCCGACCGCCGCCATCCTCTCTTTGGTAGCGACTTCCTGCTCCAAGCGACGCAGATCCGTCAAATCCTGAAAGTTGAACACATAACCACTGCGGATTGCATCGCGTGTTCGCAGAGGTGAGACAGAAATTCCCAGAACACGCCGCTGCCCTCCGGGAACACGTATTTCGATTTCGCGCCTCAGCGACAGTCTTTCCAGCAATCCCACCATGTCCTCCAGCCAAAACTCTGGACTGACCTCGCGAAGGTCTCGTCCACGCAACTCGCTGAAGGTGCGTCCCAGAATCTCTTCCCCCGTACGATTCAGTAGGACAATGCGGCCTTCCATGTCCGTGGTCACCAGGCCCCCCCGCATGGAGTGAATAATGTCCGCGGTGAAATCCTGCAACTCCAGCAACTCTTCTCTTTTTTCTTCCAGTTCCGTGCTCTTCTTGCGCAGAGACACAGCGAGCAGGCTGGCCAAGTACGCCACGGCCAGAAACCCAAAGGAGTTGCTGAGAAACCACAGGCGGATGGTCTCGAAAGTGGGCGCGGCGACCGAGGTTCTCGGGATCCTGCCGCTGTATACCAGAGCCGTCGTCAACGCCAATGATGAAAGGCAGAGCATCGCGGTCAGGAAGGTCAGTTGCCGCGAGAACAAAATACTGGCCACGATGATGACGAGCAGATACAGCGAAGTGAAATTGCTGTCCTGCAGCCCGGTGGCATACACGATGGCGGTAATCATTCCCACGTCGCAGGAAACCTGCAGCGCGCCCAGCCAGGATGCCTCTGGAAGCAAACGCACCAGGATCAGGTGCAGGATGCCGATGGTGATCCACAAAATGATGATGGGAAGAAAATAACGAGTGGTTCCGCTCGGCGGGGAATACTGCGGCCACACCACTCCTACGCCCAGAATCAGGGCGATCATGAGCAGCCGGACTTTCGTCAGCCACTCCAGCCAATCTCGCCGCGTTAGTGTTTGTTCCATGGACTGGAAGCGTCCTACCCGGTCGCTTCCCTCCCCACGACCATTTAAACAGAAATGGGAGGACAGCGGCTCTCCGCCTGTCCTCCCATTTCCGAAATCGAACTACTCCCGCTTAGTGCGTGTTGCTCAGCTTTCCGATCAGCGAGAACAGCGGCAAATACATGGAGATGACCACACCGCCGACCACTAAACCCAGGAACACGATCATGATCGGTTCGAGGGCGGTCAGCAAATCCTTCACCGCAACGTCCACTTCATCCTCGTAGAAGTCGGCGATCTTCTGCAACATGGCATCCATGGCGCCGGTCTGTTCGCCGACGGCGATCATCTGGGTCACCATGCCCGGGAAGACCTCGGACTCTTTCAAAGGCTCGGTGAGCGATTTGCCTTCTTCCAGAGATTTGCGAACCTTGATGAGTGCCCGCTCGACAACGGCATTGCCGGAGGTCTTAGCGGTGATGTCGAGACCCTCCAGGATAGGCACACCGCTCGAGATCAACGTGCCGAGCGTGCGCGTGAAGCGCGCCACGGCAATCTTCCTCATGAGGATGCCGAGCACCGGTATCTTCAGCGTTATCATGTCCAGGGCATATCTGCCTCCGGGCGTGCTATACCAGATTTTCAGGCCAAATATGCCGGCGATAATACCGACAAAAATCAGGAAGCCGAAGATGCTGCCGACAAAGTGGCTCGCGCCGATCACGATTTTAGTGGGAAGGGGCAGGTCCACGCCCAACCCCGCAAACAACGTGGCGAAAATCGGAACCACCTTCCACAAGAGCAGGGTGATGACGCCGGCAGCGATGCTGAGTACGCCAATCGGGTAGATCAAGGCGGACTTGACCGCAGCCTTCAATTTCACGTTCTTTTCGATGTACGTGGACAGCCGCTGGAGAATGGTGTCCAGAATACCGCCCGTTTCGCCAGCTTCCACCATGTTGCTGTAGAGCGGATCGTACACTTTGGGGTACTGCTTCATGGCGCTGGACAGGTTACTGCCGCCCTCCACAGCACTGCGCACGCCCGTCAGCACCTTTTGAAAGGTCTTATTCTCCTGCTGGCTGGCAAGGATCTCCAGGCACTGAACCAGCGGCAACCCGGCGTCAATCATCACCGAGAACTGCCGGGTGAAAATGGCCAGTTCCTTGGCTTTGACGCCTCCGCCGAACGTGGGCAGGTTAAACTCCTTGCCCTTTTCGGACATGCGCGTCGGCGTGATTTGTTGGCGCCGCAGCAAACTCTGCAGCTCCGTTTTGTTGCTGGCGCTCATTTCTCCCGCCACCGACGTGCCCGCTCGATTGGTTCCCTTATATGTAAAGACCGGCATGGTATCTCCTCCTCAGCCGAAAACCCGTATTTCGCACTCCGTACTTCCCCAAGGTCAATTCCTTCTCCAAACCTAGTGCCGTGTACCTACCGGCGTCTTACCGCCAGCGCTTCTGCCTGCCGACGGCGTGGTCGATACACCACGATTGATCATGTCCTGCAGTTCATCCGGATTGGACGAACGGGACAACGCGATATCCATGGTGATGAGCTTAGCAAAATACGCATTTGCCAGTCCCTGGTTGAACGTCTGCATCCCCGTTTGTCCTGTTCCCGTCTGCATGGCCGAATAAATCTGGTGGATTTTGTCCTCGCGAATCAGGTTGCGGATGGCGGGCGTGGGAACAAGCACTTCCATGACCATCACCCGTCCGCGTCCATCGCCCCGTGGCAGCAAGGCTTGGCAAAGAATCCCTTCCAGAACCATGGAGAGCTGCGCGCGAATCTGCGGCTGCTGGTGCGACGGAAACACGTCAATAATACGGTTGATCGTCGACGCCGCAGAATTGGTGTGCAGGGTCGCAAACGTCAAGTGGCCCGTTTCCGCGATTCGAAGCGCCGATTCAATGGTTTCCAAATCGCGCATTTCGCCGATGAGCACCACGTCGGGGTCTTCGCGCAGCGCGGCGCGCAACGAATTGGCAAACGAGTGCGTATCCGCATGGACTTCGCGTTGGTTCACCAGGCACTTCTTGTGGTTGTGCAGGAACTCAATCGGGTCCTCGATGGTAATCATGTGCTCTTCGCGCTCGCCATTAATCTTGTCCAGCATCGCCGCGAGGGTGGTGGACTTTCCCGAACCGGTCGGGCCGGTCACCAGAACCAGCCCACGGGGTTTGTCGCACAGCCCTTTTACGACAAGGGGAAGACCGAGGGCATCGAAACCCTTAATTTCCCAAGGAATGGTACGGAACACTGCTCCGACCGCGCCGCGCTGGTTGAATACGTTGCCGCGAAAGCGCGCCAGGTTCTTCAATCCGAAGGAGAAGTCCAACTCGAGGTTTTCCTCGAAACGGTGCTTCTGCGCATCCGTGAGCACGCTATAAGCCAGCGACTTGGTATCGGCGGCGGTCAGCGGCGGCATATCCAGCGGACGCAACCGACCGTGCACTCGAACACGCGGGGCGCTGTTTGTCGTGATGTGGAGGTCACTGCCTCCCATCTCAATCATTTTCTTCAGTAGTTCGCTTAGAGTTATGCCAGCCATAGTCGCATGTTCTCCGTTCTATAAAACCGTTTCGCGGATAACTTCTTCCAAGGTCGTGAATCCCAAAGCCGACTTAATCAGGCCGCTTCGGCGCAGCGTGATCATTCCCTGCTCGATGGCCTTTTTCTTCAGTTCCAGCGCCGAGGCGCCCACCAGAATCAGCTCACGCAATTCGTCGTTAATTTCCATTACCTCATACAAGCCCGTCCGGCCCTTATACCCGCGCTTGCCGCACGTGGAGCAGCCCTTCCCGTGATAAATCTTTGTGGTCTTGGCTTCTTCCGGCGTATAGCCGGCGTCGATCAATGCCTGCTCGGGAATTTCCAGTTCTTCCTTGCAATTGCCGCAAATGCGTCGAACGAGGCGCTGCGCACAAATCAAATTCACCGAGGTCGCCACCAGGAACGGCTCAATGCCCATATTCATCAGGCGGCTGATGGTGGAAGGCGCGTCATTCGTGTGCAATGTCGAAAGCACCAAGTGGCCGGTGAGCGCGGCTTTCACCGCGATTTCCGCCGTCTCAAAGTCTCGAATCTCTCCGACCAGAATAATGTTGGGGTCCTGCCGAAGGAAAGCGCGCAAGGCCGCGGCGAAGTTCAAGCCGATCTGGTCCTTCATTTGCACCTGGTTGATACCCTGCAACTGAAACTCAACCGGGTCTTCCGCGGTCATGATGTTGGTATCCACCTGGTTGAGCCGGGCGACCGACGAGTACAGCGTGTTGGTCTTACCGGATCCCGTCGGGCCCGTGACCAACACCATCCCGTACGGTTTCAAAATGTTTCGTTCGAATTTCTTCAGCGATTCGGGTTCGAAACCCAGCTTGGTCATGTCCAGCCGAAGGTTTTCTTTATCCAGCAACCGCAGCACGATTTTTTCGCCGTAGAGCGTTGGCACCGTCGAAACGCGGAAGTCCAGTTCCTTCTTCTTGCCCTCGGCCTTGTACTTGATCATGATGCGGCCGTCTTGCGGCAGGCGTTTTTCGGCGATGTCGAGTTTGGCCATGATTTTCATGCGGCTGGTGATCGCATCGCGCAATTTCAAGGGCGGGCTCATCACCGTTTGCAGCACGCCGTCCACGCGGAAGCGCACCCGCATTTCATTTTCGTAAGGCTCGACGTGAATATCGCTGGCGCCACGCTTCACCGAATCCGTCAGAATCAGATTAACCAGCTTAATAATCGGCGCTTCTTCGGCGGCCTTCTCGAGCATGGCCGCGTCCATCTCTTGTTCCTCTGCGGCCAACTCCAGTTCCTGGTCTTCGTCGACCAGGTCCTTCATCAAAGTGCTGAGCTCTTCGTGGCTTGATGCACTGCCACCATAAAACCGGCTGATGGCCTCCCCGATCGCGGACTCCGACGCCACCACCGGTTCCACGTTGAACCCGGTCATGAACTTGATGTCGTCCATCGCGAACACGTTCGTGGGGTCGGTCATCGCGATCGTCAGAACCGAACCCACGCGCGAGAGCGGAATTACCTGGTAACGCAGCGCCGTGTCCTGGGGGATTAATTTAATGATGTTGGGGTCAATCTCGTAATACTTCAGGTTGATGGAGGGAACGCCGTACTGCCTGGAAAGCACACCCGTAATATCGTCGTCGGTGATAAAGCCCATCTTCGTCAGGCAGCTTCCCAGCTTGCCCCCGTTGGAACGCTGAAATTCGAGCGCCTTCTCCAACTGGTCCTGCGTGATCAGGCTTTCCTTCAGTAAGATTTCACCCAAACGGACAGACATCCGGAGGACTCCCTAAACACAGTGCACCTAACGCTCAACATAGCAAAGGGGCCGTGACTGCGTCGTTCGATTTTGAACCATCGTTGTGAATTCGCTAATACCTGTACGCCGGAACAGGGTCGAGCGCCAGGCCAGTGTCTATTTCTTGACTTGCTGCAACTGCGCCGCTATCGTGCGAAAGAGATGTCTGCCACCCGCATTTTGCCGGCTCGCCGCCGTCCGCGCAACTGGACCAAGCAGCCGCAGCGCCGACTCGCCACTGCTCCCGAGCTTACCCTCGTGCCGGAACTGGGTGTTTATTATGATGCGTTATTCCGCGCTTATGGGCCACAGCACTGGTGGCCGGGACGCACGCGCTTCGAGGTCATTGTGGGTGCCATTCTCACTCAGAGCACCAGTTGGTCCAACGTGGAACGCGCCATTGCGGCATTGCGCCGTGCAAATCTCCTCTCCCCAGACGCCCTCGAGCGCGTTTCCCTGGCTCGTCTCTCTCGCCTGATCCGTTCTTCCGGTTATTTCCGCCAGAAGGCTCGCAAACTGAAAGCCTTCGTCCATTTTCTTCGTGCGCATTATCGCGGCTCACTCAACAAGATGTTCGCCACCGCGACCTCAGAACTCCGCGAACAACTTCTGAGTGTTCATGGCATAGGCCCAGAAACAGCCGATTCGATTCTGCTCTATGCCGGACGTCACCCGGTATTTGTGGTTGACGCTTACACGCGGAGAATACTGGAGCGCCATAACCTGGCTCATGGGAAACAATCGTATGAAGAGATCCGGCGACTCTTCGAACAGAACCTTCCTGCCGGCCCGCCACTATTTAACGAGTACCACGCCTTGATCGTACATACTGGCAAACATTTTTGCCGCAAGCGCAACCCGATCTGCGAGCGTTGTGCACTCCAGCCTTTTTTGCCGCCGGCTGCAAAGGTTGCTCCATGAGCCCGGTCACCTCAAAAGACCGTGCACGGCTGGTCCTTGGCGGCGTGCTCGTCACTCTTCTCCTCGCGGCTGTTTTCACGCTTGGCTCGCTCGATGTTCCCTTCGAACCCCATTCCTGGCGAGAGTTGATCGCGCTCTACTCGGTTTCCAGCTTCATCACTGCCGCGCTGCTGGTTTTCGGACTCATCTTTATTCGCAGTTTCGTACGCCTGCGCATGGAGCGCAGCAAAGCGCAACTCGGGGCGCGCTTCAAAACGAAGATGGTTCTTGGAGCCATGGCCATCTCGCTGCTGCCTGTGATTTTCATGTTCTTCGTCAGTTATTCGCTGCTCAACCGCACCTTGGGCAGGTGGTTTCCCCGGCCGCTGGAGATTGCTTCCGAAGAGACCCAAAAGCTGCTCAACGATCTTGGCCGGGGAACGCTTCCTCGCTTGCACACGCTGGGCTACCAAGCGGCCCTCCACGCGGAGGAGACACCTGAAGCTTTCTTGCAGCATTCGTTGAGCCTGGGACTGGATGCCGTTTGGCTCTATGATGCCGATGGGAAGCTCTTAAAGGGTGGCGTGGTCTGCGACGATCAGCCCGAAGACCGCGCCGCGGAGCTTTGCACCGTAAGTGGCGTGCAAGGCTCTCTCCAAAACAGCCTGCCGAGTGGCGTCGAAATCTGGCGGGCCCAGAACAACAGCTATTTTGCAGCTCGGCTTCCCATGGCGCTGCCGGACCATCCACAAAGCACGCTTATCGCCGGCTTCCGCACCAGCCCTGACTTCCTGAAACGATGGACGACCATTCGAGAACAAACTCAGCAGTATGAGAACGTAAAGCAGAATTTGCGCGCTTTTAAGCGCCAGATGCTTTTGATCCTTTTTTTCTTCACTATCCTGGTTCTTTCCGCCGCCACTTGGGTTGCCCTCTTTCTCGCCAAGCAGGTCACCGTTCCCATTCAGGCACTCGCTGAAGGTACTCGTGAAGTTTCCGCAGGAAATTTCGAGTATCAAGTCCCGGAGCAACCGCAAGACGAACTCGGTGTGCTCGTTCGGTCCTTTAACTCAATGACCACGCAATTGCGCGACAATCGTGCCCAGATCGATGAGTTCACGCGCAATCTCCAACAGGCTGTCCAGGAACTGGAACGTCGCCGCCAGTTGATGGAGACGGTCCTCGAAAACATCCCCGCAGGCGTCATCTACCTGGACGCCGATGGCGGGTTACAGAGGACCAACACCGCTCTTACCAAGATGTTTGACGTTGGTGGCAGGAACGTGAATTCTCTGGAAGAACTGGTGGGCACCGATGCTCATGACACGTTGCAGCAACTGATGAGGCGATCCTTGCGCATGGGCGTGGTCACGCGTGAAATTGAAGTGCTGGTAAGCGACCGCGTGCTGCACCTCGCCGTCACTGTCAGCTCTCTCGGCCCAAGGCGCGCCAATACCGGCTACGTACTCGTTTTTGATGACCTGACCGAAGTACTGCGCGCCCAAAAGTCCGCCGCATGGCAGGAGGTGGCTCGCCGCATTGCCCACGAGATCAAGAACCCGCTCACGCCCATTCAGCTTTCCGCACAGCGCATCCTGCACCACGTGGAGCTGAGGTCCGAATCCGCCGATGCACCTGCCGATTCGGACCTTACGCGCATTGCGCAAGAGTGCTCGCGCCTGATCGTCCGCGAAGTGGCCACTCTCTCCGCGCTGGTGAACGAATTTTCCCAGTTCGTGCGCTTTCCCACGGCTAAGCTTCAGCCCATGGATGCAAACACTGCGGTCCACGAAGCGGTCGAGGTTTTCTCCGGCCGTCTGGATGGTATTCAACTGAAAACCTCTTTGGAAAGCAATCTCCCTGCGGTCCGCGCGGATGCCTCCCTGCTCCGCAGCGTGATTATCAATCTGATCGACAACGCCGCCGAGGCGTTGGAGGATGCCACCGTCCGCGCAATCACCGTGGCCACGCACTTGCGCCCGGAATCCGATACCATTGAGATTGCCGTCGCCGATACCGGGCACGGCATATCTCCCGAAGACAAGGACAAACTCTTTTTGCCCCACTTTTCCACCAAGGATCGAGGCACCGGACTGGGTCTGGCGATTGCCGCGCGTATCATCTCCGAACACGGCGGTTCCCTTCGCGTCGAAGACAACCGGCCAGTTGGCTCGCGTTTTCTGATCGAACTGCCTGTTGCGGAATTGTCCGCCACTGCCGGCACCGAACGATTCGGAGCGGACACCGATCGATGACCTTTCAGCCAAAAATTCTGATCGTCGATGATGAAGAAGGCATCCGGGAATCGCTCGCGTCCATCCTGCGCGACGAACGCTATTCCGTCGACGCTGTCGCGTCCGGCGAAGAAGCTCTCGCCCTTGTCGCCAAAAGTGAATTCCAGGTGGTGCTGCTGGACATCTGGCTGCCGGGTATCGATGGCATGGAAGCTCTGACCCGCATCCAGGATTTGCCTCAGCCTCCGGCAGTCATCATGATTTCGGGCCATGGCAGCATCGAAACGGCTGTGCGCGCCACCAAGCTGGGCGCTTTCGACTTCATCGAAAAGCCTCTCTCACTCGAAAAGGTAAACGTGCTGGTGCGGAATGCTCTGCAGCAGCGCCGCCTGCAGGATGAAAACCAGTCACTCCGCAGTGAACTCGTGCACCGCTATCAGGTTATCGGCGAAAGCGTGCCCGTTAAGGCGCTTCGCCAGCAGATCGCGGTGACCGCCCCGACGAATGGCCGCGTGCTGATCTACGGCGAAAGCGGTACTGGGAAGGAACTTGTCGCCCGCGCCTTACATGCCAACAGTTTACGCAGCAAAGGTCCCTTCGTCGAAGTGAGTTGCGCCGCTATCCCTGAAGAGCTGATCGAATCGGAATTGTTTGGCCACGTGAAGGGAAGCTTCAGCGGCGCCACTGACGACAAGATCGGCAAATTCCAAAAGGCCGACGGTGGCACGCTTTTTCTCGACGAAGTCGGCGACATGAGCCTGCGCACGCAATCCAAGGTCTTGCGTGTACTCGAAGAACAGCGCATCGAGCCCATTGGCTCGAATCAGACCCTGCGGGTTGACGTTCGCGTCATTGCGGCAACAAATAAAAACCTCGAACAGGAAATCGCCCGAGGCGCGTTTCGCCAGGACCTTTTCTACCGATTGAACGTGATTCCGTTCCACGTCCCGCCCCTGCGTGATCGCAAGGAGGACATCCCCGTGATGGCCCGTTTCTTCCTGAATGAGTTCAGCGCGGAATATGGAAAGAAGACCCGCGAGCTGAGCGATGGTGCATTGGAAATCCTGGTCCGCTACCCCTGGCCAGGAAATGTGCGGGAGCTTAGGAATTTAGTCGAGCGGTTGGTCATCGTTTGCCCACAGGCGCGTATCGAACCTCATCACCTGCCGCCAGAACTCTTCCGCGGCGTGGCCGAGAGCCCGCAGCACCCGTACTCCACCCTGCACGAAGCCCGCAGCGCTTACGAGCGCGAGTTCATTTTGCGCAAACTCCAGGAGCATCGCTGGAACATGACGCAAACTGCCTCTGCGCTAGGCCTGGAGCGCTCGCACCTTTACCGCAAAATGAAATCGCTGGGAATTGCCGCTCCGGAGTGATTCAGTCCTTGTCGAACTTGTTGGCTTGATTTTCGGCCAGGGCCTCGAGTTGCGAATGCCAATCGAGTTCCCGCACCTTTTGCGGATTCTCCCGCCAGTCCGCCACCACTTTCACGAACATGGCCAGAAAGATCTTCGTCCCGAGCAGTGTTTCCAATTCCTTCCGGGCGGCCGTACCTATCTTTTTCAGCATCTCTCCTTTGTGCCCGATCAGAATCTTCTTCTGGGAATCCCGCTCCACGTGCAGTGTGGCGTGAATTCGCAGCAGTTTCGGCGACTCTTCAAACTGATCGATCATTACCGCCAAGGCATGCGGTACCTCGTGATACGTCAAGTCGATTGCTTTCTCCCGAATGATCTCCCCAACCAAGAAGCGTTCCGGCTGGTCGGTAATCTGATCCTCGGGAAAGAACGGCTCGCCTTCCGGCAGTTCCTTCAGGATTTCCTCCAGCAGCGCCTGGCAACCGTCACCCTTGCGCGCAGAAATTGGCACCAGCGCGGCAAAGGGGAATGCCTTTGCGAACGCATCGAGCAGTGGCAAAAGTTTGGGCTTGGGCACAAGGTCAATCTTGTTCAACGCCAGAATGGTCTTCCCGCCAAACCGTTGGCCCTTCTCCAGCAGCAACGCATCGCCATGAGGCATGGTCCGGCTGGCGTCCACCATCATCAACAACACATCGATTCCTTCGAGCGCGGCGGCGACCTCGCGCATCATTTGCCTGTTCAGCGCGGTCGTTGCTTCGTGCAATCCCGGCGTGTCCACAAAAACAATTTGCCCGCCAGGCCGCGTAACGATCCCCTGAATTCGGTTGCGCGTGGTTTGCGGTTTCGAGGTGACGATCGCAACCTTCTGACCCACAAAGCGGTTCAGCAGCGTAGATTTCCCCGCGTTAGGCCGGCCAATGATGGCCACAAATCCCGCGTGCCTCTTTTTCTCATTTTTATCTTCGTTTTTGGCCACTACGAGACCTCTCACTTCACGATCGGGAGCTCCAGCGCACTGGGGTGCTCCGCATCATGCAACAACTGGATGTGCGCTGTGCGGGCATCTTTGCCTGTTTCTTTAGCCACCACGCCCCCGCTATTGTAGTTCTTCTCCGCCGATGGTGTGTTCGCGCTTCCAATCACCAGCCGGAGCCGGCTGCCTTTGCCCACTTGCCTGGAGAAAAAGGCGAAATTGTCGAAAACGTACTTCTCTGCCTTTCCCGCCGGGACGGATTTCTCCTCCCGCAGGGACTCCCGATAGCGCGCCCTCATCGTGGCACTGCTCAGAAAAATAGAACTGCCGTCCGCCAGAATCTCGTACAACGTCGCGCCCAAATCCGTATCCGGCACGTCCATCACCAGCCAAATGGTCAACTTCGGGAACCCGCTGACCTCTGTGGCGGTAGCAAAGGGGTCGCCATGATAAATGACGCCTTCCCCAAACAGATCCGTGGTTCCCGATTGGCTCGTCAAATAGGAAGGATTCTCCGTCGGCTCCGCATCACCTGGGCGGTTGTCCAGAGGATCGTATTTCCAAGAATCCGCAGCGGCACCGACTGGCCTGCTGGGAAGCAATATCCCCGAATGGAAAACATCGGAAGCTCCAGCGTTGGAAGAGAGGTACAAAGTAAGCGAGCCGTTGCTGATGCTTTCCAAACTTTCGGCGTATTTCCACTCCTCCGCCCCCATCACGTAGTAAGCCACACGCTTCTTCAGGAATTCCGGCTTCTTACCTGCCTTCATCGTCCAGGAATACCACTCGTCGTGCAGCTTATTGAGGTCCAGCGCGCTGGCCGGCGCGAATTTCAGTCCGCCCATCTCCGTTTTTGGCGAGCGCGTGCCCGCGTGATCCCACGGCCCGATGATCAGGTAGTGGTTTGCCTTGGCCTCCGCGGAACCGTATTGCATGTGCCGCTTGTAAAAAGTGAACGCGCCCGGCTGGTCACCATCGTAGTGGCCCGTAATCGTTAGAATCGGCAAACTCAATTTCTTGTATTGTTCCGGGGTAGGCACCATCGCGTCGTAATACGCATCCGGGGTTGGGTGCTGCAGCCATTTCTGGAAGACGGGCGAAGGATTACCGACAAGCTTGTCATAGTCTTCGAACGCTTTATGCGCCTTGTAGATCTCCCTAGTCTTCTGGCTCCAGAAGCTGTCATTCCCAAAGGTCTTTTCATTGCCTGTCCGTCCGCTGGTGAAGGTAAGCCACTGCATGTCATAGGGGTAGAAAATGTTGTACTGAAACGGAAAGTCTACTCCCGGATGGGCGGCAGCGGCGGGAACGATGGTCGACAGGTGTGGGGGAAATTCCTTCGCAACGCTCCACTGATCAAATCCCGCGTACGATCCTCCCCACATGGCCACTTTTCCATTGGAATAAGGCTGCTTGGCCAACCATTCGGTCACATCGTAGCCGTCGCGTCCCTCGTTCGCGAATGGTTCAAACTCTCCTTCGGAATTACCGCGCCCGCGCACGTCCACCAGAGCATAAACATAGCCATGATTTGCAAAATACATGGCGCGATCCGTATACGAATCTCCAATGTACGGGGTAAAGGTGAAAATCACCGGCAGCAGGTCCTTCCTGTCGTGCGGCTGGTACACCGTCGCGTTCAAGTGCACTCCATCCCGCAACGGGATCTGCACTCCCCAGGTCATATCCACACCTGGCGTCGTAGGCTTCGGCGGCTCCTGTGCGGGCAACACAAGTACGCAAACGCTCAGCAGAATGGAACAGGCCACAACGCACACAGCTCTTTTCGCGAAAAGAAACATTCGTCTCGCTCCAGGGTTACGATTGAGGGCTAATGATAGCAGCAGTAGGAGGACGTCGCTTGTTTTTCAGTCGTGCGAGGGCCTGGGCCTTACCGCGGTACGGAAGAACTAGCGGCCGCGAGACGCCGTGCGCGCAACCGCAGCACCTTGCGTTGATTCGATTCCAACACTTCGAAACGATAGCCTTCCAGGTCGATCTTATCGCCCGGGGCCGGCACCTTACCGAGAGCGTGACTGAGCAGTCCGGCCACAGTGGTAACCGTTTCGTCCGAGTGATCGCCAAACTGCAGCGACAGCAGTTTCTCCACATCAGAAATGGACATGCTGCCCCGAAGCACCAGGCTGCCATCGGGCTCACGCACCGCATCCGGCGCAGGTTGCATCTCGCCCGTGTTGCGCTCCCCTACAATTTCTTCCACCAGATCTTCCACGGTCGCGATGCCGGCTACTGAACCGTGCTCGTCGATCACCACCACCATCGATTGGCCCTTTTGCCGCATCTCTCGGAGCAGGTCGGAACCAATCTTTGTTTCCGGCACAAACAGGATCGGCTTGAGGAGTTCCCTCACTTTGCGTTTCGGCAGGTCCGTATCTGCAATCTGCAACAAATCTTGAACGTGCACCACGCCGATGATGTCGTCTGGAGTCTTCTCATACACCGGCATCTTTGCGAATTTCGTCTCTACATACTTCGCGTGCATTTCTTCCAGCGAAGCTTCCGCCGGGAGCGCTACCACATCCGGACGCGGGGTCATCACTTCGCGCACGCGCTTGTCGCTAAACTCCACTACTTGCTCGATCAGATCCGCCTGCTCCGGCTCGATAATGCCTTCTTCTTCGGCCACTTCAACGAGCGCCTCGATTCCCTCTTCTGTCCGCTGCTCTTCCGTCCGTTCCACTTCCTGCTCCGAAATGCGCGCCAGCGATTCCGCAGCTTCCAGAAATACGCGGATAGGCCATACCAGCCACATCCCCGCGCGGATCAGCGGCAGAAGTGGGAGAAGCCAGCGCCCTGTGGTGCGGTACAGCAGCATGTCCGGAACAAAGTGCATCGCTACCACCACTTCGAGCGTCAGGAACACCAGAAACTGCACGCCGGCTTCCCAACGATTGGGCACCAGGTAGACCACGCCGCGCGTTGTTTCCAGCACCACAAACGCCAGCCAAAAGTGGCCCAAAATCCGGAACGTGCGTCCGCCGCTCCGCCGATTGATCTTCAGCTTCGGTTCAATTTCCGCTTCGAAGATTTCCAGGTGTTCGTGGACGCGGCCGGTGGTCATGCGTCCCAGTTCGCGATAGATCAGCGTCAGATAAGAGAAGATCGGCAGGCCTAGAGCCAGAACCACCAAGCTGCCGATGTACGCCCAGAGCAACATCAGCTTAGCCCCAACCGACGCCGCAGCGTCGCTTCCACTCGTTCCATTTCGCCACGATCGGTCTCGTGATCATAACCCAGAAGGTGCAAAAACCCATGTAGCATCAGGATAATGATTTCTTCTGAAATGGTTCGGCCAAACGCCTTGGCGTTGCGCGCCGCCACCGTAGGCGAGATGGCAATATCCCCCAGGAACGATCCGCGCACCTCCATTGTACGGCTTCTCAGCGTGTGGGGCTTGTTTCGGGTTTCCGATGGGAACGACAGCACGTCCGTGGTCTTCGCCTTCTTCCTGAACCTTTGGTTGAGGCGCTTCATTTCCGCGTCGGTCACAAATCGCACGAACGCCGCTCCGGGACGAAGCCCCAGCTCTCGATTTAACCGTTGCTGGAATCGCTCTATGGCAGACAACGATAGCCGCACACGCCGTTGACGATTTTCGATGTCAGGTGAATTGCCCTGTACGATCGAGGCCCTAGGCTCGCGTCGGTTGGTGCCCATTCTGAATTACGATACCGGCTTCTCCGAAGGAGGCAATTCCTTGGCCTGCGCCTTGCCGTTGCCGCTTCTCTGCGGTTGTGTGGCGTCGTGCTCGTCATAAGCGCGAATGATCTGCTGCACCAGGTTGTGCCGCACCACGTCTTTCTCCCCGAACTGGATCACACTGATCCCCGGAATGCGCCCGCAGATTTCCATCGCTTCCACTAAGCCAGACTTCTTCCCGGCAGGCAGGTCAATCTGCGTGATGTCTCCGGTAATGACCGCCTTCGAATTAAATCCCAGTCGCGTCAGGAACATTTTCATCTGTTCACTGGTGGTGTTTTGCGCTTCGTCCAGAATCACGAACGAGTCGTTCAGCGTGCGCCCGCGCATGAAAGCCAGCGGCGCCACCTCGATAATCCCCTTCTCCAGAAAACGTTCGAGTTTGTCCGCGTCCAGCATGTCATACAGTGCGTCGTACAGCGGCCGCATGTACGGATCGATTTTTTCCTGTAGTGTGCCAGGCAAGAATCCCAGCCGTTCCCCGGCCTCGACCGCCGGCCGCGCCAAAATGATCCGGTTCACCTGTTTCGTCAGCAGCGCGCTCACCGCCATGGCTACCGCCAAATATGTTTTACCGGTTCCCCCGGGGCCGATCCCGAATGTCATGTCGTGGCTTTCGATCTCTTCCATGTAACGCCGCTGGCTGGCGTTTTTCGGTGTTACCGTTTTCTTGCCGAACGAACGTGTGCGCCCATGTTCGAACATCCCTCGCGGCGAAGCATGAGGCTCTTCCGTAGCCACCCGCATAAGCGATTTCACTTCTGTACTTGAGAGCGCCTTCCCGTGGCGTGTCAGGTGGTTATACTCTTCGACGATACGCACAGCCTGGTCGACGGACTCTTGCGCGCCTTCAATGGTCAAACGTGTATCGTTCAAGTGCGTTCGCACCTGTAAAACGTCTTCCAGCAGTCTTATGTTTTCGTCAAGGGTTCCGAAGAACGGTTCCAGTTGCCCGGAGATATGTATCGTTCGCTTCATCCAATTGGAAGGTTGCGTTGCTTCCCGCAATGGGTGCCCGATGGGTCTCCTCCTGGGTCTTTCCGGCTGCTCGTCAGCGTCCTTAAGGAGAAACTACTTTCAACCTAGCGCACCCTCACGCGGGGGTCAAGTTACACTACCGTGACATGCACCCGCTTTCCTTCCTCTTCCTCATGGTTTCTTCGACATGGCCTCATCGATCGCCTTTTGCGCCAGCGGCGCCATGACCGCATAACCTGCGGCGTTCGGATGCAGCCCGTCATATGTCAATCCAGTCTTCAGGAATCCCTTATCGTCCGCCATCGCCGAAAAATAATCCAGATACACATCGCCATGTTCTGCCGCATATTTCTTTATCCACTCATTCAACGCAAGGATTTTTTCCGGTGGCCGGTGTGGAGTCTGCAAAATCCTCCGACCTTCCGGCGTAGTGAGATCGCTCACAGGTGTCACCGACGAGAGCACCACTCGAATTCCCTGCACGTGCGCCAGATCGGACATGGAGGCAAGGTTTCCTTCTATCTCTTCGAGGGTCATCGGCCCTGTATTTCCTGCAATATCGTTTGTCCCTGCCAGGATCACCACGACGCGTGGCTCCAGTGCAATTACATCCGCGCGAAAGCGCAGCAACATCTGCGGCGTAGTTTGGCCGCTGATTCCGCGATCCACATACGCCTTGCCCGGAAAGAATCCGCCAAACTGTGGATTCTGCCAGCCGTCGGTGATGGAATCACCAAGGAACACCACTCTGGCCTCGTCTTTTGCTGGTGCGGGCAAAGCCGCATTTGCCTCACGGTAGCGTCCCAGTTGTGGCCAGTCCATCAAAATCGCGTTCAATGCGCTGACTTTTTTCTCGAGGGCCGACGATTCCGCGCACGTTTCCGCGCTTTTAGCCGGCGTCCCTTGCACGGGCATCTGTTGCGACCACGCACCTCCCGTCAACCCCAGCACACTTGCGATCAACACCAGCGGCTTTTTCATCTGCCCTCACTTCGTGAATTCTTCACCTGTCCTGCTTCGCGCGATTTCCACGCAAAGGTCAGTATCGCAACAATTACCTGGCCTCTGGTACCCCAGAGCTATAGACGCTAGCACTTGCTTCCTCAAAAATCACATACATAGCGCAACGGATTCAGTGAAATTAGAAACCCTGAGGGAGGAAAGTCTTATGCTCGCGCCTTCGAAACATCTTGTTCTGGGTTCCGCCCTGTTGCTGGCGGCCTTACCGGCACTTGCCGCCGAAGAAACACCCAACGTAGCGCCAATGCCAGTAGCACCGACCGCAGTCGTCAAGTGCCCAGGGGTAACCGCTATCCCCTTCACTTCCGACGCGGAACAAGCTCTGCCTTTGCGGATTGTGGGTTCCCTTGCCTGCGGCGATACCGTTGCGATTCTCTCCGACCGCGAGGGATACACCGACCAGATCCGCACCAAGGACGGTCAGGAAGGCTATGTCGCTCGCATGTATCTGGCAACGGACAGCGGTACTCCAGCCGTAGCGCCCAAGCCTCAACCATCCTCGGCCAACCCGGTCAATGGAGTTGTGCGCTGGTCGGCGGGCGCACCGGGTTGCGATGAGTTCATTAGCCATGGCCGTCACGTAGAATCGATTACTGCCAATGGCATCACCGTGCAGGTTTCCCTACAGGATAGCGGCTGGAAGTATCGCGCCAATGTGGCCATTTCAAATCAATCCGGACAGAAAGTCGAAGTGCTGCCCGGCATCGTGACACTCGATGAATTGATGCCGAACCTTCGCGCTCTGCTGGCCACCAGCCCGGAAAAACTCGCGCACAGTCCTACGCATCAGGTTTTCTGGACGCTGGCCGACGCCGTACCTTCACCGAGCGCCGTTGCCAACCATTCTGCCGATCGGCTCGCGAACCGAACTTCCGCTGTGCCGGATTATCTCAACCCGCATCTCGCTCTTACTTCTACTCATCACGTAGCGTTCGAACGCAGCGAGTCCATTGACGTCCAGTCCATCGCACTGAAGCCGACCTCTGTTCCCTCGGGGCAACTGACGGCCGGTGTGATGTGGTTCGACCGCGACAGCAGCGCCCACGATCTCTCGCTCCGCGTCCCCGTGGGAGATATGGTGTTTGATTTTGCGTTTTTCCTAGAACAAAAAAAGTAATGACGCCCCCAAAGAAATGGCCCGGCGCACCCCCACGCCGGGCCATTTCTCTCCACGCCCTCAATCTTCCGGATTAGTCGGCAGGTGCCGCGCGATTCTTCGCCCACTCGCGAATGGAGTTTATTTCCACATCGCGAGTCACGCTCAATGGCTGTGTGGACTTGATCTCGCCCAGCAGAATCTCCGTCGACAGCTGCTGCTTCAGGCTGAACGCGGTATACAAACCGGATACGATTGCTTGTTCAATCTCCGCTCCGGAAAACCCCTCGCTCGCCTGCCGGAGTTGGCCGGCGTCGAATGTCCCGGGATCCCGGCCGCGCTTTTTCAAATGCAAGGCAAACAACGCCGCGCGAATCTGCGGGTTCGGTAAATCCACAAAGAAAATCTCGTCGAATCGCCCTTTACGCACCATTTCCGGTGGCAGCACGGTAATGTTATTCGACGTGGCCGCAAGGAACACACCACTCTCGCGATCCTGCATCCAGGTTAACAGCGTGGCTAACAGGCGCTGCGACAATCCCGCATCCGCGTCTCCGCTGGCTCCCGCCGATGCAAATGCCTTCTCGATTTCATCAATCCACAACACCACCGGCGACAGTTTCTGCGCCAGTTCCAACGCTTTCCTTAGCCGTTTTTCGCTTTCGCCCACAAATTTGTCGTACAGTGCACCGGCATCCAGCCGTACCAGGTCGTAGCCCCACTCACCCGCAACGGCCCGCGCTGCGAGGCTTTTTCCGCAGCCCTGCACCCCCATGATCAAAATGCCCTTTGGCGGCACCAACCCGAATCGCTGCCCCTCCGGTGTCCAGGCACTCTTGCGCTTCGCGACCCACTCACGCAATCGTTGCAGCCCGGCCACGTCCCGGAACGACGCGTCCCTCCTCACGTTTTCCAGCAGTCCCTCTGTCCGCAGCGCCTGCCGCTTCCCCTCCGCCACATCCTCCAACAGTCCCGCATCCGCCTTCCCGCGTTCCAGGACACATCGGCGCAAGACACTCATCGCCTCTTCCTCGGAAAGGCCCGTCAAATTCTTCGCCAATTGCCCGAGAGCTACTGCATCGAGCGAATTCGGCGCGCCCTGCGTTGCATTCAACTCCATAAGTGTATTTCTCGCTGCGCCTAATAACTCTTCTGTGGTCGGCAAGCCGAGTTGAAACTCCACCGCATCCGCACTCAGTTCCGCCGGCAGCGAAAGCGCCGTCGCGACCAGGATGATTGCACGGCGCGCCGTTCGAAATCCGTCCGCAAGGTCGCGCAATTTTCTGCTGATCTTGTCGTTGTCGCAATAGCGCGCGAAGTCTTTTAGCAGGAAAATTCCATCGCCCAGGATGGTACCGATGTTGGCCAATGCCTGCTCGGGCTGATCGGAATTGTAAAGAGCTGCGCCACCCACTCTCGCCAGTCCTGTAGTGACGCTCCAGGTGTAAAGTGGGAGGGTCAACCGGTCCGCGACGCGTTCCAGCAGCTCAGAAAGCCGCTGTTCTTCACTGGTTTCCACGGTAATAATCGGGTTTCGCGAATTGATCAGCAAGCACAGTTGATCGCGTTTGGCATTCAGCGCGTTCCCCGCGGCCAGCATTCCCGCGGAACTCATTGCAGTGGGGACAGGCATGCCCAGCGGAACGCGTGGGACTGGTTTTACGTCGTTTGACAAAGCGCAGCCACACCCTTCAGACTAATAGTTTGGGAAAAGCGCAAAAGGAGCGATAGATGGCCCAAGGTCAGGCTACCAAAGTTAAGAAAAAGAAGAAGTCCGTTTTAAAGCGTGCGGCGCAATCTCGTCAACGTGCCGAAGTGAACCGCGCCAATCGTACACGCGTCCGCAGCGTCATGAAGCGTCTGCGTACCGCTATTACTGCAGGAGACGCCACCGCTGCAGGAAATCTTTTGAACCCTACTCTGTCGGCAATTGATGCCGCCATCGCCAAGGGCGTATTGCACGAGAACACTGGAAATCGTTATAAGTCCCGGCTCGCGCTGGCCTACAACCAGGTGAAGGCTAAGGCCGCGAAGTAAGCTTACAATTGAACAAATCTTTGGCGGGCAGCGGAACACGTTGTCCGCCATTTTCATTCCCGGCTCCATTCACCTTGCCACGGCCGCCTTATCGCCACTCAATCGCCACACCAGAAATTCCATAATTGCGCGGACGTCTTTTACCCCGCCCTTCAGCCGGTTATCCGCCTCCTGCAGCGCTTGCAGCCCGTCCAGCAATCGTTCTCGAGGAATTCTTCGCGCACACCGAATCGCCAGTTCAGCCTGCTCGGGCCGCATTCCCAGTGCCTTTGCGGCCTGCCAACCATTGGTTACGCCGCGGACCTCGCTGGCCTCCACCAGTTTCCGGTACATCCACGCCATCCCACCCACCATCAAAACCGGCTCTTCCCCGTCGCGCAGCAACCGGTCGATAAACTCCAGAGCTTTCCGCGGCTGGTGCGAGGCCAGCAAGTCCGCGACTTCCCAGATCGTCGTAGTCTTTTCCGAGGTCACCAGCAGGCTGACATCCTCGCGCCGGATTATTTTTCTTTCCGCCCCAAACGTGGCGAGTTTCTCCACTTCTGTTTTCAGCCGCATCAGATCGCCATTCACAAACTCCGCCAAGTCTTCCGCAGCGCCTTTTTCAAAAGCCACGCGCTGTTCCTTGGCCATGGCCTTCGCCAGTGCTTCGGCAGCGCCAATGCGCTCTTCAACTCTCTCACTGAGCCCGACTTCCACGACCAGCGCAAGTTCGGCCAGCTTTTTCCCCAGTACCATCCGCATGTCCAGCTTTTCCGCCTCGATTACCAGAATCGTAAAGGGCGCCGGATCCTGCAGATAATTCACAATTCTGTCGACGGTGTCCTCTCTGTTTTTCTCTCCCAATTTCTCGATGGCTTCCGCCTCTTCCAGAAAAACCACTTGTTGCGAGGAGAGCATCGGCAAGGTCTGAGACTGATCGAGTGCCGCTTGCGTTTCACCGCGGTCCGCCGAAAAACGCGACACCGCCCAGGTGCGCGCTCCTTCCGGTACAAACCTATCGATTAGTGCGGCGCGGCAGGCATCCCGCAGGTATGGCTCATCCCCGAGCAACAACAATGCCGGGATCACTTTGCCTTTTTCCACCCGCTCCTTGAGCTGTTCCAGGTTCACCCGCGCCATCAGTAGTTCTCCGTCACCGCGGCGACCAATCGGGTCGCAAAGTCCTGTGCCATGCGATCCAACGCCGGTTCACCTTCCTGGAAGAAGGATTCCACTTGGCTCTCCGGGTTCGTTGCGGTTGGGCAGGGACTACCCGATGTTGGCGCGCAGGTAGTGGCCAGCTGATATTGATTGCGGAAAACAAAATTGTCCGTGTGATAGAGAACCTTATCGCTGTCCCGCTCGGTGAATGTGACTTCGCACCTCATGGTCACCATCATGGCCGTCGCCTGCGCCACCGAGGTCGTCGTCGAGCTGGAACTCTGAAACAACAGTGGCACTACCTCCATGCTCAGGACTTTCCCGGTTAGCACGGCATCGCCCCCATTGGGGTCCGAAACCACTTTATATCTCGTCTTTGCCAGAAATTCATGAATTGTCGCCGCGGTCAATTTCTGCTCGATCTTGAACGTGGTGGTTTTGTTCTCCAGCGCGGGCACCGCAATCACATGGATGGTTTTCGGCAACGCATCCGGGCCATGCCCCGCCACGTGATAGCCACAGCCCACTGAAATTAGGCTCACTAGGAGATAGCAGCCCACGAGCCAACATGCACGGTGCCTCATGCTTCCAACCATTCCGCAAGTTTGCAGCCGTTCCAGGCCGGTAGCCGTAAATTGTCCGCCGCTCCCCAGAACCACCAGCCTCTCGGACGCGCACTATCAGCTTCAGGGGCACGCAGGAATATGGTGGTCTCAGCAGCGACGCTGACATTGCTAGGGGCAGCTTCCGTCGCCGATACCAGCGTAAATCCCGCGTCTTTGCAGGCGTCAATAAGCCAGGCCTGATCGATCTTCTCGTCCAAATCCGCGTAAGCGCTGAACGTCATCCCGTAGAATACGGGCGCGTGCACCAAGTTGAGGGCAATCTTCGCGTCTTCCGGCGCATTCCCCAAGGCGCCACTGATTTCCGCTCGAATCTGCAACTGGCTTGTGTGCAAATCCTGACGGCTGGCCGTGCCAAATCTAGGCAGCAAGTTGAACGCCGCCTGAACTCCAAAAACCGGTGTGCCGATATTTTGGAAAGAAAGCAATTGTGAGGTCTGCGTTTCCAGTTCTTCGATCCCTTCCCTGCCCGCTTCAGATACCGGGTGAAACACAACGGCCACCATCTCACGCAATTCGGCCCGCTGCAAAGCCAGTGCCAAGGTAGCGATGGCGGTCCCCGCCGCCGAACAAACAGTGAATAGCTTCGAATGCTTCGCCACGGTCTTTCCGCTGAGCTTCTCGATGCGCGGAAACCACGGCGTAGCGTCCGGATCAGACAAGCTCGCCCGCGAAAAATCGATGATCTTTGCGCCTGCTTCCTTCGCGGGTCCCAAACACTGTTTCCCGAAAGCCATGGACCCCGTCAGAAACGCGTAGCGCGCCCCATGGAACGAGTCTTCTTCCACTCGCTGGATCACTGTGGCCTCACCACCCGCTTCCGTCAGCGTCCCAGCGACAACTTCTTCATCCACAAGCCGCAAGTCCCACCCCGCAAAACGGCTCTCCTCGAGCACGGCTTTCAATTCACTGCCGAGCAATGAGGATGCACCTGCAATGACGATTTTTTGCGCCCGGCGTTCCGTGGCCATGGGTCAGGCGGTCCTGGCGACCGTGCGATGTCGAAAGACGCGCAGAATATGCAGAATGATTCCCGCCAGGGCATAGGTTCCAGCAATAATCACCAGCGCGTACTCGGAATAACGCCAGATGATACCTACCAACATGACCACCAGAATGATGGTGATGGAAGGCTGCTTCCGCGCCCAGGGGATGTCCTTGAAACTGTAATAACGCACCGTGCTGGTCATTAACGCTCCGAGGACAGGCAGTAGCACAAACCACCCGTAAGACCACCGCTGATCGTCGATCGGTCCCAGCCAGTGGCAGGCGTGCACGACCGCTGCCACTACTCCTGCGGCCGCGGGCGTTGGCATACCCACAAAGTTCTTGCTACCGCCTGGTTCCATGCCCTTCACGTTGAACCGCGCCAGTCTCCAGGCGGAGCAAATTAGAAAGGCCAGGCAGCAAAGCCAGGCAAAATGTCCCAAAAACGTGTCCGCATTACCCGCAGTCATGCTGCGGTATCCCCAGGCGTAGGCAAGGATCGCCGGCGCGATGCCAAAACTCACTACGTCCGCAAGCGAATCAAACTGCACTCCAAACTCTGTGTTCGTTCCGGTCATCCGTGCGATTCGCCCGTCCAGCGAATCGAACAGAATCGCGATGCCGATGGCTTTCGCGGCGTGATCAAAATCTTCTCTTCCGCCGGAAAGGGCGGCAAGCGAAGCGTAATACCCGCAAAGCAGATTCGCGCCGGTCATGATACTGGGCAGCAGAAAGATTCCACGGCGCATCCGGCGGGTCCGTTTTTTGGCGTCCGGAAACGGCATGCTTTGTTGTTCGATGGCGTCCATCACTATTCCCTTTGTGCTCCCACAGAGTACTACGAGCGCGTGTCGTCTGGCAGGTTCTGTTGCGTTCTACAGGTTCGACCCGATCTTCGATTGTCCTCGCCTTTGGGCATTACGGCATGCGCGCCAGGACGCTCGAGCCACCTTTCACATTTTCTCCCACCTTCACCAGAATTTCGGCTTCCTGTGGCAGCCACAAGTCCACCCGCGAACCAAACCGCACCAGTCCGATGCGTTCTCCGCGTGCAACCACGTCTCCGGCCTTTTTCCATGCCACCACGCGGCGCGCTATTAAACCAGCTATTTGTTTGTACACGATTTCCCCGTGTTCCGTGACCTGCGTGAATACGTTCTGCTCATTCTGGAGAGACGCGTTTTCATCCCACGCGGCCAGAAATTTTCCAGGTTTGTAATTAAGTTGGGTAATTGTGCCTGAGGCCGGAGCACGGTTTACATGAACGTTCCAGATCGCCAGAAAAATACTGATGCGCTTGCCCGCGCGGCCGCGCTGACTTTCTTCTTTCACCACAACCACGCGTCCGTCGGCGGGCGCAACGATCAAGCCTCGTTCAGTTGGTATGCTCCGATCAGGATCGCGAAAAAAACTGAAGACAAACAGGCCAAGCAGGACGAACACAATGCCAATAGCCAAAACCCAACCGCTGCCAAACGGTAAGACGATCAGTCCAATCACAAGTGGTGGTAAACCGAACCAGTACCCTTCCCGGACCATAACCTCCCCTGCTCCGTCGCGGTTCCATGCCGCGGGAGGACTCTGATCATTCTACGATACTTCGCTCTGCCGGGAGGGCGTTTAACGGCGGGCTACTGCGTGTGTCTAGCACGCGCACTGTGGAAGTGCGCAGCAATGCGCTCCATTTCATCCTTTACGTGAAGCTTCAGTTTTTTGAGCCGGATTTCTTCGATCAGGTCTTCGGAGTTCAGGTAGGGCGACTGCGAGAGTTTGTGAAGTTCTGCTTCATACTGCTGATGCTTTTCGGCCAGACGCTGGTACTCGGCGTCTGACTCGAAAATTACGTCCCGAGGGCTCCGCTGCGCTGTTGCCATGCGTTTCTCCTCACGACTTGGATTGTGAACACTACATGAACGCCAGACTAGCACCGGGAATTTCTGCGTCAAGAGTAATCTCGTACCGGCCCTGTGAATTTCGGCCAGGTACCGATAGTCCGTTCAGATAGTACTCACCGGCCCGCACCCGGCCGCAATGCCAAGACGAGAGCAGCCTCCAGCGGATTTCGATAGTATTCTGGGCGTCTCCCAATCTGGCAAAGACCCAGGCGCTCGTAAAAAGTGATGGCTGCTGCGTTCGATTCTCGAACCTCGAGAAAAACTTGAGCTGCCCCTTCTCGGCCAAACAGCTCAAGCAGTGCTTGAACCAGGGCCCCACCGACGCCGCGGCGTCGAGAAACCGGTTTAACGGCTAGGTTTAGTATCTCGGCCTCATCGGTGACCACTCGCCCAGAGATAAAGCCTGCAATATGTTTGTCGTCCCAACCAATCAGGAGGTATTTGGAATGCTGTTCGAACACCTCGGTCAGGGAACTCCTGGACCAAGCCGACGCCTCCGGTGAGAGTTGAAGTATTGCTTCAATTTCAGGAAGATCCTCCTTGCGGCATGCCGTCACTCGGGTAACTGAGCCGCTCCGTGAGGAATTAGCGCACACCGGCCGGCGAGCCTTTCCAGAAAATTTCTGCGTCCGACCGCCTGACGTAGTTTGCGTCGAGTGTCACTGGGTCGCTAAATTCACTTCGCGCGGCTTTCTCTTCAGCCACTGCTCCTATTATTTCGGCCAGATAGTTTGGGCAGAGGGCGATTCTGTCACCGCTCGTAATCCGCTGCTGCAGTGTTGCGGTATCCCGGATCATCTCGGGATCTAGCGTAACCCATGTGACCACTTCACGCCCCGCTTGCCGGTCCACGAATTGAACAAATTCATCGGGAGAGATAACGAACTCATCTCCTACACGCTCAAGGCCTCCGCCAGCATTGCGGTAAAGTCCGCCAAAGATTTGTCCGCGTTGAGCGTCATAGCAACTGGCAACGAACGATTGCACGTACCCCCCGAGACGTGCCATCGCCTCGAGCCGCGACACACCCACGATCCGCTTCTTGTACACTTCGGCCCAAGCTTTCACGCTTGTTAGCCCCACTCGCAGCCCAGTAAACGACCCCGGCCCCGTCGACACAGCCAGCAGGTCAACGTCGGCCATCTTGGCACTGGCCTCCGTGAGTGACCTGTCCACTTGCGGGAGCAGCCACCCGGAATAATCACTCCCGTTGTCGTGCACTTTCCGCGCAACCACCACTCCGTTTCGCAGGATGGCCACACTTCCACGCGCTTCCGAGGTATCAATCGCTAACGTGATCATTCAAAAGAATCCATGTGTCTCCGCCAGCTTACTCCTTCAAGCTGAGCAAGTTGCAACAAAGTTTCTCGCTATCGGCGCCAATTTAGCCCGTTAGTTTGGTCGACACAGCGATCGGTGAGGCCAGGTCAAAACCATCGTCTGTGAGCAATTCGACTGCCAAATCCTTTTCCACCCTTCCCTATCTTCCTGATTCCACTGGATATATCTTGACTCTTGCAACACACTCATCTAGACTCGTTTCATCTTCTTGGGGGCCACCGAAGCTATGGAATACAAGATCGGCGACAAAGTCGTTTATCCAAACCACGGCGTAGGGGTAGTAGAACAAATCAGTTACGGCGTATTGAACGGCAGAACCGAACGTTACTTCATGATTCGTATCATTTCCAGCGGTTTGCGCGTTATGGTTCCTTCATCGAACGCGCCAGCAGTTGGCCTGCGATCTGTCATTCGCTCCATCGATGCCTCGAAGGTGCTGGGCTTCCTCGAGAGAGGCAAGCTCAATTCGCACCATGACTGGAAGCACCGCTTCAAAGAGAATTCCGAGCGCATGCGCACGGGTTCCCTCCTGGAAGTGGCTGTCGTTCTGAAAAGCCTGGTGTCCCTCAGCCGCAGCAAGCCTCTTTCCTTCCGCGAAAAGAAAATGCTGGAGCGCGCCAAGTATCTTCTGGTAAGCGAAATGGCCACTGCCCGCAACCTTACTGCGGAAAACGCCGAAGGCTTGGTGGTAAAGTCGCTGGCCAAAGCCAAGTTGCAGTTCCCGACCATGCAGGAGAAAGTAGACTAGCTTCAACCATTTAGAGGAATTGTTTCACGGGCAGCCTTCGGGTTGCCCGTCTTTATTTGGGCAGCCGTGCCGCCGATTTCACGGTCACATGCGCTTCACTGAAATGATCCTTGGAATTGTGGTAGCCAGCGGGCTGATCACGCCAAGGGCATACTCGCCGCAGCGTTCAAACTCCAATCCGCGAATTGCCCATATAGAAATCGCGAATAGGCCGCCGCAGCGATCATAGCCGCGTTATCCGTCGACAAAGCCCGGCTCGGGAAATAAACCTTAAGCCC
>Ga0074045_10000503_pt1 | contig 37945 bp, 25 predicted proteins | sample BogForMeECP23OM2_FD_94442 | JGI IMG/M metagenome (GOLD analysis project Ga0074045, IMG submission 94442) | Bog forest soil microbial communities from Calvert Island, British Columbia, Canada - Bog Forest MetaG ECP23OM2 | ecosystem: Environmental > Terrestrial > Soil > Wetlands ...
CCGTTATGACAGACTTGAACTTCCTTCCTGCCACGGTGATGGCCGCACAAATCCGTAAGAAGAAAATATCCCCTGTCGAACTCGTCGAAGCGCATCTCGCGCAGATCGAAAAACTCAATCCCAAAATAAACGCTTTTGTTCAGGTCGATGCGGAACGAGCCCGCCGCGCCGCCCGTCAAGCCGAGGTCGCAGTCACGCGAAAAAAGAAGATGGGCCCGCTGCACGGCGTCCCAATCAGCATCAAGAATTCAATCTGCGTAGCCGGCCTGCGTTGCGAGGCTGGAACCCGGCTGCGGGCCGGATTTGTGGCCCAAGAAGATGCGCCGCTAGTCACCCGCCTCAAGAAGGCGGGCGCAATTATCCTGGGTACTACAAATACGCCCGAACTCCTCATGGCATGGGAAACCGACAATCTGCTATATGGCCGCACCAACAACCCCTGGGATTTGGATCACACGCCGGGTGGCTCGAGCGGCGGCGAAGCGGCGGCCATTGCCGCGGGCATGTCCGCCGGCGGCGTGGGCAGCGACGGGGGTGGCTCCATTCGCGTCCCGGCCCACTTCAGCGGGATTTGCGGTCTGAAGCCAACACCGGGGCGAATTCCCTCGACCGGTCACTATCCTCCTTCGACCGGACCGTTCGCATTCCTCGGCGTTGTGGGACCCATGGCGCGCACGGTTGCCGACCTGAAAGCCCTCTTCGAGGTGATGCAAGGTCCGGACGATGGTGATACCTATGCCGCTCCGGTGCCGCTGCGCTGGCCGGACGACGGAGAAGTAAAGCAACTCAGAGTCGGTTATTTCGAAGACGATGGCCGCACGCCGGTGACCCCTGAAACACGGGCAGCGGTTCGCGCAGCCGCAAAAGCCTTGCGCAGTAATGGATTTCGCGTGGAACGCTTTCAGCCCAAAGGACTCGAAGAAGCGCGCCGGCTGTGGCACAAGCTCTTTGTTGTGGCCGGCGGAATGCTGCTGGGCTCAATGTTCCAAGGCCGGGAATCCGATCTCAGTCCGATCCTGAAACAATTTCTGGAATGGTCTGCCGCTCAACCCGCGCTTACCGGACAGACCCTGCTCGACACATGGATGAGACGCGATGCTGCCCGCGCAGAATTCCTCGCGCAGATGCGGCACTACCCCATTCTTCTCTGCCCGGTCGCGGCCATCCCCGCCTTCCGGCATGGGCAGCGCAGTTGGCAGATTGAAGGTAAAGCTGTCCACTATCTCGACGCGTGGAGCTATACAGCGTTCTTCAACCTTTTCGGCAATCCCGCTGCAGTCGTTCCGGTGTGTTATGCCCCACACGGACTACCAATCGGGATGCAGATCGTTGGACGTCCATGGGAAGAAGAGCAGGTCTTGTCAGTCGCCGCAGTGCTGGAGGAGCAATGCGGAACGTGGAAGATTCCGCCGATCTCATGAAAACATCTCTATACCTGATCTATTCTCTTCGTTACTCCCGCGATTGCGATCAGTCTGCTGAATAGTGTTTTTGTATTATTTCCCCGCTGCGTTCTTGCCAGTAACTTGGTTCGCACGTGACTTCAGCCGCTGTAGGCTCGGCTTGAATGTCTTACCGCTTCCGATGAGAGAAAATTCAGCATTCCAGGGGGTCGCCAGTCGGGCATTGTCCCGGCTCTTGCTTTTTCTGGTGATCTCGGCTGCGTATCTCTATACCTTCCCGCAGCCCAACGTCTTCTACGCTGTCGTGGTCCTGCTGCATGCGCTGGGCGGCGTGCTTGCGGCTGTCCTGCTGATGCCGTTCCTCTTTCGTTTACTGCGGGATGGAAGCTTTCTCGCGCGCGCTGGTTGGCTGCTCATCGCAGCCGGGGCCGTCTTAGGACTGATCCTGATCAAGACTGGCACTCCGCGAACCGAATGGAAGTGGCTCTACGTCCACATCGTGATCTCGCTCATTGGGGTTGGCCTTCTGATCGCCGAAAAGTTGGGCGAGCGCGGTTGGCTGGCCTCGAACGCCGTCGCATCACTGCTTCGTACGACAATCTGCCTGACCCTCCTCGCCGGATCCAGCTACGGAGCGCGCTACCTCCGCGAAGGCTGGCGGACTAACTCACACGCCCGCATTCAGAATCCAACCATGCCGCCCGATAACATGAACGGCGAGGGCGACGGACCTGAAGGTTCGTTCTTCCCCAGCTCCGCGCAGGTTTACGGCAAGCGGAAGATTCCCAGCAAGTTCTTCATGGAGTCGGACTCCTGCAAGCGCTGCCACGAAGATATCTACAATCAGTGGTTCAGCTCCGCGCATCATTTTTCTTCATTTAACAACCAGTGGTACCGCAAATCGATCGAGTATATGCAGGATACTGTCGGTACCCAGCCCTCGAAATGGTGCGGTGGATGCCACGATCCGGCCGTCCTCTACAGCGGTCTGATGGATACGCCGATCAAGCAGATCGTGCATCGCCCGGAATCGCAAGCCGGCCTTGGCTGCATGATGTGCCACTCCATAGCCGACGTGAAGAGCACCATGGGTCAGGCGGATTTTTATCTGGAATATCCCAAGCTGCACGAGCTTGCGGCCACACAGAATCCGGTGGCTCGGGCTCTGCACGATTTCCTGATCCGGCTGAATCCTGAGCCGCACCGCCGCGTCTTTCTCAAACCGTTCATGAAAACGCAGACCGCGGAATTTTGCTCCTCCTGCCACAAGGTTCACCTCGACGTTCCGGTGAATCATTACCGCTGGTTCCGTGGCTTCAACGAGTATGACAACTGGCAGGCCAGCGGAGTATCTGGCCAGGGAGCGCGATCCTTTTACTACCCGCCCAAACCGCAGCAGTGTGCCGATTGCCACATGCCCGCCGAGGCCTCGAAAGACGCGGGCAACGTCAACGGATTCGTGCACTCGCATCGTTTCCCCGGCGCGAACACCGCGTTGCCCACGGCCAACGGAGACGTCGCACAGCTAAAACTTACGGAGGGATTTCTGAAGAGCGGCGCCCTTACGGTGGATATTTTTTCCGTCTCGCCCGCCCAGCCGCCGATGAAGACGGGCTCCGCCAGTCAGTCGGAAATCTCAACGACATTCGCCGTGGGCGAAGAAGCGGAGACCAAAATTACTCCCAACGGCGAAGAATCTACAGAAGAAGTTGCTCCGGTGACCGCGCCCTTGAACCGTGTGCAACCCGCCCTGCGCCGCGGCGATACCGTGCGTGTCGATGTCGTGGTGCGCACCAAGAAAGTTGGACATTTTTTCCCCGGTGGTACAGTCGATGCCTACGATACCTGGCTCGAACTGAAGGGTACCGACGACAAAGGCCAGACCATTTTCTGGAGCGGCATGGTCGAGGGCGACGGCAAAGGTCCGGTGGAAAAAGGAGCGCACTTCTATCGCTCACTGCAGATCGACGCTCACGGTAATCCCATCAACAAGCGCAACGCATGGGCCACGCGGTCGGTGGTGTATGTGCGGCTCATCCCGCCGGGCGCGGCCGACACGGTGCATTACCGCATGCTGATTCCTGAAAACGCCGGCAACAAAATAACCTTGCATGCGCGTCTGTGTTATCGCAAGTTTTCCTGGTGGGGCACGCAGTTTGCTTTCGTGGGCGAGCCCGACGAGAAGTCAGGCCGCGCGGTCACCGCCGATTACGATGATCGTCCCTTCTTGCTGACCAAATCGATCCAGGGCGTCTCGGCGAAAGAAGAAAGAATTCCTGACCTACCCATCGTCACCGTAGCCGAGAATGAAGTCACGCTGCCGGTGGTTGCGCACAACGCCCCCGCGCCTCAACCAAAGACCGTTGCTCTCAAAGAAGAATGGCAGCGCTGGAACGATTACGGCATCGGTCTTTTTCTGCAGGGAGATCTCAAAGCCGCAGCCGCCGCATTCCAGAAGGTCACGGAGGCCGACCCCAACAATCCCGACGGCTGGGTGAATATTGGCCGCTGTGCCGTGCAGGAAGGCGATATGGAACGTGCCCGCACCGTACTCGAGAAGGCGCTGGCCCTGTCTCCGAATCTGGCGCGGGCCAATTACTTCTACGCCCGGGTGCTGCGCGCCGACGGAAACTACGGTGGAGCTGCGGCGCGATTACACACTGTTCTGGCCCAGTATCCGCGCGATCGCGTCGCGCTCAACGACCTGGGGCGGGTTCTTTTCCTGCAGCGCAAGTATGCCGACGGGGTGAAAACGCTGCAATCCGTCCTCGCGATTGATCCCGAAGATTTGCAGGCGCATTACAACCTGATGCTCTGTTACAACGGCCTGGGCAACGACAAGCTGGCGAAAGAGCACCAGTCGCGCTATTTGCGATTCAAGGCCGACGAGTCGTCGCAGGCGATCACCGGACCCTATCGTCAATTGCATCCCGAGGATAACAATGAGCGCCAGGCAGTACACGAACACGTCTCGGTCCCACTGCCCGCACTCACCACGAAACATGTGGGGACAGCCGCCCCAGCTCTCGCTGTCGGAGGCTCGAAATAATGAGTCCCGCAGAAAGGCAATTCACCACGGAGACGCAGAGTTGCAGAGGAAAGCTTCAACCTTGTTGTTTGAGATTTCTCTGCGTCTCTGTGTCTCTGTGGTTAACGACTTTTTCTCTTTCCGCTGCCCACGCCCAGCAACTCCACTTCCGCGACGTGACTGCGCAAGCCGGAATCCACTTCACCCACAACAACGGCGCATTCGGAAAAAAGTGGCTGCCTGAGACCATGGGCCCGGGCTGCGCTTTCATCGACTACGACAACGATGGTTACCCTGACATTCTCCTGGTAAATGGCGAGGACTGGCCCGGACACTTCCACGCCGGAGCGACGACTCCAAAGCTATACCACAACAACCGTGACGGAACCTTCACCGATGTAACCCGCAAGGCCGGACTCGCCGTCCCGATGTTCGGGATGGGAGTCGCGGTCGGCGACTACGACAACGACGGCTTTGACGATCTCTTCATCACGGCGCTGGGGCAGAGCCATCTCTTCCACAACAACGGTAACGGTACATTCACCGAGGTTACAAAACTCGCCGGCCTGTGGGGGCCGAGTGAGTTCTCGACCAGCGCCGCCTGGGTGGATTACGACCGCGACGGGAAACTCGATCTCGTGGTAGCGAATTACGTGCAGTGGACCGAGCAAACCGACCTCTACTGCACGCTCGACGGTGCGCACAAATCGTATTGCACGCCGGAGTCATACAAGGGGACCTCGGTTCGTCTGTGGCACAATCTCGGTGGCGGCAAGTTTGAAGATGCCACGCAAAGAGCCGGCCTCGGCGATCCCACCTCGAAAAGCCTCGGCATATCCATTCTCGATTACAACGGGGACGGATGGCCTGACATTCTGATCGCCAACGATACTCAGCCCAACAAGCTTTACGTCAACAAGAAAGACGGGACGTTCGAGGAACGCGGCGTGACCTCCGGTATAGCTTTCAGCGAAGATGGCGTGGCGCGCGCTGGCATGGGCGTCGATGCCGCCGACTACGACCACAGCGGCCATCCCAGCGTTATCATCAGCAACTTCGCCAATCAGATGGTCTCGCTCTATCACAACGAGGGCAACGGCTTGTTCGTGGACGAAGCTCCGCAATCGGAAGTGGGTCGTGCCACGCTGGTCACTCTGGGCTTCGGGTGCTTCTTTTTCGACTACGACAATGACGGCTGGCCCGACATTTTCGTCGCCGACGGCCATATCGAAGATGCCATCGAGCACGTGCAGAAGCGCGTCAGCTACGCCGAACCCTCGCATCTGTTCCACAACCTGGGCGGAGGCAAATTTCAAGAGGTGACGGCGCAGATGGGCGCGGCGTTTATCGCGCCAAGAGTGGCGCGGGGCACGGCTTACGCCGACATCGACAACGACGGCTTTCTTGATGTTCTGGTCGCCACCAACTCCGGTCCGGCCTTCTTGTTTCACAACGAGGGCGGATCGAATCACAGCCTGCGCCTCAAACTTGTGGGAACGAAATCGAACCGCGACGGCATCGGCGCGGTTGCACGCGTGATGTCGAATAACATTAAAGATACACAGTCGAAAATGCTGCGCTCCGGTTCGAGCTACCTTTCTCAGAGCGAACTGGTGCTCACCTTTGGCTTGGGGGTGCAAACGAAGGCCGACAGTGTTGAGATCGATTGGCCTAGTGGACAGATCGACAAGCTCTCGAACGTCAATGCTGGACAGACCGTCACGGTCGAAGAAGGAAAAGGCGTGGTAGCGAATCGCCTTTACGGCAGGGTCGCGAAATAGAGAACCACGAAGGCCACGAAATGTCGTAGAGGAATTCCTTAGTGTACCTTCGTGCCCTTTGTGGTTAAATTCCTACGAATGACTCCCCGAATTCCAGCCGTTATAGCCGCCACGCTGCTGGCGGCATTTGGCGTATTTGCGACCTCCCCGCAGACTCAACCGAAACCGAATCCAGCCGAAGCCGCGCGCTTCAACAATTTGGGCGCGGCTTACATGAACCAGCAACTGTTCGAGAAGGGACTCAAGTCCTTTCAAGAAGCCGCTGCTCTCGATCCAAGATTGACGATCGCGCGGCTGAATCAAGGCATCGCTTTTTTGAACCAACAAAAAATTGAGGAAGCCAAAGCCGCGCTCGAAGATGCGCTCAAGGAGGATCCGAAGATTCCGAACGCGTGGTACAACCTTGGCCTGCTCGCCAAGAATACCGGCGACGCTGCGGCCGCGATCAAAGCCTTCCACCATGTAATCGACCTCGACCCGAACGACGCCGACACCTGGTATTTCCTGGGCAGCGTCTACGTGCAAGATAAACAATTTTCGCAGGCGGTTGACGCTTTTCAGCACGCGCTGAAACTCAACCCGCTGCACGCCTCCGCCGAGTTTGGATTGTCGCGTGCCTACCAGCAATCCGCCGATGTTGATCACGCCCGAGAGCACCTCAAGAAATTCCAGTACATCACGCAAAACAAAATAGGCGCCCCTATTAGCCTGGCCTACGGCGAGCAGGGACAGTACTCGCGCGCAGTCGAGGCACCCTCCGCAGTGTTGAAAGCTCCCGCGCAGATCAAGGTGCGGTTTGTGGATGTGACGCGGGAGGCCGGATTGATCTCGAAATCTATTAATGATCCGGCGAACGTTGCAGAGGCCGGCGCCTGCTTCCTCGACTATGAAAACGACGGTAAGATCGATGTCTTCCTGTCCGACAACGGAGCGCAGGGGGGCATGTCCCTTTATCACAATTTCGGAAACGGTAAGTTTGAAGACGTGACCAAGCAGGCCGGGTTCGATCCCGCGATGCGGGGAGGAGGATGCACGGCCGGGGACTACGACAATGATGGTTTTACCGACATCGCAGTCACGGTCAATGCAGAGGCGAGACTCTTTCATAATCAAAAGGACGGTACATTTAAGGATGTCACCGCGACCGCGGGGCTTTCGACGATTACGATGGGCGAGCTCCTGCAGACTTCGTTCGGTAGAGGGGTGAGCGCCTTAACTTTCATCGACTACGACCACGACGGCGACCTGGATCTCTTCACGACATGCGCGCCCGCTTTATGCTCGCTAGGGGTGGCCAATGGGATGTGGCGCAACAATGGGGATGGGACATTCACGAACGTTACGCGTGAGACGGGATTGGCCGCCGGAGTCGATGGCGGTTATGGTGCTGTCGGCACAGACTATGACAATGACCGGGCGGTCGATATCGTCGTGGCCGCTGATGGGGTCGGCATAGGCTCGCCCAGTTCAGCGACTCTTTTCGTCAACCGGCGGGAAGGACGATTTCTTCACGGGGATGCGATCCATCCCATCCCCCCGAATCCAGCGGTCGGAGTTGCTGTTCTTGATTTCGATCACGATGGCTGGATGGACCTCGCCTTTACGCATACGAAGGCACCCGGTCTCACGCTCTGGCGCAACGATCATGGCAAAGCGTTCCACCAAGTCTCTCTTCCCGAGACCAACTGGGTCCGTGCGTTCGGTGTCGCCGCTTTTGACTATGACAACGACGGCTGGGTCGATCTGGTTGCCGTGGGCGAAACGCAAGAGGGCAAGGGTGAAGTGCGGCTGTTCCGCAATCTCGGGGCTGACGGTTTCAAAGACGTTACCGCTGACGTTGGTCTCGACAAGATCCAGCTTAAAGAGCCGCGTGCGATCATCACCGGAGATTACGACGGTGACGGCGCGACCGATTTGCTGATCACGCAGAATCACGGTCCCGCCGTGCTGTTGCGCAACGAAGGAGGCAATCAGAACCATTGGCTGCGTCTCTCCCTCAAGGGGCTGAACGACAACAAGAGCGCCATCGGCACCAAGGTGGAAGTGTTCGCGGGCGGCAACCGGCAGAAGTTTGAGATCGCAGGTTCGAACGGGTATCTGGGGCAGAATTCTACTGACATCGTGGTCGGCCTGGGCGATGCGAAAGAGGCCGACATCGTCCGCATGTTGTGGCCCACCGGAGTGTTGCAGGACGAAATTAACGTCGCCGGCGACAAGCAGCAGAATATTCTCGAGCTCGACCGCCGCGGCAGCTCCTGCCCCACGCTATTTGTCTGGAATGGCGAGCGCTACGCACTGGTCGGGGACATGCTGGGCGCGGGCGTGGTCGGACACTGGGTCGGACCAGGGCAGCGCGACATTCCGCGTCCGGTGGAATACATAAGGATTGATCGCAACCAGATTCGCGCAAGAGATGGCAAGCTCAGCTTCCGTTTCATGGAGCCGCTGGAAGAAGCTGTCTATCTCGATCAGGTACGCGTCTTGGCGGTGGATCATCCCGCCGACCTAGACGCGTATCCCAATGAGTATTTCGCGTCGAACCCGCCATATCCGGAGTTCAAAGTGGTGGTGAGCCGCGATGCGCGTCCGCCGGCCGGCGCATGGGATGAGCATGGCCACAATGTTTTGCCCGATCTTCTCGCGCACCGTTACTTCGGCGATTTTGCCTTGACGCAATTTCAAGGTTTCGCGAAGCCTCACACGCTGTTGCTCGACCTGGGAGAAGCATACCGCGGCGGCCCGCTGTGGCTGCTGTTGCATGGGGAAGTCGAATATTTCTCTGCCAACAGTATGTACGCCGCTTCGCAGGCCGGCATAAAGGCGATCGCTCCTTATGTCGAAGCGCTGGTTGGAAGTGACGGAGAGAAAGATGCGAGTGGCGAGTGGGTGCGCGTGATTGACGATATGGGTTTCCCGGCGGGCGGGCCGCGCACCATGACCGCCGATCTGACTGGCAAGCTGCCGCCGGGGGCGCGGAAGATCCGCATTACGACCAATCTGCAGATTTATTGGGATAGCATTCTGATCAACCGCACGGGGCAAAACGAGGGTGTCAGTAAAGACCAAAGCGTACGCCTGACGCCGGTTCCTCTGGTTCGCGCCGACCTCGGCTTTCACGGATTCCCGTTGAAGATCGAAGGAACGCCGCCGGGGAACGTGGAATACATTTATGAGAAGACGAGCGCGACCGGGCCGTACACGCGTCCCTCAGGGACTTACACGCGCTATGGGGATGTCCTGCCTCTGCTTACGGCACTGGACGATCAGTCCGTCGTATTCGGTTCAGGGGACGAGGTTCGTCTCGACTTCGATCCATCGCGGCTGCCGGCGCTGCCTAAGGGTTGGGTGAGGGATTATTTCTTCGCGGCCAACGGCTACGAGAAAGACATGGACTTCTACGCCGCCGAGGGCAACTTCGTGGCTCCGCTGCCGTTTCTTAAGATGGGCGATTATCCGTCGGGCAAGTCGTTTCCACTCGACGATGCGCACGTCAACTATCTTCTGGAATACAACACGCGGCACATGTCTGGAAATGAGCAGCGGGGATACTGGTTCGACTACGGAGATAAATGATCCGTGCTCGACGGTCAAACTCAAATCGGCAGTAAGAATTAATCTAGAAAATCGTTTTAATATTGACACTTTTGCCCTCCCCATAATCCAATAGGCGGACCTATGGAAACTGCTCCCGCTGTCTCCCAATCGGCGGCGCCGCGTTTGCGCCGTACGCTGACGCTTTGGGACCTGATCCTTTACGGCGTCATCGTGATCCAGCCGGTTGCGCCGATGTCGGTGTTCGGAGTGCTCAGCAATCGCGGGCGCGGCCACGTTGTAACTACGATTCTCATCGCCATGATCGCCATGCTTTTCACCGCAATCAGCTACGGACGCATGGCGCGGGCCTACCCCAGCGCAGGCTCGGCCTTCACTTATGTGGGACAAGAAATCAATCCTGCGCTCGGCTATGTGACCGGGTGGAGCATGGTCATGGATTACCTTCTCAATCCCATGATCTGCATCATTTGGATCAGCCAGCAGGCGCATGTGTTCGCTCCCGGCATTTCCTATGCGGGATGGGCAGTTTTTTTCGCCCTCGTCTTTACCGCCTTGAACGTTCAAGGCGTGAAGACTTCCGCCCGCGTGAACACGGCCCTGGCAGTGGGAATGGGAGTAGTGATCGCGGTCTTTTTTGTGGCCGCGGCGCGCTATATTTTCGGACATCCACATGACGGGTCAGCCTTCTTTACCCGGCCTTTTTACGACCCTCTAAGTTGGAACACGAAAGCCGTGCTGGGGGGGACGTCAGTGGCCGTGCTCACCTACATTGGCTTTGATGGCATCTCGACGCTCTCGGAGGAGGCTGAGAATCCCCGCAAAAACATTTTGCTGGCCACCGTGCTCGTCTGTGTCGTGATCGGCATTCTGTCAGCTTTCCAGGTATATGCTGCGCAGCTGATCTGGCCGGCTTCTGAGCCGTATCCCAACATGGACACGGCTTTTACTTTCGTGGCCGGTCGCGCGTGGGGGCCGTTGTTCGCGATTGTAGGGTTTACCCTGGTCGTGGCCAACTTTGGCTCTGGCATGGGTGCGCAGCTGGGTGCGGCGCGCCTGCTCTACGGCATGGGACGCAGCAACGCGTTGCCAAAATCTTTCTTTGGCGCGGTCGATGCCAGGCGGCGAGTTCCACGCAACAACGTTCTGTTCGTGGGAGCCCTTGCGCTGGCCGGCGCTTTTCTGCTTCCGGCGCTGGCCGGAGCCACCACGGGCTACGATCTTGGCGCCAACCTGCTCAACTTCGGAGCCCTCATCGCCTTCATGGGCGTGAACGCCGCGGCATTCGTCCGCTACTATCTGCATGAACCGGAAAAGAAAGTCGGCAATCTGCTGCCGCCAGTTCTGGGCTTCGTGATCTGTTTCTTTCTTTGGATCAGCTTAAGCCCCAAGGCTCTGGTTTTCGGGGCGATCTGGATGGCGGTAGGCATCGCTGTGGGCGCGTGGAAGACCAAGGGATTCCGCGGCAACCTGGTGGATTTCGAGCTGCCGCCAGAGGAATGAGATGCATCGGATGAATGCGTACCGGAACAATCCAAGAAGCCGGGTCTGGCGCTAACCGCGCCGCGCGATGAAAGGAATAGGATGCTTGGCTCGATCGACATTGTGGCTTTCGTTCCCACCAGAGATGCCGAAAAGGCTCGGGTGTTTTATGAGGGCGTGCTGGGGCTTCGCTTTGTGAAGGATGACGGTTTTGCGCTGGTGCTGGATGCTAATGGAATCACGGTGCGCGTGGGCAAGGTGCCGGAGTTCAAGCCGGCTCAGTTCACGATTCTGGGGTGGCAAGTTACGGATATCGAAATGATCGTTACGGAACTGCACGCGAAAGGTGTTGCCTTCGAGAGGTTCGGCTTTTTCGAGCAGGACAAATTCGGGATATGGACCGCGCCGACTGGGGATAAAGTCGCATGGTTTAAGGATCCCGACGGGAACGTTCTGTCAGTTTCGCAACACGTCTGATGAGATTCGGTTATTTAGTGGACGCCCCTCGCTGCGCTCGGCGGGACAGCCCCTTCGACTCCGCTCAGGGCGAGCTACGGCGGCTGTCTCCACGTGGCCTTGCCCCACCGAATCACTCTACGTTCCAACCTGTGACCTCTACCACGGCTTTTGAAGTTCGCAGTTCGCTGGCGGAATAGGTGGCGGTCAATTCACGCTTCTCGCCTGGCAACAGCGAGATGTAATTGTCTTGCCACACGACCGGCAGAATCTCATCATCATTGTTATCGCGCTTTACTTTGAGGCGAAGGAAGAAGGCCAGATTCTTGCTCGGATTTTCCAGCATGACCCGCGTGATCGAGTCTTCCCCCAGGCGGACGGAATGCTCTGTAACTTTAAGCTTTACCTTCGGTAGTTGCGAAAGAGCCCCGTAGTCGGCGAAGGAACTGGTTGGGGTCATCCACCAATTCGACTTGGCCCAATCGAGCGTTTCGGGTTTCGTGGAGAGCCAGTAAAAATTCGAGCCGACCATTTTCCCGGTGGAGTCCGCCAAACGCAACACCAGGAAGTAGGTGGGGCTTAGACCCTGCAGTGCGGGCAGGGTGAAGATCTTGGCGGTGCTGTCAGCGGGCGCCGCGACAGAATCTTCGTGAGAGAATTTTTCGGTCATGTCGAGGTTGTAAATCTTCGTTGTCAGCTTCAGGCCCTTGACGTCCTCATACTGGCTGCTGACCAGCCAGATGGAGTGATCGTCGTAGCCGTAAACCGGGTGCAGCGCTTCCATGGCGCGCTTGGCGCCGAAGTAGCCGCCGCCGGGGCGCAGGTAATAATCGTACAAATGCCAGATCATCGACGGCCAGGCGTTGTTCAGCATCCACTGGATGACGCCGGTTGCCTGGTATTTGTTGCGGCTGTAGGCTTCGTACATGGCGCGAACGCCTTCGTAAGTCTGGAGCTGTGATTTGAAAGCGAAATCTTCCACGTTGTCCGACTTGCCGTAACGCCTGGCCAGCGCATCGGCAAACACGTGGATGTCTTTGAACTCACCGCCGCCGGCGTGGAAGTTCCATACGTCGTCGATGGGCCAGAGGTGATCTTTGCCCACCATGGCGCGAATGCTTTCGAGGGGCGGAACAGCAGGCCCCATGCTGGTTTCGGTGTTGAAGCCATAGGCTCCGCCGCAGCCCCCAGGGTTGCACTGCTTGCGCTCGGTCTGTCCTTGGAGGGTGTCCTGCTCCCAATAGCCGGGAGCCACATACTCGTAGGGTCCGGTCATTTTGACGCCGCTCTCGCCGGTAACGCTGGTTGCCTTGCCAGTGGCCGACGAGACGACGGGATTCGGCCAGAGAAGCTGCTTTTCGATGTTCAAGTACATCTGCTCGACATCAGGCGGCGGAGGGTTATCGCTGCCGTTCAGCCACATAACCAGGCTGGGGTGACTGCGCAGGCGGTAGATCTGGTCGCGCAGGGATTGCTGCGCAATCTCGAAATCCTGCGGCTGCCAGCGTGTCCAGCGCTCCCAGAAGTCGCAGCAACACCAGCCCGCCATGACCAGGATTCCCTCGTGGTCGGCGAGATCGAAGAAGTCTTCGCTTTCGAGCTTGCCTTCGAGACGGATGGTGTTGAGGCCCATGTCGCGGACATAACGGAATTCATCCCGCAGCCGCTGAGGGTCCGGGCGAAGCATCATGTCAGTGGTCCAGCCACCGCCGCGGATCAAAATGTTTTTGCCATTGATGTGAAAGGCGCGCCCGCCTGTTGCATTGAGTTCTGAAGTGATTTGCCGAATGCCAAACTCAGTGTGTGAACGATCACTGACGGCGCCGTCGATTTCAAATTCCATATCGAGCCAGTACAAGTGCGCCTCGCCCATCTGTGTCGGCCACCATAACTGCGGATACGAGACGGTGAGGGCTTCGAGCTTGTCGGCCGTGAAGATGACATCCTTCACTTCATTTGGGGCGAGACTCACGTCCTGCTCGAAATCGCGGACTTCAACCTTGCTGCGAACGATGTTCGTGATCCGTCCCTTCACCCTGCCACTCACCGGTCGATCCGTCGCGCTTTTCACCTGTGCTGTGACTGTGAGCTGCGCCAAATCATTCGTAGGCGAATTCAATTTCGAAACCACCGTTGGATAGCGCAGCGCGACCGGGCCGCTGGTGGTGAGAAAAACCTCGCGCCACAAGCCCATGTTTTTGTCGGGAGGCGCGGGATTCCAATCGACGAAGGTGATGGCGAGATCGTTTTCGGTGGGGGCGAAGACCTGCACCGCGAGAACATTTTCAGCGCCGGGCTTTACGGATTCCGTGACGTTGAATTCGTAGGTGCGCCAGGCTCCGGCTACGTCTGTGGATTTGGCAATCTGTTTTCCGTTGAGCCATATGTTGGCGCGGTAGTTGACGCCTTTGAAATTGAGCCAGATGGTTTTCCCTCCGTAGGAAGCGGGGGCCATGAACTGTTTGCGATACCACCAGGAGACCGCATAAGGACTGTCCGTCTGCATGGCGATGTTCGAAAAATTCTTGCCGATGGCGTAAGTCATGCCGGCAAACTGACGCAGGTTCATCCCGAAGAACGGGTCAGGCAGAGTTTTATCTTTTACAAGAGCTGCGACCACGGTGGTGGGAACGGTGGCGTCGTGCCAACCCTGCGGAATGAAGGCGGGTCTGGAGATATCCTCGCCCCGGGCATCGACTTTGGCGGAGGATTGGAGGGTCCAACGGTCGCCGAGGAGAAGTTTCTCGTTTTTCTCCGGGGGTGGGCCGGCGGCGATGAGGAAGCGCGAGCTGAGAAATACGATCGCGAACAAATGCACCAGCGAACGGGTCGATCTTGCCGAATTCATTTTGCTCCCTTGGTCCTTTTCCCTGGACCCTCGGGTCCGGAGTTAAGAGGGATAACACGTCTATTGATACGTTTCAATAGCTGATTTCTTAAGGTTTTCGCGGGAGGGATTGGCCGCCGCGGGGGGGGTTCAAACGCTGCGGCCGCGGTCACGCCGGCGGGTTGCACAGGTCCCTTCGGCTTCGCTCAGGCGAGCCTTCATTTTGCTCACGATGACAGGGATATCAGGAGAGAAGCGAAACCGCGTTCCTAGTTTATAATCATACATTCCGCCTTGCAATTCTTGGAGTGATAAGAAGATGATTCGATTTCTGCAAACTGAAGGACCGTTCAAGAAAATTGTGCTCAGCGGCCTGCTGCTGTTGATTTGCGCTGCCATGGCCATCACCCTGATCCCAGGCGGTCTGGGGAGCGATTTGACGGGCACGCCGGGTAAAGGCATCGTTGCCAAAGTGAGCGGTGAGGACATTACTGCTGAGGAAGTTCGCGATACAGCGCGGCAGATGCTGCAACAGCAGGGAGCGCAGTTGGGACCGAATGCCTCGGTTTTGCTGCCTTTCTTCGCGCAGCGAGCGGCCGATCAGTTGATTGACCGGCAGGCGCTGCTGGCTGAAGCGCAGCAGCTGGGATTTAAGGCCACGCCGCAAGAGGTAAAGGACGAACTGCAACACGGACGCTATGCCGCGTATTTTTTCCCGAACGGGAATTTTGTGGGCGAGGCGGAATACGAGGGCATGCTGCAGCGGGCCAATCTGACTCCCGCGACTTTCGAGAGCAGCGTGGCCAAACAGATTGAGATCACCAAGTTGCAGGCAATGATTTCGGGGAGCGCGTCAGTGAGCGACGCCGCCATCCGGCAGGAGTTCGCCAAGCGGAATAGCAAGGTAAAGTTCGAATATGCGGTGCTGAAGCAGGATGCCATCGAGAAGGGTCTGCATCCGGCAACCGAGGAGCTGAAGGCGTTTTACGACAGCCACCAGAAGAACTACGCGAACTCAATTCCCGAACAGCGCCAGGTGAAGTTCACGATGATCGATCCGGGGAAGCTTCAGGTGCAGGTGACCCGCGAAGATTTGCAGGCTTACTACGATCAGCACCGCGACCAGTATCGTGTGCCGGAGCAGGTGAAGGTGAGCCATATCTGGATCAAGATGCCGCTGCCGGGGCCAGATGGGAAGATCGATGAGAAGGGCGTGGCGGAGGCGCAGAAGCGCGCCGATGATCTGTTGAAGCAATTGCAGGGTGGGGCGAAGTTTGAGGACGTCGCCAAGAAAAGTTCGGAGGATCCGGGAAGCTCGAACGTAGGCGGTTCGCTCGGCTGGATTGGCAAGAGCCAGATGGGGGCGGAGTTCGAGAAGGCGGTGACGTCGCTGAGCAAAGGAAAGGTCAGCGGTGTGGTGAAAACTTTGGACGGCTTCCACATCATCCGTCTCGACGACAAGCAGGACGCTCACGTGAAGACGCTCGACGAAGTCCGGGAGCAGATCGAGCCGGTGGTGAAGCAGCAGAAAGAGCAACAAGCCGCGCAGAAGCTGGCGGAAGACGTGCTGCAGCTGGCGAAGAAGCAGGGACTGGAGGCAGCAGCGACGGCAAAGAGCGTGCCGGTCGTGACTTCGAATTTCTTTGGGCGCAGGGATTTGGTGCCGGGATTAGGGCCGTCGCCGCAGTTTATGGACGCGGTGTTCACGGCTGGGGAAAAATCGCCGCCGGAGATGGCATCGACTTCGCAGGGTTTCGCGGTGTTTCAATTGCTGGCGGTAAAGCCGCAGTCGACGCCAACGTTCGACGAGATCCGGACTAAGGTTGAGCAGCAATTCAAGAGCGAGCGTTCCAACATTCTTCTTTCGCAGAAGACTCAGGAGCTTTCCGACCGCGCCAAGGCCGGGCACGATCTGAAGAAGGCGGCAAAAGAGTTAGGCGCCGAAGTGAAGACCAGCGATTTTGTTTTGCCCGACGGGCAGGTTCCCGATATCGGCTCCATGAGCGGAGAAGCCTCGGTGGTGTTCAGCATGAAGCCCGGCGACATCAGCGGGCCGATCAATAGCGGGGCCAACGGGGTTGTGGTTTCTCTGCTCGAGCTGCAAGCGCCTTCCGAGGCCGAGTTCGCCGCCAAACGCGACCAGATCCGCGACACTCTGTTGCAGGCCAAGGAGCAGGAACTTATCGAGTTGTTCGTCACGAACCTGCGGGACCGAATGGAGAAGGCGGGCAAGATCAAAATCAACCAGGAAGAATTGAAAACCTTGACCCGTTCCCCCAGCGGCGAACCCGGGGTGTAGATCTCGGCGGCTGGGTTGAGCGCAGGCTGAGACGCTTACCGAAGGTTCCAGGGGTCGTCCGAGATTGCATGCTGTTTCCACGCGCCGCAGGCATTCTGTTGCATCCCACGTCGCTGCCTTCGCGCGGCGGCATCGGCGATTTGGGTCCGGCCGCTTATGAGTTCGTCAACTCGTTAGCCGCAGCCCGTCAATCGCTCTGGCAGGTTCTGCCGCTGGGACCGCTGGGGTACGGCAATTCCCCGTACTCATCCACGTCCGCGTTTGCCGGCAACCCTCTGCTGATCAGTCTGGAACGTCTGGCCGTCCACGGCTGGATCGAGCCCAAGAAACTTTCCGAGCTTCCCTCCGACCGCGGGCCGGTTGAGTATGACCGGGTCTTTGCCCGGAAGATGCCCCTGCTGTTTGAGGCGGGACGCAACTTTGTGGCGTCGGCCGGGGGCGGGGGCCGCCAGCGCTTTGACCGCTTCTGTTCAGAGAACGCCTGGTGGCTGAATGATTTCGTGCTCTTTGACGCACTTCGCGCCCGGCATAAGCTGGCTGGCTGGAATGAATGGCCAGCGGAACTGGTGCATCGCGAGGCCAAGGCACTGGCGCAGGCGAGCAAGGAGTTGGCGGCAGAGCTGAAAATCCGCAGCGCTTTGCAGTTTGCCTTCTACGAACAGTGGCAGGCGCTGCGACGACACTGCTCGCAGCGCTCGATTCGTATCGTCGGCGATGTCGCCATCTTCGTGAACTACGATAGCGCCGACGTCTGGACGCACCGCGAACTGTTTCAGCTAAATGAAAATCTTGAGCCCGAAGTGGTGTCGGGAGTGCCTCCGGATTTCTTCAGCAAGACGGGGCAGCGGTGGGGGAACCCTCTTTATCGCTGGGATGTAATGAAGGCGCAGGGTTACGAGTGGTGGGTACAGCGGTTGCGCTGGGCGACCCGGAATTGCGACTACATACGGCTCGATCACTTTCGCGGCTTCGACCAATTCTGGGAGATTCCGGCGGCCGATCCGACGGCGATTAACGGACGTTGGGTGGATGGTCCGCGAGACGATCTGTTTGAGAAGCTGCGGGAGGCGTTGGGGGGATTGCCGTTTTTCGCGGAGGATCTGGGCTACATCACGCCCGAAGTGAACGCGCTGCGCGAGCGGCTCAAGATTCCGGGGCTCGCCGTGCTGCAGTTCGGTTTCGGCGACGAAGGCGCGCATATGTATTTGCCGCATCGCGCCGCCGGCAAAGTGATCTACACCGGAACCCACGATAACGACACCACGGTTGGCTGGTTTCAATCCGGAGCGGGTGAGCACGAACGGCGCAACGCGGAAGCGTATTTCGGCCGTTGTGACGATGGAATTCACTGGGGATTCGTGCGCGCGGCGCAGACCTCGGCTGCCGAGTTCGCTCTGATTCCGCTGCAGGATGTTTTGGGGCTGGGCAGCGAGGCGCGCATGAACACGCCCAGCCAGCATGTGGGAAACTGGAGATGGCGGCTTGAGCCGGGGAAGTTCACGGATGAATTGGTTGCCAAACTTGCTCTCCTGGCCGAAGTGACCGACCGTCTGCCGCAGGCGTTGCCCGTGCTGCCGGAAGAAGACTTTGCCGCCTAAGGCTTGCATTAACCGCGAACGACACCCTTCGACCGCTCTCAATGCAGGCTCCGTTTCGCGAAGTAACGCTGATCGTGTATAGAAGTGAGGGAGAGTTTTCTTGGCAGGCGAACCCATTATCGAAGGCCGGGCGATTGAGAAGTCTTATCCGCAGCCGGATGGGACGCGCATTCAAGTCGTGGGGCTGACTGACTTCAGCATCGAAGCGGGGAAGATCGTAGCTTTGCTGGGGGCGTCGGGCTGCGGGAAATCCACGCTGCTCCGCATTCTGAGCGGGCTTTCGCAACCCTCATCGGGCGCGCTGTTCTGGCATGGCAAGCCGCTGGGCGGACAGGCGCCGAACGTAGCGATTGTCTTCCAGAGCTTCGCTCTCTTTCCCTGGCTGACGGTTCTGGAGAATGTGGAAGCGCCGCTTGAGGCGCGCGGCGTGGCGGCGGTCGAGCGGCGCAAGCGCGCCTTGCGCACGCTCGATACGGTGGGACTCGATGGTTTCGAGACCGCCTACCCCAAGGAGCTTTCCGGCGGGATGAAGCAGCGCGTCGGATTCGCGCGAGCCCTGGTTGTAGAACCCGAAGTGCTGTTCATGGACGAACCATTCTCCGCGCTGGACGTGTTAACGGCGGAAAACCTGCGCGGTGAGCTGCTGGAACTCTGGCTCAACAAGAAAATGCCGACCAGCGCGATTTTTGTTGTAACCCACAACATTGAGGAAGCAGTGATTCTGGCGGACCGCATCGTGGTGCTGGGCAGAAATCCGGCGCGCATTCGCTCGGATTTCAATGTGCGCCTCGCCCAACCACGCAACCGCAAGTCGCCGCGTTTTGTGGAACTGGTGGACTATATCTATAAGGTAATGACCGAGCCGGACGTTGAGCACACTCTGCCCGATCCGGAGAGCACCGGGGAGATCGTCATGCCGCCGGGAGGGTTCAAGAAAGGAGGAGCGCCGGTGCGGACGTCCAAGTACCAGATGCTGCCGCATGCCCGCGTGGGCGGAATCGCGGGACTGGTTGAGTTGTTGCATGATCGCGGGGGACGCGAAGATTTGTTTCGCCTGAGCGAAGACCTGGTAATGGACGTGGAGGATCTGCTGCCCATCCTGGAAGCTTGCCAGTTGTTCGGCTTTGCCCGGTTGAAGGAGGGCGATGTGGAGCTCTCGCAGCAAGGAGCGGCGTTTGCCGACGCCGATATTCAGACGCGCAAAGTGTTGTTCCGCCAGGCTGCCCTGGAGCACGTCACCATCCTGAAACAGATCGACAGCATTCTAAAGCGGAAATCGGACCACTCGATCAACGACGAATTCTTTCACGATATTCTCGACGAGCACTTCTCCGCCGATGAAGTGCAGCGCCAGTTCGATACCGCCACGAACTGGGGACGCTACGCGGAGATCTTCGATTACGACCGGGACAGCGGCCGGCTCACGCAGCCGGAAACGTCGCAAACGGAAGCCTCGCCGGTCCCAAGGACAGAATCGACGCCGCAGCAATCCGCCGATAAGAACTAGAATTCAACTCCTACTGTTCCAAGGCCAGAGCGGGATTTCCAGTTGAAGGGAAAATCGCATGAAGAAGAGCATCAACCTGCTGGGATTCTCGGCGTATCGGCTATGGTCGCAACTGCCGCGCATCGAAACTTCCCACTTGCCCGACGTAATTATGTTCGGGGGCGGAATCGCTCTGCTTTACGGGGTAGTGACGGTTGGGCATTCGTGGTTTGGTCCTTTTACGCCTACGGTGGAGATTTCACGCAGCCTGTGGGCCCTGCCGGCCTATGCCGGCTATTCGCTGCTGCGCATCGGCATCGCGTATTTCTTGAGCCTGCTGTTCACCCTGGTGTACGGCTATGTGGCGGCTTACAACCCGCGTGCCGAGCGTTTCATGATCCCGCTGCTTGATGTCTTGCAGTCGATCCCTGTGCTCAGTTTTCTTCCGGGAGTGATGCTGGCCATGGTGGCGCTGTTTCCCGGACGGCAACTGGGAGTTGAGTTGGGCGCGATCCTTCTCATATTTACCGGGCAAGTCTGGAACATGGCCTTCAGTTTCTACGCCTCCCTGAAAAATATTCCTAAAGACATGCGGGAGGCGGCGACAATTTACCGGTTCAGCTGGTGGCAGCGTTTCACCCAGATGGAGCTGCCGTTTTCGGCGATCGGGCTGGTTTGGAACTCGATGATGTCGGTGGCCGGTGGATGGTTCGCGCTGATGGTGTGCGAAATGTTTGTGCTGGGGCCGCGGGATTTTCGTTTGCCGGGGTTGGGATCGTATCTGCAAACCGCAGCCAGCGCCGGCGACACGCCTTCGATTCTATGGGGCATCGCCACGATGGTTGCGGTCATCGTGTTGCTGGATCAATTTGTGTGGCGGCCGGTGATTGCCTGGGCCGAGAAATTCAAAGTAGAGCAAGTGGAGAGTACCGATGCTCCGCGATCATGGGTGCTGAACCTGGTGGAGCATTCCAGCGGTCTCGCCAGGATTCGGCAGAAGACGCTGCGTCCGCTAAGCGAGCGCCTGCTCTTGCACTTTGCGCGGAAGCACACCGAAGAGATTCCGCAGCCAGTCGAGTCGTCTCCATGGCGGGAGTGGTTGTTGCGCGGCGTAGGCGTGCTGATACTCGGTGGAATCGGTTACGGAGTGGTCAGGGTCGCGATCATTCTCAGTGGCTTGCAGAAGCTTGAATTGCACGAGGCGGCTCTGGGTTTGGGTGCGACTTTTCTGCGGGTGAATCTGGCGTTGCTGATCGGTGCCCTGTGGACGATTCCGGCAGGAGTGGCGATCGGCTTCAACCCTCGCCTGGCGCGCATCGCTCAGCCGCTGGCGCAGATCGCGGCGTCGGTGCCGGCGACCGCTTTGCTCCCAGTAATACTACTCGTACTGATTCGAGTGGGAGGCGGACTCGGACTGGCATCGATTGTGGTGCTGCTACTGGGCACGCAGTGGTACGTGTTGTTCAACGTAATCGCGGGAGCAATGGCGATCCCCACCGATCTGAAGGAGTGTTGTTCGGTTTTTCGGGTGCGAGGCCTCGAGCGCTGGAAAAAGCTGATTCTGCCGGGGATTTTCCCATATCTCGTGACCGGGCTGGTAACGGCTTCTGGTGGGGCGTGGAATGCCAGCATCGTGGCCGAGTATTTTCACTTCAAGGGGCAGATTTATACGACGACCGGACTGGGTGCGACCATCAGCCAGGCCACCGACAGCGGCAATTTCGATCTGCTGCTTGCGGCAACGATGATGATGGCGGCCACGGTGGTTACCATCAACCGGCTGGTGTGGCGGCGGCTTTATGCGCTTGCAGAAACGCGTTTCCGGTTGGAAACTTAGCAGAATGGAACGGGTGACATGTTACCTCTAGTTACTTTTGGGTTTCTCCCGGAGCCACATTTCATCAGCTTTTAACTTCCTCTTCACGTGCCTGCAAACTGACTGCGCTACTTCTTTAGCATGCCCTTAGAGCGCCTGCATGAGGAAGAAACACGCGGAGCGGGGTCGCCCGCCGCCGGATTTGCCGGCATTCCTGCACTGGCAGAAAAACTTAATCCTGCGACAAGAATGCGGGAGTTGTATCGCCGGGTGCAGCAAACTGGCGAGGGCTCTGGTCTGGAAAGCCTGCTGACGGCGATGCGCGTAGAGTTGCGCCTGGATGAGGCAGACGCGGCGCGAATTCCAACCTCTGGTCCGGCGGTGGTTGTGGCCAACCATCCGTTCGGCATGCTGGATGGAGCGGCGCTGACGGTTTTGCTGACAAGGGTTCGTCCTGACGTGAAAGTCGTGACCAATTTTCCACTGGGCGATGTTCCCGAATTTACGCAGCATTGCATCATGGTGCCGCATTGGAGTGGCGATGTCAGGGCGATGGGCGAGGCCCAGGCGTGGCTTAACGAAGGCGGTATGCTGGCCATCTTTCCGGCGGGTGAAGTTTCGCATTTGCAGTTTCCGCAGGCGCAAATCAGCGACCCGCAGTGGAACGATATGGCGGTGCGCTTGATTCGGGAGACGGGCGCTGCTGCGTTGCCGGTTTATTTTTGCGGCAGAAACAGCATGAGCTTTCATCTTTTCGGAATGATTCACCCCAAGCTAAGGGCGGCCTTCCTGTTGCAGGAGTTCCTGCAGCAAGAGGGGCGCACGGTGGAAGTGCGCGTAGGCAGCGAGATTCCCAGTGATTCGTTGGCCAGCATCGCAGACGATCAGGAAGCAACCGAGTATTTGCGCTGGCGCACTTACCTGCTGGCGCGGCGCAGGCGGGTGGAGACATCGTCGCCCTTGACCTCCTGGCCCTTGGCAGTTCGCTCTAAATTTGCCGAGAAGGTGCAGCAGCCGGTGGCTGAGGCCGAGGCGCCAGAACTGATGGCCGCGGAATTGAACCGGCTTGATGCGGAGCGTTGTCTGGCGGAAAGCGGCGATCTGGCAGTTTACCTGGTGAAGGCGAACGAGGCGCCCCGTGTGCTGCGAGAACTGGGGAGGTTGCGTGAAGTGACGTTTCGCTCAGCGGGTGAAGGCACGGGTAAGCGTCGCGATCTCGACCGCTTCGACCGCTACTACTGGCAGCTATTGTTGTGGCACAAGACAAGAAATGAGCTCGTGGGTGGGTACCGGGTCGGCAACACGGTAGAGATCCTTGCTGAACGTGGAGTCCGGGGGCTCTACACCAGCACATTGTTCCGTTACGATGAGCGGGTGTTTGAGAAGATCGGCCCGGCGCTCGAATTAGGCCGTTCCTTCGTCAGGCCGGAGTATCAGCGCCAGTACGCTCCCCTGCTTTTGTTGTGGAAGGGAATTGCGCGACTCTTGGCGGCTCATCCGGAGACTCCGATGCTGTTCGGAGCGGTCAGCATCAGCAACGATTACAACCAGGCGTCGCGCGAGATGATTTACCGCTTCTTCGAAGCCCGCATGCAGGAGGACGAGTTGGCGGGACTGATCGAACCACGGCGGCCATTTCGTCCCGCGTGGTTGCGCCCGTGGGACTGCAGAGCGATGTGCCAAGCCCTGCGTGACCTGGAAGAACTCTCGGAGCCGATCACCGATGTGGAAGCCGATGGCAAGGGCTTGCCAATTCTCCTGCGGCAGTATGCGAAGATAGGCGGCAAGCTGCTGGGCTTCAACGTAGACCGCAAGTTTTCCAATGTGCTCGATGGGCTGGTAATGGTGGATCTTCGGAATACCGAAACTGCTGTGCTGGAACGATTCATGGGACGCGAAGCGGCAGCGGAATTCCGGCGGCACCACAAGTTGGAAAGTTAATCACCCGGCGCGGCTTCAATCGGCCCCCCAGACGAAAGCGAATCTAAGTTATCCCGCCACTGTTACCGGTTCTGAGGATTCGGTGCTGGCGGCGCGCACCGTGAGCCAGTCCGTGCGAACCCGCTCCCACTCCTGAATCAGCATGCCGTTGGCTTCGAAGAAGCTGCGGATGCGGAAGCGCTCCCATCCAGCGACCTCTTCGAGAATCGGTGCCAACACAGCCAGGGCGCTGGTGCTCAGCACGGTACGCTTGGCGATCTGGGAAACGTGGCGCGACTCCGAGACGGCAATGGTGAGACCATCGCGCGCATTTACGTGCAACATGACATGGAGGTCGGAGTTGCCGTCCCCGGTGTAGATCACATGATCGGGCCCGGTGACGTGCTGGGTGAGCAACTGGTCAAGAACGAAAACCTTGCCGTACCCCGCCGTTGCGCGAACGATTGAGTCGATCTCACCCGAAGGCTTGTAGCGAAACTCGGTGCCGAAAATGTGGTCCTGCGGCACGATTCCCTCGAGCGCCGAGTAGATTACCTCGACGGGCGCGGCCGACAGAATATAAAAGTCAAAAGAGTAGCCGTCAATGCCAGCATCGAGGAGCTGGTACAGAAGTTGGATATTCTCCTTCAGCCGAATACGCTTCCCCACCTCGTGGAGATGCTCCTTACGCACTTTGGCTTTGAACTCCGGATCGTGAAGCAATAGATAAGCGAGCTCCGCCCCCTGCTGCACCAGATTGATCTTCGCCATGCCCTTGGCCTTGCGTTCGAACTCCTCGGTGGAAATACCGACGAGTTCGGCAAGCACGTAGCCGGAGTCGTTGAAGGTGAGCGTTTGATCGAAGTCGCTCGCGAAAATGTAGTGCTTCAAAGGTTTGTCAGCCATGCAGACTTAGATTCGCCGGCAATTAGGATGGCCCATAAAAAGATTCGATCAGGATTATATGCCCTCCCTTCTAAATAGTTGTGAACAAATAAACATGCAAACTACTGATCACGATTTCAAGGCTGCTCTTACATGTGGCATCCTGAGCGTAGCCGTTTTTCAGGCGGAGCGAAGGATATCCCTCTGAACCGGTTCGGCGCGCGAGCCTAACTGCACGACTCGCCGGGCTGCCTTTACTAAATTCGCCGGCGCGTCCAGAATAGAAGGTCGGCTCGCTTATCTTGTGTCACGGTTCAAGCCCGGCGGTAAACCGCACGGCGCCGCAACGGCCGACTAAACATACTAGGAGCCCTCATGCTTGCATCTGGTGAACTGATCCGCTCGCTGAATTACGTGGATGACATCACGACCACGCTGCGCCGCATCTGCATTGCAATTCCCGCCATGAATGCGGAGGAACGCAAGCGTCTGGCAGATTATTTGCGCGTCGCCGGCGGAGCCCTCAATGAAGCCGTTGCGGATCTGGAAAAGGTGAGCCAGTAGTGGGGCAAGTCAACACGGTGGCGGTGATCGGCGCCGGCATCATGGGCCGGGGGATCGCGCATGCCGCCGCGATCGGCGGCTATCGCACGATTCTCGAAGACTTGCTGCCGGCCGCGCTGCGTCGGGCCGAAAATGAAATCCGGGCTAATCTCGACAAAGCGGTTGAGCTGGGGAAGGTTCCGGCGCCGGACGCCGATGCCGCTTTTCAGCGGCTGGAATATGCCGGCTCGGTGGAAGAGGCGGCGCGCGAGGCTGATCTGGTGATCGAAGCGGTTCCAGAAGAGATGGAATCGAAGATTGAGATTTTCACGCTGCTCGATAAGATTTGCCGTCCCACAACGATTCTGGCTTCGAACACTTCCTCTCTGAGCGTTACGGAAATCGCCAGCGTTACCTACCGCGCAAAGAAGTGCGTTGGCATGCACTTCTTCAATCCCGTGCACAAGATGAAGCTGCTCGAAGTAGTGCGGGCGCTGGAGACGGATGACGATACGATGGAGACCGTGGTTGAAGTAGGCCGGCGCATGGGCAAGGAAGTTGTGGTGATCAAGGAATCTCCGGGCTTCATCACCAGCCGCATCAATGCGATGATTGGCAATGAAGCTTTCCAAATGCTGCAGGAAGGGATCGCCTCGGCGTCAGACATTGACAAAGCGCTGAAGCTTGGACTCAACCATCCCATGGGTCCGTTCGAGCTGGTCGATCTGGTAGGGCTGGATACGCGGCTGAAGATTCTGGAGTACCTGCACAAGTCGCTGGGAGAAAAATATCGCCCAGCGCCATTGCTGGTGCAGTATGTGAAGGCGGGGAGGCTGGGGCGCAAGTCGGGGCGCGGGGTTTATGAATATCCTTTGGCACCTACGACTGAGACGCCCGAACCGAAGCCGTCGGAGAAAGCCACGCTGGCTGGAATCAAGCGTTAACTGGATTCAATGGGCGATTGGCCTTCGACCGAAGTTCAGACCCGACAAAAAATCGATCCTTTCCTTAAGAACTCCCTTACTTGCAATCAGGACTTGAAAGCTTTCGCCCATACCAGCGGGCGTGACCAGGTGTTTGAGTTGCAGAGCGACTTTTGCGCGCTCTTGCGGCAGGCGGCAATCTTCGAAAGCGTCGGCAAACTGATTGGCTTCGCCGATGCCCAACAGGAATTGTGATTGCGTGATTACTTTTTGGAGCTGCATGCCGTGTTTTTCTGCGGCGGCGGCGAGCGCGGTGAAGTTTACGTCGGCGGTGATGTCCTGATCGCCGGGAGCCTCGTAGGGATTAGCGCTGATCGAATGCTCACGGATGGCTTTGAGCGTTCCACGATGCCGGCCGGCGAGTTGCTCTTCGCGCGTGTAGCCGTAGTCGATGGCGATCAGAAATCCGCGCGTGATACTGGCGGCGATGCGCTCCATAAAATGTTGTGCAACGAGGGGAACCTCGACTCGTTCTTGCGGCTCGGGATGGATTGAGTAGCGATCGAGGAATTCAAGTTCTTCGGGCGAAGGCTGCGCCCAGGTTTCGATGAAGTGTCCCTCGCGCGCGTCGATGCGCAGAGAACCTTGTGGGCTGAGGATTTCGACAGTGAGGGCGTCGAAGAATTCGTTGGTGAAGACAATGGTGCCAGGAGCTGGCGCCTGGTCCAGAGGATAGAGCGCGGCAATCTCGGCCTTCCGTGATTCGAGGTGGGGTCGCAGAGTTTCTGCGATTCGCTCACGCAACGCAGGCGATCTTTCTACTAAAACATAACGCAGAGCCCGGAAGAAATCCGGGAACTTCTTTTCAGACCAGTCGAGAACATCTTGCGCGAACAGGCCGCGGCCGGGGCCGAGCTCAACCAGGTCGATGCGCTCGGGCGAGTTGAGGGCGCGCCACATTTCGTCGAACTGGCGGGCCAGTAGGCGGCCAAAGACTTTATGCACATCGCTCGAGGTATAGAAGTCCCCGGCCTTGCCGAACTGTTCCGCGTTTCGCGAGTAGTAACCGAGTTCGGGATGGTAGAGACAGAGTTCCATGTAGCGCGAGAAAGGAATAGGGCCGCGGTCGCGAATCTCCAGTTCGATCAGTTGGCGGAGGGGATTCACAAATTCTTCTGGCGACGGTCGGCGCGGTCCTGCGGGGTGCGGATGAACATTTCGACGAAGTAGTCGTGGAGGGCGTCATAAAGCTGGCGCTGGAAACTCCATTCGAACTGCGTATGGTCGAGGTCTCGGGGATGCAGATCGAAGTAGTAGGTGTGCACGGGAACGGAGGCGTCTTTGAACTGGATGATGACTTCCACGCCTTCGCCTTTGGCGCGCGCGGAAAAGTTCAGCAGGGGATGCTCGTAGAGTTCGAGTTGCGTCAGAACTCGATCGAGGCGGGGGTCGGCGGCGCTAAGCATGAGTGAGATTTTACTCGCTCAACGAGAGTGAGGGCTGATCACCCCGGCCTAACCTATTCGGGTAGGCGCGTGAGCCTGTTCCGGTTTTCGTAACAGATCAAAGAATGGGGTTGCGCGTACCCCGAAGTTGTGTAGAATTCCGGCCAATTTCCCCCCGGGCTCTGGACGCATTCGTCAAGACAATCGAGAAGTGATGGAGGGTCGAGATGAACTCCCTCGTGAAGCTGGCATCGTGGGCTGGCCTGGTGCTATTTGGCGGCTTCTTCTCCGTGGTGTTGTGGAAGTTGCTGACCGGCGGCATCAGCCTCAGTTACCTGCTCGATGGCGATGTGCGGGATCCGAACAGCCCGGATGGTTCGGGTTTTTCCACTTCCCCCAGCGCGGGCCGCGCGCAGACCCTAGCCGTCACCCTTTTTGTCGCGGGATGGTATCTGTTGCAGGTCATCCATAACCCCAGACAGTTTCCTCACCTGCCCAATGCCTTGGTGGGTTCGCTGGCCGGGAGCCAGATCCTGTACTTAGGCGGCAAGGCGCATTCCATGTTGTTTGGCAAGCCTGGAGAATAGTCGGCATAGGAGAAGCTAATGAAAAACCCTGAATTCGTATGGAGTACGATTTTGGCGGTGGCTGTGACGTTGGTCATCGCGTTCTGGGGGCACACCGACCCCGCCACGAAGGTCAAGCTGGCGCTCTCTTATGCGGGATTGGTCTTGCTGTTCTTGTTCGGCTTCCTGATTCTGGCGGCCATCGCCAGCGGCAAGATCGACATTAGTTTGTTGCTTGCCGAGAGTGGTGGTGGGGCCAGCATGTCGCGCTTCCAACTGCTTATTTTCACTTTTGTCATCGGCCTCAGCTTCTTCTTAATCGTGGTGAGTACTGGGAAGTTTCCCGATCCCATTCCATCCGGGGTCGTGACGCTGTTGGGGGTAAGTGCCAGCACTTACGGAGTGAGCAAGGGGATTCAGGCGACGGGCATGGCGAGTAAGGGCCCGCCAAATCCCAACGGTCAAGCTCAAGGTAACGGACAAGGCCATGATGGCGATCACCCGTAGGTTAATCCCGGCACAGGGTTCGTAAATAACTCTTCAAGGAGGCGGATATGGCTACCTCGCAGAGCGGTCGCACTTTTGCCCGGCATGTAGCGCCCTTCGCCCCGGTGGCACTGGCGCTGGCCATGGGTGCGGTACCACCGTCGGCCCCCGCACCCTCGACAAGTGGCGGCGGCGGAGAACCCATAGTAGCGGCCCAGTGCGGCGATGACATCGCCGATTTTCAAGCCTGTCACGCGAACTATCGAACCGGTTGCAGCAAGGCTGCTGGATACGACGCGTATCTCAACTACCTCAAGAACGACACGCCGTCGGCGCCTGACGGAGTTATCGCTTATCTCGACCAGCCGGCCATCGACAACCTCAACACGAACACCCCCAGCGCGTTGGGCCAGGGCAATAACCATGCGAGTTTTGAGGATGAGCTCAACGATCTTGGCGAGGGAACTCAGCGCGGGATCATTGGCTACCTGTACTACTTCGAGTCGACTGGAGCGGAAAGCAGCAACTGTGAACTGACGGGTCCGGACAAGGAAGGCCGGAACGTAGATTTTCACATTGGCATCGGTTTCGATCAACACTTAACCAGCCAAGTCAATAATACGACTCCAGCCAAGCCGCCCAAGGAACTCGAGCAAAACAGCATAGTCGTGGAGATGACGCCGCACTATCGAGCACAATTCCACGACGGCACCTGGACCCTGGCCAATCTCACCCCAGCACTGGGCCACAAAGTAAGAGTGGTCGGGCAGTTGCTGGTCGATAGCGAACACAACAAACCCTCGGACAACTGCGCCCTTCAAGGCACCGCGGCGCAGGCGAATCACTGTTGGCGATACTCGATATGGGAGCTGCATCCGGTGACGATCTTCGAGTACTGCCAGGACGATTCCTGCACCGAGGCTTCCGGCCATTGGATTCCGATTGGCGGGGGCTCAGACGGGAGCGCCAGCGACGGGACGGGAGACAACTCTGACGACGTAAGGGCCTCGACTAGAGCCACGCGCAGGCCGCGCAGCTCTACTCGTACCGCAGAGCCTCGATCGGGTTCAGCCTCGCGGCCTTGATCGCGGGCAACATGCCGCTGACGATGCCGACAAAGCTCAGAATCCCGGTCGACCAGATCAGCGTGGCGGAGTCGATGTAGAGGTGGATGTCGCCTTCGCTGGCATTTTCCTCAACCGCGCTCCACAGCGTGAGCGATCCCACGCTCCACGAAACCAGATAAGCCAGCGCGACGCCCAACAGGCCGCCCAGAGCAGTGATCACCAGAGCTTCAGTAAGGAACTGGAACAGGATGTGCCAGCGATGCGCGCCCAGGGCCTTTTCCACTCCAATCTCGCGGGTACGCTGGGTCACTGAAACCAGCATGATGTTCATCAGGCCGACGCCCCCGATGCCGAGCGTCAGGAGTCCGATAAAGCCGAGCAGTATTTTGATACCCGTGCTGATGACTTGTAGGTCGAGCAGGTCGGCAAAGACGTCGAAGACGAAGATCGCACGGTGATCCTTGGGATCGAAACCGTGGTGGAAGGCCATCGAGTTACGCACGGCTTGTACGACTTTGGCGTGGTCGCCTTCGTACTCCATCACAACCGAATTCAGGTAGTAGGTCTTGGCCAGATCGCTCATGGCGCTGAAGGGAATGTAAACGTGGGCGTTGATGTTATCGTCGCCGTTCTGCACCTGGTGCCGGAGCACGCCGATAACCTGGTAGGAAATCCCGTCAAGGCGAATGCTTTCACCCAGAGCATTCTGCCCGGAGAATAGTTTCTTTCGCACGTCCGAGCCGATGATGGCGACGCGGGTGTGGGTGAAGTCGTCGTCTTCGCTGAAGAAGCTGCCTTCCGATGCGTCCAGACGGCGCATCCGGCCGTAGGTGGCGTATACGCCGCTCACCCCATAGGTTGCGCTGCGCGTGCCATAAGCCACGACCGTCTGCTTTGCGACTTCAGGCGAAACGTGTTTGAGCAGCGGCACTTCGTTGCGAATGTAGTCGAGGTCGTTGATCGTGAGCTTGACCTCGGAGCCGGCCTTGGTGCCTCCTGCCTGCAACTCGGTTCGACCCGGAAAGATGAAAACCAGATTTGTTCCGAAAGAACGGAACGCAACCCAGAGGCCACGCTGGAAGCCCGATCCATAGGCCAGCAGCAGAACCACCGTGGCAATTCCCCAGGCCATGCCGAGCATGGTCAACACGCTGCGGCTGCGATTGTGGCGCAGCGCGTTGTAGGCTTGGCTGGCGAGATCGGTAATCATTGACTGCAGCTCCTGGTTCCTGCCTCAATCCACGCTACACGAGTCCGAGTTCTATTCCTGCCGCAACGCCTCCACCGGCTCCATCAGTGCAGCCTTTCGGGCGGGGTAGAGGCCGGCAGAAATTCCGGCGATGGCCAGCGAACCAATTGCGGCCAGCGCGGATGCGGGAATGATTCGGGGCGTGTCAAATCCTTCCGGCGCCGGCAGCATGGCGAGCAACGTCACAAAGCCGGTGGCCAGAGCCAACCCGATGCCGCCGCTGAAGGCGGTGAGGAACGCTCCTTCCACAAAGAATTGCGTCAGGATGTTATGGTGGGTCGCGCCCAGCGCCTTCCGCAGGCCGATTTCCTTGGTGCGCTCACTCACCGACACCAGCATGATGTTAATGATGCCAATCGCGCCGAGTCCAAGGGTGACCACGCCAACCACGCCAAGGAACCAATCCATGGCATCGAAAATTCTGCCTACGCGCTGCATGTTTTCGACCGTGTCCCAGTCCTCGAAAGCGTCTTCGAGTTTGGCATCGAAGCCGTGGCGGTCGGCGATGATCTGATGGATCTCGTTTTTCGCCTCGGCGTGCAGATCCTTGCGGATGGGCTGATAGTTAATAAAGGAAATGGCATCTTCGGAATTCGCCTTGGTCAGGCGGAACAGATTGCGCATGGTTTCGATGGGAATAAAAATGCGGGAGTTGGTGCCGTTGTTGCCGTCTCGCCCAACTTTGGAGACCACGCCGATGATATCGAAACGGATGCCGTTCAGCAGGATCGTGGAACCTACAGCGGGGCGTCCGGGGAACATGTTTTTCAGCAGTTCCCAACCCACCACGGCCACGCGGCGGCGTTCGCTATTGTCCTGATCGTTGAACCAGCAGCCCGGACTGATCGGCACGTTGCGAATCTGGTTGTAGTCAGAGGCCACTCCGAAGACCTGGCCATTGGTGGATCCGTAGTCGCTGACGGCGCGGATGTCTTCGCGATTCAGCACCGGAGAAACCGCGCCTGCAAACTTAGCCTGCTGGCGGACGGCGAGGTAGTCCGCGTAGGTGAAGTAGTAAGTTTGACCGGACTGGGTGCTGCCCTCGACGGCGGGGATGCGTCCGGGAAACATAAACATGATGTTTTGTCCCAGGGTGGCCAGCTGTCTCTCCTGACCGCTGCGGAAGCCTTCTCCCAGTCCGACGAGTAGCAGCAGAGAGCCGACGCCCCAGGCAATTCCAAACATGGTGAGGAACGAACGCAGCTTGTGCGCCCAGAGCGTGGAGAGCGATTGCCGGACGATGTCGAGCAACATTCGCATGGTGTCATAGCCCCCACGCGGCCGGAGTAGGGCGTGGGGGCAAGCTCAGGCGAGGGGTCTCAATCCCGCCCAATCATCTGTTCAGTAATACGCGGCCGGGGGATACGAAGTTCCCTGCTGCCGTTATGTAGTTAGACCGCGCGTTGGTAATAAAGGTTAGCTGAAGCCGGGAGTTGGGGATGAGCAGTGCGACCCCCAAGATGACTTGCCTCTAACGGGTGTCAGAACTCAAAATAACCGCCGGCCGGTTGCGGTCGAGAAGGGCCATCGGTACCGGTGGCGGGCAGCAATCCAACCACGCCGCGCAGGTTCTCCCACGCGGCTTCGTTGAGGGATGGATCGGAGCTGACGAGGTCGCGGATCATATCCCAGGCTGCGAGGTTTAGAGCGCCCTCAGGCGGCGGGCCCATAGCGAGGGAGACGGCGCACTGAGGACAAAAGGAAATGCGATGGGCCGTGGACTTCTGGCGCGGTTTTATGCCGACGGTTTGCGCGAACATATAAAGGGCGACAGATTTGTGCCCCGTTTCCAGTTCGCGATTACAGCGAAGACAATGCATGTTGCCCAAGGATCTCTCCCGCTTGCCGATTGCGGCCTGTGAAGATAAATACTGTCTTCATGTCTCAACAGGCTGCAAGTATGCAGGAAGATTCCGGCGAGGGAGGCGGTTTTCGAGATGCTCGGCGAACCGCTCAGTCTTTCCGGAACCAAGTTGTGCTCTAGGCAGAAAGGGATCGCATCGTGCACCCTGTGACGATGAGTGTCACAGGGGGCAGAGGCCCGAACTCGCCGCGGGAGGCGCGTGGGGCCGCGTCACGACGTGAACCTGCCGCCTTCGTGCAGTTGTCGCAACTTCGCAGATTGCTCGATTGCCAACAGGTGGCGGCTGTCTGCTACCGGATGGGGAGCAATGGCATCGAGTTTTTGTTGGTCCGGACGCGGAGCAGCGGGCGCTGGACTTTTCCCAAAGGCAGCGCCGAGCCGGGATTGACCCACGCTCAGGCCGCCGCCCTGGAAGCTTTCGAAGAAGCTGGCGTTCACGGGCGCATCGAGGAATTAGCCTTCGCGCGCTACATTCGCCGCAAACCCGGCGACGGGCGGAAGTCGGCGACTGGATCGGGGGAAAAAGAAACGGCGGTCCAGGCTCATCTGTGCGAGGTGTCACGGCTCAGCGATCCCCAGGAGTCCAAACGAAATCGCACCTGGTTTTCTGCGCAGGACACAAGGCAGCGCTTGCGGGACGGGCGAGACAGTCGGGAGGGTATCGCATTCGCCCGTGTGGTCGACAGAGCGGTGGCCCGCATCCAGAAATTGCGTGGCGGAATCGGCCTGATCGAAGGATTCCGGAAGACGCAAGGGCCGGCGGTGCAAAGAGAAATAGACGCCCTGCAAAGAGTTCAGTTCGAGTTTCTTGACGGAGCATATCGCGGGATCGAAGGAGTCCGGCTTCGTGTGCAGCGTCGTCTGCCCGGGGACATCGGAAAATCTGCGCCGATCGTCGAGGCGCGGGCGAGCGAGATTTTGCAGGGAGCGGTTTTGCAGTTTGTCCCGGCGAGGGAGATGAAACCGAAAGCTCTGGGGACAGGCACAAAGAGCCGCTGAAGGAATGTTGCGAACGCCGCGAGCTTACCTCTGTTACTTCTTTACTCCTTGCTTTTCGGGCGCTCGTAAGCTTTCTGCATGTATTTGCGAGCTTCTTCGAGAGCCGCGAAGGTATCGTCGTTAGTCTGCACCGCCTGGCGGTATTCGTTGATGGCGCGCTCGCGCTGGCCGGTGACGTCGAAGATCTTACCCAGTTGGATATGGCTCCAGACTTCGGTCCAGCGCGGCTCCCCGTCGCCATTAATCGAGGCGCGGTAAGAGTTGGCCGAGGATTGGTAGTTTCTCTGCAGAAAGAAAATCTCCGCGACGCGATAGTGAGCCAGCGAGCTGTTCTTGTTGAGGTCGAGCGCCTTATTGAACTCGGCGAGAGCGCCCGCCAGGTCGCCTTGTTGCTGAATTGCCTGGCCACGGAGAATGGAAGAACGCAGCTTCACATCCGAAGAATTGGTCAGCACGCGGTGCTCGGGATCGACGGTGATTCGCCGGGGGCGTCCGAAGGTTTCGATGCTGAAGGGTGAGCTGGTGCCCACGACTTCGATTTTCTTGTCTTCGGTTTTACCATCCGTATCGATTCGCAGGTCCACCGGCATGCGGAACAAGTCCAGGTCTTGCGAAATCTCGCCATTGATGCGGAATCCTTTGTTATTGCCCATGCGGTAGGTGGTGTACTTCACCTTGAATTCGGGCGCCCCGGTGGAGTCGAGCCACTGCGAGAAGAACCAGGTAAGCTGCTCGCCATAATTTTTCTCGGCGATCGCCCGGAAGTCGTCCATGGTGGCGGATTTCCCGGAGTAGGTCCCGGCGAATTCGCGCATGGTCTTGAGGTATTTGTCCTCCCCCAACACCCAGCGCAGCATGTGCAGGATCATTGCCCCCTTGTCGGTGACAAGAGATTGAAATTCCGTCGAGAAAGGATCGAGCTTGCCCGCGCTCGAGAGGGGAATGGTGTCATAGGCCAGAGCGCCTACCGACATATCCTTGATCGCCTCTTCAAGCCCGGCTACGCCAGCGGCGCTCTCCACATACATGGCTTCGGAGTAACGGGAAAATCCGTCGGTCAACCACCAATCATCTTTCGTGGCGGGACTCACCGAAACTCCCCACCATTGATGGGCGATGGCGTTGGCCAGCAGCCGGTAATTTGTCTTCTCAGTGATGGATGGTCCTGCGAGACCCGCGATTTCCGGTGCCCAAGCGTAGGGAACCGTGTCCGCGGGCAATTCGACCACGTTAAGTTTCTGCGACAGAGGAGTGCCGTAAAGCGTGATGAAGTACGTGAATTCCTGGACCGCAGTAGTTGTGTACTCGGGCGCCAGTTTCTGATGGTCGGGCTTGAAGAAGACATGCAGGTCCATGCCGGCTTCGTCGCTTTTGTATTCCTGAAAAATGCCGGCCACGATGGTGCCGGGAAAGCTCGGCTTTGCATAAACAAAGGTATATGTCTTCGTGGGAAGGCCGTTGCTGTTGGGTTTTTTAGAAGGCGGATTCTCGGCGGCCAGGGACTTCCCACTGCCGATCACAACCATGTGAGCCGGAACCGTAACGCTGATGGTCGCGGTGAAGCGGTTGAGGCCGTAGCCGCTTACCGGGAACCAGCGTCCGGCGTAGAGCAGGTAGCTGGTGTCGTCGCCAATGTAGGCCAGCTTGAGTCCAGGCACCGGGCTGTCGTCGGCAGACTCGATGTCGCCTTCATATTCGAAGGTAAGGCTGGTGGAAGCGTCTTTGGCCAGGCCGGCAGGGAGGGGCACCCGAATCGTCGAATCCTGAGTGACACGTTCGGCGGAGAGGGGATGGTTACTATCGTCGAGAACCCGGGTTACGCGCAGGCCATTATGCAGTTCAAAGATGGCGGTGTTGAGATCCTGAAGGGCCGTGAATTTGACTTTCGCGCGGGCCGAAATCTGATGGAGATGAGGCGTGAGCTCGGCCTCGATCTGATAGTCATCGACGTGCAGGCGGACCTTCTCGGCGGCCCGGGAGGGAGTCCCGACCGAGATCAGCAGCAGCAGCAGGACAAGGGAACACGACCGGACGCCCAGGGCGCGCCGAAAGCGAATCTGCATTAAGGAGAGTCTCCCGGAAATGGGCCTTACCACTTCCCTATGATGAAGATTCTCACCTAAAAGATGTCGAAAGCACAAGGTTTAGGGGCGGGCTCTCGGCTTTCGGCTTCCCGCTCACGGCCTCCATCGACTTCAAACCTGCCTCAGGCTCAGAATGATTTGCGCAGCGCGCTCGGCTGGGGATGAGCCTGCAACACTGTTTTCTGGGGCGCGGAGCTTCTCTTTTACGTCGGTTAGGCTCTCAATCATGCGCTCGCGGGCGGGGCCGTCGGGAAGGATCTCCTGCAGACGGTCGACGACATTTTGCGCCGTGAAGTCGTCTTGTACCAACTCGGGGACAACTTGCTCCCCGGCGATCAGGTTGACCATGGCAAAATGCGGAACTTTGACTCGTGGCTTGCCCAGCCAATATGTGAATGGCGAGACCCGATAGACCATCACGAACGGTGTGCGCATCATGGCGGCCTCCACGGTGGCTGTGCCGCTGGCGATGATTCCGGCTCGGGAGTGCCAGAGCGCGGGAACGGATTCGGGCACAAGGGTGATGTGGGGCTTTTGGTTTGTCGAGTTATGCTTGATCAGGTTTTGCAGGAGGGCGCGGTCGAGCGTGGGCGCCACTGGGAGCAGAAATTCGTAGTCAGGGCCGAGTTGAGCGGCGGCTTTTAGGATCGTCGGCAGGTTCATGCGCACTTCTTTGACGCGGCTGCCGGGCATGAGCGTGATCCAATGCTTTGCCGAGTCGACACCGTTTTGGGCGGCGTAGTCTTTGCGTTCGATTGCCGGGTGCGGCAATTCCGCCAGGGGATGGCCGACGAAGGTGGCATCGACTCCACGGTCGCGGTAGAACTTTTCCTCGAAGGGAAAGATTACCAGCGCCTTGTCGATGTAATTGCGCAGCAGGCGAACCCGTCCCTGGCGCCAAGCCCAGAACTGCGGCGCAACGTAATAGACGACAGGAATGCCTCGCTGCTTCATCTGCCGGGCGACGCGCCAGTTGAAAGCGGGCGAGTCGATGACGACCGCAAGGTCAGGCTTGCGCTTATCGGCTTCGGCGATCAGACGCTGATAGAGGCCGTAGATTTTCGGCAGATGGCTAAGAATCTCAGTGATGCCGACGACAGAGAGATCCTTCGCGTCGACCACGGTGTCGCACCCAGCAGCCCGCATGCGCTCTCCGCCCACCCCGAAGAATTCGATTGATGCTTGTGGAGACTGAGATGCTCGTGTGGGGACAGCCGACCCCGGCTGTCCGGCGGAGCGAAGCTCCGCACTCTCTCCAGCAGCACACCTGCGCAGAGTTTCGATCAGCTGCGCCCCGTACATTTCCCCGGAAGCTTCGCCGGCTGAGATCAGAATTCGCACGGGGACATTCTAATGGCAGGCCGGGGAAACACAGCGACGACTAGTCGTCGCCGCTAGCGGTAACCTCTGGTTCCTTGAATCTGTCGGCATTCGCGGGCGAGAGCTTGCCTCGAGCCTGCTGAAGGGGCGCCCGCGCCACATTGATCTCCTGATCCTTGTACTGCAGCTGATACAGCTTGAAATAAATACCGCGCTGGGCCAGCAGTTGCTGGTGCGTTCCCATCTCGCGCACCTGGCCTTTGTGCATGACGATAATCTTATCGGCGCGCTGCACGGTCGAAAGGCGGTGGGCGATAATCAGCGAAGTGCGTCCCTCGACCATGCGGCTGAGGGCGTCGCGCACGCGGAATTCAGTTTCTGTATCCACGCTCGAGGTGGCTTCGTCAAGAATCAGAATCTTAGGTTCGTGCGCGAGGGCGCGCGCGAACGAGATCAACTGCTTCTGGCCTGTCGAAAGAGTGGAGCCGCGTTCGCGGACCTCCTCGTCGAAGCCCTTCGGCAGGGTGCGGATAAAGTCGACCAGGTTCACGCCTTCGGCAGCCTTTTCGATGTCTTCATCCCGAATGCGCGCGGTGCCCAGGCGGATATTTCCCCCGATGGTTCCGCTGAACAGGAAGGGATCCTGCAGCACCACCCCAAAGCGGCCGCGCAGGTCGGCGAGATCCATGTCTTTGACGTCGACTCTGTCGATGCGGACCGCACCCTTCTGGACATCGTAAAAGCGCAGCAATAGCGAGATGAGCGTGGTCTTGCCCGCACCGGTGTGGCCCACGATGGCCACAGTTTCACCGGGTTCGATGGCGAAGGTTACGTCGCGCAGGACCCAGTCGGGACATGGATCACTA
>Ga0074045_10000504_pt1 | contig 37944 bp, 34 predicted proteins | sample BogForMeECP23OM2_FD_94442 | JGI IMG/M metagenome (GOLD analysis project Ga0074045, IMG submission 94442) | Bog forest soil microbial communities from Calvert Island, British Columbia, Canada - Bog Forest MetaG ECP23OM2 | ecosystem: Environmental > Terrestrial > Soil > Wetlands ...
ATGTATACTCACGCTCCAGCTCTTCTTGTGGACATCCATGCCCACGTAAATGTGTTGACCTCCAAAGTCAAGTTTGTTATTCTTTTCCATGGCAAGCCTCCTTTGGTGTATTTATGTTTTGGCTAACTAAATATACTATAACAAAGTTCAGGCTTGCCCTTGTATTTTTTTAACATAAGGTCTAGATTAAAGACATAAACTAACACATTGGCTTATTTATGATACCTTCAAAGATAATCCTTGCTATTTACTAATAATACCTGTACAAACCTCGCCAGTGATCGCGATAGTTATTTGCCTCCCATCCTTTCTAATTCAGAAATTTCGGCAGGAAAATCCGGCTAATCGTAACCGAATCCAACTTTAGAGCTATGTTTGCGGCCTGTTATTAAGGCTCCTAATCATGGCACACAGCGGTGTGTTCTCAACAACCGCAACGACTAGACCTGGGTTCATATGTCACAAATACTGAAAAAAGAAGGAAAAAAGAAAGAAATGAGTTTTGAGAAGTTTAAGTTAGATGCGAAAATAATGGCCTCCGTGCAAGCGCTTGGCTATAAAGTACCAACACCAATCCAATTACAATCAATCCCGCCGATTATGGAAGGCCGCGATGTAATGGGTCTGGCCCAGACCGGAACGGGAAAAACAGCAGCTTTTGTATTGCCGATTTTGCAGCGGCTTATGCAGGGGCCGCGCGGCCATATCCGCGCCCTGATTATTGCACCGACACGGGAGTTAAGCGAACAAACCCACAAAGCAATAGGACAATTAGGACGCAGAGCACAAATACACAGCGCATCCATTTATGGCGGTGTGAACATTAATGGCCAGATAACAAGGCTCCGCGATAAAATTGACATTGTCTCCGCGTGTCCCGGCCGACTGCTTGACCATATCCAGCGCAACACTATTGACTTATCCCATATAGAAGTGCTGGTACTGGATGAGGCTGATCATATGTTTGACATGGGCTTTTTGCCGGATGTTAGAAAAATCGTGAAACATCTTGCCGCAAAGCGTCAGACATTGCTATTTTCCGCCACCATGCCCGAAGACATCCGCTCGCTCGCCAATGATCTATTGATCAATCCGGTGAACATTAAAATCGGCCACTCAGCGCCGGTTGACACCGTTACCCATCATTTTTATCCGGTTCAAATGGCCACCAAAACAGCGCTGCTGAAAGATATTCTTGATAAAACGGAGATGGAATCCGTTCTCGTTTTTACGCGGACAAAATCGCGCGCCAAAAGCGTGGCTCTGCAACTGGATAAATCGGGATACAAAGTTACTTCGTTGCATGGCAACTTAACACAGCAGAAACGACAGCATGCCCTTGATGGCTTTCGTGACGGACGTTACGAAATTATGGTTGCGACCGATATCGCCGCCCGCGGCATCGATGTGACCAGAATCTCCCACGTTATTAATTATGACATGCCCTCAACTACTGATGCCTACACTCATCGCATCGGTCGGACAGGACGCGCCGCAAAAACAGGCGACGCCTTTACTTTTGTGACAGGAGAAGATGCGGGCCTTGCCCATTCCCTGAAAAGAGTACTTGGCGAAAAACTCGAATACCACAGCGTTGCCGGATTAACCACCGGCATGCCTGTTGACAACGAAGCTCCCGCACGCCTCAATAGCAACGAAAGAAAGATGAAACCAAATAATGGAAGAAAGCTTTTTTCTCCCAAACCGCGAACCAACAGCAGGACCAAACAGCGTTCTTTTGATGCTTCAAACCGCAGCCAGTGGGCGCATTAAGCAAAAAATTGTTCTTTGGTTACGATGCCTTTCATTCGGAACTCATATGCGGCCATAGCTAAAAGAAATGCATTCTTTGCTATATTCATTTTTATGAAGAGGTGTTGTTTGTACGCAGTAGCTCGGCAAATTGATCAGGCGCAACAGGTTTACTGAAATAAAAACCCTGCATCTCGTCACAGATGTGTTTTCTCAAAAACTCATCCTGTAACTGTGTTTCCACACCTTCAGCGACGACAGTAAGACTTAGATGCTTGCCCATATTGATAATCGATTCGATTATTTCTTTGTCTTCAGAATCTTGCGTAATATTTCGAATGAAGGATCTGTCAACCTTGAGCGTATCGATAGGGAAGTGCGAGATCTGAGTGAGAGAAGAATAACCCGTGCCGAAATTATCAACGGCAAGACGGACTCCCATTTTTTTGATTTTGGTCAGTACCGTAATCATGCGAACAGGATTATGCATTAACATACTTTCACTGATTTCCAGTTCCAAAAGATTTGGCGTCATACCGGATTCTTTCAATATGGCTTTGATATCTTCTATTAAATTATCATCCATTAATTGACGAAGCGACAAATTTACCGATATGCGGACAGGAGGCAGACCCTGGCCCTGCCAGACCATATTCTGGACGCAGGCTGTTTTCAGTACCCATCTGCCGATAGGTACTATCAGCCCTGTTTCTTCGGCCACCGGAATAAATTGCGTAGGCGTCACTGCACCGAGGGAAGAGTTTTCCCAGCGCAGCAGTGCCTCGACTCCGGTTATCATGCCGGTTTTAAAATCCAACCTGGCCTGATAGTCCAGAAAAAATTCTTTTCTATCCAGTGCGAAACGAAGATTTGTTTCGATAGACATGCGCTCGGTTGATTGCGTTTTAATTTCTTTGGAATAAAACTGGTAATTGTTCTTACCTTCTTCCTTGGCAAAATACATGGCAATATCCGCGTTTTTCATTAGTGTTTGATCATCTTCCCCATCTATGGGAAATATACTGATGCCAATACTGGCCGTTACGCGGCATTCATTATCCAGAATCAGAACCGGTTTCATAGCAGAGGCAAGTATTTTCTGGGCCAGGGTTGCGATTTGATTCAATTCGTTCACTTCTTCAATCAGAATAATGAATTCATCTCCGCCCAGACGACTGACAACATCGACGGCACGCAGTGACTGTCTAAACCGATTAGCAATTTCCCGAAGCATTTGATCCCCTGCCTCGTGCCCCATGGTATCATTGATTATTTTGAAGCGATCCAAATCGATGAAGAGGACGGCAAACTGCCGCTGATAACGCCTTGCGGCCTGGATGGCGTGATTGAGCAACTGGCTGAACATTAAACGGTTGGGCAGTCCAGTCAGGATGTCGTGGGTTGCCATATTTTCCAGTTCTTGCTCTATATGTTTGCGTTCCGTGATATCGCGAATGACTCCCTTAAATCCGGTTGGATTGCCCGATGAATCTTGCTTTAGCGACACTGAGGCTTCAACATATCTTTTTGTTCCATCCTTTCTTATAATAAGCCAATCAATTCCTTCGTTGGGTTCTCCTGTTTTGTAAATTTTATTAAACGCCTGAAAAACATTTCTTGAAGTTTCTGTATCCGAAAAATCACTGTAATTCGCACCGGTCAATTCTTGTCTGGAGCACCCTGTCAGTCTACATAATGAATCATTGAAAAAGGTAAAATTGCCGGTTAGATCGACTTCAAAATAGGCTTCCTGAATATTTTCCAGAATGCTTCTGTATTTTTCCTCGCTTTGACGCAGTGCTTCTTCCATATTTTTTTGCTCGGTGATATCCTGTAAAACAAAAATCAAACATTCTTCGCCGGCTATATTGATGAGGCGGGCAGAATAGATGCCGGTTCGCATGGAGCCGTCACTTCGCAAAAAATCAGCTTCACGACACAGGACATCCCTGCCTGATCTCAAGTCTGCCACCATGACATCCCGCTCTGATAGATCCACCCAGAATTTGTATGGCGGTTCAGTAGACTTTGTTCCAATGACCTTTTCTCTTTTCCATCCCAATATATCTTCATACCCTTTGTTTACGTCAATAAAGAGCCCATCCTTCAGCCGACTGATGACTATACAGTTCGGTGCTATCATGAAAACTTTACGGAAATTTTCTTCCGCCTGCTTGCGCTCCGTGATGTTCAATAAAATACCGTCAAAGACCATCATTTGATCTTCATGGCGAGTTGGCGTGGACAGTCCCTGAAACCATATCATTTCGCCCGACTGTGTGTAGATTCGACCTTCAAAATTCCAGGAATTTTTTGTTTCCACGGCTGTTTTAATAGATGTAAGAAATCTGTTTTTGTCTTCCTCATGGACATGAGAAAGGAAGAATGGAAACATATCATCCAAATTTGTCGTTCCACCAAAAAACTCCGACAAATGTCCACTGGCGTAGCTCAATCCGTATCCGCCGTTGTCTTTTGCATAGAACCGATAAATAAGTCCCGGCATATTCTGAGTAATGCCGCGCAAACGTTCTTCGTTTTCCCGCAGAATCATTTCCGTACGCTTTCGTTCACTGATGTCCCGACACACATTAACAAGACCAAAAGGTGTTCCGTCTTCAGTCCGAAGGACATCTCCATTCACCTCTATGCAAATTACACTTCCGTCCTTTTTCACGAGGTTATATTCTTTGGACCCACGGTAGCTTTCTAACATGAGATGAACATCCTGTATGACTCTCTCCCTGTCCTCAGGAGAAATGAATTCCAGCATGTTCCGGCCTTCTATTTCAACCCGGCTGTAACCGCTTATTAGCATGGTATAATCATTCGCAAAAAGGATGTTACCCTCGAGATCGGTGCGGATAACAATATCAGGAATGGCATTTACCAGTCTCGTGTAAAGTTCTTCGCTCTGCCGCAGTGATTCCTCGACACGCTTACGCTCGGTAATATCTTCAACATGCACCATGACAAGATCATCAGGTACAAAGGCATATGTGGCTATTATATCTCTTCCGGGCATGAAATGCTTTGACTTCAATTCCTTTTTGATTACTGCTTTTTCTTCAAAGCATCTGTGAATATCCTGCAAAACATCCCGTTGATCACGATATATCTCCTGTGCCGTTTTATTGATGAATTGTTTGATGTTTTCTCCGGTCACAGCCAGCGCTGCATTATTGCATTCCAACAGCACAAAGTCCGCACTAATCTTTTGCCAGGTAAATGTCGGAATCGGGCTTCCATGATATTGTGCCTTAAAACGCTTCTTGCTTTCTCTGATAGCTTTCTCTGCCTGCTTACGCTCGGTAATGTCGTTTAAAATTCCTATAAATCCTATTGGTTTGCCTGATGAATCTTTTCGTAATGATATAGAACCTTCAATATATATTTTCGCATTATCTTTTCTCGTAATCTGCCAACTAAATTTTTTAATGGGTTTGCCCGTTTTATAAACTTTGTTATAAGCTTTAACGGCTTTTTTCGCGGTTTCTTTATCCGTATAGCGCCGGTAATTCATTCCCATTAATTCTTCACCGGAGTATCCGAGAATACGGCATATCGAATTGTTAAAAAAAGTTACGTTACCGGCAAGGTCTAATTCAAAACATCCATCGTGAATATTTTCCAGAAAATCCCTGTGTCTTCCCGCATCTTTGTTATTTAGTGCCTTAGCCGCAGGCCTTTTCAAAGACACAGTATCTCTCAACACGGATTTCTTTTTGCCTGTTTCTTTATTTTTCTTTTTTTCGTTTTCTTTTTTATTTGATAACAAAGATTTTTTGAGGAACGGGATTCCCTTCTTTGCGGCTTTAACCTGCTTTTTGTTTTTAGACATTGCTTCGATCTTGTTTTTCATAGCGCAATATCCCCTTTAGGTTAGTTAAGGGTTGAACTGATATTTACAGAAGCGCCGCCGGCAACAAGTTGATAAATGAATAGATTGAACTTTAAGCTTCCATTATGTTAATCGAACTTAATGAGAAGTTATAATAAATACTGCATTTTACTCATGTTTAAAATATAAGATCAAAAATCACAAAGTCAATATCTTTTTAAAAGAATGTTTGGCATGACAGTAATGTTCACCATCTGCCATTAATTATCTTCATTGCGGGTTAAAACATTATATTTTCATAGAGATTGACAATTTGTGTATAATTGTAAGAATGTTTATTTTTTTAGTTGGCGATAAAGATTCATTATCGGGCTTTGCCGCTAATTTCCAGCACTTGCACACGAAGAATCAGGGTCTTTTTAAGTATTTCTTCTGTAAAATCCCGTGTGCCGCTTCCATATTGACGCATAATCCATTCAAGTGCATCTTTTTTAGCCTCTAAATCCTCTAATATCTCGGCTGTCCCTGATCCAATGGCGCTTTCATATTTCGATCCCCATTTACAGGCCTCTTCAGCTTTCACAATATCATAGAGGATATCAAACTCGAAACAAACCTTGCTGTTTTTCTTGATGATATCTATCTTTCTTCCTTCAAGCGCTGCATGAAAATAGAGAAAGCTGCCGTCATAACCGAAGTTTAGAGGAACAATATAAGGCTGATCACCGTCACACAATGCCAGACGGCAAACCCGGCAACGCCTTATGATGCCGTCAATATCTTTCCTGTTTTTTATCTCCCTATCTGTTTTATGCATTATGTATTTGCTCTTATCGAAGTATCAGGCTGTCTGGTAATCATTTAGTTCCTATTGCCTTAAAAAACGTATAGCAAAATACTCCGTCGGGCTCCGCCGTCCGGTATAAATCCCTGATTCCTTTTTCAAAAATATTTTGTTGGATTATTCCTGATTTGATTGCCGGTTCACGGACACCCTCAATCATAGCCGTGAATGTCTTTTTCGTGAAACCTTCGACCAGTTCCGGTTTACTGGAATCAACATAGACCATTCGGGGAGATACTCGAATTGAGTCAAAGCCCGATTCGTGCAACAGCGGATAAAGCTCTCTACCCACCATGGCGTTGCCGCCAGCCTGTCGTTGCAGTTCAACCTGACACGCAATAGCCTTATGCGCCGACTCGCTGTCAGGATAAAAATAGGCAGAGCCATGATCTCCCTCGATTACCGTAATAGTGCCGCCTTGTTTCAGGTAGTTTTTCAGCGTTTGCAGCGTCTCGACTGGATGCGATAAATGTTCCAGAACAAAACAAACAAAAATGTGGTCAAAGGAGTCCGGCTCATAAGGTAAATTAAAAATGTCAGCTTGTTCGAATTTAACATTGGTCAAACCTGCTTCTGCAGCTTTTCTTCCGGCTTCAACAAGCGAGGTCCCGGATATATCAATTGAAGTAATAAAAGCATTGGGACTGTTTTTCGCGAGGGTGACTGTTTGCGCGCCAACGCCGCAACCGGCTTCCAGAACAAGGCTACCTGCCGGATATAAAGTATCTGAGTGAAGTAACTCTACCAGTGTAGAGGCTTGATCCTGTAACCGTATATTTTCCCGATGATCGTAACCGTGAACGTATGATTTTTTCATGCTTCCTCTTTTGTGATGAATGCAGAACCTGCAGCTATACTTGTCCGAGTTTGCAACCCCACGTCAAGCATCTTTTGCCTGAGGTGATTTTATAACAATTTGATTCTGAATAACTACGGCAACAAGTTTTTCCTGTGAATCTTGAATTTCCGTATATAACAACATCAGAGTGCGTCCTTTATTAAGTAACTTGCTTCTTGCCGTTAATGTCTCACCTAATTTGCCGGGACGAATCAGATTGGTTTTGGATTCTATGGTACTCGTTCTGGAGTTTGGTGGTAGATTTAAAAACGCACAGATGGCACCCATCGTATCCGCCAAAGCCATAATGGCTCCTCAATGTGCAATCTCACCTATTGTGCAAAGATTTTCTTTGATTTCTAAAGTGCCGACGACTTCTTCGGCAGTCGCTTTAGTAACCTGCATACCTAAATATCCTGGCAACAAATTACTGTGTGCTTCTTGAATCATTTTAACTATATCTTCCATATTCATACCTTTCTTGAAATAAATAGGGCAACACGATTCATTAGTCAAGCTCATTATCAATGAATCTCCTTGCCGCAAGCAGCGGGGTATCATGATGGACCATCACTCTCTTTTTCGTCGCAAGCGACGGGGAATTGGACCCGAAGAGATTAAAAAACAAGTTTGTTATTTCCTTTTTTGAGAGTTACGCTATAATTAAATTGACACTAGTGACCGGCGGATTGAAAAGTCTGCCGCGTTGTTATTTGACACAGGTAAACCAATCTTTATTCATCACGGTGGAGTTTAAATCTTTAAGGAAACTTTATGACGTACAAAATTTTAGGTATTTCCGGCAGTCCGGTAAAAAAAGGCAATGTTGAAACACTGCTGAATCGCGCGCTCGAAAGTTTACCCGCTAAAAATATTCAACATGACATTGTTCATCTTTCCGGCTTGAAAATTCGCGACTGCATCCACTGCAATTTCTGTCTGACCAGACAGATGCCGGGCAAATACTGTTTAATCAAGGATGATGCACAGGCCGTCTTTGAAAAAGCAGAAACAGCGGATATTATTGTTTTGGCAAGCCCCGTGTATTTCATGCGCACTTCCGCGCGGATGGCGGCTCTGCTTGATCGGTTCCGTGTGTTTGTTTTCGGCAACCTGACGGCGGGCCGCATGAAAAACAAAATCGGCGCGAGCATGGCGGCAGCGTGGCTTCGGCACGGCGGCCTCGAAACAACGCATCTGACGCATATATTGATGTTTCTGGGCATGGAGATGATTCCCGTCAGTGTCCATAAAGGCATCAGCCCATTAGGCGCGTCGGTTTTGACGAGCATCAATGGTTCGGGCAATTTTGATCCGGCAGTTTCTCTGGGAATGGAAAATGACGAACCGGGCATCCAATCCGCGCAGCTGATTCTACGGCGGGCTATGGAACTGGCGAAATTAATTAAAAAATGAAAATCCCGTCGGGTAGATTGACAAACCGGTTCATCAGTTGTATGAACTGACGCCGAAAAAATCGCTGTTGTGGAAAAATTTTATGCCTATTTATTTACAAATACTTCTGTTGATTGCCGCTTTTATTATCTTTGTCATGCTGATAATTTACATGGGTGGGTTGGGCGTGCGGCGTATGTGCTTCAAGATTATTGCCGAAATGGAAGAAGCTCGGGCATTTAAAGAATCCAGAGCGATTAAGCTGCAGGATGAGCGGAAAAATTTCTTTCGTGTGGGTACGGGGAATATTCGTCCCAAAGCGCTAAACCTTCTGATAGCCGACGGCCTGGTAATTAAAACGAATAACGGTAAATATTATCTGGACAAAGAAAAACTCACCCAAATGAAAGCTAGGATGGGTTCTGAAAAAATAAAGTAAGTGATTTTCCTGTTTCTACGTCATAATGAAAGATTAACCCACAGGATCAAAGGGTACGGGTGTTTGTACTGATGGAATTCTCTGCCGGGTTGTTTTACTGGTTATCAACTTTTTTCATTTGCATTCCGGGTGCATTCTCCGCTCGAATATCGAAACCGTTCTTGACATAGAATCCGGCTCGTCCTGCCGCAGCAAAAAGCCATACTCTTTGAATACCATTTTCTACGCACTTATCTTTCAACATCTTTAGGATAGCACTTCCGACGCCTTGTTTCTGGTAGGTATGAAGAACAATCATGTCACAAACAAGTGCATAAAGTACTCCGTCAGAAATTAACCGGCCTATACCGATGAGTGTTTCATCATCAAATGCAGAAACCCAATACCACGAATTATCCATTGCCTTTAGGAGAATATCGTCGGATATTGTGATTGAGGATGTCCAACCGGTATTCTCGAAGAGGTGCCTATATTCATGGAGTGTCGGCTTAGACGTCCTATATTCAATCATTCTTTTCCTCCTGAGAACAATTAATATGCGAACTTAGTTTTCCTCGACATCTTCTATATAAAAATATCACGATTTCTGATTTTCCAAAAGAAAAAAGTTCCAAAATCACAAGGCGATTGCGGCAGTCGTTCAGGTCAAAAGGTGTTTCAATGTTCTCGAAAGAAGGGCCTCGTTTTCAAGCACATCTTTCTCGGATAATTCTTTGTACCATTGATGAGTCCAGGAATTGTGCAGTCCTATGACCGTCTGATTCGGCCTGAATACTTTCTTTATGTCGATATGATTATCAAACCAGAACTTCCAATATTTTTCTTCAGGCGTATTTCTTCTCGTAGCGAAATAGATAGCTTCGGGAATAAATCCGTATTCCAACCGATTCAGCATAGCAAGATAACGTCTTAAGACCGTCCGGAAATATAGTGCTCTCTTTCTTCGCATCAAAGCATTACCGATCCGGCTCATCAGCACTTTCAACCGGGGCGCCAGCAATTTTTGATCCTTGGTAATCTTCAGATAAGCAAGAACAAATTTGACCTCGATATGTTTTTGCATCATATGAAATGAACCCAGACTTTCTATCATCTTATCCATTACGTCAGCCATCGCGCTGTTCGAAAAAAAATCCCATGAGAGTTGCGGCGCTTTGTCCTTCATTTCTCCCAGAAAATTCAATTTACCCTGAATTTCTTTGTACCATAAAGTAAGGAGATGTGAGCCGGGCCTTGCTGCCATAAAGCCAGCATGAGTACTGAACATGACGACTTCTGTATCCATTAACATATCCACAAGCGGAGCGATATCTCCCGTCACCAGCGTATCGGCATCCATGAATATTCCGCCATGTTCCTTCAGCACAGCAATCATGATTGCATCTTTCTGCATCATGAGAGGAAGCTTCTTGAGCACAGTTATGTCATAGGTCCCTTCAGGCAGATAGAGATCGATATTCGAATAGTCCAAAAAAATGATTTCGTAATCCGGGAGGTTTCGTTGCCATGTCCTTCGGCAGAGTTCCAAATAGGGAATCATGCTTCCCTTGGGTTCCCAGAACGAAAATATTGTTTTCTCATAATTCATGCTTTGATTAGCCCACACATTCTTTCTTTAAAAACCGGCAAGATACAAGACTATGCCGCTACGGTTTAACGATAACTTCTTCCTGTCTCTTCATATTGTACGCGTATTTTGCTCATATCATATACAGTTTCGCTATTTTCCAAAAAATGGAGTTTATCAAAATCAACTAACTGCTCTGTCGGAACATCATACGTAGATGTCCACGCGGAAGTTTTCAGCATTGTGTTGGCGCGTAATTTGCCCACACCGCCAAGACAGTAACGGCATGAGTTTAGCGGTTCTTTAGACATGAGGTAATTTTTCAGTGTATCCTGAAAATTGGAATTGCTGATAATTCTTATTCCATCTTTTTTGTAATCGTAGGCAACAGATTGATCAAGAATTCCCGGAATATATATGCACTGAGGACACTTAAAAAAGTATCCCTCATGGATGGATTGACACCCCCAAATACGTGCTCTTAGACACGTCTTGTATATACGCCGTATCAGCGACATATCACTCGTTCCAACCAGCGAAAATGGAATCCGGAAATATTCATAAAGATATCTGGATAGTCTTACCTTGTGCTTTTCCGCATTTTGCTGAATGATTGGCATATGCATATCCAGCATCTTTCTTGTTTCCGGATAGACGGAAAGCTCAACCTCATCAAGCGCATCCCAAATATCACCATCCATTTGATGTAAAAGCGTCCCATTAGTGACAAGAACAATATTGTTACATATGCCGCTTTCGCGCACAGCACGGATAAGAGAAAGCAAATCAGGATGTAGCAGCGGTTCACCGCCTATAATTTTTAACGTCTCTGCTTTGTATGATTTGAATAAAAGCGAAAGATCCCGAAAAACAATATCCGGATCAGCAATCCTGGGGGCTGCCGCCGGCGATGCGTGATCGCAATAAGTACATCTAAGATTACAGTGATCGACCGTATTTATTTCACAACTGTATGGCGGGACAATTTTGCCGTCAACAACATTGAAGCAACGCCAATCATTCGGGCCTTTGGTTACCAAAGGCTTCAAAAAGGACTTGCAAGCTGAAAATAGTTTTGGGAACATAATGAAAATGCAGTGGTGCCACAACCTTTTTTTATTTAATAAATTGCTTTTTTACGACCTACGCAAAGCTTATAAGATCAGAATTTTTTGTATGTCAACAGGAAAAGATGCTTGATTAGCCCGGCGGGTTTATATATTAGCATAAATAAACTCTAAGGAAATGAGCTTAATGTTTATTGACGCTAAGAATAAAATAAAAATCGGTAAAGAAAAATCGAAAAAGCTTTATAAAAAGGCTTGCAAGAAGCTTTTTTTCTATGAGCTGTGGTTTATAGCTTTCAAAAGGAAAGACTGTATTTGCAGTTTTGTCTTTAATGATTGTATTAAGATTATGTCTCCACGACATCATTTCTATGCGGATCCTTTTATAATTAAGAGGGATAAAAAGAACTATGTCTTCTTTGAAGATTTCAGTCTGAATGACAATAAGGCGCTTATCAGTTATATAGAAATATTTGACGACAATACTTACGGCAAACCAAAGAGAGCATTAGTAAAGGATTATCATCTCTCCTATCCCTTTCTTTATGAAAGGGACGGCAATATATATATGATCCCTGAAACACGTCAAAACAAAAGCATAGAACTTTACAGGGCAGAAACTTTCCCTGATAAATGGGTATTGGACGCAGTCATAATGGATAACATCAGTGCAGTAGATACTACTATTTTCATGAACAATGAGAAGCTGTGGATGTTCACAAATATTATCGGGTCACCTCAAAAGGAAAATAAAGAATTATTCCTTTTCTTTGCCGACACTATCCATGGTCCCTGGCACAGTCATCCTCAGAATCCTGTTGTTACAGACCGACGCTCTGCCCGACCGGCAGGAAGTTTGTTTTATCTGGAGGATAAATTAATCCGTCCCGGTCAAAACTGTGAAGGAAGATACGGACATTCTATAGCGTTGAATAATGTATTGGTATTAAACGAACATGAATATCATGAACAGATAATCCGGACAATTGATCATGATTGGTATCCGGGCAATTTCTGCACGCATACATATAATTTTAATGATGACTTCGAAGTCATTGACGGTAAAGAATATGTTTTTGACTTGTTTAAAATTATATGGAGTTCTTTATTTAGAGCAAACAGACTTATTAAATTTATCAGGCACTACTTTTTAACAGTCCGGTAATCAAAGATGAGCGTTTTGTAAAAGCCATTGGGCTTTTATTGGTAAGGAATATTTTCAATCATGATTGCGTTTCCCTTACGGAAGAGGCACCCCCGATCAACAGCCACTCAGTTCCTGCTTCTTCATCATTATCAACACAGCTGAAATTGCGCCTTCGGTCATGCCTGGAATACGCTCCATCTGGCCGATAGTAGCGGGAGCGATACGGATAAGCTTGACCTGAAGCTCGTTGGAGAGGCCGGGAACAGTTGAGTAATCAAAGTCCGGCGGAATTTTCTTTTTTTCCTGTTCCTTTAATTTTTTCACGGCATCGAACTGCCGCTTGATGTAGCCCTCATACTTGGTTTCAATTTCAATCTGCTGTTTGACAAAGGTATCGATTTGCGGCTCCCATCCGGGGAATCCGGCCAGATTGTCATAAGATAATTCATAACGTTTCAAGAGTCCGTAAAGCGTGGTGTGATTATTTAAAGGCGGAGTATTGAGCTTTACCAATTGCTCGTTTGTTTCAGCTGTCGGTTTTATGGGCGATGCTTTGAGATGCTCAATGCCCTGCTCTATCTTTTTTATTTTGTCCTGAAGCGCAAGATATTGCGCTTGGTCAACCAGACCCAGTTCACAGCCCTTGCCCATTAAGCGAATGACGGCATTATCTTCCCGCAGAATGAGGCGATATTCGGCGCGCGAGGTAAACATGCGATAGGGCTCATCCACGCCGCGCGTAACAAGGTCATCGATCATCACCGCCATGTAGGCTTCAGAACGATCCAGAATAAACGCCGGCGCGCCCTGCACGGCACGGGAAGCATTGATGCCAGCCCAAAGACCCTGCGCTGCCGCTTCTTCATAACCGGATGTGCCGTTTATCTGACCTGCCAGATACAGACCGGCAACTAATTTTGTCTCCAGAGTAGGTTTGAGTTGTGTGGGCTGAACAAAATCATATTCGATAGCGTAAGCAGGGCGCATGATTTGGGCATGTTCCAGCCCTTTCACGCTGCGCACAATTTGATACTGCAATTCCAGCGGCAGGCAGTTGCCTAAACCTTTGGCATATACTTCCTGCGTTTCCAGTCCTTCATGCTCCAGCACTACCGGATGACTTTCGCGCTCGCCAAACCGCATAACTTTATCTTCCAGCGAAGGACAGTAACGGGCGCTCACTCCTTTAATAACACCTGAATAAAGCGGCGAGAACTGAATGTTCTCACGAATTACGCGATGTGTTTCAGCGGACGTGGCGGCAAAATAGGAAGGCAAACGTTCCGGCCTCAGAGTTCTGGTGGTAAAGGAAAAAGGCTGCGGTTCGGGATCGCTATCCTGTCGTTCTAATCGGGAAAAATCAATGGAGGATGCGCGCAGGCGCGGAGGGGTGCCTGTTTTCATTCGGCCTATATCAAAACCCAGTTGTTTGAGATTTTGTGCAAGCCCTATAGAAGCAAGTTCTCCGGCACGGCCTGAAGGAGTTTGCGAAGCGCCGACATGAACCAAGCCGTTTAGAAAAGTGCCGGTGGTAATGATAACTTTTTTCGCGCCGTAAAAATGACCGCTTTGATCCAGTACGCCTTTTATCATGCCGTTTTCAATCACGAGGCTTTCAACCATAGCCTGCCGGATATGGAGATTTTGCTGATTTTCGACTACCGCTTTCATCGTCAGGCGGTAGAGTTGTTTATCGCATTGCATCCGGGAAGAATGAACGGCAGGCCCTTTGGAAGCATTGAGCATGCGAAAATGCACGGCAGTCTTATCTGTAACTTTGCCCATCTCACCGCCGAGAGCATCTATTTCCTTAACCAGTTGTCCTTTGGCTAAGCCCCCGATTGCCGGATTGCACGACATCAGCGCTATCGAATCCAAATTAATATTAAATAGAATTGTCCGGCCACCCATGCGCGCACAAGCCAGGGCCGCTTCACAGCCGGCATGTCCGCCGCCGATTACCGCAACATCATAGTTATCAATTAAGTTATTGGGCAAATTATCCGCTCCTGCAATTACCTAAATCAAATCCTTGCGCTTGTATTAAATCAATAGTAAAAGTTTCCCAAATATAAATATTACTGAATTCTCGCTACATTTTTCCCTTGCGCAGGCGGGAGCGAGAATTACAAGTTTTTTACGGCATAGACCGCAAAAACACAACATAAAAAAGAGGCGGCCTTGATCAAACCGGATTTTTGGAAAAACAATAAAAGATATTATGATTTAAAAAGCTACTGGCGTAATTTATTTGGCTGTAATGTCCACAAATTAGCAATTGACGCGGGATTTACCTGTCCCAACCGCGATGGATTTGTAGCCACTGGTGGATGTATTTACTGCGACGGGCGGGGATCGAATTTGCGCCAGAAAGGAGAACTGCCCTCAGTTGCCGAACAGATTGCCTCCGGTAAAAAATATTACAAACCGCATGCTTCAAAATATATAGCTTATTTCCAAACATTTACAAACACTTACGCTCCAGTAGAAAAATTACGGGCGATCTACGATGAAGCCCTGGCGCAGGAAGATGTCATCGGTCTTTCCATCGGCACAAGGCCGGATTGCCTGGGTTCAGACGTTATCGAATTATTAAGCGGATATGCGAAAAAAAATCATATCTGGGTAGAATTGGGCCTGCAATCCTCAAACGACAGGACTTTGCGATTCATCAACCGAGGGCATAATTTTCAACAATTCTCAGATGTGGTGAATAGTCTTACCGGAAGCAGTCTGAACATTTGTGTTCACTTTATTATAGGTTTGCCGGAAGAAAGCGACAAAGATGTCTTAACTACAGCCCGGACAATTGCGGCAATGCCTGTAAACGGCATCAAAATTCATTCCCTGCTGGCTCTGGAAGGAACTGCTTTGGGCAAAATGTATAAAAAAGGAACTATCCGCATGATAACTAAAGAAAAATATGTTTCTTTAGTGGCCGATTTTCTGGAAATATTGCCGCCCGAAATGGTAATTCAGCGTCTGACTGCCGATGGTTACCACGATATTTTTCTTGCGCCTGATTGGGCAATGAATAAATTAGATGTACTGAATTCAATTAATAAGGAGTTGGAGCGGCGGGACTCATATCAGGGGAAATATTATGGGATAACTCCATAAAAACCCTTATGTTGCGTTGCACTTTATATTTTAGTCATTGCGACCTGCGAAAAAGCAAGTCTCATTCATAAATATTTGCGAGCATTGCTCTGGACATTTTACGAAATTATCAAATTTGCGTTCTAGTATGATAAATAAATCTATGATATTTGGATAAAAATTGCTAAATGCATGTCTATGAAGAGTCGTTTAATGAGAGAATAGATGATTACAATAATAAACTATAATGCCGGAAACATCACGAGTGTGGCGCGTGCGCTGCAGAAAATCGGGCAAGCTTTTGTCATCACGGATGACCCTCAAAAGCTTGAAGCTGCATCGCATGTCATTTTTCCGGGCGTCGGTGCGGCGGGTGAAGCAATGGCTTATCTGCGTAAAAAAAAGATTGATGTCTGGCTAAAACAACACATTAAAACAGGTTTGCCTCTTCTGGGCATTTGTCTGGGCACTCAGATTATTCTGGATTATTCCGAGGAAAATGATACCAGTTGCATCGGACTTATTGCCGGTTCAACAAAACGCTTCCCTGACAAATTAATTGCTGAAGGTCTGCCATTAAAGATTCCGCACATGGGCTGGAATAGCATTACATTTCGCCGTAACCATCCGGTTTTTGCGAATGTTTCGCCTGAGGCCGAATTTTATTTTGTGCATTCTTATTATCCGGCGCCGTCTGATGAAGCAGTCGTTTTAGGAACAACTGATTATGGTGTGAACTTCTGCTCGGTTCTGGCTAAAGAAAATCTTGTGGCTACGCAGTTTCACCCGGAAAAAAGCGGGCGTCCCGGCTTACAGATTTTGAGGAATTTCTGCGCATGGAGGGGCAATGCCAAGTAAATTTATGAATAATCAAAGTCCATATAATTTTAGACGACCTTGCAAAAAGCTCCAGATGCAAGGCGCGCAAGACCCGAGGAGTGAGGCGTACTTTTGTGTACGCTGCAACAACGAGGGACGAAGCGCAACACAGCATATGGACTTTTTGCGAGGCCGTCATGCTTAGTAAAAGGATAATTCCCTGCCTGGACGTACGCGCGGGCTTGCTCACCAAGGGCATAAAATTTAAAGGCAATGTAGATATCGGCGATCCGGTGGAAGCCGCGCAGGAATATTATGAACAGGGCGCGGATGAAATTGTTTTTTACGATATTACGGCTTCGTCCGACAAGCGCGACATTATGATTGATGTAGTGCGGCGCGTGGCGGAAACGATTTTTATTCCTTTTTCCGTAGGCGGCGGCATCCGCAACGTGGAAGACATGCGCCGCGTGATTCTGGCTGGCGCGGAAAAAGTCAGTGTTAATTCCGCTGCCGTTGATGAGCCTGGAATAATAACTCAGGGTGCCAAGGCGTTTGGTAGTCAGTGCATTGTGCTCGGCATGGATGTAAAAAAAGTAGATGTATCCGGTAAAATTCCTTCCGGCTATGAAATAGTAATCCACGGCGGCAGAAAATTTACCGGCATCGATGCTCTCTGGTGGGCAAAAGAAGCGGAAAAGCTTGGCGCCGGTGAAATTTGCCTCAATTCCATCGACGCGGACGGCACACAAGCAGGCTATGAGTTGAATTTAACCTCACTTATTTCCGAAAATGTACGGATTCCGGTTATCGCATCCGGAGGCGCCGGAGTACCCCAACATCTGGCGGAAGTATTGACAAAAGGCAATGCAGACGCGGCTCTGATCGCTTCCATGGTGCATTACCGAACCTATACAATTGCCGAAATCAAACAATATTTAAACAATAAACAAATCAAAACGAGAATGCTTTGGTAGATTAATCATTTTTTTGCTATGCAACGCATTTGTGAAGTATTATAATAGACAAACTAAGTCAGGAGGCTAATTAAAGTGGATGCTAAAAGATATGAACTAAATGTCCAATTGGCGCAAATGCTCAAAGGCGGCGTCATTATGGATGTAACAAATGATAAGCAGGCAAAAATAGCGGAAGAAGCAGGAGCTGTGGCAGTAATGGCTCTGGAGCGGGTACCCGCTGATATTCGCAAAGATGGCGGAGTGGCCAGAATGTCCGACCCTGCGATGATTACCGCAATAAAAAAAGCCGTGACTATTCCGGTTATGGCTAAAGCGCGTATCGGTCATTTTGTGGAAGCGCAAATTCTGGAAGCCTTGCGTATTGATTATATAGATGAAAGTGAAGTTTTGACTCCGGCGGATGAAGAATGCCATATTGATAAGACAAAATTCTCGATTCCTTTTGTTTGCGGCGCGCGTAATTTAGGCGAAGCTCTGCGCCGCATTGCCGAAGGTGCGGCCATGATCCGCACTAAAGGGGAGGCTGGAACGGGAAATGTTGTCGAGGCTGTCCGCCACATGAGAACAATGAATCGTGAAATCCGTCAACTGGCTCAAATGCCGGTAGAAGAAGTCACCGGTTTTGCCAAAACCAACGGCATTCCCTATGAATTAGCCATAAAAATTAAAGAGTTAGGGCGTTTACCTGTGGTGAATTTTGCTGCGGGCGGTATTGCCACTCCGGCGGATGCCGCGTTGATGATGCAATTGGGCTGCGACGGTGTTTTTGTCGGCTCCGGCATTTTCAAGTCAGCCGATCCTGCTAAACGCGCGCGGGCTATCGTCAAAGCGACAGCTTATTTTAATGATCCCCAAAAAGTTCTGGAAGCTTCGATGGATCTGGGAGAAGCTATGCCCGGTCTGGAAATCTCTCAAATACCGCCTGATCAAATCTTAGCCGGACGCGGCTGGTAAATTTCGTATGACTTTGCGTTTAGTAAGCGATAGACCTTCTTTCATCGGCGTTCTGGATTTGCAAGGCGGAGTGCATGAGCACGTGGAACATCTGGAGCGGTTAGGTATCGCTTATAAAAAAGTGAAGCAAGCAAATGACTTTGCGGATCTGGCCGGGTTGATTATTCCCGGCGGTGAAAGTTCCTGTATTTCCAGGTTGCTTAATATTTTTGAAATCAAGGATGTATTGCTTGGAGCTTATAGCCGTGGAATGAAAATATGGGGTACTTGCGCTGGAGCAATTTTGCTGGCACAGAAGGTGGTTGGTGAAGCCCCTTGCCTTGGTTTGATCAACATAACCATTGAACGCAACAGCTTTGGCAGTCAACTCGATAGTTTTGTATGCAAAGCTCTGATTCCTGCTGTCGCGGCAGAACCTATGCCATTGACTTTTATCCGTGCACCTAAAATTATTGATGTGGACTCTGGTGTTAATATACTTCTAAAAATTGATGATTACATAGCGGCAGCGGAAAGCGAATCCATATTAGTTACGGTATTTCATCCGGAATTAACCGGCTGCCTTGCCCTGCATCGTTACTTTGCTATAAAATGCGGCGTGAATCCGCCAATTAATAGTCATGAGGATATTGATCCGCTTTGGAAAAGTTCGAGTTGGACAAAACATGCCGGCATTGGTTAAATGGATTTAATAAAACATATTGAAAAAAATTTTTTTGCCGTCAGCCGTTATTGGGGAAGTTTAAATTGTTCTTTGACGCAGATTGAATCAATCTGCGCAATGAACACCGGCGTAACTATTTCCGACATTAACTGGGCATGGAATGAAAAGCCTTTAAACAACGATGACGCAAAGTCCATTGCAGCAATAAAAGAATATTACAAAAAATCAAATCTGCGTTTCTGGTGGTGGATATATCCCAGCGGACAATCGCCTGAAACCCGAAGAATGTTACAGGATGAGGGATTGCGTTTAATTGAAAAAGTTCCTTGTATGGCGGCAGATTTGAACGATTCATTGTCAGGCAGGCATTTCCCGGACAATATAAAAATCTCGGAAGTTAAAAACAAAAACGATTTGCATACATGGGAATTTATTTCTTTCCATGGCTTTGAAATGCCCACTCGCGCCAGAGAGCAGTATGGCGCTTTTGTTTCTTCATTTAAACTTGGTGAGCAATCTCCGCAAAAACTTTTTATTGCATATCTCGATGGAATACCGGCAGCTACCTCGCTACTTTTCACTTATAAAAATTCAGCAGGAATTTATTACGTATCAACTCTTTCTGCCAGCAGAAATAAAGGATGCGGCATGAGAATCACGCAGGCCGCGATGCAATCCGCTAAAGAATCTGGTTTTAAAGATGTCATTTTACAAGCAACACCTAAAGGGACAAAGGTTTACTTGCGAGCCGGCTTCAAAGAATACTGCCATGCGGAAATTTATAAACTTTGAATTCCGAAGTCAACGCATTTTCCTTACCATACGGATAAAGAATATTAACTTTTTAACAACAAAACTTTAAATTGCCAAAATCAAACAATATTTCATTGACAAAAATAAAGCCATTATTATAGTATTTGAAATTGTTAAGTAATTTATAACAATAATTTTTTATCAATGTGGTGGAGGATGATATGGAAAATAAAAATCGTAAAACTTTTTTTATGTTCTTAATGGCGTTTTTGGTCGCCTTTTTTATTGTTTCTCTTGTCGAAGTTCTGAGATCTTCTCTTATCCCTTCGGGAGCGCCGGAAATTCCGGCAGCGGCAGCAATAGAAGCAACCGTCCCCGGTTCTTTTTCCGATCTGGCTGAACGTGTTAAACCGGCAGTTGTCAATATAAGCACAACAAAAATATTTAAGGGAAGAAGCCAGGGTAATAATTTTGGCCGGTCGCCTTTTAATGAATATTTCGGAGATGATTTCTTTAACCGCTTTTTTGGCGATATGCCTCAGCGCGATTTTAAACAAAGAAGTCTTGGTTCCGGCTTTATTATCAGCAATGACGGATATATTTTAACCAACAACCATATGGTAGAAAATACGGATAAAATTCTGGTAAAAATCTCCGATGGCAAGGAATATGAAGCAAAAATCATAGGCGCAGATGCCAAAACAGATATCGCATTAATCAAAATTAAGCCGGACAATGGTCTGCCGACAGTGACTCTTGGCGACTCTGATGTAGTAAGAGTGGGCGAGTGGGTTATTGCTATAGGAAATCCATTTGGCTTGGAACAAACTGTTACCGCCGGCATAGTTAGCGCTAAAGGACGTGTCATTGGAGCAGGCGCTTATGATAATTTCATTCAAACAGATGCATCCATTAATCCGGGCAACAGCGGCGGACCTTTGTTTAATATGCAGGGAAAAGTTATCGCCATTAACACGGCAATTGTTGCCCAAGGTCAGGGGATAGGCTTTGCCATACCGATTAACATGGCAAAAAGCATTTTGGAAGACCTGAAAACAAAAGGGAAAGTGACTCGCGGATGGTTAGGCATCTCCATACAGGATATTTCAGACGATATAGCAAAAAATATGAATTATAAAGGCAAAAATGGAGCTTTAGTATCCGATGTCTTTAAGGATGATCCGGCAGATAAAGCAGGAATTAAAGTAGGTGATATAATTATAGAAATAAACGGAAAGTCTATAAAAGACACTCATGATTTGCTTCTGACAACGGCTTCTTTGCATGTTGGCGAAAAGGCAACCATTAAAGCATTGCGCGATGGCAAAGAAACATCATTTATAGTTGTTGTAACGGAGCGTAAAGATAAGCCGGAAATAGCACTGACAAAAAAATCAGGTGCATATTTCGGTATAGCTGTTCAGGAAATCAATAAAGAACTTGCCAAACGATTAGGAATTCCCCGTGATACCGGTGTAATTGTCACAGATGTGGAAGAGGGTAGTCCTGCTGATGATGTCGGCATTCAACAAAATGATGTAATTGTTCAGGTCAATAAAGTAAAAATAACATCCTTGAAACAATTCTCCACGGAAATGAGCAAGGCTGCCGAAAAGAAAAGTGTAATACTTTTAATCAAGCGCGGTAATTCTAATTTCTTTGTCGGATTGCACTTAGAATAAAAAGATTAATCTATCATTAGTTACAAAAAAGGCAGACTTTAAAAAGTCTGCCTTTTTTGTGATTCTTCTATGGATAAAATGTTTCACGTGAAACATTCCTCTTCTAATCTTGATTATTTAATCACTCAACCATTTTGAATATTGATACATTTTGGCTAATGATTTAACCGCTCGTTCCGGAGTAATAAAGTTCACGCCCTTATATTTGTAGTCATTTACATTAGTAATCATTTGCGTTTTATCATCATTTAGCAAATAAACTCCGATTATCGGTTTATTATATTTTTCCATTAATTGTACGGTTAGATCGATTGTCTGTTTTTCAAAAGCTTCCAGATAACGCAAAGAATCTTCTGCAAATTTAGAATCATATTTCTTATCCACTGCAACAGCTGATTCCATTGTAGCTCTTATCAAAAGTTTCCTTCCTATGATGCCCATATGTATTATGGCATCACATTCAGGAGATCGAATCAGTTCTTCAAGAATTTTCATATATGTTTCTGCATTCATATCACCTACAACATCTATTGGATTAGCATGACTCCAGAAAGGCGGTAATAATTTATTAATGCTTGAGATTACTTCTTCAGATAATCTTGGCACTTTCAAACCGTTTTCCTCGCATAAATCTGACGCCACAACACCCCATCCTCCCCCCAAAGTCAAAAGACCAACTCTATTGCCTTTGGGTAGCGGCAATGAAGAAAATGCTGCCGAAAAATCCAGCAAGTCCATAGGGATTTCTGCTTGCACAATACCTGCCTGGCGGCAGGCGGCCATAAATACCTTTACATCAGAAGCCATTGCTCCGGTATGGCTGGCAGCAGCATTGGCGCCTGCAGATGTCCGACCGCCCTTTAAGACAATAACCGGTTTTCTTTTACCAACTCGTTTTGCTGACTCAAAAAATCTACGGCCATTTTTTATACTTTCAACGTACAAAACCACTGTTTTGGTCATTTCATCAATTTCAAATCCATCCATGAAATCTTCAATTGTAATCATCGCTTCATTGCCTGACCCGCAAAAAGCGCGTATTCCGATATCTTCTTTTACGGCAAAAGCCAATATCTGCGTACCCAAATTGCCGGACTGCGCAAGCAAAACTGTACCTCCGGCAACTGGTCGAACATGAGGCCCGGTACAATATAACGATATGTAGGGATTACATACTCCCATTGTATTGGGACCTAGAATTAAAATTCCTGCTTCCCGTGCTTTTTCTACCAACTCATCTTCTAAAATCTTGCCTTCCAATCCGGTTTCTCCGAAGCCGGAGGATATAAGCAATACATTTTTTATCGCCTTTTTCTCAAATTCAGGTATTAAACACAAAACCTTGTCGGCGGGAACCGTAACAACGGCAAGGTCTACCGTATCGGGAATGTCTGCTATGGATTTAAAGACTTTTCTGCCGGCAATATCTTTGCCCTGAGGATTCACCAGATAAATTTTCCCCTGGTATTTTCCCGCAACAACATTAGAAAATATTAAATGTCCCCATTTGCTAATATTTGCAGACGCGCCAACAAAGGCAATTGATTTCGGATATAATAAATTACCGATACTTTTAGGATTTATCGGCAAAGGCGATACTTTTTGATTTGTTATTTTTCCTAAAACTATCAAGGCATCAACCGCCGTAACCTTGCCCTGGGCAGTCACCAACAATGGATTAATATCAATTTCCTTTATATCCGGCATTTCCATACCTATCCTGGACAAACCGACAAGCGTTTTAATCAACGCATCTTTGTCCGGGGCATTCTCCCCACGAAACGCACCGAGCAATTTCTGGGCATGCAGTTCGTCGATCATTTTTCGCGCTTCTTTCTCATCAAGGGGAGCCAGACGAAAGACAACATCTCCGATTGCTTCTGTAAAAATCCCGCCTAATCCAAACATTACCGTCGCTCCAAACTGTTCATCACGGAAAAGCCCGGCGACAAACTCTCTTTTGCCTACCAACATCGGCTGAATTAAAAAACCCTCTAAATCATTTCCGGCCGCTTCCTTTATATATAGCGCCGCAGAACGAACATCTTCCTTGTTTCTTAAATTCAGCTTAACCAAACCTTTTTCTGTTTTATGTGTTAGACGGGATCCCAACCCTTTTACAACAACAGGATAACCTGCCCTTTGAGCTTCTATTTCTGTTTCTTCTATTGTATTAACGGCTTTTACTTCTACTACCGGAATACCATACTTTTTTAAAACTTCTTTTGCTTCCGCCTCCGTTAATGTTGTTCGCTTTTGAGATTTTACTTTTTCCAGGATATCGATTTTTTCCATTGCGCATCTCCATGCAATCGTAAATTTATTATAATCACAGAATAAATCTTATGTATATTATTGTATTTATTATATATATTTAATTCGCATTTTACAAATAAGTATTACAGCTCTTCTTTTACGCTCAAAGGAGCTACCACTTTCCAGAAAAAATCGAAAAAATTATTTATTGTATCGGCAAGTTTCCATTTCATTCCATGAACATACCAGTTTTGTATATGCCTGTGGGTTATCATTATGTAAAGATCGATAAAATAATTGTTTTCAATATCTGATATAACCGCGCCCTTTTTCTTTGCTTTCTCAATTATCTCGTTTAATATATCTATTTCAGTTTCCCTTTTATATGATTTGCTCGCCATAAAACTTTTCAAGGGAACCGTTATAAAAGCTGTAATCGCAAGATCGGGGTTGTTATCAAAGAAATTCATTGTAACCCAGAACAGCTTTCTGAACATTTCACGAATATCCTCGGTTCCTGCAATATGCATTCTTAATAATGATGCCAGATCGCGTAATTTTTCGTCAATGATGGAAAAAAGAATATCTTCTTTTGAGAAATAATATTTGTATATCGTGCCCGAGCTGATCCCACTTTCTTTTGATATATCGCGTATATTTACCGCATGAAAATCTTTCATGGAAAATTGTCGCAACACCACGGGATACAGTCGTTCTTTTAATTTTTCTGGAATTATTGGTTTATCTGTAATCATAGTACCTTCAAACCTCTACTAATTTATATGTAAATTATAAAACGTTGTTTCAAATGTCAAGCATAAATTAAAACATTGTTTCAATAATGGCTAAAATAAAGAATAACCAGCGTAATTTAATAGTTAAATATAAGGTTTTATCGATAGGCTCAGTCCATCCGAAAAGCAAAATCCGTCCATATCTTATTGAATCTTACAATTCGATAAACAAATATTTTTGAATATTGAAGCTCTCCGCAGCAAGCAGTGGAGATTCTTCGTTTCTTGAAGAATCATACCTTTTAGTATTTACCCGCTCACTCCAGTAACAAACGAAGTTTTTGTTCACTTACGAATTCATATCTTTAATCGCGCTCATATCTTTAGACAACCGGAACAATAGAACGTGCTGCGTCCACCCTATTTTATCCGGGCTACGATGCTTCCGCATAAGCAACAGTTTTACCTTTCCAACCCGTAAACTTTTAATTCATACTGATTTTCACCTTTACAGCCATAAAGATCGCGCCAATCGAAAATTGATGTGCCTCTTATCTTAATTGCGATCTTGAATAATTCTCTGGCATGACAAAATACTTCTTTCCAGTCATCTACCGTTAAAGTTGCCGCTACCCGTTCGGGATTAATCCCGCTCTGTATAAAATCTTGCAAGCATAAATGTTGCCTATCCCTGATAATGTTCTTTGTTCCATAATTAATGATTTAACTTTTCTCTTCCAGCTTCCATAATTTATTACAAAACATTTTAAATCAAAATTTTTTATAATGTCTTTGCCGAAATTGCTTTCCAATCTCTTTAATATTTTAACTGTTGCAAAACGGCGCGGATCAATTAAAATAGATTGCCATCATCAAAAGTCATTTTCCAATGGCTATGTTTTTTGCTTTGCCGCATTCTCCCGCCAGAGAAATCTTCCCGTCGTGCGCAAATGTACTGATATGGAATTACCATCATCAAGAAAAATATTTATCATCTTGCTGTTATGTTCAACCGTGATCACTCTTCTTCCCCCGATATTTTTTATATCAACTAACTTATGATCGTATACTTTTGAGGATAATACTTCGCGTCCAGATATTTTACTTCGCAGTTGACGACTCAAAATCTCTTCTTCAGGCAATTCGGGCATGGCCGTTCTCCATAAAGATTTCGTCTCAAGCGACGTTTCGTATAATTAAAATACCTTCCCTTTGCCTATTTCTTTTTTCTGCTAACAAAAATTGTTCCGTTCTTAAATAAAATCCGTTCCGGCCGATTGATAAATCAAATATGATCATAATCGGGCATTACAGACATTCCAATCCGTTTTTTTAAAACGATTTCCGTCTCATTAAACATTTTCCGATTTCTCCGGAAAATGTTTCCATTCTGCGCTGACGTAGATTCCACGGGCTTTAGCGCAGAATGACAATTTTCAGATTACACGCGACAAAGAATATTTTTTGAACATTAAGTCATCATAAATTTTCCGGAGAATCATAAATATTTTATTTCGGTGATACCTCTCATAAAAATATTTTTCTTTTTTTTATGACAAAAATGCAAAAAAGTGTTGACAAATATTTTTGTATGAGTACATTCCATAATTAAGACTTTGTAATTCTTCATTACAAAATAATTTCACGGGAGGGGAACCTTCAAAAGGAGGAATAAAATGGAAAGCGAGACCCTGTTTAAAGAGGAGGAGGAACCTCCTGGTCCATTGACCGGTCTTGTTAATGTTGAAAATAAAGTAAGTGACTTTTTTTTATTCAACACGGAACTCTCTTTGTCATACCCGACTAAACAAAAGTCAGATAGAGTTCTATTTCCTTTTAAAGATTCAGCCCGCTCCCGTCTTTTCCGGACACTGCATTATCCCGACATTACCCGTCTGGAATGGTTTGATTGGCATTGGCAACTTCGTAACGCCATCCGAGACGTGAACACCCTATCTCAGATACTTAATCTTTCGGACAATGAACGTCAGGCGATGATGCATCATTCAGGAGCTTTGCCCGTTTCCATAACTCCTTATTATGCCAGTCTTCTTGATCCTGATAATCCTTTAGATCCTTTGCGGCGCTGTGTTGTTCCTGTTGTTGATGAATGCTTGCATACCGAAGGCGAAGAGGAAGATCCGCTCTGTGAGGATGTGGATTCTCCGGTGCCGGGTATTATTCACCGATATCCTGATCGCGCGCTGTTTCTGGTAACCGACGCTTGTTCTACATATTGCCGCTATTGCACACGTTCCCGGATTATCGAACGAAGTAACCAGCATCTGGTCAACTTCGAAAAATGGGAAAGGGCTATAGAATACATTGCCGGCAATAAAAATATCCGGGACGTACTACTCTCCGGCGGCGATCCTTTAACCCTATCCGACGAAAAGCTGGACTGGCTGTTAAAGCGGTTGCACAAAATTCCTCACATTGAGCTTTTGCGAATCGGCACTAAAGTGCCTGTGGTTTTGCCCCAGAGAATAACCCCGGCTCTGACAGCTATGCTTAAAAAATATCATCCTTTATGGATTAGCATTCATATAACTCATCCAAAAGAATTGACTCCGGAAATGAGCGCTGCCTGTATTAGACTGGCTGACGCCGGCATTCCTTTGGGAAGCCAGACTGTGCTTCTTTCCGACATCAATGATGACATCGTTACCATGACGAGACTGGTACATGGGCAGTTGCAAATCAGAGTTCGTCCTTATTATCTATATCAGTGCGATCCAATCCCCGGATCTTCTCATTTCCGAACACCGATCAGCAAGGGACTGGAAATTATTCAAGGTATGCGCGGACACACTACCGGTTATGCCGTGCCCACTTATGTTGTCGATGCGCCCGGCGGCGGCGGTAAAATTCCTTTGCTTCCCGAATATGCTATCGGATGGGAAAATGGCGCTTTGCTGCTGCGCAATTACGAAGGCAATATTTTCCGTTACCCCGACAATCATGCAAAATTGAAGGATATACATTAAATCGGCAGAAATTTATTGCAGAGTGCAGGTAATTTAACATTGAGTCGCGTGGGTAAAAAACTGAAAATTGGCATAACCTATGATTTACGCGATGACTATTTAAAAGAAGGATATGGTCTGGAAGAAACAGCGGAATTCGATCTTCCCGATACCATAGAAGCCATTGAAAAAATAATTTTAGACAATGGTTTTCAAGCTGATCGAATTGGCAATATAAAAGCATTAACTCGCCGTCTGGTAGCCGGAGACAAATGGGATCTTGTTTTTAATATTGCCGAAGGCCTGTATGGCTTCGGCCGCGAAGCGCAAGTTCCCGCCTTGTTGGAAGCCTATTGCATCCCCTATACTTTCTCGGATCCACTTGGTCATGCCATCTCTCTCCAGAAGGGTATGACCAAGCATGTTCTCCGCGACTTGAAAATACCTACACCTGATTTTGCCGTAGTTAATTGTGAAGACGACATGAACAAGGTTGATCTTCCGTTTCCTCTTTTTGCCAAACCGATAGCCGAAGGAACGGGCAAGGGCATAACGGCGACGTCAAAGATAACCAATCGTAAAAATCTTCAAAAGGTCTGTAAATACCTCCTGCAGACCTTTAAGCAACCTGTACTGATTGAAACATTTCTACCCGGCCGCGAATTTACCGTGGGTATTTTGGGAACAGGACAGGATGCCCGCGCTCTCGGAGCAATGGAAATAATTCTCCGGCCAGACGCGGAAAAGAACGCCTATTCCTACGAAAATAAAGAGCATTATGAAAAACTGGTTCAGTATGTCCTGGTCAATGATGATGAAGCCAGGCAGGCGATGGAAATTTCGCTTATGGCCTGGCGCGGCTTGGATTTAAAAGACGCAGGACGTATTGATTTACGCTCGGACTCCAATGGAAATCCCCATTTTATGGAAGTCAATTCCCTGGCAGGCTTAAATCCCATTCGTTCGGATTTGCCCATTTTGTGCTCTAAAATAGGAATGAGCTATCATGACTTAATCAGCGCTATAATTGAATCGGCGTTAAAACGCCATAGGAAATAATCTTCAATAAGGCAGAGTTTATTCATGAAAAAGATCGTCATTCTGCACAGTGATATTTCGCTGGATGCCAGTGAAGACGAATTGGATTGCCTCCAGCAGGCTGAATCCATCGCAGGGGCGCTCCGCACTCTTAATTACGAAGTTGTACTTTTGCCGTTCGAACTCAACCTGAATAACACCATAACCATGTTGAAATCTTTGAAGCCTTATGCGGTGTTCAATATCGTGGAAACTCTGGACTCCCGCGGCAGTTTAATTTATTTTGCGCCTGCTATTCTCGACATATTGCAAATTCGTTATACCGGCTGCCCGACAGAAGCGGTATTTCAGACATCAAATAAACCCCTGTCCAAGAAAATCATGCATTATGCCGGCATTGCCACTCCATCCTGGATGGATCAGGCGGGATTCGGTTCCCGGACAGATACCGCCGACATATATTTGATCAAATCTTCATGGGAGCACGCATCCATCGGTCTCGATGAAGATTCTCTGATCCCTTATATAAATAACGAAAATCTATTACAGGAAATGAATCTTCGCAAAGAAAAGCTTGGCGGCTCCTGTTATGCCGAAGCGTATATTGACGGACGGGAATTCAACGTCGCCCTCATAGCCGGCAGGGAAGGGGTCGACGTATTGCCCATAGCGGAAATGATATTTCAGGACTATGCCCCAGACAAGCCCAAAATTGTAGACTACAAAGCGAAATGGATAGCAGATTCCTTTGAATATAATAACACTATACGAAAATATGATTTCCCGGAAAGTGATTCCGACCTTATATCGGATTTGCGTGAAATCGCTTTACGCTGCTGGCATCTTTTTTCTCTTCGCGGATACGCGCGCATTGATTTTCGTGTTGATAAAAACAGCAAACCGTGGGTACTGGAGATTAATTCCAATCCCTGTTTATCGCCTGATGCCGGTTTTGCCGCCGCGCTTCAACATGCGAATATAAAATATCATGAAGCCATCGGTTTGATAATTGAGAACGTCTTGAAGTAATTTAGGAGATTTAGATTTTATGTTAAAAACCATTGTATTTCTTTTCTTTTCCAACTTGTTCATGACTTTCGCCTGGTATGGTCATTTGAAAAATTTCAATAGCAAGCCTTTATTTTTTGTAATATTGTTCAGTTGGGGTGTTGCTTTTTTTGAATATGTTTTACAGGTGCCTGCCAATCGAATCGGTTTTCAGTATTACAGTTTAGGGCAGCTCAAGGTCATTCAGGAAGTTATTACCATGGTTGTTTTCGCCGGTTTTGCCGTTATGTACATGAAACAACCCCTGAAACTTGATTTCCTTTGGGCCGGTTTTTGTCTGGTTGGAGCTGCTTATTTCATGTTTCGTAACGGTTTGTCGCAAAACTGATTTTATGAATGATTTTTTTTATCGCCAGCAAATAAAACATTCCGATATAGGCGCTATTACCGATATCGTGAAATCCAGCGGCTTTTTTTCCGCCGAGGAAATAGATATTGCACTTGAACTGGCGGAAGAAAAACTTACACAGCCGCATGACAGCTCCTATCAGTTTTTATTTGCCGAAAAAGAAAACCGCGTTGTCGGATATACCTGCTACGGTCTTATTCCCGCAACGCATTCCAGTTATGATATCTATTGGATCGCCGTATTCAAAGATATTCGTGGTCATGGATTGGGAAAGCTGCTTATGGCCGAAACAGAAAATCTCATTGCGGCCGGTGGCGGCAGACAAATATATGTGGAAACATCATCACGGGACCAATATAAACCAACCCATAGGTTCTATGAAAGCTGCGGTTATTATCAGGAAGCTTTTCTAAAGAATTTTTATTCCGAAGGCGACAGTAAAATTATATACTCTAAGGCCCTTAAATAAAAGGTATTAATGCCTTTTTGCGTTTTTTTTGTGGTTTTAATACTTGCATTTTTCCCAATAATTCGCTAGAGCACTCCCAGAATTTTTATTATTTTTCTTTAAATCAAGGAGAATTTCCTTATGCGTCTTTTTCCTAAAACAGAAGATTTTTTTGAACTTTTTGAAGAGCTGGCCGACAAAATTGAAGAAGGCGGCAAACTTTTTCTGGAAATGGCTAAAACCCGTAATTATTCCGAAGCGAGAGTTGCCAAGCTCAAAGAAATTGAACACGAAGCGGACGGCATTACCCATAAAACTTATGAAAAAATGCACAAGACTTTCCTTACGCCAATAGATCGTGAAGATATCTACGCGCTTGTAAACAAAATGGACAGCATTATCGATGTCATTGAAGCAACAGCTGTCCGTGTTCATCTTTATAAGGTTAAAAAACCGGCTGATGAAATCATTAAACAAGCTGAAATTTTAAATGAATCTATAAAAAAGTTGAAAAGCATCATCCATGCGATGCGCAATATGAAAAATTCCGAAATGATTCTAGCAGGATGCGTGGAAATTAACACTCTGGAAAATGCCGGTGATATTGTTTTGAGAACTATTATGGCCAATCTTTTTGAAAACGAGAAAGACGCCATCGAACTTATAAAATTGAAAGATATTTTTCAGCTCCTGGAAGAGGCAATTGACGTTTGTGAAGATGTATCCAACATCGTGGAAGGGATTGTCCTGAAACATGCTTGATTCGATGGCATTTGTCGTTTTCCTCATCATTGTTGCGCTTATTTTTGACTTTCTTAATGGTTTTCATGATTCCGCCAATTCTATCTCCACTGTTGTTTCCACCCGTGTTCTCTCACCGCAACATGCTGTCATTTGGGCGGCTTTTTTTAATTTTGCCGCCGTATTTTTTGTCGGCACAGCGGTAGCAAATACTATCGGTAAAGGAATCGTCCATATTGACATTGTCGATAACCTGGTGATTCTGTCTGCCCTGGGTGGTGCGATCATCTGGGATATCGCAACCTGGTATTACGGGTTGCCCAGTAGTTCATCTCATGCTCTGATAGGCGGTCTTATCGGCGCAGCTGTTTCCAAAGCCGGGACAAGCACTCTGATTTGGACGGGCATTACCAAAACTACTATTTTTATCGTCGTTTCTCCTGCTATAGGCATGGTGTTAGGATTTGCTTTCATGGTTCTTGTTATGAATCTTAGCCATCATTCCAATATGGCTAAATCTGATAAACTCTTTCGTAAACTCCAGCTCTTTTCAGCAGCAGTCTATTCATTAGCGCATGGCATGAACGATGCGCAAAAAACGATGGGCATTATTGCTATGGCTCTTTTCAGCAAAGGATTGCTGGGCAAGACCTTTCATATTCCCATTTGGGTGATTATCGCCTGCTATACGATGATTTCTCTGGGAACGATGTTTGGCGGCTGGCGAATTGTCAAAACGATGGGAACAAAGATAACTAAACTTCGTCCGATGGGTGGTTTCAGCGCCGAAGCCGCTGCCGCGTGTTCTATTATCGGAGCGTCCGTAGCCGGAATACCGGTGAGCACTACCCATACGATCACCGGTGCAATTGTCGGTGTCGGTTCAACAAAAAGACTTTCCGCCGTGCGCTGGGGCGTTGCCGGAAACATTATCTGGGCATGGATTTTAACAATACCTGTTTCCGCTGCCATTTCTGCCGCTATCTATTTTTCCATAAAATTCTTTGTATGTTAATAGAAATACCTTTCAATTCTTCAAAATAATATTGATAAATTTCCTGTTTTACCGTAAATTTATCTCAGTTATATATTGCACATAAAATTAATTTCTTGAATGAAGGAGAGCTTCATGCCCCAAAAGCTGGTGCCTTTTACAAAGAATCAAATTGAAAAAGTTATAAAAAAATATCCAACCCCTTTTCACATTTATGATGAAGAAGCGATTCGCGAAAACGCGCGTGCTTTCAAACAAGCATTTTCCTGGAATGAAGGCTTTAAAGAATTTTACGCTGTCAAGGCGGCCCCCAATCCCTACCTGATGAAAATTCTTCATAAGGAAGGTTATGGCGCGGATTGCAGTTCGCTTTCGGAATTGATCATGGCGCAAAAAACCGGCATCATCGGTGAAGAAATCATGTTTTCATCCAATGACACGCCCGTGGAGGATTTTCTGCTGGCAAAAAAATTAAAAGCCATCATTAATTTAGATGATATCAGCCATATTGACTATCTGGAGAAATACGCGGGCATTCCTTCGTTGATTTGCTTCCGCTACAATCCCGGCTGTTTGAAAAAAGGAAATCATATTATCGGTCATCCTGAGGAAGCAAAATACGGCTTCACACGGGAACAGATGTTTAAAGGTTATAAAATCTGCAAAGAAAAAGGCGTTAAACGATTCGGCATTCACACCATGGTCGCGTCCAATGAACTCGATGCCGCTTATTTCGTGGAAACCGCGGAAATATTGTTTCAACTGATATTGGAAATTTCACAAAAGCTTAAAATAAAATTTGAATTTGTCAATATTGGCGGCGGCGTGGGTATCCCTTACCGGCCGGAACAAAAACGCATAGATTTAAAAGCCATGAGCCGCGGCATCAGGAAAAAATATGAACAAATCATCGTTGCCAACGGTCTTGCCCCCATTAAACTTTTTACGGAATGCGGCCGCTATATCACCGGCCCTTATGGATACCTGGTTTCCCGCGTCCTGCATATAAAAGACACTTATAAAAATTTTGCCGGCCTGGACGCCTGCATGGCCAATCTGATGCGTCCCGCTCTTTACGGCGCTTATCATCACATCACCGTTATGGGAAAGGAAAATAAACCTCATAAGTTTATCTACGATGTAACCGGCTCTCTGTGTGAAAACAACGATAAATTTGCTATTGACCGCGCTTTGCCGAAACTGGAATCCGGCGATATTGTGGTTATTCATGATGCCGGCGCGCATGGTTTTGCCATGGGCTTCAATTATAACGGCAAGCTTCGTTCGGCGGAATTGCTGTTAAGAAAAAACGGTGAAGTTGTGCAAATCCGCCGCGCGGAAACGGTAAAAGACTATCTGGCTACGTTAGACTTTAACAAATTGTCCGGCTTTAAAGTATAAATAAAAGAAGGAAAAAACGAAGTTCATATGTTTTGTGATAAAGTATGAAGTTGTTGATATTGTATTTCTCAGCCACAGGAATCACCGGAAAAATAGCAAAGGTCATTGGAGAAACATTCGTAAAAATGGGGGGCCAAGTCAGCATGTATGATATAACTCCCCATGCAAATAGACAAAAGATAATTAATTTAATGCCTTATCACGCGGTGGTGTTTGGAGTGCCTATTCATTCCTGGCGGGCTCCAAAAGTTGTAAAAGATTGGATCAAAACTCTTAATGGCCAGGGTAAAAAATGTTCCACCTTCTTCACCTATGGCGGATTTGGCATTCACCCGATTCATTATTCCACAGGACAACTGTTAGGAAATCAGAAATTTATCATTGTTTCATCCGCGGAGTTTACGGGCTTCTATTCTTTCAACCGTCGCGGACGGAGGGCTATGGAAGATCAACCTGATGAATCCTGTTTTGAAATGGCAAAAGAATATGCCATAAAAACATACAAGCGATTTACCGGTGAGGATAAAGCTATACTGGAGCAGACCCATTATACTGAAGAACAGCTTGATTCGCTTGAATCGTTCAGATTTAACGTGCTCACACAACTCCCGACCAGAGGCGGAGAGGACTGTAGTATGTGTTTGATCTGCGAGGAATCATGTCCCACCGGAGCCATGACAGCCAAATCCGGTGACGCCGACAAAGAAAAATGTGTCGCATGTTTTGACTGTATAAACAATTGCCCTGAAAATGTTTTAAGAATAAATGATATATCTGACAGCTGGTCATTCAAGATAGAAATAGAAAAAATTACCGGGGAGAGCATGCTAAAACAAAGTAGCAAAATATATCTGTAAATTTACTTTTTCGCAACGGAATTGTATTCCACCGCGTTTATATGAGGAATCCTTAATTAAATTATAAATCGATAAATGTTCGCTTTCTTTATAAATAAACTCCATAAGAAATCTTGCTATATTTTGATTAGTTATGATAAGCATTTTCCCGGTAACAACATTGTGTAAATAAGTATTTAAAATTTAACCGTAAAGAACAACCAATGAATTCAAAAATAAATTGTGCCATAGGCGTATTCGATTCCGGCATCGGCGGCCTGACAGTCGTCCGTTCTTTGATGGAACGCCTGCCTTTTGAAAATATCATTTATTTCGGCGATACGGCGCGTGTGCCATATGGCATCAAATCCGTGGAAACAATAAATCGCTACGCGGCGCAAATTACCGAATTCCTGATTAAGAAAGATGTTAAATTACTGATTGTCGCCTGCAATACCATGGCGGCAGTCGCCCATCAGACAATTATTGATTTATCCCCTGTGCCCGTCTTGGAAGTCATTGATGCCAGTGCCCGCATTGCTACTAAAAAAACCGTCACTAAATCAATCGGAGTAATAGGGACACCGGCAACGATCAACAGTAACGCTTACGCCCGTGCTATCCACCTTCTGGATAAAGAAGCGAAGGTGTTTTCGCAGGCCTGCCCCCTTTTCGTGCCTTTGGTGGAAGAAGGATGGCTCGATCATCCGGCAACAAAGCTTATCGCGCAGGAATATTTAAAAACGGTTATTGCCGAACAAATTGACACGCTGGTTCTGGGCTGTACCCATTATCCTCTTTTAAAACCATTGCTGCAGGATGCTATGGGAAAAGAAGTCAATCTTATTGACTCGGCGGAAGCAATGGCTGATATCGCCGCTGATTTGATTAACAAACAAAACATGGGCAACTCCGATTGTTCGCCGCCGGATTATGTTTTTTATGTAAGCGATTTACCTTATCGCTTTCAGACAATCGGTGAACGTTTTCTGGGGCGCACACTGGGGCGCGTGGAACTTGTGAGTTTGTAAATTATGAATATTCTTCTTGCCGGCTACAATCTGGATTACGACCTTATCCGCACACTGAAAGAGAAAAGCGGGCTGACTCAGGATTTAACACCCGAAACCATATCGGCGGCGTATGCCCGCATCAGCCGCAGCCCGAAACCTGTCAATGAATTGCGCGAAATCTCCCGCGACGAAGTGGAAAAGGCGCGCCTCTCCAACCGCAACATCGTTTTTGAAATGGGGCACAGTTCCGTTGCCGAACATGCCGTATTTAATATTGATGTTATCGGTGTATCCCGGCTGCTCGTGGAAGAAATTGAAAAATTCCGTTTGTGTTCCTTTACGGAAAAATCGCAGCGTTACGTTCTTTTTAATAATGATTTCGTCATTCCTGAAGAAATCAGGCAGGCCAACTTGACGGATTTATTTGTCTCAACCATCAACGCACAAAATGAATTCTATCAATCGCTTTATGAAAAACTAAGACCGTACATATTTGAAAAACATAAAGGTTTAGCGGAAGACCCGGCCAATAAGTCAATGCTCGAGGGTTGGGCTAAGGAAGACGCCCGCTATGCGATTTCCATGGCAACTCAAACTCAACTGGGTATGACCATCAACGCCCGCAATCTGGAATTGATGCTCAGGCGGCTTGCCGCCCATCCTCTGGCAGAGGCAAAGGAATATAGTGAAAAATTGTATGAAGCAACCAAAGAAATTGCCCCTTCTCTTATCCGTTACACTCAGGCTACTGAATACGATAAATCAGCCAGAAATAATTTGCGTGATAATACACTTTCAAGACAACAATTTTTACCTTTTTCTTTAATTACAGATCATGATTTATTTACAAGACAAAATTTACGCGATCAAACCTCTATTTTATCAGAAAAATATTTTTCTATTTCAAAAAAATTGTCTACAGTACATTTGACTTCTTTTTCTCCTAATGCCGATAATAAGATTGCGGCCACTTTGTTGTTTTCATCATCAAACTTATATTATTCTCAATGTTTGCATGTGGCAGAAAAAATGAATAAAAAAGAAAAAGCGGCTTTGTTTAAAACGGCTTTTGAAAAACTATACGCGCATGATTCTGTATTACGGGAAATGGAGAATGTTGATCTACAGTTTGAACTGCTATTGAGTTCCAGTTGTTTCGGACAACTAAAAAGACATCGCATGTCTACAATTATTGCTCAAGAATATGACCCTCAACTTATTGTAACAGTGCCACCTTCTATTAAAGAAATCAAAATGAAAAATGATTTTTTGAAACTCATACATACAACGCAAAAAGCATATGAACAAATCAGGAAAAAAGCGCCGCTGGCCGCCGCTTATGTTTTGACCAATGCGCACCGCAAACGGGTGCTGATGAAACTCAATGCCCGCGAAATGTATCATCTGTCGCGTATGCGCGCAGACCAGCACGCCCAGTGGGATATTCACGATTTGACGGATAAAATGCTTAAACAGGCAAAAAAAGTCATGCCTTTAACTCTTATGATGGCCTGCGGCAAAGATAATTTCCCTGACCTCTTTAAGAAGACTTTCCCCCGTGAATGGATCAGCCGCAAAAAAAATGCCAAATGAAGATCGCCAACAATAAGACACAACTATATATTCTTCTGGTTACTACCCTAAGTTCTTTTCTGACGCCATTTATGGGCTCCGCAGTCAACGTTGCCCTGCCTGCTATCGCCAAAGAATTATCCATGACAGCTTTATCTCTGGGCTGGGTGGCGACATCCTTTATTCTGGCCGCTGCTATTACCCTTATTCCTCTGGGCCGGCTGGCCGACCTCTACGGACGCAGAAGATTTTATCTCTATGGAGCTTTGATTTTTACCGTGGCTTCTTCGCTGTGCATTTTATCACCATCGCAATTTTTCTTAATTTCCGCTCGCGTCCTGCAGGGAATCGGCGGCGCAATGATTTTCAGTACTGGCACTGCCTTGCTTATTTCAGCTTATCCTCCAGAAGAACGTGGTAAAATAATAGGAATCAACACGGCAGCCGTATATATCGGATTGACAATTGGTCCTTTTATAGGGGGATTGCTTACAGAGCATTTCGGATGGAGATATATTTTTCTTTTTACGGCTATTTTGGGCTTGATTATTATAATAATTGTCAATTCAACTATTAAGGAAGACCGGTCGGGAACAAACAGCGAAGGTTTTGATTTTACCGGATCACTGATTTACGGAATCGCTCTTTTTGCTTTAATGTACGGTTTTTCCCAATTGCCGTCATTTA
>Ga0074045_10000506_pt1 | contig 37917 bp, 28 predicted proteins | sample BogForMeECP23OM2_FD_94442 | JGI IMG/M metagenome (GOLD analysis project Ga0074045, IMG submission 94442) | Bog forest soil microbial communities from Calvert Island, British Columbia, Canada - Bog Forest MetaG ECP23OM2 | ecosystem: Environmental > Terrestrial > Soil > Wetlands ...
AAGAGTTGGTGAACCGGGGAGGACTCGAACCTCCAACCCGTTGATTAAGAGTCAACTGCTCTACCATTGAGCTACCGGTCCACGGGGAAACTTATATTTTACACAAAGCAAAAATTGTTGTCGATACTCCCTTGCAGAAGAGCTTTGGGAAATCTTCGCGGCGGAGTTTTCGCTTCGGCGCTGTTCTGCGAGCGATGGCGGCTATTTGGCCCGCAAAACGGCCACCAGATCATGGGCCACTTGCTTGGCTTTGGCGATGTCTTGAGGATCGAAGGAGATCGCGGAGACTCGCGGGTGGCCGCCGCCGCCGTATTTTTCGGCCAGCGAGGCGAGATTCTGGTCCGCGGTCGCCTGGTTCCAGGGATTGGTGCCGAGGGAAACCTTGGCGCGCACTGCGGAGGCACTTACGCTGACGGAATACACGCTCTCTGGGTGCAATAAGTAGGGGATGAACTTGTTGTAGCCCTCGAGATCCAGGTCGCTGACGTCGAAAAAGACTACCCCATCTTTCGACTCACAACGCTCGCGAAGAATTTCGATGGACTTGCGGTGGCGTTCCAACAGCGGCCCCAGATATTTTGTGACGATTGGGAGCTTGACCATTTCCGCCAACGGCTTGTAGGCCAGTTCGGTGATCAGCTGGGCGGGGACTCCATTGTCCGGTGCGGCTTCAATCACCAGCGCGAGTTGCGTCGCGGGCTCCACCAATTCCGTGGCCGATTGGGCGGTCGGGAACTGTGCGCCGTCAATGATGTCTCCCCAGTGAATCAGGTCGGCCAGCGGCTTGGTATGGAACCCGAACTTTTCCTTGGTAATCGTGGCGATTAGTTTCGTGCAGGACTTGTAGTCGGGGTCGTAATACATGTGCGGGCCCGGAAAACGCTTGAAATACTCGGCATCGGCAGGGGTCAGGAACGCGCTCTGGTGATGGTCAAACCACCAGGTGACCTTGGGCGAATTCGAATATTTGAAGTCCACGATGGCGTTTTCGTCGCCGTCAAAGAGGCCTTCTTCCCAGGGATGTTTGGCCTTATGGGTCATCCCGCTGAAATGGAATTCCGCCTTGTCGTCAAAACATTCGCGGTAAAAGCGGTAGAACAGCGCCGCCGAAGCAGTGCCGTCAAAACACCGATCATGGAAACACAGTCGGACCTTGGTCATAGATAGTACGTTTGCCCCACGGCTCTTCGGCTGCCGCCACAATGAGGAGCAAAGCTCTAAACGATGTACGGGTTGTGAATGAAAGTCAAGCGCAAAGGAAGGGGGGCAAAAATTGCGGTGGCGAAAGTCTCAAGTTCCAACTGCGAAGGAGCGTTCTTTCCCCAGGCCCGGGCGAAGAGTGAATTTCAGTTGGAAAAAGGGGGCTGCGGAGAGCACGGATTGCAAATCGGAGTCATCCAGGTAGCGCCGCTTGGGGAGGCGCCGCACCAACAACGCAATCTCCAGCGGTTCTCTGCGGAAGGGATAGGGATCCAGCGTGAATTGATTTCCACCCACGGAGCGCAACTCCCAATCCGCTTCGTCCCCGTTGTCATTCATGGGCACGGCTTCGATGGTGGTGTCGTGATCGGCGCCGAGGCAGAAATACAAAGAAAGGCGGTCCAGGGCGGCTAGGCGTTGCACGTTCGCGGTGATGAGTTTTTCGTCGGTAAATTCCTTGGTCGCGGGGTTGCTGCGCAGGTCCACCTTCAGGCGCAACTGTTGCAGCCGCAATCGCTGGATGAAATCGTTGGCGTGATGCTGTTCGTCGGATTTCACGTATTTGGCGGAATAGCCTGGCATGGTGGCCTTGGCCCGATCGTACAAACCCATGCAGTGGCTGACTACCAGCAGCCCTGCGTACAAATCGGATTTCACTACCCGGTCAATTCCCCGCTGGTAGAGGAGCACGTGCTCTTCCGTCGGCACGCTCATAAAGTTGTATGGGGCGAAGGACTTGGGATCCACCCCAGGCGCGAGTTCCCACTCCTGCCAGCCGTTATCGTGCTCCGCTGCCGCCATGCAAAACGAGGCAAACGGTTCGGGCCGTGTGAACAGCTCATTGCCCCATTCCCGCGCAAAAAAGCCGGAAAGCATGGCGTGATCCGTCTGGCGGATTACCAGCATGGGGTCGTTGTTCTGTTGAATGATCATATGTCGCGATCCGTGTATCGCAAAGCCCGCAGGTTGCCCCCTATTATCCTCCTCCGGGAGGGGGGATTCTAGCACAACCATTCCCTCGGCTCTGGCCAAAAAGCCGGCATTGCAAGTATCATTTTGATTGGCGGAGCGGGAGTGGCGGAACCGGCAGACGCAGTAGCCTTAGGAGCTACCGGACGTAAGTCCTTGGAGGTTCAAATCCTCTCTCCCGCACCAAAGTCTCCGCATGAGACTTTGCCCTGAGCAATGGCGAAGGGCTCCCCTCTTATTCCTGCTTTCGGCACTCTCGCCCGAAGATCAAATGTCTCGATAAGAGACGAATCTGAGAATTTGGCCGCGCTTAATCGTAACTTACCTTGCGAGCGAGCCCGGCGCGGGTACGGGGAAATTGGCTTGCTTGAGAAGGCTTACAAACTCGGGCGATGTCCTGAGTTCGTCGAATACTGGCTCAATACCTAAATAGACGATCCATGCGCTGTGTTCAGCGGCTGCCTGGCGAAGAGCCTGTAGAGCCGGTTGCTTTTTCCCCAGCAGCGCAAGATATCTGGCACGCTCGTAGGAGGACAACACATCGGCAGTAATGTACGCCTGGATTGCAGTCTCATACCGTGCGGATTGTTTAGCCTGCTCTGCACTCTTCAGCAAATTTTCGTGGCCGTAGAGGCGCATGATGTTCAGCAGCTCGTTCGCTGCCTGCTCTTTTTTCCCTTCCTGGGCATAGGTGATCCAGAGCTTTTGGCGAGCAGGGAGAAAGCCGGGGTCGAGCTTTAAAACTTCCAGGTAAGCTTGTTCCGCCTTAGCGAAGTCTCGCCGAAAATAGTATATCCATCCTATGTTGGTGCGAATGATCATGGACAAGGGATCCAGCTCCTTGGCCTTTTGGATGTGCTGGTCAGCCCCAGCGAAGTCCCCCTGGCAAGCAAGGAAAAGTGCATAAATGTGTTGCATATGGGCGCTGTTGGGATTTAGTTCCAGGGATCTCCGGAACTCGTCTGCGGCAGCCTTCCACTCCCAATCGTATTTCCAGAGTGCGAACGCCAGGGCACCGTGCGCCGTGGCCAGGGAAGGATCCAGCTCCAAAGCGTGGCGCGCTGCCGATTCGGCTTTTGGCCCGGCCCGGGTGCCCTTCATGGAGTCGTAATCGCCAAGCAAGTTGTAGGCGATGGCGGTGGCGGCAAAGGCCTGCGCAAATTTGGGATCCAGCGACGTGGCCTGGTCAAATTGCTCCAGACTATTGCGCAGGTCATTGTTGGTCCGATGATAGTTCAGGTCATGCATACCGTTCAGAAACGCCTGATAGGCTTGCAAGTTAATCGGATGCGCCTCATTGAGCCGCTCAAGTTGTTCGGGCGTGATCGCAGCCTGAATTTTTACGGCCACGGACTGCGCGAGATCGTCCTGCAAGGCAATAATGTCGTCGGTGTCGCGTTCGAACGACTGAGCCCACAGATTGCGGTCATCCGCGGTTGAGATCAGCCGCGCATTTACGCGGACCTTATCGCCGGAGCGGGCAAAAGTCCCTTCTACCACCGCGTCCACGCCTAGTTCCTCCCGTATCTGCTTCAGAGGCTGGTGATTTGCTTTGAAGTGACTGGCCGAAGCCCGCGAGATTACTTTCACGGATCCCAGTTGCGCGAGATCCGTGGTCACCGCATCCGTAAGTCCCTCCGCAAAGTAATCCTGGCTGGCATCTCCGGATAGATTGTCAAAAGGAAGTACGGCAATGGAGTGGGTTTGCAAATCCGCCTTGGCGGGTTTGAGAAATCTCGAAACGGTCAAAGACACCACAATCACGCAAACTACCAGCAGGGCAACAATTACTGCCACTCTATTCGGCTGGTGCCATAGACCTGAGCTCCTCGACCCATTCTGCTTTGGGCCTGTTGGTATTGCATAGGAATTCGGATTGGCACTGTTTGGCTCGGCTGGGTCTTGGGGGATGCCTGGAGTTTCCACCTGAACAGGTGCGATAAAGCGATAGCCTCGCCGCGGAACTGTCTCTATGTAGAGCGGCTTGCCAGCGTCGTCGCCCAGGGCCTCACGTAGCTTTTTGACTGTGGAATTAAGGCTGTCTTCTACCACCTCGGGGGACTGGCCCGGCCACAGAACCTCTTTGATTTCTTGTCGGTTGACCAACTGGCCCGGGCATTCAATCAGGATATTCAACACACGGACAGGCAGGTTCTGGATGTGCAGCCGGATTCCATGCTTCGTGATTTCGAAGGACTCGAAATCTGCCCGGAAAGGCCCGAACGAGTAAACGGGATGGCGATTCGACCTGAGTGCCATCGGGGCCCCACACTACTTCTAAGAGAACTGGTTGCAGGGATGCTAGCACGAACCAATTTCACCAACAATCAGCATTTAGACGCCGGGCGACGTTTGAATTGGCAAAGGAATGACGCAAAAAGGGGGCAAATGCGGACGCCGGCATGGGTAAAACATTGCACAATTCTGGAATCCTGTCGTCAATCCTGTTCCTGAATTGCGTTCAATGGCAGGTCAGATTCAGGTCAGAATTGCGTTAGTCTGCCAGCCAACCCCACTTTAACCAAGAGCATTTCCGGTCAGATTTTCAAGCTCCTTGTAAATTACTGATTCTCTTTAACTTGGCAATTAGCGTGCAGTTCTAGCGGTAACTGGGCGTCGGGCCCAACACTCTAATTGTCTCGATCGAGGAGGATGACATGGCGCGAGGGTTTATGCGGACCGCAGGGATGCTTGCAGTACTGATTCTTTTCACGGTGGGCGTGGCGCGGGCCGACACGCTGAGCCTTGCTGATGGGAGCACGGTGACCGGGTCTTTTGTCTACGACGCAACTACCAATAACGTGGTCTCTTTTGACTTTACTACCACCGGAACCGCTACCTTTGGGGGCGAGTCCTTCATCGGGCCCGTTTCCCAGACGAGCGGCGCGACCGTGATATCCAACCAAAATGGGGATGAGGCATTCACTTTTGATTCGGTCCAGTCGAGTGGCTTTGTTGACGAGTTGGATATCGTCGTGTCCTGCCAGGGCGTGGCCAACTGCGTGAATCAATCTACTGTTGGCAACTCCTTCGCGATCACAGCCGGACAGCCGACTTGCGGTCCAACTGGCTTCTGCATTGCCTCGGGAATACAAAATAATGTTCCGGAGAGCCTTTCCCAAGACCTGATGACGGGCAATAACTTCATCACGATCACCGATCCCACCTGCCCCTCCACAGATCACTGTTACACCCTTACGCTTTCCAGGACATCCACTGGCACCGTTTTCAGTGGCAACGGGAACAACAATGGTGGCGGTGGTACGACTGGTGTGCCGGAGCCCAGCACTTTGCTTCTGAGCGCGCTCGGCTTCGCAGCCTTCGCTCTGAAACGCGCTTGTTCCTGAGGTAGCTGGCCTAAAAAACCTTCTGGTCAAACCTGCATCCCCTGGACGGCGCCCGCCTTCCCTCAGCGGGCGCCACTTTTTGTTTATGAGCGTTCGCGTGTTCAACCATCCTTGCGCCGTTCGTGCAATTGCACGACAATGATGCCCAATTGTTTCTGAATTCATTGTTGGAGTCATTGGTCATGCCCGAGCGCAGCGTTCGCGATATCCTGAATCTCTACAATCCTTCCAATCCCCTCGAGAAAGCCTGGACTATTCCTGCTCCCTGGTACTTTGATGAGCGCATCGCGCAACTTGAGCGCGACTCGGTCTTTGCCGCCAACTGGCAGGTCGTTGGGCACCTCGACCAAGTGCAGGAACCCGGACAGTTCTTCACTATCGATGTGAACAATGAGCCGCTGGTGGTGGTACGCAGCGACGACGGCAAGCTGCGCGGGTTTTACAACGTGTGCCGACACCATGCTGCGGCGGTGGTCCCGGAAGCGCACGGCTGTACGAAGAAATTCCGCTGCCCGTATCACGGCTGGACTTACGGGAACGACGGCGTGCTCAAGGGCATGGTTGAATTTGAAGGCGTGTGCAACTTCGAACGCGCCGACAACGGGCTGGTTCCGGTGCGGGTGGACACCTGGGAGAATTTTATCTTTGTGAACCTCGAAGCCCACGCCGCGCCGTTGGGCGAATTTCTCGGCAAAGTTCCGGAGCTTGTGGCGCCTCTAAAGATCGCGGAAAAGCTGCACTACTTCGATCGCCGCATTTATACGCTGAATTGCAATTGGAAGGTCTACGTGGACAATTATCTCGACGGCGGGTATCACGTGCCGCACGCGCACAAGGGCTTGAGCAGCGTGGTCGAGTACACCAAGTACACTATCGAGAATTTCGAGCGCGCCTGCCTGCAGTCCAGCCCGCTCGATAGCTCCACCGCGCTGGAGTCGGCCATCGGCTCAACGCGCCAGGGGCATGCGTTTTATCTCTGGGTTTATCCCAACTTCATGATCAACGCTTATTCCGGGGTGATGGACACCAACCTGGTCCTGCCGCTCGGGGTGAACAAGTGCGCGGTGATCTTCGACTATTATTTCGCGGATATAAGCTCCGCGGCTGCCAGGCACCATCAGGAAAGCATCGCGGTCAGCGAAAAAGTGCAGGATGAAGACATGGCCATTTGCGATTCGGTGCAGCGCGGGCTGGCTTCGCGCGCTTATGTTGCCGGGCGGCTATCGGTGCGCCGGGAAGCGGGGGAGCACTTGTTCCACCGCTTGCTGCATGCGGATATGTCCAAGGCGCCGGCGCGACCGATGGCTGCCGATTGTTAGTCGGAGAAAAAGCGCCCGCCTCAGAAGGCGGCCGTTACAACTCACCTAGTAAAACAAAACCCCGCCGGCTGGCTGGCCAGCGGGGTCGCGTTTGCGGATTAATTCTCGCGGAGTTGATGCGGATATTCTTCTTCTAAGCGCTTACAGCTTTTCGAAGAAGTGCACTACTTTCTTTCCGGCGCTCTCTGAGTAGTAGACCGTGACCTTGGCGCCCTTCTCGGTTCCCTTGGCCGTGTCCACCGCCGCAACCTTGGTATCGTGGCCGGCTACTTCGAAAGTACGCTCGGTCCCGTCGGCGGCTTTGACGGTAATGGTCTTCCCGCCTTCGCCAACTTTCGTTATGACGCCTTCCATCGATTTCATGCCGTCCTTGCCGACTTTGTCCACTTCCACGGCAGTCTTCTCGGTGCCCTTGACGGTGTAGTGAGCGACTACTTCGGAACCCTCTTTCACACCATGGAAAGTGTCCTTGGCGCCGGCTTCGGTGCCCTCTGCGCCGCGCACGGTGGTCTGATCCACGAAGTGGATGGTGTACTCTGTTCCATCCTTGGTCTTGACCACAATCGTCTTGGAACCGGCGTCCACCTTTGTCACTACACCATGAACGGCGGTGACGACGTCGTCTGCGGCCACCACCGCCAACGCAAAGAATGCTGCCACAGTCAGAATCGAAAACAGTTTCTTCATTGCTGCGGACCTCCTGTAAGTCCTTGAATCTACCTGCAATTTGTCTCCAGTAAAAAGGTTAGCGCAGGACCTCTGCGAAAACCAGCCCAAAGGACTCGCCAGTCAGGACGTCGCCGCGGGAACAGCCCGCAAGATGGCCCCATGCAACGGGTGGCGTCTCTTCCATCAGAATTCCGAAGGACAGTTAACCAATGCGTCATTTAGCTGCGGTGTTTCTTCAGTGGGAGACTTCAAGTCTTAGGCCAGCCCGCATTCGATTGATAAATAAAGACTTACAAATAACGATCTGCTAGGGCCAGTCTCCTAACCAGCATTAGTACTAAACCCTTTATGGGGTGATGGTCCTACCTACAGCTGGTACAGGTGTACGGGCTTGATTGAGACCCCCGCTCCATTCTGGATCTCAGCCCCCTCCGCTACTTTTGATTGTGTTGAATCGCTCTGGCTTTCTCGAACGACCACCACGGTAACCGGATTCCCCGCCCGGTAAGAAGGATCGGACGAATGCCCCTCAGACAATCCAGGTCGACCGCCCTCGGAACACTGATCTTCGCGGTGCTGCTCCTGACGCTTCTGGCAGGATCCACGGGACTCTTGAGTGAGACCCAAGCTTTGGGAGTTGGCAACAGCGTGGCTGAGCATCAGGCCCAATATCTGCAGGCGCTCAGCGATTTGCGCGGAACGCCTTATTCGGAGCTGCAGTGTTCCTCTTACATCTGCGCGGCAAGAAAGCATCAGTCTTGCTCCGCGCAGGAATTTTGGGAGGGGTGCCGGGGAGCGATGGAGTTGGCACAGGAAGTCGCGGATTTTTCGAAACTAGACCCGGCTCGACTGATAGCCGGCGACGTTGTCGCATTCGGCGGCGTGCATGTAGCCGTCTATGTTGGCCACGGCCATTGGATGGACGCCACGCCCGAGCGGGGTGTGGGAGAAATGACCTTGCCGCTTAATCACTTTGATCTCTGGTACAGCGGAACCGTTCGCATCGTGCGCTGGAAAAACTGAACCCTGCGGGGGGCCGGATTCCGTGCGAGAGCGATGTTCGCAGCAAGCGCGGGAAGTGCAAGGGTGTGGTGTGCGGCTGCCTTGCAGATACCCATCTTGGAATTCGGGGGTTTCATAGCGGGAAATCGAGACTATTTTGGCAGCGATTCTCTGGCTGCCGACCGAGCTCAAGTTATTGAGTTTCACAACACTCCGAAGAGTTCATGAACCATTCACAGGAAAATAAAGTATCACTTCCGAACACTCTATGAGCAGAGCTGGCGCACTAAATCTCTGATAAATCTTAGGTTTTAGAACATGATGCGAACGGTTCCGACTGCAAACGATTCAAGAGTGTTTCAAAAGCTGAGTTCACCTTTTAATTGACCCGCCCTGCAATTTTTCCCATTCGCCCGGGATTCTGGTCGACCGCACCAGAGTGGTGCCGCGCTTGCCTATTGAGGTGGCGCGACAGAACCACGCCAGGTGGGAACGTCGCAAAACGGAGGGTCGATGAGAGGAACTGCGCCGCCTCGCTCAGTGTTTATTCCCTTATTGGGGATTGTCCTATTCTTCTTCGCGGCGGTGTATTCGTTCGCCCGCCAGGAAGCGGTCCAGGAGCCTGCGCGCCCGGACCAAGCTAAGAGCCTTTCCTATTCGACAGCCGCGGGTCCCCAAGCCGCAACCGCGCAGGAAAAGAGCAAAGGCCCGGCACCCAAAGGGCCGACCGGCGATTATGTTGGCAGCGATACCTGCATTACGTGCCACTCCGATCAGGGGCACCGCTTCAAAAACACCGTGATGGGGAAAGTCATGCTCGGAAATCCGCACACTCCAGAGGAGGCGCGCGGATGCGAGGGATGCCACGGGCCGGGGCGACTGCACGTCGAGGCCGGGGGCGGTAAGGACACGATTCCGATGCGCTTCGGCAAGGACTCGCCCAACTCCGTTGCCGAACAAAACGCGGTGTGCATGGACTGCCATTCGCGCGGCACGCACATGTTCTGGAAGGGCAGCCCGCACGAATCCCGCGGGATCGCCTGCGTGGATTGCCACCAGGTGAAGCAGGGCTTGAAGGTCTCGCTCTCTTCCGACGCGCGGTACAACGCGCCGCTCTCCGACAACCGCGGGGTGAAGCTGACGCAGCCAGAGTTGTGCCTGCAGTGCCACCAGATGCGCCGCGCGCAACTGCAACGGTCATCGCACATGCCGTACCGCGAAGGCAAAGTGACCTGCACGAGCTGCCACAATCCACACGGCACGCCGAATCCCAAGCAACTGATTCAAAGCAGCACGAATGAAAACTGCATCAGCTGCCACACGGAACGCCGCGGTCCCTTCTTGTGGGAACACCCGCCGGTGGTGGAAAACTGCGCCAACTGCCACGAGCCGCACGGCAGCAACAATCCGCAGTTGCTGAAGGTGCGCATGCCGCGGGTATGCGACGACTGCCATGACAGCAGCCGGCATCCGACGCAGGCGCAACCCCTCAGCTCCATTAAAAACTTCAACCGTGGCTGCACCAACTGCCATTCCTATATTCACGGGTCCAATCACCCGTCAGGTTCCGCGTTCCTGCGGTAGGAAAAGTGAGCTCACAAAAATGAGAAAAACCACTGAACTTGCGGTGCTGGCAGTTTTGACTTTCCTGCTTTGCCCTGGCCGAATCCTCGGCCAAGAGGACGCTTCCGATCATGGCAGCGTGGAGTTCGGCGTCCGCCTGGACTCGGGGGACGTCTATGGCCGCCCCGATCTCCCCAACCAGCCCGCGCTGAGCACCTCGCAGTTCAACGAGTACCAGGATGTGCGCGACGGCTTCTACGTGCGGCGCTTCAACGTCAAGTTTGACAACATTCTCGGCACCAAGGATTATATTTCCCTGAAATCGGGGAACACCCTGTATCGCGATCAAAGTTATCTGGCGACTTTTGGAAACTATGGCAAGTTCAAGCTGCAGTTCCGCTATGACGAAATCCCGCACATTTACAGCAACACCACCTCGACACTGTTCGCACAAACTTCTCCCGGGGTTTACAGTTATCCGGCTTTGATCCGCCAGCAATTACAGGCGGCGGTTCCGGTGGGCACCAGCCTGCCTGCGATTATCGAGACCCAAGTGGTGCCGCAGTCCGGCGGCATCACCCCGCAAATTATCCGCAAGGCCGGGACGATCTCGTTCGGTTACAACCTCACACCGCACTGGAATGTGAACGCCATGTACTTCCGGGAAAGCCAGAAAGGGTCGCGGCCGATCGGACTGATCATGAACTCCAGCCCGAGCGCCACCACCTCATCTGGTTACGGCGTCGAACTCCCCGAACCGATCAACTACTTTAATAATTTGGTGCACGCCGGCGTGGAGTACGGCAGGCAAAGTTTTGTTGTGGAGGGCGGCTACACCGGGTCATTCTTCCAAAACAATATCCACGCGCTGACGTGGGATAACCCGTTCCGGCTGACCAACGAAACTATCACCACTCCGCTCACCGGGAGCATGGCCTTGTATCCGGACAACCACGCGAACTACCTGAATTTCGCCGCCGGCACGGATATCGGCAAGTATTTGCACGTAACCGCCAGCATCAATCCCGGCTGGTTGAAGCAGAGCGAGGCTTTTCTTCCGTACACCACCAATACCGCCATCAATACTTGCGGTACGGGGGCGCAAGCGTGCAATTCAGTCGCCGTCTTGCCGGCAGCAAATCTCGGGGGAGACACGCAAACTCTGGCGATGAATTACACGATATCCACCAGCGCGTGGAAAAATATCACGCTTAAGGCCAATTACCGGCAGTACGATTACAACGACAACACTCCTGTTCGCACCTGGACGCCGGTTCAGGGCGATGCAGCCGCTCCCGCAGCGGGAACCACCAACACGCCCTACGGCTTTAACCGCAAGGATCTGGAAATCAGCGCGGTGTGGTTTTTTGCCAAGAAAAGTTCAGTGAAAGCCGGCTACGAAGGGCTGTGGATGGATCGCACGGATCGCGACGTCTCGCATTCGCTTGAGAATTCGTTCTTCGTTTCAGGCGACTGGACTCCCATTCGCAGCGTGCTGGTGCGCCTTTCCTACCGCCACTCCGACCGCACGCCCGACTCCTACCAGGACGATCAAGCCAGCAATCCCACCACCGGCGCGGACGTCACCTGCACAAACACTATCGACACTTCGTTTACCGGTGACCAGCGTTGCCACCGGCGGTTCGACGAAGCTGCCCGCCTGCAGAATCGCGGCGATGCGCTGTTGCAGTACACTCCGTTCGACAAGCTGACGCTTTCCGCTTTTGGCGGAACCCTGCAGAATAATTACAACATCGCCGGCGGGGTGAACAGCCCGACCCCGTTGAATTTTCTCACCGGCGCGGCGGTCACGACGGACTTGTACTATCTTTACGGCTTGCAGAAGGACATCTCCTACAACTACGGCTTCGACGGAGACTACGCCCTTTCCCCGCACGTTAGCCTGTTTGCGGAATATTCGCGCGAGCACTACTACACGCGGATGATCACGCGCTATCGCACGCCGACCTCGGGTGTCCAGACCATTCTGACTTGTAACGGATGCGACACCGCCAACAACGACTGGGAAAGCACCACCCACGATCCCGTGGACGTGTATTCCGTCGGCGTCGACCTCTATCTGAGCAAGAAGGCCTATCTCACCGCCTACTACACGCTTTCCGCAGGCAAAGGCAATGTGGATTCGCGGTACCTCGGCGATCCCACGATTGCGCCCGTACTTCCTGCTACTACGAACCCGAATACGTTTCTGCTCATCGGCACGAACGCCGCCACGCCTTATCCGGAAACCGTGGATCGCAATCACGAAGTGGGTGTCATCTTCAAATACAAGCTGACGGACAGGCTCACGCCGAGAATCGAATATCGCTATCAACAGTGGGACAACAAGGATTACCAGACCACGGTCATGACTCCGTACATGGGCTGCGTGAGCCCAGCCACTCCGGGCGCGCCGGTCCTCGGCTGCACTTCTCCCATTCTTAACAGCGCCACTTCGCCCACTCCGCTCCCCGGCGCTGCCAGCCCGTTCTATCCCGGCTTCGTGGTCGGCGATCCTTCTTCTGCCCGCTACCTGTTTCTGGGAGTGGACCAGCCCTCCTACCATGTCCACATCGTAACCGCCACTCTCGAGTATCGCTTCTAAGCAGGCTAAAGGGCCTGGGACGGCGGAGAACTCGCCGTCAAAACTAGAAGACCACTTTGCACGAATCGAGGGCGGTTGCTTCGTTGCTGCGAGTGTCGTGTTGGTTTCTGAAAGTTACGGCAAACCGTGCCGTGAGAAAACCTGAGAAATGGCCCATTGCGAAAGCCGGGAAGAAGAAAACTCTGCTCAGACGGGCATTGATGTAGCGTCGTCACCTGCGGAGAGTGACGTACGGGCCTATAATTGGATTGCCGGTCACAGTACATAAAGAGTTCGCACACACTTGTATTAATTCATTGATTATCAACGTTTGCAATTTCTGCGGCATCTGACTCAAAATGGGCCAAATGCCGCACGGTTCAGTACTTCCCTCGTCGTTAACCACGCCGCAACTCCGTTAACTCCTGAAGAATGAAAAAGTTTAGTACTCAAATTGGCGAGGCTCGTGGCACACGAGATGCAGCGCAAAACATAGCAATCGTTCCGTCCAAGGTTATTTTCTCGCTCAGCGTTAATCCCTCGGCATGTATTCAGGCTTGGCAATTCGTCCATGCAGGGGATTTGGATTTTTGACTTTTCAAGGAGGAATTTACTATGCTTCGGTCACTTCTCGCATTTGGGCTTTTTGCTGTTATAGCGCTACCAGTCGTGGCACAAGACTATTCAAAGCTTGAAGTTGGCGCCGCCTATTCGTACATTCGAGCGAACACTACGTTCAAGGATCAGTTCGTGTCGCCGGCCGTTTCCAGTAGTCAGAATGCTAACCTGCAGGGCGGTAAGGGGGAGTTGGTGTACAACGCCACCAAGACAATCGGGCTTGTCGCCGATTTCGGCGGATACGACGTCACTGGCCTACCCAACGGCACGGGGGCATCCGCGACCCTTTTCACCTATCTGTTTGGCCCGCGTTTTACCTATCGTCCAAGTGAAAAACTATCGGTATTTGGAGAAGGTCTGGTAGGTGGTTCGCACATCAGTGCGTCTGGGAATGGGTGTGCCATTACGCCCGACGCCGCGATCTCAACCCAAGCCGCGACGTTGCCGTGCTACTTGTCGACCAGCGGGAACTCCTTTGCGCTGGGCCTGGGCGGTGGACTCGATGTGAAGGTCGCAACGCACGTCGCCATCCGTCTGTTCGAGGGCGAGTGGTTCATGACCCGGTTCAACTCAACGATCAATTCGTCGGGCAGGCCGGCTGCTGGCACCCAGAATAACTTCCGCCTCGCGGCTGGTCTCCAGTTCCGTTTCTAAGTAAGGTCGCAATTCGATCCATTTGAGAGAAGGACCCGGGTTCGCCCGGGTCCTTGTTTTTTTCTAATGTTCCAGGTCTGGGCCCTCTTCCGTTTAGCCCGACGTCTGGCTGACTTCACCCAAGGTTGATTTTCGCCGGCAGGGATAGCATCCCAACAAACGCCGGGCGAGAATTCTTTGTCCGGACCATCCGCCAAGTTTGCACCTAGGCTACACATTTCCTCGCGCATCTTGCCGCCGCTGGGCGGTGAGACCATGATGATTTCATGGACTTTTCGGAACCGGGGAGAAGTGTGGACGGGCGCGCGAGCGGCTGGCGGACGGTCATCCTGCTGGCCGTGCTGCTGGCGGTCGGATCGGCGGCACTTTACGCGCCGGCGCTGCGGAATGGATTCGTCAATTACGACGACCCGGATTACATCACCCGAAATGCGGAAGTGCAGCGCGGCTTGAGTTGGAGCGGCATCGTGTGGGCGTTTGGGACGGAGAATGCGGCGGCGAACTGGCACCCATTGACGTGGATTTCCCACATGCTGGACGTGAGCTGGTTCGGGATGAATCCCGCGGGGCACCATTTTGTAAATGTCCTGTTGTTTTCTTTGGACATCGCGGTGTTGTTCTTGTTTCTTGCGAGCGCCACGGGAGAGGCCTGGCGCAGCGCGGCGGTGGCGGCATTGTTTGCGGTTCATCCCTTGAATGTGGAATCGGTGGCGTGGGCCGCGGAGCGCAAGGCGGTGTTGTCCATCCTGTTTCTGCTGCTGACGCTGTGGAGCTATGTTTGGTATACGCGGCGGCCAAGTGTGGCGCGCTATCTGGCCGTGGTGGCGCTGTACGCGCTGGCGTTGCTGTCGAAAACCACGGTGATTACGCTGCCGGCGACGCTGCTGCTACTGGATTACTGGCCGCTGGGCAGACTGGCCGAAACGGAAGCCGGATCACAGGCGTTTCTGGGCAGTTTCGGCAGGTTGGTGCTGGAGAAAATTCCGCTTTTCGTGATGGCCGCCGTGGTCGGGTGGATCACGTTTCAAATCCACCGCCGGGAAGGCGCGATGGCGGGAGCAATGCCGTTCGCATGGCGGCTGAAGAATTCGGTCTATTCATATCTGGCGTATCTGGGAAAGACGATTTGGCCGACGGGCTTGGCGGTTTTTTATCCGCATCCGGAGAACAGTTTGACGTGGGGGACGGTTGGGCTGGCCGCGCTGGCGCTGATCGGCATCACTGGGCTGGTGTGGCGGCACCGGGATAAGAAATACTTGCTGGTGAGTTGGCTGTGGTATCTCGGAATCTTGTTTCCGATGATCGGTCTGGTGCAATCGGGACGCCAGGGGATGGCAGACCGATATGTGTGCATCTCGCTGCTGGGGCTGTTTGTTGGGCTCGTGTGGCTGATGGGAGATTGGGCGGAGCAGCACGCGTGGAAGCGGGAGCCGTTGTTGGCAGGTTTTGTGGTTGTGCTCTTGCCGCTGGCGTATCTGACGCACGTGCAGATCGGATACTGGCGGAACAGCATCACTCTCTTCGGGCACGCGCTGGATGTGACTTCGAATAACGGAATTGCCGAGGGCAACTTCGGTAGCGCGCTGGTGGAAGCGGGAGAGACGCAACTTGCGACGCAGCATCTGGAGAAGGCGGTGCGCCTGGCGCCGGATTTATCGACGCCACATTACAACCTGGCCTTGATTCTGCAAAAACAAGGCCGCGGAAGTGAAGCCGAGCGGGAATACCGAATGGCGATTGAGCGCTCGGCGGATCCGCTGGAGAAGGCGCAGGCTCACAACAACCTGGGTGCGCTGTATCTGCAGGCGAAAAACAATGCGGCGGCGCAGGCGGAGTTCTCCGCGGCGATTGCCCTGAATCCGAACGAGGTCAACAGCTATCTGGGGCGCGGAATCGTCGAGCAACAGGCGGAGAATCACGAAGCCGCCATTGCGGATTTTATGCAGGCCAGCAAGTTGCAGCCCGCGCCGGCGGTTTACTACTGGCTAGGCCAGGCGTATGAAGGAAAGGCCGACTTTCGCCAAGCGCAGGATGCTTACATGACTGCGTTGCGCATGGCTCCCGGGATGAGCGAAGCGCAAACCCGATTGGAACTGGTTCGCAAGAAAACGGAAGGCACAGTGCAATGATCGCCGAAGAAACGCCAGTCCGCGCGACGGATGGTTGGGGTCCCGAGGCACTTGAGGAAGTGCGCAAGGCGCGTCGGGAACACCAGGAAGCAACGGCGGGACGGCGCGAGAAATGGATCCGCGCCAACAAATACTATTACGGGCGGATGCAGCGGATGCTGCGGTTCATTGTCGAGCCGCAAAAACACGTGCTGGATTTGCGTTGCGAAACCGGGCATTTGCTGGCCGCGCTGGAACCCGCGCACGGCGTGGGCGTGGAGATCAGCGACGCGATGGTGCAAGTTGCGCAAGGACTGCACCCCGAGCTGCGTTTCGTCAAGAGTGACGTGGAATCGCTGGAGCTGCGCGAGACGTTTGACTACATCGTGTTCAATCACATTTTTGACACCGTGGACGTGTTGCGGGCATTCGAACGCATCCGGCAGCACTGCACGCCGGAAACGCAAATTGTGGTCATCAATTACAACCACCTGTGGCAGCCGCTGCTGAATCTGGCCAGCCGGATCGGGCTGCGCGCGAAATTTGTGGAGCCCAACTGGGTGAGCGAAAACGACGTGTGGGGATTCCTGAAGCTGGCAGGCTTCCGGCCGGTGCGGAAACACCGGTTGCTGCTGTTTCCGAAATATATTCCATTGCTGTCCGGATTCGTGAATGGATTTCTGGCGCGGCTGCCGGGATTGCGGCGGCTTTGCTTGATGCAGGTGATGGTGGCGCGGCCGATGGCGGACACCAAGCGGGAGGAAGATCTGACGGTGAGCGTGATTGTGCCTTGCCGGAATGAGGCGGAGAACGTGCGCCACGCGGTGGAGCGCATCCCCGCGATGGGGCGGCACACCGAGATTTTATTTTGCGACGATAAATCCACGGACGGCACCGTTGACGAGGTTCGGCGTCTGCAAGCGCTTTATCCGGAGAAGGATATCCGCCTGGTGCGGGGACCGGGAATCTGCAAGGCCGAGAATGTATGGTGCGGATTCCGGGCGGCGCGCGGCGACGTGTTGATGATTCTGGACGCGGACTTGACGGTGATGCCGGAAGAGTTGCCGATGTTTCTGCGGGCGCTGGCGAAATCGCGGGGAGAGTTCGTCAACGGAAGCCGGTTGGTGTACCCCATGCCGGAACTGGCGATGAAGTTTGCGAACATCGTCGGGAATAAATTTTTCGGGCTGGCATTTTCGTTTCTGCTGGACCAGCGAATCAAGGACACCTTGTGCGGGACGAAAGTGCTGTGGCGCAAGGACTGGCTGCGCATGGAGCCGAGCCTCGGAAGCTGGGGAATCAAGGACCTGTGGGGCGACTATGAACTGCTGTTTGGCGCCAGCAAGCTACACCTGGAAATTATCGAGGTTCCCGTGCATTACCAGGAACGCATTCACGGGGTCACCAAGATGACCCGGGTGTTTGCCAACGGCTGGCGGATGCTGCGCATTTGCTGGCACGCCTCGAAGCACCTGGAAGGATAATCCCGCTTGGCTGCTGAGTTCCTTCGACGATTGCTTGCGCATCCTCTGACGGCTTCTTTGCATGTGGACGATCCGGCGACGACGGAATTGCGGAAGCAGGTCATCGCTTCGAAACCGTTTCTGAAAGCTATTTACGATGAGTGGTACGCGATGCTGGCGAGAGAGGTGCCCGCGGGTGAGGGGCTCGCGGTGGAGTTTGGTTCCGGCGGAGGATATGCTGCGCAATTTATTCCCGGGCTGGTCACTTCGGAGGTTTTTGCCTCGCCGGGAGTGCAGGTGGTGAGCAACGCGCAAGCCATGCCGTTTGGCGATGGGGAGTTGCGCGCGATTGTGATGAGCAACGTGCTGCACCACATGCCGAATTTGCGGCTGTTTTTTGCGGAGGCGACGCGCTGCCTGCGGCCGGGGGGAAGAATTTTGATGATCGAGCCGTGGGTGACGCCGTGGTCGCGGCTGATTTACAAAAAGTTGCACGAAGAGCCGTTCGAACCGGAAGCGCGGGATTGGGAATTTGCGGAGAGCGGGCCGCTGTCGAGCGCGAACGTGGCGCTGCCGTGGATCGTGTTTGCGCGAGATGAGAAGAGGTTCAGCAAAGAGTTCCCTTCCCTGAAGATTGAGCACGTGCAAGCGTTTCTGCCATTCCGTTATCTAGTTTCAGGCGGCGTGGGGATGCGGAGTTTGATGCCGGGATTCACACATGGGGCGTGGGCCGGGCTGGAGCGTCTGATGGGGCCACTGAGCGCGGGTATGGGCATGTTTGCGTTCATTGCGCTTCGCAGGGTTTAGAGATCAACGATGCTGACGACAAAACAAAAAGTATGGCTGGCGGCTCGGGCGTACCGATGCGTGTCGCTCGGCCGGAGCGCGCTAGGCAAGGGGAATGGCGCAACGGTGAGCCGCGGCGGGCTGCGCTGGCAATTGGACCTGAGCGAGGGGATTGATTTTGCGATTTACCTGCTGGGGGCGTTCGAACGCTCAACGGTGATTACGCTGCAAAAGCTGGTGAAGCCTGGAGACATGGTCTTCGATATTGGCGCGAACATCGGCGCACATACTCTGGGACTGGCAAGGAGCGTGGGCCCTGCGGGGCGCGTGTACGCGTTTGAGCCTGCCGACTTTGCATTTGCGAAGTTGCGGGCCAATCTGGCGTTGAATCCGGAGCTGGACGCTCGCACGTTTCCGCGACAGATATTGTTGTCCGCGAGCTTGTCGGAAGCACCGGAAACCGAGATCTATGCGAGCTGGCCGCTGGAAGCGAAGGATGCGGTGCATCCGAAGCATCGCGGCGCGTTGGTGACCACAAAGGGGGCGGTGGTGGACACGCTCGACCGTTTTGTCGAGCGGGAAGGCATCGCCCGGCTGGATTTAATCAAAATGGATGTGGACGGGCACGAACTCCCGGTGCTGCAGGGAGGATTGGCAGTACTGAAAAAATTCCGGCCGACCCTGGTGATGGAGCTGTCGCCCTACGTGCACCGGGAACACCACCACGACTTCGCACAATTCGTCGCGCTGCTGCGCGAAGCGGGCTACTCGCTGCAAGACGCGACAAGTTGGAATCCCCTGCCCCTCGATGCCGCAAGGCTCGAAGCCCTGATCCCCGACGGAGCAAGCATCAACGCCATCGCCACGATGGCCCGGCGAACTTGAGCGGGCGCGGAGTCTCCAGTCGAGGCAGAATAAGCCGAAACCTGTGCCAAAAAATCGGGCAGGCGCACCCGCCAGATGTCCGTCAACCCGGGCGGGCAAGTGGAAGTCAATGGATAAACACGGCGGCGCTGCTCGCAGGCGAGCAGCGCCGAGGATATTTGTGCGTCGTTATCTCACCCTCGCCACTTCATCCGTCTAATCAGTCTTCGCACAACTGTACTACGGGCCCATTGACAAGCTCCATCTGTATATATAAGAGTCCTATATGTAGGGGGCACATCTATGATCGGGACGGGCATCAAGCGCGGGACAGCGGAACTCGCGGTTCTGAGCGTTCTCGAAGGCGGGGCAATGCACGGTTATGAGATGGCGAGGCGCATCGAGCAGCAAACCAAGGGCGCGCTGCGGTTTACACTTGCGGCCCTCTATCCCATGCTCTATCGCATGGAGCAGCGTGGGTGGATTCGGGGGGCGTGGGAAACGAGCAGCAACGGACGGCGCAAGCGCTGCTACCGGCTGACCCCAGCCGGGAGGAAGAAGCTGTCACCGCTCCGGAGCGAATGGGCGGAACTTTTCCGCGCATTGCAACGGCTGACGAAGGTGTCTCATGACTGATTGGCAAGAGTTCGTCCGTCAGCGACTCTCCGGCCTTGCTCTGGACGCCGGAGAGAAGGAAGAAATCCTTGCCGAGCTCACCGCGCACTTGGAGGAATCGTATGAAGCCTTTTGTAAGGAAGGTTTGCCCCAGCGGGAAGCAGTTCAACGAACACTCGTCCAGGTTGCGGACTGGCAGGATTTGCAACGCGAGATTCTTATCTCGAGGAGGAGGGAACAGCCAATGAAAAAACGGCTGCACCAACTCTGGATTCCAGGGTTCCTTACATTGATGATTTCGACGATTTTCTTGATGGGGCTCCAGATGCTTGGATTCCAGCCAAGCATCGTCGGCAACGGCCAGATCACGGTTCTTTTTTATGCGCCGTGGCTGGCGTCACTTCCATTCGTTGGAGCTCTGGGAGCCTACCTCTCGGTTCGGGGCGGTGGTTTGCGGGGAACCGTGCTTCTTGCCAGCGTTTTTCCCGTGCTCGCGCTTACTGCGGCGTTTCTCTTGATGTTTCCGATAGGCTTTCTCATCGAACGGGTCATTGGAAGCCCGGTCGATTTTGGTATTGTGGCAACCGCTATTCTGCGGGATGGGATTGGGTGGATCTTGGTTCCGGGAGTCGCTCTTTCGGCGGGCGGATTTCTCGTGCACCTTTTGTTCAGCCGGCGGTCATGGTCAAAAGAGTTGGCGATCGGTTAGGGATGGGGAATGTGTGATTGTCCTCCGCACCGGAATTACTAAACTGGCCGGACCGTGCCCCGCATCCCGCGCATTGTCTATCCCTCACTAACAGAGAGAAGGACGGTTAGCGGGCTGAGCCCTAATAAACGTACTTGCCGGACCTGTGGGTATTATGGCTACTTGATCGCGGGTGCGGATTGTTTTTCCCCAAAGCATACTGCCCCTCTTCGTTGACCGCGGCGCGGGGGTCACCTATACTTAATATTCGTAGTTGCTTGCAGGGATTCCGCAGGGTTCCGCAGTGTAATCCATGAAAATTCCGCGGCTTGGGCGGGAGGATCGCAAGGAACCCGGATGCGTGTATGTGGCTCCGGACAACCGGCCTGCCAGCCTGGCGACACCTGGATGGATTTCACCCGTTGATTTCCACCGTTGATTCAATGATTTGCGCAGGGGTAGAGATTTTCTTTAAGGGAGAAGACGATGGCGGACGCTAGTTGCCGTAGAGAACTGGAATTGGAAATTCCCGCCGAAGAGGTTTCCAAGGCCTCCGAAAAAGTAGCCAAGGAGTTCGCGAAGATGGCGCGCGTGCCGGGCTTCCGTCCGGGCAAGGCCCCCATTTCGCTGATCAAGCGCCGCTTTGCGGAAGACATCAAGAGCGAAGTGCTGCAGAACCTGGTGCCGGAAACCGTCGAAAAGGCAGTAGCCGAGCAGAAACTCACTCCCGTCTCGCAGCCGCAGGTGGACAAGCTGGAATTCAACGAAGGGCAGCCGGTGAAGTTCCGGGCCTCGTTCGAGGTGCTGCCGGAATTCGCGCTCGGCAACTACAAGAGCCTGGAAATCGAAATGCCGGAAATGACCCTGACCGACGAGGACGTGAACAAGGCGCTGGCCGAATTCCAGCAGCGCGCCGCTACGTATGCTCCTGTCGAAGGCAGAGTGGTCCAGGACGACGATTTCGTGCAGGTGAAGCTTGCCGGCACGCCCGAAGGTGAAGGCGAGCCGCTGCAGGCGGAGAGCGTACTGTGCCATGTTGGGGCAGAAGAGACGATGGAGCCCTTCAACGAGAACCTGCGCGGTGCAAACGTTGGCGATCACAAGGATTTCGACGTCAACTATCCCGCCGACTATCCGGATCCCAAGCTGGCGGGCAAGCTGTTCCATTATTCGGTGGACGTCTTGGGAATCAAGACCAAGAAGCTGCCCGAACTGAACGACGAGTTTGCCAAGGACGTCAGCGACGCCACTTCGCTGGAAGAGCTGAAGACCAAGATCCGCGAGGGACTGGAGCACGAGCGGGATCATCGCCAAAAGGATCTGCAGCGCGAAAAGATCATCGGCGAACTGGTGAAGCTGCACGACTTCCCCGTACCGGAATCGCTGGTGGAGCATCAAATGGACGTGCGCCTCGAACGCGTGGTTCGATCTCTCGCCCAGCAAGGTGTGGATCCCCGGGCCGTCAACGTGGATTGGGTCAGCCTGCGCAAGCGGCAGGAAGAGCGCGCCAAGGACGACGTGAAGGCCGAACTGGTGATTGACCGGATCGCGACCGAGGAAAAAATCGACTCCACCGACGAGGAACTGGAGCACGAGCTGGAACACATGGGCAGCCATAGCGGCGAATCCGCGGAGGCAATTCGCGCTCGTTTGACAAAGCAGGGGGCGCTCGATAGGATGAAGGCTAAGTTGCGGAGTGATAAAACCATCGACTGGTTGGCGCAAAATGCCAGCGTCAAGACAGTCGCCGCGGCCAGCGCCAAGTGATCCGAACCCCGCTCCTCTGAGCCAACTTTCTCACATGAAAAACTACGACGAACCTACTTATCACGCGACCACGCTGATACCCATGGTGGTGGAGCAGACCAGCCGGGGCGAGCGCGCTTACGACATTTACTCGCGGCTCCTGAAAGAGCACATCATTTTCATCGGCACGCCGATTGACGACCACGTCGCCAACCTGGCCACCGCGCAGATGCTTTTCCTGCAGGCGGAAGACCCGGAGAAGGACATTCAGCTGTACATCAATTCCCCGGGCGGCTCCATCACCGCGGGCTTCGCGATTTATGACACCATGCAGTTCGTGAAACCGGACGTGGTCACCACCTGCGTCGGCCAGGCCGCTTCCATCGCGGCGGTTCTTCTCGCCGGCGGATCGCCCAAGAAGCGCTTTGCCTTGCCGAACGCGCGCATCCTGATTCACCAGCCGTGGATGAGCGGACTGGGCGGCCAGGCCACGGACATTGATTTGCACGCCAAAGAGATTCTGCGGATGCGCACGACCATCAACTCGATCCTTTCGAAGCACTCCGGGCAGCCCGTGGAGCGTATCGAGAAGGACGTCGAGCGCGACTACATCATGAATCCCGAGCAGGCCAAGGAATACGGGATGATCGATGAGATCATCTATAAGCACCGCTAAAGATTCGCCAATAGCCGGCGCCGCGTCCCGCGGAAGGAATTCCACAAGCGTTTCTGTTTGACACCACCGTATATACTTTCTCTTTCGCAAGGGAGAATAATCGGCCTAGAATGGGTATTCAGCATCTCCGGTACCTGACCCGGGGGAGAGGCCCTCACACACGTGAAAAAATATAGCCCAGACGAACCGCTCCGGTGTTCCTTCTGCCACAAGACGCAGGAACAGGTGGAGAAGCTCATCAGTTCGCCTTCGGATTATCCAAGGGCGTACATCTGCAATGAGTGTGTGGGCGTTTGCCAGACGATTCTGGAAGACGAGAAGCGCGAACAGGCCGCTGCGCCGGCGCGCCGCTTGCCACGTCCGCCGGAGATTAAGTCGTTCCTGGACGGCTACGTCATCGGCCAGGACCGCACGAAAAAGAAATTGGCAGTGGCGGTATACAACCACTACAAGCGCATCTTCCTGAACAAGCAGCCCGGCGAAGTGGAACTCAGCAAGTCCAATATTCTTTTGATTGGGCCGACGGGCACTGGCAAGACGCTGCTGGCGCAGACACTCTCGCGCATGCTGGATGTGCCTTTCGCCATCGTGGACGCCACCACGCTCACCGAGGCAGGTTATGTCGGTGAGGACGTGGAAAACATTATTTTGAAGCTGCTGCAGGCCGCCGACGGCGACGTGCAGAAGGCCCAGCAAGGCATCATCTATATTGATGAGATCGACAAGATCGCCAAGAAGGACGAGAACCCCTCAATTACCCGGGATGTCAGCGGAGAGGGTGTTCAGCAGGCGCTCCTGAAAATTCTTGAGGGCACGGTCGCCAATGTGCCGCCGCAAGGCGGCCGCAAGCATCCCCACCAGGAATTTACCCCGGTGGACACCACGAACATCTTATTTATCTGTGGTGGCGCTTTCGTGGGGTTGGAAAAGCTGATCGAGAAGCGCGTTGGCCGCCGTTCGCTTGGCTTCCATACCGAGCCCGGAGCGACCTCGGCGCAGCGCCGCAACACGGAATTGCTGGAGCAGGTGCAGCCGGGCGACCTGATTCGCTATGGCCTGATCCCCGAGTTTGTCGGCCGCCTGCCGGTCGCGGGCGTGATGAGCGACCTGGACAAGGGCGCGCTGGTAAAGATTTTGACCGAGCCGAAGAATGCACTGCTGAAGCAGTACCAGCGGCTGTTTGAATTCGAAAACGTGCGCCTGCGGTTCACCGATGACGCATTGGAAACCGTGGCGGAGTTGGCGCTTCAGCGCAAAGTGGGCGCGCGCGGCTTGCGTATGATCCTCGAAGACCTCATGCTGGAGTTGATGTATCACCTGCCGATGCAGAAGAGAGTGCGTGATTTTGTGGTCACCGCCGAGATGGTCCGCGGCCACGAAATCAACTGGAGTTTGCTCGAGAAGGCTGGCTAACAGCCGCTTGGGCGTCAGAGAAGTTCAGGGGCCTGCATGTTCACTCGTGAGAAACAAGAAATGAAGCGCGTACCCATGATGCCGGTGCGCGATATGGTCATCTTTCCGCAACAGATGACCCCGTTTATCGTCGGCCGCGAAGCCAGCGTGCGCGCGCTGGAAGAGGCGCTTGCCGGCGACAAAAAGATTTTTCTGTCCACGCAGCATGACGCATCGATCGACGATCCGAAGCCCGAGGAAATTTACGCCGTGGGCACCCTGGCGAACATCGTGCAGAGCGTGAAGCTGCCGGACGGCAACATCAAGGTGCTTGTGGAAGGCGTCGAGCGTGCGCGTTCCCTTTCCATTACTTCCGAGGAAGGCTTCTTCCGCGCCACCATTCGCCTGCTGGCCGCGAAAATCGAAGCCACACCCCAGGTCGAGCAGTTGGTCCAGAAGGTCACCGGCCTTTACGAGCAGTTCATCAAGCTGTCGCAAAGCTTGAACTACGACACCATGATCGCCGCCGCGCGCGTTGACGACCCTTCGCGCCTGTCGGACACGATTGCCGCGAATCTGCAGCTTCCCGTGGACGAGAAGCAAGACCTGCTGGAAACCGCCGACCCGCTGGAGCGCCTCAATCGCATTTCCGACATACTGGAAATTGAGCTGGAAAAGCTGAACGTGGACCGCAACATCAATACCCGCGTGAAGCGGCAGATGGAGCGGGCGCAAAAAGAGTACTACCTGAACGAAAAGCTCAAGGCCATCCAGAAGGAACTCGGCCGCGGCGAAAAGAACGAAATCGAGGAACTCAAGAAGAAGATTGAATCCGCAGGCATGTCCAAGGACGTTCTGGAGAAGGCAACGACCGAGCTGAAGCGGCTCGAGTTGATGCCGCCGATGTCCGCGGAATCGACTGTCAGCCGCAATTACATCGACTGGCTGCTCGCGGTGCCCTGGAAGAAGCGTTCGAAAGAGATTCGCGACATCAAGGCTGCCGAGGCAATTCTGAATACCGAACACTACGGCCTGGAAAAAGTGAAAGACCGCATCCTGGAATTTCTGGCCGTGCGGCAACTGGTCAAGAATCCCAAGGGGTCGATCCTCTGCTTTGTCGGGCCTCCGGGCGTCGGCAAGACTTCGCTGGCCATGTCCATCGGCCATGCCACCGGCCGCAAGTTTGTCCGAGTTTCCCTCGGCGGCGTGCGCGATGAGGCGGAAATCCGCGGCCATCGCCGCACCTACATCGGCGCCCTGCCCGGCCAGATTATCCAGATGATGAAGAAGGCCGGCACCGTCAACCCGATTTTCGTCCTCGATGAGGTGGACAAGATGTCCACCGACTTCCGCGGCGACCCGTCGGCAGCGTTGATGGAAGTCCTGGATCCAGAACTCAACCACTCTTTCACGGATCACTATCTGGACGTGGAATACGACCTCTCGAAGGTGATGTTCGTATGCACCGCCAACGTGATGCACACCATCCCGCAGCCGCTGCAGGACCGCATGGAGATTCTCCGCCTGCCCGGCTATACCGAGCAGGAAAAGCTGGAAATCGCCAAGCGCTTCCTGGTGAAGCGCGCCCGCGAAGCCACTGGGCTCACCGAGAAGAACCTCACGTTCACGGATGAAGGCCTGCTGCACCTGATCCGGCATTACACCCACGAAGCAGGCGTGCGCAATCTGGAACGTGAAATTCAGAATGTCGCCCGGAAGATGGCGCGACGCGTGGTTGCCGACGGTCCGGAGACTTCCGTCCAAATCAGCGTGGAAAACGTCGCCGAATACCTGGGAGTTTTGAAATACCGCGAGTTCTGGCTCGAAAAACAAAACGAAATTGGCCTGACCACCGGCCTGGCGTGGACCGAAGTTGGCGGCTCCGTGCTCGCCGTGGAAGCCACCACCATGGAAGGCAAGGGCCGCCTGACGCCCACCGGAAAGCTGGGCGAGGTCATGCAGGAATCCGCGCAGGCCGCGATGAGCTACGTCCGCTCGCGCACCGCCGCGCTGGGCCTCGAAAAAGATTTCTACCGCAACCTCGATATCCACGTTCACGTGCCCGAAGGCGCCATCCCGAAGGACGGCCCCTCCGCCGGCATCACCATTTGCACCTCCATCGTCAGCGCGCTGACGCGCAATCCCGTGCGCTGCGACGTGGCCATGACCGGCGAGATCACGCTGCGCGGCAAGGTTCTGCCCATCGGCGGCGTCAAAGAGAAACTTCTCGCCGCCCATCGAATGGGCTTGCGTACCATCATCCTTCCGAAGGATAATGAGAAGGACCTAGCGGAAATCCCCCAGGAGATCCTCTCCAGCCTCAAGATGCACTTCGTGGAAACCATGGATGAAGTGTTGCAAGTAGCGCTGGAGCGGCCCATTGTGCCGCTTGTAGGCACTGGGGTTGCGCCCGTCGCGGAAGCGTTCACCACCGGCGCCGATAAAGACAAGAGTTTGACAAACTAAGCAGCTCAGTTCGGGCGCAGCCTGCACCTGCAGGCCGCAGGCAGTTCCCGCCCGGAGTTGCTCTCGGTTGCAGACAGTTTGGTTGCCCGCCCTGGCGGAAAGTTCTTTTCGCCGGAAGGTACACCACCACGCGAATCAGTTCCGAGTATGGGTCAAAGAATAATCAACCAAAACTAAAAGTTAGGATATATGGCAAAAGAAACCAGTACAGAAGGAAATAATCAAATCAGCATCAGCTTGGCTGAGCTGAAAGAAAAGAACATCACCGACCTGGCTAAGATCGCCAAGGAATTGAACATTCCCGGCGCCAGCGGTATGCGCAAGCAGGAACTGATCTTCCAGATCCTCCGCGCGCAAACGGAGAAAAGCGGGCTGATCTTTTCCGAGGGCGTCCTCGAATGCCTCCCCGACGGCTTTGGCTTCCTCCGCGCGCCCGAGTACAACTATCTCCCGGGCCCCGACGACATTTACGTCTCGCCCTCGCAGATTCGCAAGTTTGACTTGCGCACCGGCGACACCGTCTCCGGCCAGGTGCGTCCTCCCAAGGATGGCGAACGGTACTTTGCGCTGATCAAAGTGGAAGCCGTTAACTTCGAGGATCCCGAAGTCGCCCGCAACAAAATTTTCTTCGATAACCTCACGCCGCTCTATCCGCAGGGCCGCCTGAAGATGGAAACCACCAAGGAAAACCTTACCGGCCGAGTGTTGGATCTGCTGTGCCCCATCGGCAAGGGCCAGCGCGGTTTGATTAACGCGCCGCCGCGCACGGGCAAGACCATGATGTTGCAGTCCATCGCCAATTCCATCACCGTGAATCATCCGGAGGTCGCTCTGATCGTGCTGCTCATCGACGAGCGCCCGGAAGAAGTCACCGACATGCAGCGCACGGTGAAGGGCGAAGTCATCAGCTCCACCTTTGATGAGCCGCCGCAGCGGCACATTCAGGTGGCCGAAATGGTGCTGGAAAAGGCCAAGCGCCTGGTGGAACACAAGCGCGATGTTGTGGTGCTGCTCGACTCCATCACGCGTCTCGCCCGCGCTTATAACGCGGTCACGCCGCCTTCCGGCAAGGTTCTCTCCGGCGGTATCGACGCCAATGCTTTGCAGCGCCCGCGGCGCTTCTTTGCCGCCGCGCGCAACGTGGAAGAGGGCGGTTCGCTGACCATCATCGCCACGGCTTTGATCGACACCGGCAGCCGCATGGACGACGTCATCTTCGAAGAGTTCAAGGGCACCGGCAACATGGAAATCTATCTCGATCGCCGCCTCGCCGATAAGCGCGTCTTCCCGGCCATTGATATTCAGCGCTCCGGCACGCGCAAGGACGAGCTACTATTGCCGCCAGACGAGCTGAGCCGCGTCTGGGTGTTGCGCAAGGTATTGAGCCCGCTCTCGACCGTCGAGGCGATGGAATTGCTGCTCAGCCGCCTCACCAAAACGAAGGCCAACGCGGAATTCCTCAATTCCATGTCCGCTCCGGTCTGAGGAAGCAGTCCCCCACGGCACCCCACCCGCTGGCCCTGTTCGGGCTATCGCGCCCGTGGCAAAGTTAGGAACGGCTCGCTGAAGCGAGCCATGGTGCCTGTATGCATGAAAAATTCATTGCCCGACAGCCAATTTTTGACAAGCGGCTGCGGGTGTACGCCTACGAACTGCTTTTCCGCGGCGGACCGCAGAATTTTTTCCAGGCTCGCAATCATGCCTCTTCCAGCGTCATTGCCGATTCACTCACGCTGTTTGACTTGCAGGCGCTCACCGGCAGCGCCCGCGCGTTCATCAACGTGGACGAGCTCGCGCTGCGCCTCGGCGCTCCCCGGCTACTGCCGCCGGAACGCATCGTCGTCGAAATCCTCGAAAGCGTTAAGCCCACCAGCGAAATCGTGGGCATCTGCCGCGAGCTTCGGCAGGACGGCTACCTGCTCGCCCTCGACGATTTTCTGGGGGATTCGAACCTGCAGCCTCTCGTCGATCTCGCTCATTATTTGAAAGTGGATTTCACGCTTCTCGATGGCGACGGCCGCAAGCGCGTCGCGGAACAATTTGCCGGCAACGGCATTTCTCTCCTCGCCGAAAAGGTGGAGACTCAGCAGGACCTCGATGAAGCGCGCAATCTGGGTTACTGCTACTTTCAGGGCTACTTCTTTTGCAGGCCTTCCATGCTGGAAACCCGCGACATCCCGGGGAACAAACTGATTCAACTGCAACTGATTAGCGCCGTCGCGGCTCCCGAACTCAACTACGACGCCATTGAAAACCTTCTCAAACAGGAACCTTCCCTGCTCTACCGCCTCCTGCGCTATCTGAATTCACCCGCGCTCGGTTTGCGCTCGGAAATTCACAGCATCCGCAATGCCATCAGCATGCTCGGCGACACCGAATTCCGCCGCTGGGTCTCCATCTTTGCGGTTATCGCGATGAGCTCCGGCAAGCCCCCCGAATTGATCCGCACTGCTCTGACCCGCGCGTATTTCTGCGAGGATTTTGCCGCGCCCGCCGGCTTCCACGATAAAAGTGCCACGATGTTTCTCATGGGCCTGCTCTCGGTCGCCGACGCTCTGCTCGATAAACCGATAGAAGAAGTGCTTAGAACCCTGCCCATTGATCCGGAAGTCAAATCCGCTCTCTGCGGCGGTGAAAATCGCTATCGCGACCTCTACGAAGTTCTCCTGGCACTCGAACGCGCGCAATGGCCGCGGCTCACCACCTTCACCGAGCGTCTCGGCTGCCCCGAAGACAACATTCCTGACTCCTACCAGTCCGCCATCCAAAAAGCCTCCGTCGTCAGCGTCTGAAATCTCCCCTGTAGCGCGGGCCTTGAGGCCCGAAGGTTTCGACGGCGCCACTACAAACTGCATTTTCGGGAAAGGGATCTGTAGGAATTTCAGGCGGGCGCCTGCTCGCGTTCTCGCGCCAGCAACACTATCAGTCGGGCGGTCTCTTCGATTCCCATCGCGGTGTTGTCCACCAGGACGGCATCCTGCGCCCGCACCAGGGGCGAAACTTTTCGCTCGCGATCCCGCTTGTCCCGCTCGCGCACTTCTTCCATCACCTGTTTCACCGTCAAGGATTCGCCTTTTTCCTGGTGTTCCATCCAGCGGCGCTCGGCCCGCGTTTCCGCCGACGCTTCCAGAAAAATCTTCAGCTCCGCTCGCGGAAAAACGACCGTGCCGATGTCCCGTCCTTCCATCACCACGCCGCCGCCCTCGCCCGCTTTCTGCTGCTCAGCCACCAACACCTTGCGCACACCGGCGATAGTCGCCAGCCGCGAAGCCGCCTGCGCCACTTCGCCCGTGCGAATCTCCCGCGTCACTTCGCGGCCGTCCAGAAACACGCGGTTCTTCAAGCCCGCAGCACCTTGTTCGGCCGTCGGCGGTTTCAATTCAATGTGCGTTTCCCGCGCCAGGTTTTCCAGTTGGGTATCGTCTTCGAGAGGAATCTTGCGTTCCAAAACCTTCAGCGCCACGGCACGGTACATCGCGCCGCTATCCAGATACACATACCCAAGCATCGCCGCCACGCGCCGCGCCACCGTGCTCTTGCCCGAGCCCGCGGGCCCATCGATTGCAATCGTCAGTCGCAATGGCATGTCAAGGTGAGTCGCTTCCTGTTTCCTGCTAGCTGCTATTTGTTCGTTGTTATCCGCGGTCGCTGATTAGCGATTACCGATTATTCGACATGCTTTAAGCCCCGCAGCTAAAATCCCATAATGTTATAGCCGCAATCGACGTACAGCGTTTCCCCGGTGATCCCCGAGCCCGCCGCCGAGAGCAAAAACGCCGCCGTCGCGCCCACTTCGGCGGGATCCACGTTGCGCTTCAGCGGTGCGCGCTCCGCGTGTGACTTCAGCATTTCGCCCAACTGGGAAACTCCCCGCGCCGCCAGGGTCTTGATCGGCCCTGCGGAAATTGCGTTCACGCGAATTCCCTTCGGACCCAGATCATTCGCCAGGTAGCGCACCGTCGCCTCCAGCGCCGCCTTCGCCACGCCCATCACATTGTACTTCGGCACCACTTTCTCCGCGCCGTAGTACGTCAGCGTCACCATTCCACCGCCGTTGGTCATCAGCGGCGCGGCCGCACGGGCCACCGCGATCAACGAATACACGCTCACGTCATGCGCAATCCGGAATCCCTCGCGTGTGGTGTTGACAAACTCTCCCTTCATATCCTCCGCCGGCGCAAACGCGACGCTGTGCACCAGGCCGTCCAGCACGCCATACTGCGCCTTCAACTGCTCGAATAATTTCGCGATTTGCTCGTCTGCAGTCAGGTCGCACATAAAGCCATCCGCGCCCGGCAGATCCCCGATCAGATCCTTCGCTTCTTGCTCCAGCCGCTCGTTCTGATACACGATCGCCAGCCGCCATCCCGCCTCGTGCAATTTTTGCGCGATCGCCCAGGCGATGCTGCGCTTATTCGCCAGCCCAAAAATCACCGCCGTCTTCTGCCCCTCGCTCACGTTTCCTCCCACGCCCAGAATTCTTGCTTCCTGCTCGCTGTTAGCTGTTCGCCGCTATCCGCTCGCGCTAATCACTGATTACCGATTACTGATAACCCCCAAAAGCTCCACGACCGCTGCAGCTAAATCCTATGAAAGGCTCGCTCAATCTCCCTCACCGAATACCGCAGCACCACCGGCCTGCCGTGCGGGCAACTCATCGGGCAATCCGTTTTCGCCAGCGCTCCCAGCAGCCATTCCATTTTCGTTTGGTCCAGTGGCATGTTCACCTTGATCGCCGCGTGGCACGCCGTGGATGCGGCAATCTTTGCCTGCAGTGTATCAATCGAAATCGCCGCATTTTCCCGCTCGATTCCGTCAATAATCTCCGTCAACAGATGCTCCGCATCACTCGCGGCTACGCCGGCGGGGACGGCTTGAATGGCAACGCTCTTCGGTCCCATCGGTTCAACCTCAAATCCGTTGGCGGCCAACTCTTCCGCAATCTTTTCGTAGATCACAATCTGCCTCGGCGAAAGTTCGAATACCAGCGGCATCAGCATCCGCTGTGCTTCCACTTTTCCGGCGCGGCGCGCTTCCAGGTGCTGTTCGAACAGCACTCGCTCGTGGGCCACGTGCTGGTCCACGATCCAAAGACCTTCCCCGTTCACCGCGACGATAAAGCTGGCGCTCACTTGTCCTAGCGGTTTCAAATCCGCAATCTGCTCGGGCCTCGGCAGCGTTGCTGGAGCGTCCGCGCTCGCTCGCGAAAAATTCTCCGCCCAGTTCGGTTCGCGGCCTTCGCTTGCTGGCATCGCTCCGGGCGAAAATCCGCCTGCAAACGAATTACCCGGCTCGAACGGAAACCTCTGCGGCACGGGCTGGGCCGGCACGGCTGACAGATCAAAGCCATTCCCGGCGGAATAGTCCGAGCCCACGCCCGACCCGACTCCCAACTCTTCCATCAGCGGGATATTCGCACGGGGAACGCCAGAATCCGTGCCTCCCAGACCGCCCGCGAACGAAGCCGATGGCGCTGCAGGATTCGGCGCAACTCCGGCAGTCACCGCGGCGGCGGCAAAACTTGCAATCGGCCGCACACTCATCAGTGTTTGGCGAATCGCGTCGCGCGTGAAATCGTGCACAATCTGAGACCGCCGGAACCTTACCTCGATCTTCGCCGGGTGCACATTCACATCCACTTCGTCGTACGGCATCTCCAGAAAGAGCAGCGTGGCGGGAAACACGGTCGGCGGCAGGATATTTCGATAGGCTTCATGAATCGCATGCAGGATCAGCCGGTCGCGCACCAGACGCCGGTTCACAAACACATAAATCCCATTGCGGTTCGGCCGTTGAATGTCCGGCCGCGAAGTAAACCCGCTCACCGTCAAGGTCGCCGCTTCTTCCCCGGCTTCCATCTCCGGCTCGGTGATCGCCGCGCGAAACGCCGCGGAAACACTGGGGATTTCCACCAACTCGTCCAGCGCCTGCCGCCCAAAGAGCTGGTAGACGCGGTCCGCCAGCTTCTCCGTCGGCGGGCAATTGATGATCTCCTGCGTCGGCGACGTCAACGTAAACTGCTTGGTGGGGTTCGCCAGAGCATAGTGCGTCACCAGCGATGCGATGTGCCCCAACTCCGTCGTGTCCGATTTCAAGAACTTTCGCCGCGCCGGCACGCAATAAAACAGATCCGCCACGCTAACGGTCGTTCCCGCCGGCAAACCCGCTGCCTTCACGCCGACCAATTTTCCGCCGGCGAACTCCACGCGCGTTCCCTCGGCTTCGTTCGCATCGCGCGTCTCCAGCAGCAGCCGGGAAACCGATGCAATCGAGGGCAGCGCCTCCCCGCGAAATCCCAGCGTGGAAATGGTGGTCAGATCATCCGCCGACCGCAGCTTGCTGGTCGCGTGCCGTTCGAACGCCAGCAGGGCGTCGTCGTGCATCATCCCCTGTCCGTCGTCAATCACGCGGATCATGCGCTTCCCGCCCATTTCGGTCTCAATGCGCACGCAATTCGCGCCGGCATCCAAAGCGTTTTCCAGCAGTTCCTTCACCACCGAGGCAGGGCGCTCCACCACCTCCCCGGCCGCAATCCGGTTCGCCACCGCCTCCGCGAGTATTCTTATCCGGCTCATTCGCCCTTGATTTGAATCCCCAACTGATTCAATTGCGCCTCATCCACATCGCTCGGGGACTCCGCCATCAAGTCCACCGCCGCGGTGGTTTTCGCAAACGCAATCACTTCGCGAATCGACTTCTCGCCGGCCAGCAGCATCGTCACGCGATCCAGCCCCAGCGCGATCCCTCCGTGCGGAGGAGTGCCGTACGTCAGCGCGTCCAGGAAAAATCCAAAGCGCCGGCGCAACTGCTCTTCGCTCAATCCCAGCGCCTTGAACAGCCGCTCCTGAACATCCTGGCGATGAATTCGGATGCTTCCCGAACCCAGCTCCACGCCATTCAACACCAGGTCGTAGCCCTTCGAGCGCACTTCCCACGGCGCCGTCTCCAGCTTTTCCAAATCCTCGTCGACGATTCCGGTGAACGGATGCTGCGCGCTCACCCAAGTTTTATCGGTCTCGCTCCATTCAAAGAGCGGAAATCCCGTCAGCCACAGAAATTTCCACTGCGTCTTGTCGATCGCGCCGAGGGCCTCGCCAAGCTGCAATCGCAACTGCCCCGCAACCAGCGCCGCCGCTTCCGTCCCCTTGATCTCTTCCTTCGCCGACACCGCCACCACCAGGTCGCCCGTCTTTGCGCCGCAAGCTTCTGCCAGCTTCTTCACGTTTTCCGCGCCGATCAATTTCTCCACTGTCGACGTGGTTCCCTCCGCCGCCAGTTTCACGAAATACGCTCCGCGCGCGCCCGCCGACTTGGCCTTCTCCGTCAACTCATCCAGCTGCTTCCGCGAATATCCCGCCGCGCCGGGCGCCGCAAACGCAAACACGGTGCCGCCGATCTGCAGCTTCTCTTTTGCTTCGGCCGGGAAGCACGCCGTCACTTCATGCAGTTCCATTCCAAAGCGCATGTCCGGCTTGTCGCTGCCATACTTCCGGATCGCATCCTTATAGAGCATGTGCGGAAAGGGCGCCTTCGCTTCCACTCCCGCCACCGCGCAAGCCCGCACCATCACGTTTTCAATCGCGCTGAAAATATCTTCCTGCCGAGGAAACGACATTTCCAGGTCCAACTGGGTGAACTCCGGCTGGCGATCCGCACGCAAATCCTCATCGCGAAAACATTTTACGATCTGGAAATAGCGGTCCAGCCCGCCAATCATCAGAATCTGCTTGAAAATCTGCGGCGATTGCGGCAACGCATAAAACTTTCCGTGATGCACGCGGCTGGGAACCAGGTAGTCGCGCGCGCCTTCCGGCGTCGAGCGCGTCAGCATCGGCGTTTCCACCTCGATGAAGCCCATCTCGTCCATGGTCTTGCGGATTTCCAGCAAAATCTTGTGCCGCAAAGCCAGGTTACGATGTGGTTTCGGCCGCCGCAAATCCAGATAGCGGAACCGCAGCCGGGTCTCTTCCGCCGCGTTGATTTCGTCTTCAATCGGAAATGGCGGAGTCTTTGCGTTGTTCAGAATATGCAGCCGCGCGGCCACGATCTCCACTTCGCCGGTGGGCAGCTCCGGATTGGACTTGCCACGCATGGTGACTTTGCCTTCCACCGCCACCACGAACTCGCTGCGGACTTGTTCGGCCTTCGCGTGGGCTTCCGGCTGCGACTCCTTGTTGAAGACCACCTGCACGATTCCCGCGCGGTCGCGCACATCCAGGAACAGTAAGTTCCCCAGGTCGCGCCGCTTGGCCACCCAGCCCATCACCGTGGCATCGCGGCCCGCGTCCGTGGCTCGCAGCGCGCCGCAATAATGAGTCCTCTTCAAATTCCCCAAAAAGTCCAGCACGTTTTCGTTCTCCTGAATTCCTCTGAAAATCCAAAAACACCCTCATCCTGAGCCCGTATTTTTTTGCGGGCGAAGGATCTCAGTCTATGGTCATCCGAGGCGCTTCCGCAGTTGAGATCCTTCGCGCACCCTCGTCGGGTGCACTCAGGATGACAACGCTTTGCCTTTCCGCAACATCTCGAAGAATTCCGGTTCGCTCATCTTCGCTTGCGAGCCGTCTGCCAGCGTTTTCACCGTCCACAGCCCGGTCGCCAACTCATCGTCGCCCAGGATCAGCGCGTACCGCGCGCCCAGCTTGTCGGCCTGCCCCAGGGCCTTGCCGAATTTCTGCTCCGCGGGAGGCAGCTCCACGCGAAATCCCGCCGCGCGCAATTTTTGAGCCGCCGCAATCGCCGCCGCCTGCGCCTTCTCTCCCATCCAAGCTACAAAAACGTCGCGGCCCTGCGTTGCGCCGCCCTTCCCTGCTTCCTGCAATGACAAAATCAGCCGGTCTTCACCAATCGCAAATCCAATTCCCTTCGTTGGCGGCCCGCCCAGCAGTTCCACCAACCCATCATACCGCCCGCCGCCGCACACCGCATTCTGCGAACCCAATCCCCTCGCGGTGATTTCGAACGTCGTGCGCATGTAGTAGTCCAGCCCGCGCACCAGCCGCCAATTTTCCGCATACACCACTCCGCGCATTCCCAACTGTCGCTTCACTTCCTTGTATTGCGCCGCGCAGTTCGCACATAGGTGATCCGCAATCTTTGGCAGCCCCGCGATAATTCCTTGCTCGCTCTCCAGCTTCGAATCTAGCACCCGCAGTGGATTCGTCTCAATCCGTCGCTGGCTGTCCGGTCCCAGCTTGTCTTTCACTTTCAGCAATTCCGCGCGCAGCAACTCCACATACTTCGGCCGGCACTCGCGATCCCCAATTGAATTAATCTCCAGCTTCACGCCCTCGAGGCCCAGCCGCGCGAAAAACGTCATCACCATCTCAATCACTTCCGCGTCCACCGCGGCATCTTTTCCGATTGCTTTCGCAGGGTCCGTGTTTGCCGGAATCATCTCCAGCACTTCCGCCCCAATCTGATAAAACTGCCGGTATCTGCCCTTCTGCGGCTGCTCCCGCCGAAACATCGGCCCCGTGTAGTACAGTTTCACCGGCTGCGGCAGCGCATGCATCCCATGCTCGATATACGCCCTGCACACCGAAGCCGTCGCCTCCGGCCGTAGGCTAATTTCGTACCCAAGTTGTAGTGAATATCTAGCGATTATCATCTGCAGAATATCGTTGCCTTGTTCATCGGATAGAACTTGCTCTGGAGGAGAAAGTCTCCAATTCTGGAAACGATCCCAGCGGCGACGCATCTCTCGGATTGCGTGCTCGTTGATTCCAGTGCGTGGGATCTCGCCACTTTGGAACATTCCACTCACTGAATCAATGAAGGCGCCATAGTTGGCAATGGGTTTTGGCCCATCTGCCTCAACGATCCTTTCAGCTCGATCAACAAATGTGTACATCTCTTTGCCCACAATGTCCGTCTCAGCGCCAACAGCGCGCGCAAACAATTCCGTCGGCTCAAAGATCGGCGGGCGTATCTCGCCGAATCCAAACGTGCCGAACACCTCGCGCGCGGTCTGCTCCACCCGGTTCCACAACTCCGTCTCCGGAGGAAGCAAATCCCGCGTGCCCTTGATCGCCTGGAATTTCTTTTTCTCTGCCATGTTCTAGTGGTGCTCCACGCCGCGGGGGGAAAGTGGCGAGTGGCGAGTGGCGAGTGGCGAGTAAGAGGAGAGTTTACGTTTTAGAGAAACGATCATTTTTTGCAACTCGTCGATTTCCTTGAGCGAGGGTGCCGCATCCTCGCGTGATGCAAAACACAGATCGAGAGAAAGCAGAATTTGTGTTTCCACTTCGGCGAGCGAGCCTTCGGCGTGTGAAAGAAACTGCAAGAATTCCTTCGTTCCCTGCCGAGCCTGTCCTTCCGCGATATTTGACGGGACAGATACCGCCGCCCGCCGGAGCTGCGAGGTTAATCCGAATCTCTCTTGAGGAGGAAAACGCGCGGTCAGCTTGTAGACCAACTTCGCTAAAACCATCCCTTTCTGCCAAATCAATAAATCCTTATAGTGCCGAGCCTTCGGAAGCTCACTCATCGCTCTTCCTCTCTTTCTTCTCCTCGCTCGCCACTCGCCACTCGCCACTCGCCACTTCATTCCGGTAAGTCGCGGCGTACTGAACATACCGCTCCGCATACGCGGCAATCGAGTGCTGATCGGATTCCAAAAGTTGCCGCTTTACTTTTCCCGGCGAGCCCATCACCAGGCTGCCCTCGGGAATCACAGTCCGCTCGGTAATCAAAGTCCCCGCCGCGATAATCGAATGCGATCCAATCACCGCTCCATTCAAAATGATGCAGCCCATCCCAATCAAAACGTGCGAATGGATCGTGCATCCGTGCAGCGTCACCGAATGCCCCACGGTCACTTCGTCGCCCAGCACCAGCGGATACTGATCCTTCATCACGTGCAGCACCGAGCCGTCCTGAATGTTGGTGCGGTTCCCTATCCGGATGTGGTGCACGTCTCCGCGCACCACGGTCATCGGCCAGAGGCTGGACTCCTCGCCGATCACCACGTCGCCAATCACCACCGCTGCCGGGTCGATATAGGCCGACGCCGCGATCCGCGGAAATTTGCCTTGGTACGGACGGATATCCGGTGTGCGCATCAGGAATTCAAATTTCCCGTAAGTGATTGCAGGGACATGAAATACACCACCCCTGCGGGTTTCGCAAGCCGCCAGCGAATATCCAAGATAGCACCCGTTTCGCCCCGCTGACAAGGAATCCGCCC
>Ga0074045_10000507_pt1 | contig 37889 bp, 31 predicted proteins | sample BogForMeECP23OM2_FD_94442 | JGI IMG/M metagenome (GOLD analysis project Ga0074045, IMG submission 94442) | Bog forest soil microbial communities from Calvert Island, British Columbia, Canada - Bog Forest MetaG ECP23OM2 | ecosystem: Environmental > Terrestrial > Soil > Wetlands ...
GGAGGTTGAGCTTCCGCAGGCAGGCGGGTCGGCTCTGAGTAGCTTTTCCCGACTGCTCTTTCGGAGTTTTCCTCGCCCCGGCGCATCATCCAAAGCAAGAGAAATATCGCCGCCAGGGCTACCGAAAAGAAGACAAATCCACCCTGGCTGTGGAGCCTGCCGGTAAGGAATCCGGGATCGACTTTAGTTCCCAGCATGGCAATGGTAAAGATTCGCAGCCCGTTCTTGGCAATCGAGAGCGGAATCGCTGCTGCCACGACCAATGCCTTCCGCCACGGTGAGCGCAAGAGAAGTTGCGCCACCACCATGGTCGTGACCACCAGCACGAGACTGGAACGGATGCTGCTGCATTCGGGAGCAACTTCAAGCGTCAGTCCTGGAATCTGCACCAGCATGCCGTCGTGGGTCACCGGGACCCTCGCCAACCAGAAGAGACAATGAGCAGCAATCACAGATCCCTGCCGCAGCAGGTTCACGATCGCATTCAACGCCCGCTCGGGAAGAGGCACCAGCCAGAACAGGAAACAGAGCGGGAAAATGGACCGCCGGAAGGCGCTCGCGCCGAAGCAAACGAAGAAAGCTGCGATCCACCATAGCACCAATGCCAGCATGTTCAGAGAAAGTTCGACGTCGGGCGCAAGAAAAGCCGACTTCCACCTCGTCAGCGTGGTAATCAAAATGGCAACGACGAGAACTATTACGCCGAGGCTCACGCTTGAGCGGCCAGAGAAATCTGCGAATCTCCCATCGGACGACTTCCAATCCCGCCAGTCGAGCGCGAGCAAACCGGCGCTGACGGGGATAATCAGAAGCAAGTGAGTGTACCGGTCATCTCGCAGTGCGAGAGCGAACGAAGATGCCAACGGCCCCCACCAGATGGCGAGCGAAAGCGCCGCGAGAATCGCGAAAAGCAACGGCAAGGAGTTGAAGATCGATTCGCGGCTGGCTTTACTGGGCACGATATTGTTCGAAATGGCTTCAGCTCTTGAAATTTCGTTACGCCATGGCTGTCACTGGCCCCGGTGACCAGGATCACAGACTGCGCCGCCTACAATCGAGAACAATGGGCCGGGAAGCAGAAAGTTGAAGCCTATGTTTCACCCCTCCGCCTTCATCTATCTTCTGGCCTTGTTCTACGCCGTCTTTGGCGTCGTTGTGTTTCGGCGAATGCGCAGGCCCACCTGCCGGATCTGCCTGCACCGGAGCCGCTGCCCCCACCGCAGGCGCCGCTTCCTCGGCCTCGTCGGCACACTCTGTTACGAGCGCGAGAAGCAGCAGGCACCAGCGCCGCATCTCACCGTATTACAAGAGTCTAGTCCGGAAGAACCCGGACCGGACAGCCGTTAGGATCTGTCTCCAAACTTTGGTACTTTACAAACGCCGCTCAGGTTGTTCGCAAGGGTAGGGCGCGCGTCTTTGGCAGCGTGAACGAATCTGGTTGGCGAGAAAAAGAAACGATGACTCGGGGCTTTGAAGACTATCTGCGGGTCGCCGGCTCGCGGCACAGGGGAGCCGGGGTCTCGGCAGCCGCAGGCGAAGGACTGCTCCGCCGGTCTGCAGGAATCGAGACGCGGACCTCGTTCGACTGATCGCTGAGAAACCGCCGGGCGCTGATCGCCCGGATGAAATAGTGGTAGTTTTCCGCACTCTTCACCCAGTCGTCGGCGCAGCGAGTGCCTTGCAATGGTGTCGAGTTGAGCAGTTGCGGAGAAGGGTCTTTATCTCCGGTGCCGCGGTAGATGCAATAGCCGATGGCGGCGTCGTGCTTGGAGTCGCCGGGCGCGCTGGCTCGCCAGGAGAGAATTACCCGGCGCCCTCCCTCGCTGGGAAGCACAGGCTGCACCGGAGAAGAATTCAGGGCTGGGCAGACGACCGGAGGAACAGCAGCGGCGTCAGCCGCGACTTGAGCCAGCCTGGCCTTCGCCGCGTGGGCGCGGAGAGCGCGGAAAATTCTGCTCCTGCAACCTCTCGGGAAGGTGGCGCCGATGGCAAGCAGACCCACGAGGGCGAACGCCCGCGATTTGGCCCAACTCCGCCGCGGCCTGCCCTCCGGCCGAACTGTTGACCCTTCTTTCATTTCGAATCGTGCATTCGAATCCTGATCATCGCCGCGGCGGATTTTCCGGATCGCAGATTCTGGCCTATGAGTATCGCTGCGCTTCACTCCTGCCAGAGCCCGCGAGTTGCTCCGCTTCTTCAGTAACCGCAGCACTCGCGAGAGAATTTTGTTTTCAGGGTTGAGTGTGCAATCCTAATTTTCACAGCGCAACTCAGTCGGCAGCCTAACGCCCAATGATTCAGTACGAAGAGCATTCTACAACTCCGCTGTTCAGCATTGTCATTTCTGTTTATAACGATTGGATTTCTCTCGATCAATGTTTGCAGTCGCTGGCGCGGCAGACGAACTCGCCCAGCTTCGAAGTGATCGTGGTCGACGACGGAAGTGCGGAAGCGGCGCCGGAGTTCATTCGCGATGCGGGCTACTCTTACCCGCTGCAATTGATCGAGCAGGCTCACGCCGGCATTCCGGTGGCACGAAATCGAGGCGTAGAGAATTCCAGAGGTGCAGTACTGCTATTCGTGGATGCCGACTGCCGCCTCCGGGATAACTGCCTCTCCGCCCTGAGCGCGGCCATCGCCCGCTCGCCGCAGCATGATTGCTTTCAGTTGCGGCTGGTGGGAGATTGTTCCAACCTGGTCGGCCGAGCTGAGGAACTCAGGCTGATTGCACTGCAGAACCACATGCTTCAGCCCGACGGGCGCATTCGATATTTGAACACTGCGGGATTTGCCCTTCGGCGTACTCGAGCCGACGTCAAAGCGGGAATCTTTGATCCTCTGGCCCTCCGGGCGGAAGATACCTTGTTGCTGGCTAACCTGATGCAGGCCGGCGACCTTCCCCTATTCGTTCCCCAGGCCGTCGTCGAACACGTCATCCTCTTGTCTTTGCCGGCCTGCCTTCGCAAAGATATTCAGTCGGTGTATCTGGAAAGAAGGACAAATCACATCATCGCCGCCAGGAGAATGAAAATTCGAATGACTCATCGGGAACGGCTGCAGTTGATCTCCTCGATGTGGAAGACGGCAGGCCAGCCTTCCATAGGAAGGTCGGCGTGGTTCGTGGTTGTGCTCCGCCAAGCCCTGCAGCGCACCATCTCGCTGACCTGCCAATATCTCGGGTCAGAGTCCGCTACTCCGGCGAACTGATTCGCGTCAGCGGCCACGTTCCGCTTCGATGGCGAGAGTTTTTCATCCACAGTCCCACCCGCCAATCGCGAACCCGGCAGCTAGAGGTTATCTGTGCAAATGGTGCCAGTGGTGCATCACCGCGCAGCTGATGTGCCCGAGCACGAACCAGAACGCCGCCCAGAGAACTGCTTTAAGGGTTGGATTCATCGCGTAAGAATAATAGACCGCGGATAGGGGCACACGCTTTTTTTCGGTGAAAAGTTCAGTCGAACTCGAAAACTACCTGCTCCGCCGGGCTACTCCACACCGGAGCGAACGACTGCCGGTGCAGCGGAGTGGGACCAAACTGCTGCAGAGCCGCGAGATGCTGCGGCGTGCTGTAGCCCTTGTGCGAGGCCAGCCCGTATTCGGGGAAGACGGCATCCCATTCGCACATCATGCGGTCGCGCTCCACCTTGGCAAGAATCGAAGCCGCCGCAATGGATGCCGAAAGGGCGTCGCCGTGAATTATGGCTTTTTGGGGCAGCTCGCTATCGAGCCGCAGGGCGTCGATCAGCAAATGATCGGCCGCCGGCTGCAGCCGCATCACCGCTTCCCGCATGGCCAGCCGCGAGGCCTGATAGATATTGATCTGGTCGATCCGGGCCGCATCCACCGCCGCCACGGCCCAGGCCACGGCATGTTCGCGAATCCGGGGCGCCAGCGTCTCACGGCGCTCCGGCAGCAGAAGCTTTGAGTCGCGCAGCCCACGAATGCGATAGCGGCGGTCGAGAATCACGGCGGCCGCTACGACAGGACCGAACAGCGATCCGCGCCCCACCTCGTCCACGCCGGCGACCATCGCCGCGCCCGCAGCCCAGGCATTTTTTTCATAACGCAAGGTACAGCGCAGTCTTTTCAGCAGTCGCAGCTTGGCCGCCGCCGGAGAAAGCTCGAACTCGGATGAAATCTTCGCGCGACTCGCCATGGAACAGGACTATGTGACACCATCTTCACCCGCGTGAGGAGAATCTTGCAAGCCGCAAAAGCGTTCTTTGGGCAGCTTCTTGATCCCAGGGCGGAGATCATGCCCGGGAAGTAACCATTACCTCGATTACGAACGTACATTGTCCGGTAGGACATGTACTGCTATTTTCCCTCTAGAGAGTAGAAGTCCAAGGAGCGGGTTTTTGTGAACCCAGAACTGAATCATTCGCAGTCGGAAGCAGAAGTTGGGCCGGTTCAGAAATTGATTCATCTGGCGCTCCCGGTTCGCCTCACACACATGCAGAACGGCGGTCGTGGCAGCCAGGAACTGGCCTGCACCTACGACATTCACCCCCGCGGCGCGCGGCTGCTCAGCGTTCGCGATGTAAGAGTAGGAGACCTGATCACCGTCGAACGCGGACGCCACAAATCTGTCTGCCAGGTAGTTTGGACCGCCGACCCAGACTCCTCCCTGCGCGGCCAGTTCACAGTGGAATGCGTGGAGGGCAGCAGAATTGCCTGGGAAGAAGAGTTGCGGCAAGTGGAAGAACAGTATCTGCCGATGATTGCGGATGGCAAGAACCGCAATTCCGCGAGGACGTCTTTCCACGAAGGTGCCAAGAATCGCCGCCGGGGGCCTCGGTTCGCGGTCGATGGCGGCGCGGATGTGGTGGAAATCGGCGGACAATCAAGGTTCGAAGGCCGCCTGGAGCAGATCTCCGAACTCGGCTGCCTCATCTCCGCCGGCGAGCTACTGTCTCCCGGTACCGGGCTGAGACTGGTGCTCAATATGTGCGACGTCAGCGTAGCGTTGCGGGGTCAGGTGCGCTCGACGGGAGAGAACCGCGGCATGGGAATCGAGTTTGAGGCAATCCGGCAGGGTGACCGCCCTCTGCTGGATTACGTTCTGAACCGGCTGAAGAAACCGCGCGTCGAGGATTTCGCAGACCTCGAAGTGATCACCGAGATCCCGGCGATGGTCGCGGGATAGGAAGTCTCGCGGGGTAAAGTTTCGCGGGGCAAGGAATAAGAGCTTTCAACACAGAGGACACCGAGGATCACGGGATAAACCTCTGGGCGACCCCGTGTCCTCTTCGATAAAGGTTTGAGACGAGGCCGTTATTCGACGTCTCGCAGGCGCGCGGCTTTACCTTTGAGACCGCGAAGGTAATAAAGCTTGGCGCGGCGGACCTTGGAAGACCGAAGCAGATCGACTTTGTCGATCACCTTCGAGTGGACGGGGAAAATACGCTCCACGCCTTGGCCGAAGCTGATCTTGCGCACGGTGAAGCTGGCCTGCGGCCCCTTGTCGCGTTTGATCACCACGCCTTCGAAGGCCTGTAAGCGCTCTTTGTCGCCTTCTTTGATCTTCACGTGAACGCGAACGGTATCTCCCGGATTAAACGCGGGAATATCGGTGCGTTTGGTCTTCGCCAGCAATTTTTCGATAATTAAGTTCGACATAATCCTTCTTCCTTGGTCTGCAATTTACTTCGTCTGCAATTTAGAATCCTGAATCCGAATCGTGAGCTCGCCCTAGCAGAGCTCCGACACGACTATTCGTAATTTGGCTCCGGCTGATCTCCGCCAGAAATTTCCTATCGTCCTCGCCCAGCACCGCGCCCTCCAGCAAGTCAGGACGATTTCGAAAAGTTTTCTCCAGCGCCCGCTGACGGCGCCATCGGCGAATTTCTTCGTGGTTGCCCGTCAGCAACGCCTCCGGCACCGCGATGCCACGAAACTCCGCTGGCCTCGTGTAGTGCGGATAATCCAGCAATCCATTCGACCCGCAGGTCGAATCCGCACCGGAAGGGCTCTTCGTTTTCGGCTCGACCGTAAACGACTCCTGCTGCGTGGAGGCTTCGTTTCCGACGGCGCCAGGAAGCAAGCGCATCACGGCTTCCACAATCACTGCCGCAGCTATTTCGCCGCCGCTCAGAACATAGTCGCCGATGGAAATTTCCCGGTCGGCGAGATGGTCTGCCACGCGTTCGTCCACGCCCTCGTAGCGGCCGCAGATGAAAACGATGCGGTCCAGGTCAGCCAGCTCCGCCGCGACTTTCTGCGTAAAGCGCTGCCCTTGCGCCGAAAGCAGAATTACCGATTCCTTCACTCGTCGCGCGAGACGCTCATCGCGCGGCGCCACGCCTATCGACTCCAGGCACTCAAACAGCGGCTCCGGTTTCAGCACCATCCCTTCGCCGCCGCCAAAGGGACGGTCGTCCACGGTGCGGTGCCGATCATGCGTAAACTCCCGCAAGTCGTGGACCTGAATTTTCGCCAGCCCCAACTCCTGAGCCCGGCGGGTGATGCCGTAATCCAGCGGCCCACGAAAGAAGTCCGGAAAAATCGTGACAATATCGGCCTTCATCGCAGATTAAAAACCTTCAACACAGAGGGCACAGGGTAGCACGGAGGGTTACCCTGTGATCCTCGGTGTCCTCTGTTTTGAACGTTTTTTTCCCGTCCCTTGGGACTGCTGTAGCTTCTCTTCTGCCGATAGAGGCGCGTTCACTTCCAGCAAGCCTTCGGGCAACTTCATCCTCAACTGCTTTCGCTTCACGTCCACGCTCTCAGCAAACGTCCCCTCGAGATACGCCTCGGCGAAAGGGATTTCAACCAGCCTGGCCGCTGCGTCACGCACGATCAACAAGGGCGCTTCGCCGGCTCCAAACTGAACATCCTCGACTACCCCGACTTCGCGGCCGTAGTTAAGGACCGCGCAGCCCGTCAGATCGCTGACGTAATTCCAGCCCGCCTGCAACTCCGAACGCTGGCTTTGGGGCACTTGCAGTTCGCATCCGATGAGCGTCTCTGCCTGGGAAATCGAATCGACTCCCACGAACTTCAGAACCAGCAGCCCTTTGTGCGGCCAGAGATCCTCCACTTCCAGTTCGCGACGTCCTTCGGCTTCGCGGGGCAGCGCCAGCAACTTCATGCCCACGGAAAATCGATCCGGTACGTTGCTGAAAATCTCAGCCGCGACTTCGCCGCGGCGGCCCTGCGTTTTCACCACGCGAGCCAGCGTAATGAACTCACCGCTTGTTTCAGGATCGCGAATGGTCGGGTTCCCTGCCCCGGCGCTCGGTTCGCGAAGGGAAAATGACCATCCTTCGGGGGCTAAAGCCCGGATTCTTCTTGCCCCGGTGCAGCGCGGCTTTAAGCCGCGCCCTTTCAAAGCAGCCCCTGGTCGGCAACGCTACACTGCACGGCCAGTCCCAAACGAAAAGCTTTTAGTCGATCACTTCCAGGGTGTATCGCCTTCGTGCCCGCGCGCCGGCAGCGCTCAGCAGCGTGCGCAGGGCGCGCACGTTGCGCCCTTGCCGGCCGATAATTTTGCCCACGTCCGCTTCCGCAACTTCCAGTTCGATCACGTCGTCATCGAGGTGATCCACGTAGACTTCCGCGGGAGCATCGACGATCCACTTGGCAATCTGCTCAATGAGAGCGCGAACCTCTGCGGTGCTTTCACTCATGACGGTTGCTTAGGCTACAGAAACCGCGGCGGCGGTCGCGGGCTTGGAGTAGAGTTTGCCCACGCGCTCTGACATTTGCGCGCCCTTCGAGACCCAATAATCCACGCGGTCGCGCTTGAACTCCACGCTGGCGGGGTTGGTCCGAGGATTATAGGTCCCCACCACTTCCACCGGCCGGCCATTGCGAGCGCGCGCCTTCTCGATCACGACGATGCGGTAATGCGGTTGTTTGCGCGCACCCATGCGCGCCAGTCGAATCATTAACACAGATTAAGTCCTTGTTCCGGAAGAGTCCGGCGAGGTCAAGACAAACATTTATTATGCCGGAGGTTAGACGGAATGGCAAGCTTACGGCGCGGCTGAAGCCGCGCCCTTTCAAAACAGACTCAAACTGACCCACTACAGGCCTTTCGACTCGGCCCACAGCTTCACCACTAGAAACCACTCTTCTCTAACATTCCCGCCGTCACCAACTTCTTCTCAATATGCCGCTGCAAAATTTGGATCAGAAACTTCCGCAGATCAGCGCCCTGCGCTTTGGGCCACGGCACGCCGGCAAAACTCTCCACCGGAGCGCGGAACATCTGCGCCGCCAGCGTCCGAGATTCGGCTGAGATCTCTGACGAGGCCAGGCGCTTATCGTCCGGACACATCAATCCATCGGCCAGCGCATGAAAATAAGCGCGGCTTCCATTCAGACTGCGGCCGCAGACGATGCACTCGGTCAACTCGGGCAGAAAGCCCACCAGCCGCGTCAGCCACAGATCGAAGTAGGTGACCGGCATCCAGATGTCATCTCCGCTCAGAACGTGTAACACGGAAAGGGTCAGCCGAAAAACCGCGTCGTTGGCTTCGCGGTCGGGAAGCAATTCGTCCAGCAACTCGGCCACATGACCGAGGGCTACTGCCCGGGCATAACTTACTTCAGTAGCCAGCGGAGATTCGAGCACTTCGCAGGCATCGAGCCGGACCAGTTCCTGGCGTTCCCGATCCTCATACAAGGCCCGCACACGAGTGAGCGGCTCGAGCGCGCCGCCGAAGCGCCGCTTCGACTTCTTCGCCGACCGCGCCACGCCCCGCACTTTGCCCTCAGCGCGGGTGAACAGCGTGACCAGCAAATCGGCTTCACGCAGCGGATAGGTGCGCAGCACGATCGCTTCCGAGTCTTTCAGTGCCATGCCAACTCAGCAGTTTCAGATCAGCAGCTTCGGATCAGGAACGATTGTAATGGAGAGCGCGAATGCGGCGGGTTGCGGGGGCCACAACCGAAGCGAGAGCCACAGAACGGAAACGGAATAGACGTGGCGTTAGAAAAAAATGGGGGCGATCGTGAGGGTCGGAATGTTGCGCTTTCGCGGCAACGCTAACCCATGACCGTCCCAGCCATTTTTAGGATCCTACGCAAATACTGTAGCCAAAAGCCTGCAGGTGCACCATACAGTGAATTCCGTATGCGCCACGGCAAAGCGCGGCTTATCGGCCAAAGTAGGCGGCGTTCTTGGCGGTAAATTCGTTCCACTTTTCCGGTAGATCATCAAGTGCGAAGATCGCCGAAACCGGGCACACCGGCACACACGCGCCGCAATCGATGCACTCCACCGGATCGATGTAGAGCAACGCCTCGGTGGCGTATTTGGGATCGTCTTTTTTGGGATGAATGCAATCCACCGGGCAGGCATCGACGCACGCCGTGTCTTTGGTGTTGATGCAAGGCTCCGCAATCACGTAAGTCATAAGGGTAAGAGTCTCCTCGGAAGATCAATGCAGCTATTTTACTACCGCCTCAGCCCCCGCAAACCGGACATTCTAACAATAAATCCGCATCGCGGTACAAACTTATTGCAGGCTGGCGGCGAAACTCATGTGGAGACAGGCGCCTCGGTTGTCCCGGTGAGGGCAGCGTGGCGACTGTCGAGGCAGCGGATCGTAGAATAAAAGCGAAACGGCTGGCAGCCTGCGCCGCCAGCCGTACTCACTCCACCAACCGAACCGTGATTGATTACCGGTGACCGCCTCCGCCTCCGTGTCCACCGCCGCCGCCGTGGAAGCCTCCGCCTCCGCCACCGTGGAAGCCGCCAGCCGAACCGCGGGCATAGCCGTGTCCACCGTTGAAGCCGCGCCCGCCGACAAAACCGCGCCCGCCGTTGAAGCCACGTCCATAGCCCCAACCGCCGCCGCGTCCATAGCCCCAGCCGCGTCCATAGCCCCAGCCGCGACCGTAGCCCCAGCCACCCCAGCCCCACCCGCGTCCCCAGCCATACCAGGGACCGGCGCCGATGAACACACCGCCGGCAAACCAGTCAGCCCCGAAGTAGCCGTAAGGCGCGCACGCGTAAGGGTAATATCCGTAGTAGCCGTAAGAGCATACCGGCGGTCCACCAACTCCCACGCCGACCGCGACCTGCGCTTGCGAATAGGTCAGGGGCAGCATCAAAACACCCACCAAAGCCAAATACTTTAAGTAACGCATGGTGAATCCCCCTTGTTTCAGATCCACTCGAACCACCAACCCACCGGATCTGCAGGTCCTTCAGATCGTATCTCCAATCTAAATCGCCTGACTATTTGAACTCGGCAGCGCCGGAAAAGTTGCAGACTTCGATGTGGCTGATTTCAGCCACCTCGCCTGAATTCAGCCACTTGCACGGGGAAGTCTGACCGCCCGGTTACCCAGGCGAGAAATTGACGGGGAAGTTGCGCGGAGGGAATCGGCTGTTCCGGCTCTCCGGCAAATCGGATTACGCTTTATCCGCCAGTTACAAGCGCCCAGGTTTTCCCTACAATGCTGTTTGCAGCGGGCTTCCCTTATGTTCGTGAATCGCATTCGCATCCGGGTCGAGTTCGGAGATTGTGATCCGGCTCAGATTGTATTTTACGCCAACTATTTCCGTTGGTTCGATGAGTGCACTTCGGCCCTGTTCCGCGCCGCCGGACTTCCGTTGCAGGAATTATTCAAAGCTCACGGCGTCGTCGGTATTCCGATCGTGGAAGCGAGAGCGCGTTTCATCGCCCCGTCTTCGTTCGGTGACGAACTGGTGGCTGAGTCCTCGGTGACCGAATGGAGAAAGAGCAGTTTCGTCATCAGCCATAAATTTCTGCGCAACGGCGCGTTAACGGTGGAGGGTTCCGAAACGCATGTCTGGGCGGCTGCTCATCCCACTGACGCTCAACGCCTGACGAGTGTGCCTCTGCCTCGGGAAGTGATCCGGCGACTATCAGCCGCAAAGAAGCGGGCGCCGCGCAAGAAATAACGTTGCGCTCTTCGGCAGCAATCACCGCCGCTTCTTCCTGGAAGTTGTCGCGCTTTTGCCCTCGATGCCTTTTTCCCGATCCATCTCCCGGAAGACATCGGCGGCCAGGTGAAAGGCCGAGTTCGCCGCCGGCACGCCGCAATAGACTGCCGATTGCAGCAGGACTTCCTTGATCTGGTCGCGAGTCACGCCATTATTGAAGGCGGCTTTCACGTGCAGGCGGAACTCATCGCCACGATTCAAAGCCACCATCATTGCGAGCGTCAGCAGACTGCGCGTGTGGCGAGGCAGGCCCGGGCGCGTCCATATATCGCCCCAGGCGTTGCGGGTAATGAATTCCTGGAAGTCACGGTTGAAGTCGGTTGCGGACGCGAGGGAGCGATCCACGTGCTCGTCGCCGAGTACGGCGCGCCGGATTTTCAGGCCTTGCTGGTAGCGTTCGGTTTCATCCATCCTGGGCTTCCCTTCTGTGCCAACTCTGGTTACGGCGAAAGAAAACTGCTCACCGCTTCAGTAAATGCCTCAGCCTGTTCGACATTCGAAAGGTGAGCCGCGGTGAGTTCCACTTCTTGAGCTGCCCGGATTTGCTGAGTAAGAAAGTGAGCGTCCGGCAGGGGGATCACAGCGTCACTGCCGCCGTAGATCACGAGCGTTGGAGTGCAGATCTGCGACACCGCCTCGCGCTGATCCATGTCGCGGATGGCGGCGCAGCAGGCGGCATAGCCCTCCGGAGATGTATTTTCCAACATGCGTTGCGCTGTTGCCACCTCGTCCGGAAATGCCGCGCGAAAGCCGCGGGTAAACCAGCGCTCGATAACCGCGGCTGCCACCGGTTTCATACCGTCTTTGCGAACGGTAGCGATGCGGGCGTTCCACATCTCTGCTGAGCCGATACGCGCCGCCGTGTTGCACAGCACCAGGCGATGCACTCGGCGGGGAGCGTGAATGCCCAACCAAATGCCGGTCATGCCGCCCATGGAAAGCCCGCAGAAATTTACCCGGTCGATGCCCAGCGAGTCGAGAAGACCGAGAACGTCGCGGCCGAGTTGCTCGATGGTGTAGTCGCCCGGTGTGACGGACGACTTTCCGTGGCCCCGCGTATCGTAGCGCAGGATGCGAAATTTCTTCTCCAGTTCCGCCAGTTGCGGATTCCACATGGAGAAATCCGTGCCCAGCGAATTGGAAAGCAATAGCACGGCTTCTCCCTCTCCAGAGAGCGCGTAGTGTGTTTTGAATTCACCAAGGTTGACGAACGGCATTGCTTTCCTTCAATGCTGATTGAAATCGATGACTCGATCGACAAACTCTTCGGCTGACCCGAGATAGTTCTCGGGCGCGAACAGGCGATCGAGTTCGGCCGCGGCCAGGTGCGCGGTTACGGCCTTTTCTTGCGCCAAAACTTCGCGCAGATGTCTCTTCGACCGGCGTGCATTTTCAATCGCTGCCTCGACCAACTCGCGGGCGGAGGATTTGCCGATGTGGGTTGCCAGCGCCATCGTGATGGCTTCGGCGAAAATCAGGCCGTGGGTGGCGTCGAGATTCTTCCTCATGCGCTCAGTGTCGACTTCGAGTTGAGGAATGATCGTCACCATTTGACGAAGCGCTCCGGCCGTCAGACGGAAGATCTCGGGCAACGTCTCCCATTCCGCCTGCCAATTTCCCAGGCCGCGCTCATCTTCCTGCACCATGGCACTGAGCATGGTGCTGACGAGGCCCGGAAGGCGCGTGGCCGCCGACAACACCACCGCGCAACTGACCGGATTGCGTTTATGCGGCATGCTCGAAGAGCCCCCTCGCCCCTCGCCGGCGGGCTCTGAAACTTCTGCAATTTCGCTTTGCATGTGAACGGAAATATCGCGGGCGATTTTTCCCAGCGTTCCAGTGCAGAGGCCGAGCGTCGTGGCCGCTTCCGCGACGCGATCCCGCTGCGTATGCCACGGCATTACAGGAAGTGGAAGGTCAAGATCTACCGCTAACGCTTCGGCCACTTGCAACCCCTTCTCTTTTAGAGAGGCCAGGGTTCCGACCGCGCCGCCGAATTGCAGCACCAGAACCCGAGAGCGCGTTTCGGCCAGACGCTTGCGGTGGCGATTCATCGCGTCGAGCCATCCCGCAACTTTCACGCCGAAGGTAGTCGGCAGAGCCTGCTGCATGAGCGTACGACCTGCGATCAGCGTCGAGCGATGCTGGCGTGCGATTTTGGCCAGCGCTCGGCAGAGGAGAGCAAGATCGGCGTCGAGCAGATCGAAAGCCTCCCGCATCTGCAGCACCAGGGCGGTATCGTTGGCATCCTGGCTGGTCGCGCCCCAGTGTACGAACTGCGCCGCCTCGGGATCGTCTTTCGCGACCAGCGCTATCAGTTGCTTGACTAGCGGGATCGCAGGATTCAGCGACCGAGCCGTTGCCGCCGCCAGGGCGTCGACGGCGATCAGATTCGCCCTGCACTTGGAAGAAATCGCCGCGGCTGCAGCTGCTGGGATTACTCCGCAGCGGGCTTCGGCCCGCGCCAGCGCGCCTTCGAAGTCAAGCATGCGTTGGAGACGCGCGGCGTCGGAGAAGACTTCATTCATTGCCGCGGAGCCGAAGAGTGGATCGAGCAAGGCCATCCAGATGGTTTCACACCGCCACGTCTAAACGCTCGGGCCTATAATCCCAGATCGAAGAATATACGCGGCGACGCGTTTAATGTCGTGGTCAGGGATTGACGATTTTCTCCAGCCCCGCTCGGTTGAGGATCTGCAGGGTAGCGCCCTTCATCTGCACCAACTGTCGCCTCTTGAAGTCCGAGAACAGACGGCTGACCGTCTCCCGGCTGGTGCCCATCATTTCGGCAATTTCCTCATGTGTGAGCGTAAGCTTTACCGGCTGAGAATTTCCGTTCGGGGCTTCCTTGCACCATCCCAGCAGCAGCTTGGCCAGCTTCTCCCCCGGAGAAGAAGTCAGCCCCAGGGTGCGGATTTCCTCATACGCGGTGTAGTAATTGCGGCTAAGTTGCTCGGCCACGCGCACCGCCACTTCCCCGTTTTCCCGCATGAAATGCAGCAGGGCTCCGCGGGTAATGAAATTCGCCTGGCCCGGCTCAATCATTTCGGCCGTTACTTCATAGGGCCGGTTGGAAATAGTGGCGTTGAGTCCCAACACGTCTCCCGATTCCGAGATCTTCGTAATAATGGTCTTGCCTTCTGGAGAAGAAGTCGAGAGCTTTGCCTTGCCCGCGCACAGCACAAATACCCCGCGTGGCTGCTGCCCTTCGATGAACAGCATCGCCGATTTCGGATAAACCGCCGTGGATTTTATATCGTTGAGCTTCTGCACGGCAGCCGGCGGCAGGTTGCAAAATAGATGTTCCTCCCGCACCGGACACGCAAGACAGTTGTCGAGGATGTTTAGTCCGTAGGGAGCACGCATTGGCCACACACTCTTTCGGCGATTGTATCACTGCGCGTTCGTGACTAGGATCACCAGAACCTGTGACGTAAAGCATCGTCGGCGCTGCCGCGTCCGATGAGAATCTAGTCACAGGCGCGAGTTGTGAAAGCCGGCGTCGAGGTCAAACAGCCCAACTGCCGCTTTCCGCAATGCTTCGCGCATACTGATAATTCCGCGAGAACGATGCACGAGATTGTCAGGCAAATCCTGGGAGGCGCTTATGAAAACCTTGGAAGCCGGCAAGCGGATTGCCCTGAAGAACGTGTTGTTTGCGACTGATTTTTCTCCTTATTCGAACCTGGCGTTGCCTTATGCTCTGGCCATCGCGCGGCAATATGGCTCGAAGGTGTTCGGGGCACACGTAGCCCCGGCCGAAGACTATCTCTTTGCGGCGCCAGAGGCGTGGGCGGCAAAGATCAACCAGAGCGAAGACTTGAAGCAGGAAAGTACAGCGATCCTCGAGGATCAACTCCGCGGAGTGCCCCACGAAGTGCTCTTCGAAATAGGCGATGTCTGGAAGGTTCTCTCCAGCTTTATCGAGAAGCACGAGATTGATCTTCTGGTGGTCGGCACGCATGGCCGCACCGGCACTAGGAAACTGCTTATGGGATCGGTTGCCGAGAAAATCTTCCGGCAGGCGACTTGCCCGGTGTTGAGTGTGGGACCCAACGCGCCCTGCGCTCCGGTTGGCGAAATCCGGTTTCAGAATATTCTGTTGGCAACTAATTTCGGAGAAGAGTCGCTGGCGGCACTGCCCTATGCGCTCTCTTTATCGGAAGAACATCAAACCCGCCTGGCATTGCTGCATGTGGTCGAGGCCTCGGCCGCGGGGATTGTGGACGCCGATGAAGTCAAATCGTCTCTCATGCACCGCCTCCGCGACCTGGTACCACCGGAGGCCGAGCCCTGGTGCGATGTGCAATGCATGGTCGAGTTTGGACGCCAGTCCGCAAGGCCCGCGGAGCGCATTGTAGAAGTCGCCAGAGACTGGGCTGCCGATTTGATTGTTCTCGGCGTTTGCCCTCCGCATGGACCGCTGGGAGTGGTAACTCACATGGCTCACACTACCGCGCAGCAAATTGTGGCGCAGGCGACCTGCCCCGTGCTTACGCTGCGCCGTTCAGCGTGACGGCCGGCGAGTTGCGCGGAGGCTAAGGAGCAAAGACTGTCTAGGCCGATGCTATCTCCCTGAGCATGCGCTCAAGGACGCGGAGACTTTTGCCCACGGCAAAACAAATTAAATAGATCGGCAAAAGCCTGATAATCAAGGAGTGTTTAATGAGTCCGATCGAAGCAGGTCTTGTAGAACCCATGCCGAATGCCGAACAACTAGCTCATCCTGAGAAGCAAGGACTGGATGCGATGTTCGGTCCCAGTACTGTGGCCGTTATCGGCGCCAGCAATCGTGAAGGTTCGGTGGGCCGAACCGTTCTGGAGAATCTCCTGCAGGGCTTCAAGGGAAAAGTGTATGCCGTCAACCAGCAGCATGCAGAGGTGCTTGGGCAAAAAGCCTACAAGACGGTAGGCAGCATTCCTCACCCCATCGACTTGGCGGTCGTGGCTACGCCAGCTAGCACGGTTCCGGGGCTCATCGGCGAGTGCGTGGACGCGGGCGTCAAGTCGGCGGTGGTGATTTCTGCCGGCTTCAAGGAGCGGGGCGCCGAAGGCACCGCTCTGGAAAGACAGATTCAAGAGCAGTTGAAGCGTAGCTCTTCCCGCATGCCCCTGATCGGCCCGAACTGCCTGGGCATCATGAGTCCTGGGATCTCTCTGAATGCGACCTTCGCCAAGTCCGCGCCGCAACCCGGCAGTGTGGCCTTCCTGAGCCAGAGCGGTGCGCTGCTGACGGCAATTCTCGACTGGAGCGAGCGCGAGCAAGTCGGTTTCAGCGCCATTGTCTCCACCGGCTCGATGCTCGACGTGGGCTGGGGAGATTTGATTTCTCATTTCGGAGATGACCCGCAAACCAAGAGCATCCTGCTTTACATGGAGTCTGTGGGAGATGCGCGCTCATTCCTCTCCGCGGCTCGTGAAGTTGCGCTGAGCAAACCGATTATTGTAATCAAGGCCGGCCGCTCCGAAGCCGCCTCTCGCGCCGCGGCCTCACACACCGGAGCGCTGACGGGCAGCGACGAGGTTCTGGACGCGGCCTTCCGCCGATCGGGGGTCTTGCGGGTTCACAGTATCGCTGACCTCTTTTATATGGCTGAAGTTCTCGGCCGCCAGCCTCGCCCCAGAGGTCCGCGGCTTACCATGTTGACCAACGCCGGAGGCCCTGCCGTGCTGGCGACCGACGCTTTGGTCGCAAACGGTGGAGAACTGGCCGAGCTGAGTCCCGAAAGTTTGCACAAGCTGGATGAGTTCCTTCCGGCGCACTGGAGTCATAACAATCCGATCGATGTGCTGGGCGATGCCGATTCCGAGCGCTACGCCCGCGCCCTGGAAATTGCTTCGCGAGATCCCAACAGCGACGGACTGCTGGTGATACTTGCTCCCCAAGGCATGACCGACCCCTCGCAGATCGCCGAGCGCCTGAAGCCTTACTCCAAGGAATCAGGCAAGCCCGTGCTCGCTAGTTGGATGGGCGGAGAAAGCATCGCCGCCGGAGAAAAGGCTTTGAATTCCGCAGGCATTCCAACCTTTCCTTTTCCTGATACAGCGGCTCGCGCTTTTACTTATATGTGGCGTTACACCTACAACCTGCGCGGACTTTATGAGACGCCACAACTCACAGAAAATTCCGATCTGAACAGCGCATCGCGGGCTCAAGTCGAACAGATCATTCAAAATGCCCGCAGCCACGGCCGGGTTCTGCTTACCGAGCCGGAGTCGAAGCGGTTGTTGTCGCTGTACGGCATTCCCACGGTGGAGACGCGAGTCGCAGCGACCGAAGACGAAGCGGCCCGGCTGGCCGCCGAAATTGGCTTCCCCACCGTGGTGAAGATTCTTTCGGAAACGATTACTCACAAAACGGACGTAGGTGGAGTCAAACTGAACCTGCGCGACGAAGCGGCAGTCCGGGCGGCCTACCGCGAAATTCGAGCTGCAGTCGCCGAAAAAGCCAGCCTTGATCAGTTCGGCGGGGTCACGGTGCAGCCGATGGTCAAGCTCGAAGGTTATGAATTGATTCTCGGCAGCAGCATCGATCCGCAGTTCGGCCCGGTGCTCTTGTTCGGATCTGGAGGCCAATTAGTCGAAATCTATCGCGACCGCGCTCTGGCCCTCCCGCCACTGAACACTACGCTGGCGCAGCGCATGATGGAGCAAACCAAAATCTTCGCCGCTCTCAAGGGAGTCCGCGGACGCAAGCCCGTCAATATGGCCGCACTGGAGTCGCTGCTGGTTCGCTTCAGCCAGCTCGTGGTCGAGCAGCCGTGGATTTCGGAAATCGATATCAATCCGCTGCTTGCATCCCCCGATCGCCTGCTGGCGCTCGATGCCAGAGTCGTTCTGCACGGTCCTGCGGCTACGCTCGATAAATTACCCAAGCCCGCCATCCGTCCCTACCCTCTGCAGTACGTCTGGTCGTGGAAGACGCGCGATGGGAATCGGGTTACGATCCGTCCCGTCCGCGCCGAAGACGAGCCGCTCATGGTTAAATTTCACCAGACGCTCTCCGATCGCAGCGTTTACCTGCGGTATTTCTGTTCGCTGAGCCTCAGCCGCCGTGTGGCTCACGAGCGACTGCTGCGCATCTGCTTCGGCGATTATGACCGCGAGGTGGTGCTGGTCGCCGAAGGTACTCATCCCGAAACCGGGGAGCCCAGAATCATGGGTGTGGGTCGGATGAATCGGTCCCAGGCCGGCGGCGACGCCGAAGTGGCGGTGCTGGTCGCCGATCGATACCAGAAACTTGGCCTCGGTGAAGAGCTGCTGCGCAGAGTAATCGAGATCGCTCGCAATGAGAAGGTAGCGAGCGTCTCCGCGGAAATGCTGACCGACAACATCGCCATGCAGATCATCATGAAGCGGCTGGGCTTTCGAGTGAGGACCAGCTCGGATCTGAGTTCGGTGCGGGCTTATCTGGATCTCTAGAGACAAATCGACATCCGCTGACCGCTCATATCTAAAGTCGAAGATCGAAACACTATGGACGCGCTGCTGCTGCACCGAATTCATTTCGCCTTCACGATCACCTTCCACTACCTGTTTCCGCAGCTCACCATGGGCCTCGCGCTCCTGATCGTCGTGTTCAAGACGATTGCGCTGCGCAGCGGGAACGAACTTTACCATCAAGCCGCCCGCTTCTGGGCGCGGATCTTCGCCATCAACTTCCTGATCGGGGTCGTGACCGGCATTCCCATGGAATTTCAGTTCGGCACCAACTGGTCGCAATTTGCACGCATCACCGGGGGCGTTATCGGCCAGCCTCTTGCCATGGAGGGCGTCTTCTCGTTCTTTCTGGAATCGACCTTCCTCGGGCTCTTTCTATTCGCCGAAAAGCGGCTCTCTCCCTGGCAACATTGGGCCTCTGCGTTCCTCGTATTCGTCGGCTCCTGGATCTCCGGTTTCTTCATCATCGTCACCAATGCCTGGATGCAGCATCCCGTGGCTTATCGCGTCCTGCCCAATGGCGCTTTTGAAGTCACGAGCTTCTGGGGACTCCTCACCAACCCCTGGGCGTTGCTGGAATATGCGCATAACATGTCGGGCGCAGTAATCACCGGCGCGTTTGTGATGTGCGCCGTCGGCGCATTCTACGTGCTCGAAGATCACTTCCTGGAGTACGGCAAAATCTTCTTGCGAGTGGGAGTGATTGCCGGTGTGATCGCGTGCATCACGCAGATATTTCCGACCGGCGACCTGCATGGCAAATACCTGGCGAAGCATCAGCCCGCGGCGGTCGCCGCCATGGAGGGCTTATTCACTTCCCAGGCGGGCGCTCCCATCGTGCTGATGGGCCAGCCCAACATCGAGCAGCAGACTATAGATAATCCAATCGCGGTCAACGATGTGTTGAGCTTCCTTATTTATGGCACAACCAAAGCCGAGGTGGAAGGTTTGGACAAAGTTCCCCGCGATCAATGGCCTGAGCCCATGATCCTTCTTTTTTACAGCTATCACATCATGGCGGGGCTCGGCACCTACTTCGTGCTGATCATGGCAATCGCCGCCTTCCTGCTGTGGCGTGGCCGATTGTTTCACGCGCGCTGGGCCTTGTGGCCTCTGCTGCTTAGCTTCCCTTTGCCTTACGTCGCCAACACCGCCGGATGGATGACAGCTGAAATCGGCAGGCAACCCTGGGTGGTTTATGGCTTGATTCGTACTTCGCAGGGTTATTCGAAATACGTTTCCAGCGGCAACAGCTTGTTTACGCTGCTCGGCTTCATGGGTCTCTACACACTGCTCTCGATTCTTTTCGTTGTGCTGGTATACCGCATCATCGAAAGCGGCCCAGCACCTGCCCCTGCCGCAGATGTTGCGCAAAAGGTCACCGCCTAGGGAAAACGGAATGAGGATGAGATCAAAGTTGGTTTCATGAAAAGGTAAGGAAAGCAAAATGGGCTTCCTCTGGTTCTGGATGGTCGCGGTGATGCTGGTGGCTTACGTCGTGCTCGACGGCTTCGATCTCGGCGTCGGCATGCTGCATCTCTTTCTGGCGCGCACCGAGCAGGAAAGACAGATACTGGTGCGCAGCATCGGCCCGGTCTGGGACGGTAACGAGGTCTGGCTTCTCGCCACCGGCGGCACACTCTACTTCGCTTTTCCACTCCTCTACGCCTCGGCTTTCAGCGGCTTCTACCTGGCGCTGATGATTGTTTTGTGGCTGCTGATCCTGCGCGGAGTCAGCGTCGAGCTCCGCACGCACATGAATGTCACGGTGTGGAGATCTTTCTTCGACGGAGTCTTCGTCTTCGCCAGTGCTTTGCTCGCCATCTTCTACGGCGCAGCGCTGGCCAATGTCATCCGCGGAGTCCCTCTCCACGAAGATGGCTACTTCTTCCTCCCGCTCTGGACGAACTGGCGCACCGGCGCGCAGCCTGGGATTCTCGACTGGTATACCGTGATCGGCGGAGTCCTTGCCCTGGTAGCTCTCGCAGTCCACGGCGCCCTATATCTCGCCGTTAAGACCGAGTCCGATTTGCAAGACCGCTCTCGCACTCTGGCCCAGCGGCTTTGGGTCCTGCTCCTGGTTTTAACCATCGTGAGCCTGCCCGCCTCCATGATTGTCCGTTCGGACACGCTGGCGAATTACCGCGCCTACCCTGTAGCCTTCCTGGTTCCGGTCGCAGTGCTGCTGGCTCTGCTCGGTATCACGCATTTCTCTCGCAAAGGGGACGACGTAAAAGCCTTCGCCTGCTCCTGCGCCTATCTCACGATGATGCTGGTCGGCGCTGTCTTCGGCCTTTATCCCCGTCTGCTCCCTGCCACTACCGGCTCGCAATATGACATCACCATCGCCAAGGCACTCTCCGGCCCCTACTCACTGCACGTCGGGTTGATCTGGTGGGCTTTCGGCATGTGCCTGGCCTTCATCTACTTCTTCATCGTCTACCGCATGTTCCGGGGAAAAGTTTCTCTCGATGGCGAAGGCTATGGACACTGAAGGCAGTTCTCAGTTCCCAGTTCCCAGTTCCCAGTTCCCAGTTCTCAGTTCTCAGTTCTCAGTTCTCAGTTCTCAGTTCTCAGTGCCCAGTGCCCAGTTCCCAGTTCTCAGTTCTCAGCCTTCGGCTCTTACCTCTCAGGCGAGAGCATAAAGCTCCAGTTCGCGATCCTCATTCATTCACGCCGCGTCTTGACTGAGAACTGAGAACCGAGAACTGAGAACTGTGTTTAGATATTAGTTCGTGAACCTGCTCGAGAACATTCCGCTGGCTCCCCTCACCACCCTTAAGATCGGAGGTCCAGCCCGATATTTCGTCGAGGCGGCAAGTGTCGGCGATGTGCAGCAGGCGGTCACTTTCGCGCGCTCGCGCGATTTCCCGCTCTTCGTTCTCGGCGGCGGAAGCAACCTCGTCGTCGCCGACGCCGGGTGGCCGGGTCTGGTCTTGAAAATCTCAATTGCAGGGATCGACCAGCGCGGCGGCCGCGATGAAGATGGCAAGGTGGTCTTCGATGTCGGCGCTGGCGAAGCATGGGACAAGTTCGTTTCGCGCGCGGTCATGTCCCGCTGCGCAGGTGTCGAGTGCCTGAGCGGCATTCCGGGCAGCGTCGGCGGAACTCCGGTGCAGAACGTCGGAGCCTACGGCCAGGAAGTCGCAGAGACCATTGCAGAAGTGCAGGTTCTCGACCTGAGAGATAATCAGGTGCGCGAACTCTGCCGCGAGGCCTGCGGCTTCGCCTACCGCACCAGCATCTTCAATACCACCGAGCGCGGACGCTTCATCGTGCTGCGCGTCACTTACGCGCTCATGCCCGATGGCAAGCCGCACATCGCCTACGCCGACCTCAAACGCCACTTCGAGGGCCGCGAAACTCCGCCCGATCTTGCTGAGACTCGCGAAGCGGTGCGCCATATTCGCGCCTTGAAAGGAATGCTGATTGTTGCCGGCGATGCGGATTGCCAGAGCGCTGGATCGTTCTTTAAGAACCCCGTGCTCTCGGAGTCGGAGCACGAAGAACTCAAACAACGAGCCGCTGCACGAGGACTAACCGTCCCCAGCTATCCCGCGCTCGAGACCTACAAGAAAGTTTCCGCGGCCTGGCTGGTCGAGCGCTCCGGCTTCACCAAAGGATTCGGCTTTGGACGCGTCGGCATCTCCAGCAAGCACGCGCTCGCCATCGTGAATCGCGGAGGCGCCACAGCCGCCGAAGTCCTGGCATTGAAAGAACAGATCCAGCAGCGCGTGGAAGAAATCTGGGGCGTGAGGCTGGAGCCGGAGCCGGTGATGGTCGGCTTTTAGTTCAGGTCTCAGGTTTTAGGTCTCAGGTTTTAGGCAAGACTCCAGAAACCTGAAGCGTAACACCCGACACCTGCGACCGAAGCAATCGGCGCCGCCCCAGTTCGTGACCCTGCCTTGTGAGCAAAGACCCCAATGAGGGGTGGGTGCAGCGATCCAGCTCCGGCGGCGCCTCAATCTATTCATCGGCCATTCGTGCCGCCTCTTTAAAAACTTTGACGAACATTTCCCGAGTCAGCTTGCCCGTCTGCGTATTCTGGTTCGAAGGATGGTAAGAAGCCAGTAACACCTTTCCATCGGGTAACCGGTAACTGGCGCCATGTTTGAAGACATACGCTTGCTTACTCGGCAGCAATCCCCGGCGTTTCAGGTAGTTCAAGTAAGCGTCGAAGCCGATCTTGCCGAGTGCGACCACAACCTTCACGGAATTTAATCCAGCAATCTCGCGATCGAGAAAATTAGAACACTCGGCCAGCTCCTGCGGCGTGGGCTTATTCGCTGGCGGGGCGCAACGCGCCGCGGCGGTGATATAGAGGTCGGTGAGTTTAAGTCCGTCGTTACGATCAGTGGCGTTAGGCTGATTCGCGAATCCGGTTTCATACAGCACGGGAAACATGAACTTGCCGGAGGCATCGCCTGTAAACGGACGTCCGGTACGGTTCGAGCCGTGCGCTCCCGGGGCCAACCCCAGAATCAGCACTCGCGCTGCAGGATCGCCGAACCCTGGAACAGGCTTGCCCCAGTATTCGCAATCACGATAAGCCCGCCGCTTCTCGCGCGCCACCTGTTCACGATAGGCAACAAGCCGCGGACAGCGAGTGCACGCAATCACTTCACGATTGAGAACTTTAAGCCATTGAAGCATTCGGGGAAGCTGCGAGCCCTTACCGGGCCTGCTTTCCCCAAGCTACATGAAATTGTCGTACTCCGTCTTTTGATGTTACTGACGCATCAACGCGGCTTTCCAAAGGGCGCCTTTTCCGGGGCCGCAAGACATAAATCTAGCGCGCAAAGGCCGCCCCAAAGTCGTAGCAATGAGGTCCATACGGCACGAAGAGGCCATCGACTCCGTCGGACGATTCTGCTAATGAAAGATACAACGGCGGGGAAAAGCCTGTGCCGCAAGTAGAGGCCAACGGCTCTAGCCCCAGATGCATCCCCAGCATTTCAGCCGCGCGACCCTAAGTACCTACATCAAAAGGAGTTGTAGCGCGTATGGAGACCCAGGCGATTTCCGCCCCTGCGGATGGACTAACCACAGAAAAGTCAAAACGTAGGCGGGTGGGCTATGGCCTGCCCTGCGCCAAGTGCCACAAATACTTCCCGGCCGACCTTGAGGTCTGCCCCATCTGTAAAGGCCGGGAACGAGTCTCTCCCGTCGTCGCGCCCAGAATTCCGAAGCCAGTTAAGTCTGAGACCTCCGTTGCACCGTCATCGAGCAACACTGCATTGCAACAAGAAGTCAAGGAATTGCCAAAGTCAGAGTCTCCGGCATTCGCTCCGCTAGTCGAAATCAATGTGAAGGAACAGCCTCTCGATCACAAGGAGTCGATCACGATTCCGGTGGTTGCTGAGCTGCAGGCCGCCGTTGAACCCGCCCGCGCCAGCCTCGAATTGACCCAGCCCGCATTGACGCACCCCGTATTGACAGAGGAAGAGAAGGAATCTCCGAAGACAGAGTCTCCAGCATTTGCGCCGCCCGAAGAAGTTCACGCTGTGGAGGTTCACGCGGAAGATCAGCCGCTTATTCAAAAGGAGTCGATCACGGTCCCATCGCTGACTGCGGTTCAGGAAACGATTGAGCCGGTACCCAACAACGCCATGGCGGCAAAAGACGTGAGATTTACGGCGGAGGCGGAATCTCCGACGGTCGCGGCCTCGGTGGCAGGCTCCATTGAATGTCCCTGCCTCGATCCACTGGAGGAGCTAATCGTGATTCCGGCACTCGCTGAGGCTGAGCCCCGTATTGCGTCAGTAGCTGAAAGCATGACCTCCGTGCAGCCGGAACAGCTTCCCGAGGAACTGGAAGCGCCGGCATTCTCTGTCGACGAAAAAGCCTCTGTAGAAGATCCGTGCCTCAACGATCAAGCCAACAACGATCAGCCCAATAGCGATCAGCCCAATCAGGAAGAGCCGATCGCGATTCCAGCTCTCGTCGAAGCTCAAGCCTGCGATCCCGTCGCGACCGCGATGGCCACGGTGCGCGAAGAGGAGAAACTCACGACTGAATCGGAAGCTCCAGCAGCCGCCGTCACAATCCATGCCGCTGTCGATGATCAGCGCCAAGATGATCAGCGCAAAGAAGATCAGCGCCTGGATGCGATCAATGAGGCCCTGCGAATCGTGATTCCGATGCTGCTTGAAGTTCAAGCTTCTGAGCCGGTGCCAACGGCTGCAGCCCCGGAGTATAAGGTTGGAGAACTCCTAAATGAACTGGAATCTCCGGCCGTCGAGGAGCAGCACCCAGATCCAACCTGTCACGAAGAGCCCATCGTGATTCCGACGCTGGTTGAAACTCAAGCTTCTGAACCAGCGCCAGTTGCTACGGAACGGGAGATGCTGGAGCAGGAAACGAAAGAAGAAGTCCCGGAAATGTCGGAGACTCCGATGCCCGCTTCCGAAGTGAACGTCGCCGAAGTGGAGATCGCCGAAATAAAGATCGCCGAAGTAAAGACCGCCGAAGTAAAGACCGTCGAAATAAAGACCGTCGAGTCGCCCGGCGTCTTCAATCCCGTAAATCATCGTCCCGGCAAGGAAAAATCCAAAGCGATCGACAAGGGTTCCGACGCCCCGCCGAAGCCCGCGGATGTGAGCGTGCCTGTGGTGTTACATGTCAATCTTGGCGAACTGAGCGCTCCAAAGGGCACGCCTGAGCGTGCGCCCGCAGCAGCGCAATTCCCAGCCCAATCAAAAGAAATCGAATCTCCCGAATCGAAAGCCAGCCGAGCAGATACTTCGTCAGACGCCTATGCCCCGGTGTCAGCTGCGCCGGTTAGCGGCCGTAAGTTTGACCTTGTGACTTTTGTTCTCGGCGTTGTGGTTCTGGCGTGCGCCGTTTTGCTGATCACCTTGGTCACTCTTCGACTGATGCCGCACCACGCTTCCGAATCGGTTCGCAAAGCGAAGGCCGCCTATAGCACCGTGCCGCCAACCGCGGATCAGAATACTGACGCCTCAATCCCGACTCCACCGCCTGCGGCCGCTGCCCCGGCGAATTCAGCGTCTTCCGATTCTTCGGCTGTTGTGGCGCCGAGCCCAGTGCCAGCCCAACCTCCGGCCACCTCGGCGAGCAGCCTATCGTCGTCTCCGGCTTCAGAACGAGTTCTCGCCCTGTCGCCGAGCCTCGCTGAAGGGAACTTGCTCTATCGCGTAGAACCAGACTATCCGGAGGAAGCACGCCGGCAGGGAGTGCAGGGTCCCGTAGCACTCGACCTACATATCAGCAAAGACGGTCTGGTACAGGGCGTGAATCTAGTGAGCGGCCAGCCTATTCTCGCTGACGCAGCTATCTCAGCCGCGAAGCAGTGGCGATTCAAGCCGCACTACGTCGATGGCAGCCCGGTCGAGATGCAAACCAGGATTACCCTCCACTTTAACCTTCCTACTCATGGTGAGTAGCTTGGAGACGCCGGATCGCTCGATGATTTCGGCGCCTGATGGGGCGAGAAGAAGTAAATTCACTTCAGTTCAACGGGAACGCTCACCGTGCCCAGCAGCCCGCTGGGGTTATCGCGAACCGCGAACTTCACTTCATACTTTCCGGGAGCCAGATCGAGCTTCTCCGGAATGCCGATGCTGGCCTGCAGAATTTTCTCCACTCTCTCGGGATTGAGTTTGGTCGCGATGGTTTGCGAAGTGCTGCCTATACTCTTGCCGTTCGCGTCTAACGTCAAAACGGTCACTTGCAGGTCGATCGCATTTCCTTGTTCGCGGTCGATGGTAATAGAATCGCCCCTCACCCCTAGCATGAATTCTGCGGACCTCTTCTGCCCGGCTCCGGAACTCGAAGAGGCCGCTTCACTCGAGGGTTGCACCCAATGTGCATTGAGCCGCAAGCCGGTATATTGCACCGGTGAGGTCAGGGCATCCACGAGTTGTTTTCGCCGCAAGCCGGCGGAATCCTGCAGCTTCGGCGTCACGTAGAACCCGCTGCGGTAGCGCACCCGCAGTCCGTCGCCGGCAACTTTCACTTTGAGTTTGCGCCATCCCGGTTGCACATCTGCTCCAAGGTAGTAACCGAGAATATAGTAGGCTCGAGAGTCATCCACGGCCTCAGCAAAACACTTGTCCAGTTCCTCCACGGTGACACAGGCTCGACCGCCGGTGGCCTCGGCGAAAGCGTGCAACGTCATCTGTTGCTGCATAAACTTGTCGTAGGGCAACCGCATCGCAGACTTGCCCCCGTTCATTCCCCGAATATTATTGATCTGCGTATTGGAGACGCCGGTGTTGTGGCTGGGCAGATTTCGCGTGCTGAAATCCAGGGCATTTAAGTCGACGGAATAAACGGCGATATTCGCCGAGTTCAAAAGGCGCCAGGCATCTTCATATTCGCTGGTCAGGTCATCTCCCTGTCTGGCGAACGCCCGCGGGTCATCGATCATAAAGGGAAAGCCGGCGCTGGCCCAAATAAGTGTTTTGCGCCCGGGAATCGCCTGGAAGGCATGCGCTAGCTGGGTCATGCTGAGCAGCGTTTGACGGGTCGCGCTGCGCTGATAGTTGGCGACGGCTGTGTCGCTGAGATCCTGCATGAAGTCGGACATCAGCATTTCTTCAGCCGAAGCCTGCTGTTCTTCTGATGGGTCATCGGTGAATTGCTCGGGCGTCTGCGAGCTCTCTTCCGAACTCAGCGACAACTTGAGCTTATGCAACGCGGCAATCAGAACCTTGGTATCCGTCGTAAACGGGTGCAACTGATGCAGTCCCGTGCTATTGAGGCCGAAGATTGCCATGGGCTCGTCGCGTGCCGCACTGCGCAGCAGGTAATCGGTAAGCTGCCTCTTCGCCTCCAGTTGCCTCATCCAGGGAGTATTGATCATGTCGAGGACTACCGCGGTCAGCCGCCAGGGATGCTCGTCGCCGGGGGCGAAGTTGGAGTAGCCCTCTACTGCGCTGTTCTTGCTTGTCGCAACCAGCTTCTCGGTTACCGTTTCTTCGAAAATAGAAATGTTGCGCAGACTCCCGTTCTCTTCGACGTGGAACGCATCTTTCTTTAGCCCGGAAACGTGCTTGCCGGATTTATCTGTCACGGTAACCGGCACTAAAACCAAATCCGCGCGCGAGCTGAGTCTGGCCCATTCCTGCGGCGGGCTGGCAGCACGATTGTCAGGAACTGCGGGCGCAGTATTGATGCTGGATCGGGGCGAGGGCGACTGCGCGGCGTCCTGTTGGCTCGGCAAGGAAGGCGAAACCACGAGAAGCGCGGAAAGCCAGAGCGCGGGCCGAAGCATGGAAAAATCCCCGCTGGAGAAGGATCGGACAACACAAACTTTAGCACACGGCCCCGCTCTCCTATTTTTCCTTGAGAAAGCCTTCCAGCGCAGCTACAAATGCGTCGGGCTCCTCATAGAAGGGGATGTGGCCGCTTCTCTCAAAAACCGTGAACCCAGAATTAGGAATGGCCTGATGTATTTTGTAAGCCACCAGTGGAGCCACGTTCATGTCGAAGCGCCCGGCGACAACAAGAACAGGAAATCGGAATTTGCGAATCTCAGGAGTGAGGTCAAATTGCTCGAGGTCGGCCGAAACTGCTCGATTCACTTCTTTGTTGTATACGGACGGCGAAAACCCCTGCACAAAAGCATCGCGCTTCTCGGGGGAATAGAACAGCATCGAGACGTACTCGCGCAAATCTGCCGCCGCCGCTGCCGGATCGCCCATGGTCGAGGAGAAAGCAACCGCCGCCTGTCGCTCGGTAGTTTCGGGGTAAACATCGTCGAAAAGAAAGATCGTGTCCTTGAAGCCCTTGGGCGACATCGAATCCACAATGGTGAGATGAGCGATTCGCTCGGGATGCGCAGCGGCGTACGCCATCACCAGGAAACCGCCCCAGGAATGCCCCATCAAATCGATGCGCTCATACCCCAGATGTGTGCGCAGGGCTTCGAGGTCGGCAATCTGGTCTTTGAGCGTGAATGTCTGCCCCTTGTGGTCGCCGAGCGAGCGCCCGGTTCCCCGCTGGTCGTAGAAAACGATCTGCCGATGCTTCTGCAGCGCGTCCCAGGCCGTCGACACATGCAGGTAGGTGTGGTCGAAACCCGGTCCGCCATTCACCACGATCAAAGGCACGGCGGACGCAGTTCCGAACACTTCGTAGTAGATGGTTGCGCCGGAAGCTTCGAACGTCTTGCCGTTTTCCGGCGCGGCGAGAGCCCGCGGAACGGTTGCCAACGTCACTACCGAGACACATATGATCACCGGCAAAGCTGCAAGTCTTCCGGACTTCATGTTTCACGCTCCTTCTTTCGCCTGGAATCAATGCTCTAAGCTAATGGTCTAAGCTGGTGTGGAATTCTACCTCACCGCCGTTTGACGCTGCCTGCTTCTCTCTTTACACTCAAATTAACGCCGTATGAATTCGGCTTGGCTCCGTTTGCTCGACTGAGCCTCCGAAGGCAGCGGCTCGCGAAAGGCGCAACGTGAGCCCCACAGAGATCACTGAAGAAACAAAGACCAAGAAAGATACGAAGGAAAAAGCCGTCACGAAGACGGAAACCACCGGTAAGGACGTAAAGCGCGAGATCTCCGTCGAGATCCCGGCCGCCGAAGTTGCCCGTGAAACCGAGTTGCAGATTCAGCGCTATCAGAAGAGTGCGAGGCTGCCGGGCTTTCGCGCCGGGCACGTTCCCGCCTCGATCATCCGCCAGCGTTTCGGCGATGGTCTCAAGAACGACGTGATCGAAGCCCTCGTCCCCAAGTACTTTCGCCGGGAAGCTGAGAAGCAGGGCCTGATTCCAGTTTCGCAGCCTCGCGTCACCGATCTTCACATCCACGACGGCGAGCCGCTGACTTTCAAGGCCAGCTTCGAAGTTCTGCCCGAGATTCAAATCGAGGGCTACAAAGATCTGCGCGCCGATAAACCCGAAATCACGGTCACCGACGAAGAGATCGAGCAGGCGCTCACCAACGTACGCGAGCAGCGCGCAACCTACACGACGGTCGAAGGACGAGCCCTGGCTGTCGGCGATTTCGCTCAGGCTTCCATGGATGGCAAGCCCAAAGACAGCCAGGATGTTGCCGAAGCGAAAGCCAACCCCGTGCACATGGACGATGTGCTCATCGAAATCGGCGGCAAGAATACTGTGCCCGAGTTTACCGGGCATCTAACCGGCGCATCGGCAGGCGACGAGCGCACCTTCGACGTGAGCTATCCCGAAGACATTTCTGACAAACGCCTGGCGGGCAAGACGTTCATCTACACGGTGAAGATCAACGGCATCAAGCAGAAGAATCTGCCTGAACTCAACGACGATTTCGCGAAGGAGTTAGGCGAGTTCACCAGCCTCGATCAGGTTCGCAAACAGATTCGCGAGAACATGGAGGCTGAAAAGCGCCATACCACCGAGCATGCCGCGAAGGACAAACTCGTCGCCGAGCTGGTGAAGCGCAACGATTTCGAAGTTCCAGAGTCTCTGGTCGACCGCCAGATCGACTTGCGCCTGGAGCGGGGCTTGCGTGCATTAGCGGCGCAGGGCATGAAGATGGAAGACCTCAAGAAAATGGACTTGCCGCGCCTTCGCGCCGGCCAGCGCGAGCAGGCCATTCAGGATGTGAAGTCGTCGTTGCTCCTGGAGCGCATTGCAGACCTCGAAAAAATCGAGGTCAGCCACGAAGATGTGAACCGGGAGGTGGAAGCTCTGGCCAAGCAGTCAAAACAAACCTCGGAAGCGGTGCGCGCTCGATTGACAGAGGATGGGGGCCTCGATAGAATCCGAATGAGAATCCGCAGCGAGAAGACCCTCGATTTTCTTTATCACCAATCCGCGTAGTGAATTGATTATGCGGACCACTTTCGAACCCTCCCCGAGAAGCGTGAGCAAGGCGCTATTCCGGGGTGGAGTGTGGCAGCTCCGGTGACATAGGCCGATAGGACAGGTCAGGTTAAACCATGAAGCAAAATGATCCGCAAATGATGCTGGTACCGATGGTCATTGAGCAGACCGGTCGGGGCGAACGCGCCTACGATATTTATTCCCGTCTGCTTCGCGATAACATTATTTTCATAGGCACGCCGATTGACGACAACATCGCCAACCTGGTGATCGCCCAGATGTTGTTTCTGGCGCAGGAAGATCCCGAGAAAGACATTCAGCTCTACGTCAACTCCCCGGGAGGCTCGATCACGGCTGGCATGGCGATCTACGACACCATGCAATACGTGAAGAATGACGTCATGACGCTGTGTGTAGGCCAGGCTGCCTCAATGGCCGCCCTGCTGCTCGCTGCCGGCGAGCCGAAGAAACGGCTGGCGCTGCCCAACTCTCGCATCCTTATACATCAGCCTTCGATGGGAGGTCTTTCGGGTCAGGCCACCGATATCGACATTCACGCCCGCGAAATCCTGCGCATGCGCGAGATTACAAACCAGTTACTAGCCAAGCACACCGGCCAAAAGCTGGATAAAGTCGAGAAAGACGTCGAGCGCGACTTCATCATGAATGCCCAGCAGGCTAAGGAATATGGAATCATAGACGATATCATCTATAAGACCGCAAAAGCGGTATGATCTGCCTTCGCGCTTGAATAGTATCGAATGCTGAGAACCAAGTACCGGGCAAATCGCTCAGTACCCGCAAGCCGGTACCCAGTACTCGGTACTTAAATAGAAGGAGTAAAAGCCGAGTGAAAACTAAGTCGGGATCCGACGAGATACTGCGCTGTTCGTTCTGCCACAAATCGCAGGATGCCGTGGCCAAACTGATCTCGTCTCCCAGCGACTACCCGCGTGCCTATATCTGCGATGAGTGCGTGGCGGTTTGCAACTCCATCCTCGAAGACGATCGCACCGCAACCCCGGCCGCAGCCACTCCCAACCAACTGCCTAAACCGCAGGAAGTCAAAACCTTCCTCGATGAGTACGTAATCGGCCAGGAGCAGACCAAGAAGAAGCTGGCCGTCGCCGTCTACAACCACTACAAACGCATCTTTATGAACCGCCAGAAGGTCGCGGGCGACGGCATCGAGTTGAGCAAGTCGAACATTCTGCTGATCGGCCCTACAGGAACCGGCAAGACGCTGTTAGCGCAGACTCTGGCTCGCATGCTCGACGTCCCCTTCGCCATCGTCGACGCGACAACGCTCACCGAAGCCGGCTACGTCGGCGAAGACGTCGAAAACATCATCCTCAAATTGCTGCAGGCCGCCGAAGGCGATGTAAGCCGCGCCCAGACCGGCATCATCTACATCGATGAAATCGATAAGATCGGCCGCAAAGACGAGAATCCCTCCATCACTCGCGATGTTTCCGGCGAGGGCGTGCAGCAGGCCCTGTTGAAGATTCTCGAAGGCACCGTAGCCAACGTTCCTCCGCAGGGAGGACGCAAGCATCCTCACCAGGAATTCACGCCGGTCGACACCACCAATATTCTCTTTATTTGCGGCGGAGCCTTCGTGGGCTTGGAAAAAATAATCGGCCGACGCGTAGGGAAAAAGTCGCTCGGCTTCCGCAGCGGCGAAGAGGCCGAAAAAGAAGAGGCCACCGTCGCCCGCAAGCGCAACTTCGAACTACTCAGCGAGATGCAGCCTGAAGACTTGATTAAATTCGGCCTGATCCCCGAGTTCGTGGGCCGCCTGCCCGTCATGGGCATGCTCGAAGATCTGGATGAGTTTGCCCTGATCGAAATCCTCACTCGTCCTAAGAACGCGATCATAAAGCAATATCAGCGCCTCTTTGAGTTCGAAAATGTGCGCCTGAAATTCAGTGACGATGCCCTCAAGGCAGTAGCCCGCCAGGCGATGGCGCGCAAAGTAGGTGCACGCGGCCTGCGCATGATTCTGGAAGAGCTTATGCTCGATCTCATGTTCCACCTCCCCAGCCAAAAGAAGCTCAAGGAGTTCGAAGTGACGCGGGAGATGGTGGAAAAACGCAACGCCTCCCTGGCTATGATGGAAAAGGCCGGGTAGCGCAAACGACGGTGAATAGACCCTAAATTAGTAGTAAACTGTTACTCGTCGGCAGGTGGTAGGGAAAGCACGGCGCGATTATTATTCGGCCACTGTCATACGGCACGAAGCGTCATTTGGCAATAAGCGTCATCTGGCACTAACCCGGGGAGATTGAGTGACCACATCCAAGGAAAAATTCGAAACCAGAAAGCTGCCCATGATGCCCATTCGGGACGTGGTCATCTTTCCTTACATGATGACTCCGTTCGTGGTGGGCCGCGAGTCCAGCGTGCGCGCCCTCGAAGAGGCGCTGGCGGCGGATAAGAAAATCTTCCTGGCCACTCAACACGACGCCTCCATCGACGAACCCAAGTCCAACGAGATCTACCAGGTTGGCACTATCGTCAACATCGTTCAGAGCCTCAAGCTGCCCGACGGCAATATAAAAGTCTTGGTCGAAGGCATCGAGCGCGGCCGCCTGCTCCAGGCCACCGACGCCGATGGCTACATGCAAGCCTCGGTCCGGGTCGCTCGCTACCCCGTAGAGATGAACGCGCAGATCGAAGCCGGCATGCAGCGCGTCACCACGCTGTTTGAACAATATGTGAAGCTCTGTCAGGCGCTGAACTACGAGACCATGATCTCGGCCGTGCGCATGGAAGATCCGGCCAAGCTCACCGACATCATTGCCGCCAACCTGCAGCTTTCCATCGAAGAAAAGCAGGAGTTGCTTGAAATTTTCGATCCCTCCGAGCGCCTGAATCGCATCGCCGACGTGCTCGACGTGGAAATCGAAAAACTCAACGTTGACCGCACCATCCAGTCGCGCGTCAAGCGGCAGATGGAGAAGGCGCAAAAAGAGTATTACCTCAACGAAAAGATCAAGGCTATCCAGAAAGAACTTGGCCGCGGCGAAAAGAGCGAATTCGACGAACTAAAGAAGAAGGTCGAGTCCGCGGGCATGCCGAAAGACGTTAAAGACAAAGCCCTGCAGGAGCTGAAGAAGCTCGAAGCCATGCCGCCCATGTCGGCCGAGTCCACGGTTTCGCGCAATTATCTCGACTGGCTGCTCGCCGTTCCCTGGAAGAAGCGCTCCAAAGAAATCCGCAACATCTCACGCGCCGAAAAAGTTCTCAACGAAGATCACTACGGGCTCGAGAAAATTAAGGAACGCATCCTCGAATTTCTCGCCGTGCGCCAGCTGGTAAAGAATCCCAAAGGTTCGATTCTCTGCTTCGTTGGCCCTCCCGGCGTTGGCAAGACCTCGCTCGGCATGTCGATCGCCAAGGCCACCGGGCGCAAGTTCGTTCGCATGTCGCTCGGCGGCGTTCGCGATGAGGCCGAAATTCGCGGCCATCGCCGCACCTACATCGGCGCGCTGCCCGGCCAGATCATTCAGATGATGAAGAAGGCCGGCACCAAGAACCCGGTCTTCATGCTCGATGAAGTCGACAAGATGTCGATGGATTTCCGAGGCGACCCCTCCGCCGCCCTGCTCGAAGTGCTCGACCCCGAGCAGAACTTCATGTTCGTCGACCACTACCTCGACGTCGAATACGATCTCTCGCAGGTGTTTTTCGTCGCGACTGCGAACGTGATGCATACGATTCCTCCGGCGCTGCAGGATCGCATGGAAGTCCTTCGCCTGCACGGCTACACCGAGCAGGAAAAGCTCGAAATTGCGAAGCAGTTCCTGGTCAAGAAGCAGATGCTGCAGGCGGGCTTGTCGGAGAAAAACGTGAAGTTCACCGACGACGCCATCACCACGCTAATCCGCGCCTACACCCGCGAAGCTGGAGTCCGCAACCTGGAGCGCGAAATTGGCAACGTCTGCCGCAAGGTCGCGCGCAAGGTAGTCAAAGAAGGCGAGAACTATACCGTCAACGTGACTGGCGCGAACGTTACCGATTTCCTCGGCGTTATCAAGTTCCGCGACACCCTGGCCCACGAAAAGAGCGAAGTAGGATTGGTCACTGGCCTCGCCTGGACCGAAGTCGGCGGCTCGATTCTCAGCACCGAAGCCACGGTAGTCGATGGCAAAGGCAAGCTAACGCTCACCGGCAAGCTCGGCGACGTAATGCAGGAGTCCGCCCAAGCCGCACTATCCTATATCCGCTCGCGCGCGCATCGTCTTGGTCTCACTCGCGATTTCTATCGCACCCTCGACCTGCACGTGCACGTGCCCGAAGGCGCAATCCCGAAAGACGGTCCCTCTGCGGGCATCACCATCGCCACGGCAATCGCCAGCGCGCTCAGCAAAATTCCCGTCCGCCGCGACATCGCCATGACCGGCGAAATCACCCTCCGCGGAAAAGTGCTGCCCATCGGCGGCCTCAAAGAAAAGCTGCTGGCCGCGCACCGCGCCGGACTCTTCGAAATTATCCTCCCGCAGGATAACGAAAAAGATCTGGCCGAGGTTCCCGAAAACCTGCGCACCACCATGAAGCTCCACTTCGTCGATACCATGGATCAGGTCCTGCAGATCGCCCTCGAATCTGCCCTACCCGCGCTGCACGAAGAAGAAGTATCCCAGCCCATCGCGCCGCCTCTGACGTCGAGTACAGGAGAAAGTCCGGCGGCGCACCAGTAGCAGTAGGCGCTTTGAAAGGGCGCGGCTTCAGCCGCGCCGTGACTCGATCAAATTCACAATCGGCTTTAGCCCGTCGACTGGCGTTGTTAGGGTAAAATCACCTTCCAGGATGTCCACATCAAATCAAAGCCAAATCGCCTTTGAAAACGCGCCGGACCTTCCAGGTGAAAAGGCGCAAGCCCGCACAACGGGAATCCTGCCATCGCAGGAAATCGCCAACCTGATCACCTGCGGAAACATCACCGCCACTCCTGCAATTAATCCCGACCATATCCAACCGGCGAGTCTCGACCTGCGACTGGGAGACGTCGCCTATCGCGTGCGCGCAAGTTTCCTGCCAGGCCCAAACTGCACGGTGGACTCTAAAATCAAGCAACTCCGCATGACCCGGGTCGATCTCACAGGCGCGCCGGTGCTGGAAAGAGATTGCGTCTACATCATCCCGTTGGTGGAGGAACTGAGTCTGCCGGAAAACGTTTCCGGCAAGGCAAACCCGAAGAGTACTACCGGACGCCTCGACATTTTCACCCGGTTAATTACGGATTACGGCTCGGAGTTTGATCGCGTGGTGCAAGGGTATAAGGGCAAACTCTACGCCGAAGTTGTTTCCCGCACTTTTACGGTTGCGGTTCGCGCGGGGATGAGGCTGAGTCAGTTACGCTTTGTGCACGGCAGCCCACGCTCCGGTGATCAGACCATTAGAAACTTGGACAAAGAAGAGCCACTTGTCTACATCGATGAGAACGGTCCAGTCCGTCCCCTGATTGAGCGGGGACTCAGAATTACCGTCAACCTGGAGGCTACCGAAGAGGGCGAGGTTATTGCCTATCGCGCCAAGAGGTATGCTCCAGCGATTGCGCTGGACCGGATCGATTTCTATTCAACTGAGGAGTTCTGGGAGTCCATCCGTCAGAATACCAATAAGAGCTTGATTCTTGAGCCCGGCGATTTCTACATCCTCGCCTCCCGCGAAAGAGTTCGCGTCCCGCCCGACTATGCCGCCGAGATGGTCCCGCTCGATCAGGGAGACGGCGAGTTCCGCATTCACTACGCCGGCTTCTTCGATCCCGGCTTCGGCTACGGTTCTAATGACATCAAAGGGACCCGCGCGGTACTCGAAGTTCGCGCTCACGAAGTTCCTTTCCTGATGGAGCACGGACAGCTAGTAGGCCACCTGAACTACATGCCGCTATTGCGCCGGCCCGACAAGATCTACGGCACGAATATCGGATCGTCTTATCAGCACCAGGCGCTCACGCTGAGCAAGCAGTTTCGCAAGAGCTGATTTGCACCTTGATAAGGGCGCCCAGATATCCACCTCCAGAATCGAATTCCTTCCCATCCTCTAACCTGTTATCGTATAACCGCCAAACAATCCAGTCAGTGTATCGGTCGAGCCCCTGCGCCTGTTCGCAGGACTCGTCTCTTGGCCCTAAAGAACAACCAGAAACACGCAACATAAGTTCGAAACTCGGGTTTGGCATAACATCTCGCGCAAAATGCTTGGGAGACAAAACGCATCTATGACAACACTCACAACTACATCGAAGAAGTCAAATTGGTCGAGCGCTGTGCTTGGGCTCGCGCTCGCGACCGTAGTCTTCGCTACCATCGTTCTACCCACACGCGTCTCCGCGCAGGACGACGACCCGCCCGGACGCGTGGCTCGCATCAGCTTCCTGCAGGGTGCAGTATCCTTCCAGCCCGCCGGCGAATCCGACTGGGTGGGAGCCGTTCCCAACCGTCCCATGACCACCGGCGACCAGCTCTGGACCGACGGGGGCTCGCGCGCCGAAGTCCAACTGGGCTCGGCCGTGATTCGAATGGCGCAGAGTACCGCCTTCTCTTTCCTCAGCCTCGATGACCACACTGTGCAGATTCAGTTGAGCTCGGGCATGATCGATATTCGCGTCCGCCGGCTCCATGGCGACGATGACTTCGAGGTCGACACGCCCAACCTGGCGTTTACAGTAACGCAGCCAGGAAGATACCGGTTTATCGTCAACGCGGACGGAAGCGGTACAACCATCGGCGTTCGCGCAGGCGGCGCTGGCGATGCTACGGGCAACGGCCAGGCCTACGCGATGCAGTCGGAACAGATGGGAGTTTTCAGCGGCTCACTCGACGGCGAGGTCTACCCGATTGGAGAACCCGACGAGTTTGATGCCTGGATCGAAACCCGCGATCACCGCTACGATTACTCTCGGTCGGCGCAGTATCTCTCGCCCGATGTAGTGGGCTTCGACGATCTCGATGAAAACGGCGATTGGCGCGACGATGCCGCTTACGGCCACGTCTGGTTCCCCAATCGGGTTGAAGTTGGTTGGGCGCCCTATCACGTCGGCCATTGGGCCTGGATCAATCCCTGGGGATGGACCTGGGTCGACGACAATTCCTGGGGCTACGCTCCCTTCCACTACGGCCGCTGGATCTCTGTCGGAGGCCGCTGGGGATGGGTAGCCGGGCCGGTGAATGTGCAACCGGTGTACGCCCCCGCGCTGGTGGTCTTCATCGGCGGCGGGCCGGGCGGCTTCGGCGGCAACGTGGGATGGTTTCCGCTCGGTCCGCGAGAAGTTTTTGTGCCCTCGTATCACGTGAGCGAGGCTTACGTAACCCAGGTCAACGTCAGCAGCACCACGGTGAACGTGACCCAGGTCACGAATGTCTATCGCACAACCATCGTGAACAACAACACCACGACGATCACCAACATTACTTACGCCAACCGCAATGTCCAGGGCGCGGTGATGGTGGTGCCGCAGCACGCCTTCACGAGCGCGCAGCCCGTGGCGAAGGCGGCGGTCCAAATGAGTCCGCAACAGATCGCAGCCGCACCGCTGAGTGGCCGGGTTGCGGTGGCTCCGACGAGGGAGAGCGTGCTGGGAGCTCACGCGGCAACCGCAGGTCACGTCGCCGCGCCTCCCGCAGCCGTAGCCAGCCGGCAAGTTGTGGCCAAGAAGACGCCTCCTCCGCCGCCGGTGCCCTTTGCCAAACAACAGCAGGCTCTGGCCGCACATCCTGGACAGCCGTTAGCCAAAAGCGA
>Ga0074045_10000508_pt1 | contig 37830 bp, 33 predicted proteins | sample BogForMeECP23OM2_FD_94442 | JGI IMG/M metagenome (GOLD analysis project Ga0074045, IMG submission 94442) | Bog forest soil microbial communities from Calvert Island, British Columbia, Canada - Bog Forest MetaG ECP23OM2 | ecosystem: Environmental > Terrestrial > Soil > Wetlands ...
GCCTCTCCCGCAAGGCTCTCATCAAGGAAGCCCGCGAGAAGCAGGCCCACAAGAAGGATGCCTCCGGTGGCGGCGCCCCAACCCCCGCCCCCACTGTCGAAGGCAACTAACCGCACTCAACTGCGTATTTTCGACCAAAACAAAAAAGGCCCCCGCAAGGGGGCCTTTTCTTTGTGACCGCGCTAGAACCGTTCCCTAAGTAGCCGTATCAAAGACGAAGGGTGCCCCAGGCACGGAGTGTGTGCCTGGGTCTTGGGTTTCTCCTGTTCTTGTAGTGCCCGCTCGCCGCGGCGAGCGGCTGCCTTCTCATAATACGTAGGGGCGCAGCCCGCCTGAGGCGGGCGCCCCATCTCGGCAAGATTTCTACCTTCAGTCTTCTCTCTGGTTTGTTCGCTTCTCGGCCTACGCGTGCATGCAATGCACCGCGTCCAGCGCCCCCCAAAGCGCGTCCAGGGCCTCGCGCGTCGTCGCCAGTATCTCTTCCTCATCCCCGTGAGCGTGTTCTTCCAGCCAGCCACGCCATGCGGCGCGGTGCAACTTGTCGGCTTCCTCGTGTACCGTGAAGTACGCCAAGCCTTTCGCCGATTCCACCCCGTAAAATTTCTTCAAACCTTCAATCTTCGATGTCGCGATCTCCGGCACCTGCGCTTCGTAGGCATAGAGCGCCGCTACCGCTTCCGCCACCGGACGGTCGCCCACAATCTCGCGGAAAGTCTCCACCACCGTTTGCGTCCCGGGCAGTGCAGGGCAGCACGTGATGTCTTCTTCATTCACGCCCAGTGTGGCCGCAAAATCGCGCCAGAGTTTTGGGTGCGGCCGCGAAGGGTTTTCCTCCTCCGCCAGATTTTCCACCACGATGTCGCGCAGCGGCCCTTCGGTGCGCGCAGCCAGCACGCGCAAGTGTTTCGGGAACGCTTCCACATGCCGGTAATACTGCGCCGCATACAGTTGCAGCTCCTCGCGGGTCAGCTTCCCCTCCATCCAATCCTGGTAAAAAGGATGCTTTAGCAGGCTCTTCTCCGCAATCGTAGCATCGATTTTCTCAAGCAGTTCGGTGTTCCGCATGGTCGGCCCCTCCAGTTGGTTTCCCGAGACACTTTGCAATTGCCCTGCTACTGGGTGCAAAGCAATCCGCGGATTGTACCAGAGTTTGCCAAAATTTGCCGTGCGGATCGGAACTTCTACATGACTCCGGATGGAGGTAGTTTGGGCCACCCTCTTCGCCCCTGTAGCTCAGGCCTTTAGGCCTGAGGCCATTTCTTGGGTCTCTTGCCTATGTAGCGGCTGCCTTCTGCTTGTCTGTCGCGGGGGTGAGGTGGCGCCTTAACTCGTCGTCTGCTCTTCGTGTGACAGCTGTCTAGGCTTCCTTGCCATGCAACCGCTCAATCTCCGCGCCCACCGCCTGCAATTTCTCCACGATCCGCTCGTACCCGCGATCAATGTGATAGACGCGGTCAATAATCGTCTCTCCAGACGCCACTAACCCCGCCAGCACCAATCCCGCGCTCGCCCGCAGGTCGGACGCCTGCACCGTCGTCCCCGTCAGCTTCGCTGGCCCGCGCACCACTGCCCGCCGTCCGTCAATCGAAATGTTCGCACCCATGCGCATCATCTCGCTCGCGTGCAAGAAACGATTCTCAAATATTGTTTCCGTAATCACCGAAGTGCCTTCCGCTTGTGTCGCCAGTGCCAGGTATTGCGCCTGCATGTCGGTGGCGAATCCCGGATATTCCTCCGTCGTCACGTCGGCCGCGGCCAGTTTCTCCGTTCCGTGTACCCGCAGGGTTGTCCCGTCCAGCGTTTCCACCGTTACGCCTGCCTTCTCCAGCTTGGCAATCACCGCGCCCAGATGCTCCGGTGCGCAGCCCGCAATCGTCAAATCGCCGCCGGTAATCGCCCCTGCCACTAGAAAGGTCCCCGCCTCAATGCGGTCCGCAATCACCGAATGGTGTGCGCCATGCAGCTTTTCTTTACCCTGAATCCGCAACGTCGAAGTATCATCCCCGCGAATCTCCGCACCCATCTTCCGCAGCAGGTGAATCAGGTCCGTCACCTCCGGCTCTCGGGCGCAATTCTCAATTATCGTTTCGCCCTCCGCCAGCGTTGCTGCCATCAAGATATTTTCCGTGCCCGTCACCGTGATTTTTTCAAACACGATGTGTGCGCCCTTCAGCCGGCCTTTCCCCGGCGCCTTGGCCCGTATATACCCATGGTCCGTGCTGATCTCCGCTCCCATCTTCGCCAGCGCCGCCACATGCAAATCCACCGGTCGCGCGCCAATCGAGCATCCTCCTGGCAGCGAAACGTGCGCAATTCCGGCGCGCGCCACCGCCGGCCCCAGCGTCAGGATGGACGCTCGCATCGTCTTCACCAATTCGTACGGCGCCACCGCTCCATTCAACGATTCCGCTTCAATGCTGTAATCCGCCGCGGGGAATTCCGTCGTGCTCACCTTCGCGGACATGAATGCCAGCAGCTTCGCCATCGTAATGATGTCCCGCACCATCGGAATGTTGTGCAGCGTCACGCGCTCCGCGGTCAGCAGCGCCGCCGCCATCGCGGGCAGCGCGGAGTTCTTCGCGCCGCTAATCCTCACCGTACCCTGCAGCGGCTTTCCGCCACGTATTTGAAATTTGTCCATGCCCTGTTTTCCCGGCCGCTACTCGCCCAACGCCAGCCGCAAGTGGCCCCGCGCCGCCGTCAACCGCCTCTTCGCCTGTTCCACCGATACATTCCTCTTCAGCATGATCAACGCCAGCCGCAGGTTGTGTTTGCTTTGACGCAATGCGTGTTCCACCGCAGGCACATCTCTTCCACTCGCCTCCATCAAGATCCTTTTCTCCCGATCGCGAAGCTTCTCATTCGTCCGCGCAACGTCAATCATCAGGTTGTCGTACAGATGGCCCAGGCACACCATCGTTGCGGTTGAGAGCATGTTCAGGACCATCTTCTGCGATGTTCCGGCCTTCATTCTCGTGGACCCGGCAATCACCTCCGGCCCCACTTCCGGCGTGATCGCAATCTCCGCCTGCCGCGCCAGCGGTGCTTTCCTGTTCGATGTCACGCCAATCGTTAGCGCCTTTCGCCCCTTTGCGTACTTCAATGCCGCCAGCACGTAGGGTGTCGTCCCGCTTGCGGCAATCCCCACCACCGTATCCATTCCCGTCAACCCCATCTTTTTCAATTCGCGCACCGCGTCGCCACGCCGGTCTTCTGCTCCTTCCACCGGCTGTGTCATCGCTTTTCTTCCCCCGGCAATCAACGCCCGCACCAATGCTGGCGGTGTCCCAAACGTTGGCGGGCATTCCGAAGCGTCCAGCACCGCGATGCGCCCGCTCGATCCCGCGCCAACATAAATCAATCGTCCGCCCTTCTCGAGCCTCTCTACAATCGCCTCCACGGCGCGCGCAATCGCGGGCAACTCCCGCGCCACCGCCGCCGCCACCTTGCGGTCTTCGCGGTTCATCAGCCGCACAATTTGCATCGGAGTCATGCGATCAAGATTTTTTGAGGCTGGATTCCTGAGTTCCGTCTGTCGGCGTTCCACAAGGCCACGCTTTCTGTTCTGCAAGGATATTCTAGAATTATAGCCGGGCTTGCCCCGAATTAACGCCCACGACATCTTTCCGCGTTCCTGGCCATCCGGTTTCCGGGAATCATCTATGATGGTAAAGCACCCATCTTGCCGTTTGGCCAAGCGCATTTACGGGCACTCTTGTTTATGGACGCACTCAAGAAACTCTTCGAGCAGCATTTCCACGCCGCTCCCTCGCGCATCCAGCCGCTTCAGGGAGAACTGGGCGGTTCCGGGCGCAAGATCATCCGCCTGGCCAACGAAGGTGTCAGCGCCATCGGCGTTCTCTACGGCGTGCGCGAAGAGAATGTTGCGTTCCTCTCCTTCTCGCGACATTTCCGCAAGCACGGCCTGCCCGTCCCCGAAATTTATGCCGAAGATCTGGACCACGGCGCCTATCTGGAAGAAGACCTGGGCGACACGGTTCTGTTTGACTTCCTCTCGAAAAATCGCACTGGCGCGAACGTCGCCGCTCCCGTCGTCGAGGCCTACCGCAAAGTCGTCGCCGTTCTCCCGCGCTTCCAGGTCGAGGCTGCCCGCGACCTCGATTATTCCGTCAGCTACCCGTGCGCCAGCTTCGATCGCCAATCCATCACCTGGGACTTGAACTACTTCAAATACTATTTTCTCCGCCTCGCCGCGATTCCCTTTAATGAACAGGGCCTCGAAAACGATTTCAGCCGCCTGGCCGATTTCCTTCTGAGTGCCCCGCGCGATTATTTCCTCTATCGCGATTTCCAGTCTCGCAACGTGCTGTTGCGCGATGGCCAGCCATTTTTCGTCGATTATCAAGGCGGCCGTAAAGGCGCCCTGCAATACGACATCGCTTCTCTGTTATTCGACGCCAAAGCCGATCTGCCCCCGCCGCTCCGCCAGGATCTCCTGGAACATTATCTTCGCTGCCTGCGCAAGTTTCTCGATGTGGACCGCGAAGCCTTCATCCACTATTACTACGCCTACGTCTACGTCCGCATTCTCCAGGCGCTCGGCGCCTACGGTTTTCGCGGCTTCTACGAGCGCAAAACACATTTTCTCCAGAGCGTTCCTTACGCTCTGAAAAACCTTCGCTGGCTCCTGCACAACACAAAATTGCCCATTGAACTGCCCACGCTCATGGAAGCGTTTCAAGGCATGTTGGCCTCGGAGAAGCTTCTCGGCCTGGCCTCCGAAGCGCAAAATCTTGTCGTGCGCGTCTACAGTTTTTCCTTTCATCGCGGCTTGCCGCAGGATGAAACCGGAAATGGAGGTGGGTTCGTGTTTGACGGCCGCAGCCTGCCGAATCCCGGCCGCGAAGAAGCCTTCAAGACCCTCACCGGCAAAGACGCCCCGGTGATCGATTACCTCAACCAACAGGAAAGTGTGCACCAGTTTCTCGCGGGCGTGCTTTCTCTGGTGGACGCCGCCGTCAACAATTACCAGCAGCGCGGCTTCAAGAATCTGATGGTTTCCTTCGGATGCACGGGCGGCCAGCATCGCTCCGTTTTTCTCGCAGAACAGTTAGCCAAGCGCCTCCGCATCCGCAACGGCCTGGAAGTCGTCGTGCACCATCTTGAGTTGGAAAAGATGGGCAGATGAAGGCTCGGCGATGAAGGCCATGATTCTTGCGGCCGGCCTCGGCACGCGCCTCCGCCCCCTCACCGACACTCGCCCCAAGGCCCTCGTGGAAGTCGCCGGCCGCACGCTCCTCGAAATCACTCTTGCGCGATTGAGTTCCTTCGGTGTCAGCGAAGTCATCATCAACGTCCACCACTTCGCGGAAATGATCCTCGATTACCTGAAGGCCAACAATAATTTCGGCCTGCACATCGAAATCTCACGCGAAGAGCAATTACTCGATACCGGCGGCGGCCTGAAAAAAGCCTCCGGATTTTTCCTCCAGGATTCTTCGCATGGGGATGAACCGTTTATCCTTCACAACGTGGATGTCATCAGCACCATCGATTTTCGCCGCATGCTCGATCTTCATAACGCGAAGCAAGCCCTCGCCACCTTGGCAGTCCAGCGCCGCAGAAGTTCCCGCCAGTTGCTTTTCGACAACGATCTCCACCTCTGCGGCCGCCAAATCCTGCAGGAGCAGGAAATCGTCCGCGTCTCCCCGCACCCTCAGCCCTTCGCTTTCTCCGGCATCCACATCATCTCTCCGCGCCTCCTCACCCTCATGCAGGAAGAAGGCGCCTTCTCCATCATTGATACTTATCTGAATTTGTCTGCCAGGGGAGAGAATATCGTCGCGTTTCCCGCCGACGATGCGTACTGGCGCGACCTGGGCCGCCCGGCCGACCTCGATCAAGCCACCAGAGATTACGAGCAAAGACTCTTCGTGTAGGCAATGAAGGGAGCCCGCGTCAGAAGGCAGGCCCCCCGAGGCAAGAATCAACGCTGCTTTTTCGGCCTACGTTACCCTAGCTCACTCTTCCTACTCGTTTCGCGGCCAGAATGGGGACAATGCCAAGTCGCGGTTTTGCTTCGGCTATCGTAATGGGATAAGTACAGGTACTTATCATGGACAGGACACAACAACTGAATCGTGCGATTGATTCTGAGCTGTTCGCCTTCACGAAATTCGGAATAGCCATTCGCTGAGTACGCATAATGGCAACCAACTACTGCGCAGCAAAACCAGACAACCACCTTGCCCTCGTATGAAATCGGGTCCCGCCACAATAACTCAGACGGCCCCATTGGAGCGTAGTGGATGGGGCAAAGCGGGACAAACGACATTTTTTCTTCGAATACGGTCATAGCTGCTCTCTTTCTTGTCGCACCGAAGCGTCGGATGAAAACACCACTTCCAATTCGCCGAGTGCGATCGTTAGATTCCCGCCTTGTTTAGAGGGAGAAAGCAAAAGCGCCTTTAAGAGGGATTAACCCCTTAAAGGCGGTTTGTTCCGAATTCAAGTATGGCAGCACTTCCAGCCCGAGAATTCTCTTGTCGGGCGCATGGGCTCATTTGAGCAACCCCGTTTTGAGGGAAACCGTGATTCTCGCACTGAAATGTTGGCATCAGCTTCAAAGTGGTATTCTTGTCATTAAGAGTACGCACTAGGAACTGTGTCTGATCCAGAGAAGGGGAAGTATGACGAAGCAGCGACTTTGGGCCTTCGCTAAGCGAATACCGCGCCTGTTTCTTGAGGCATACGGTTTGCTTTTTCTGATTTCGGTCCTGGCCACACCGACAACGTATCCACTCGCCGAAGACATTCGACTCGGCATGGTAGCTCTTCGCCAAGGAGACGTGGCGGGAATCGCGGAATTTGTCGGCTCTCTGATATTCAGAATTCTGGCGATTTGGGGACTCGTGTTGCTTTGGGAGGACATTCGTCGGAAAAAGGCTCCAAAGACTGCGAGCGGCTAATAACTGCAAGAGCGGTTCGTACGGACTGAGGGTACAGCGCGACACCGCGACCTATGAAATCGCGCCATTCTCGTGCATATTGGTGCTATGAGCTCCAGGAAGAAGACTGCACTCCATGGCATCGAGCCGAAAAAGACCACTCAGCGCGGGCTTCTCAAGCTAGCCAGGAGGTTCCGCAACGCCCAGGACACAAAAGAAGCCAAGCGCCTGGGTGACAAACTTGGTCGAATGGTGTTTGGCATTTGATACTAAGAATGGCGTGTTTGAACAATCAGCCCGCGAACGTTTCTCACCCCAGCCGACTCTTTTTGCTCGTCTCACAGCCAACATGGGGACAATGCCAAGTTGCGATTTTGCCCTCCCTGTCATACTCGGAAATGTAGAGGGTTCCGCGGTGCACGGGGCAAACAAACAGAAAGCCCTCTTCGCTGTTAATGTTTCCACCTGCACAAAACCTGAAATAGCCGTGTGTCGGTGAAAAAGTGTAAGCGCAGCCCGGTGTGAGACACCTCGACACTTCAACGGTTCCAACCTCGTTAGCGAAGGGCCATACGAGCTTAAGATCAGCCAACACCATGCCGATCAAATGGACGGGGCAGAGCGGAACGCGCGGAGCCTTCACTTCTATTACAGTCATAATGTTTTCCCTTTCTTGTCGCTCCGAAAAGCACTGTGCACGGACCAGTGGCAATTCGCTGAAGCTTTCGTTCACGTTCATTCCTAGTTAATGAGATAAAGAGGCAGAAAAACAAAAACGCCCTGGGACAGGCCCAAGGCGCTAACTTAGATATCTACACCCTAGCACAACTAGTTTTCTTGTCAAGACGCAGTGCAGGTGCTGGATGTGGGTTGCCTGATTCCTGAAAAGTGATAACGTCCACCCTGCTACCTCGCAGGCCCGCTCTCCCCCGCCAATCCGAGCCCCTTCATCACCGCGTCATGCACTGCCGGACGCACTTCCATAATCTTCTGATTCTCTCGCGTCGGATTCACGCGGTTCGTCAGCAGCACCACAAACAATTGCCGGTCCGGATCGATCCAGATCGTCGTCCCTGTAAATCCCGTGTGCCCGTAACTGCGCGTCGAAAAATAATGTCCGCTCGAACTTCCTTCTGTCGGCACCACCCAGCCCAGCGTGCGCTCATTCTTAGCCAGCGCCTGGGGCACGGTGAATTCCGCAATCGTCGCGCGCTTCAACACGCGTTGGTGTGCATATACACCCCCGTTCAGCAGCATCTGGCAAAACGCCGCCAAATCCGGTGACGTGCTGAACACTCCCGCGTGCCCCGAAACTCCCCCAATGGCATACGCATTTTCGTCGTGGACTTCGCCCTGCACCAGGCGGTGCCGCAATTGATTGTCCACCTCTGTCGGCGCAATCTCCGGCCAAAGCGCCTTCGGCGGCAGGTACATCGTGTTCTTCATCCCCAGCGGATCAAAAATATATTCGCGCGCCAGTTTGTCCAGCGGTTCTCCTGTCAACCGCTGAACGATCTCCGCCATCAAGATAATTCCCAGATCCGAATACTCCACTTTTGTTCCCGGTTCGTACTCCAGCGGCTCTGAGAAAATCCTGCTCAGCGTATCCGCTTTCCCCGTTGAAGTGCGCCAATATTCCTTGAACGGCGGCAGCCCCGAAGTGTGTGTCATCAAGTGGCGCACCGTGACCTTGTGCCGCCACGCAATTTGCCGGTGGTCCTGCCATTGGGAGAGTTCCTTCAAATTCTTCACCACCACCTTATGCGGACCTTCACCTTGCGGCCCGTCAATCCATTCCGGCAGATACCGCTCGATGGGCGCGTCCAGATCCAGCGGGGAAGGGAAGTCGCCTTCCACAAGTTTCTCCACCAGCGTCGTCGTCGCCACAACTTTCGTCAGCGATGCAAGGTCATACATCGTGTCAATCTTCGTGGCTGGCGAGTTCGCCTCGTAGCTCAACTTTCCAAACGCGTGCAGCGACACTTTTCCGCGATACCCCACCGCCATCGTCGCTCCGGGAAACGCCTTGTCCGCGATGGCCTTTTCCACCTCCTCAAACGCTGGCCGCAGTTGCGCTTCTCCCCGCAAGTCCATCGCTTGCAGCGTCATCGGATTCGCCGCAACTTCCATCCCATAGCCCGTCTTCAGCTCCACGCCCGGAATCGTCACCGGCAAATGTCCCTGCACGGGAATTTGCCCAAAGATCGCGCGCGCCGCCGAAATCTGCGCCACATCGCTGATGCCAAACACGGAAAGCCACGTCCCCGCCTGCGGAAATTTCTCGATCAGGTACGGGCTACCCAGCCCCACCGTAATTACCGGCTTGCCCTCTTTGTAAATCTCGTTGATCAACGGCAATTGGTCTGCCGGAACGTCCACGTCGCCCTTGCGATCGCTCACCCGCACAAACAACGCCAGGATCACCACGTCATATTGATCGGCCGGAGGCAATTTCAACGTGTCCGCTTTCACGAATCTCGTGTCCGCGCGCAGCGCAATCAGCGAATCGCAGCGGTCACGCAGCTCCCGCTCCAGGTCTTCCCCCGGATAAGGCTCCGGGTCGGCATAAAGCGATACCAGCAGCGCGCGTATCGGCTTCGTTCCATCCAGCGGCAACCGGTGCGGAGTATCCCGCAGCATCGTGATCCCGCGGTCCGAAATCTCTTGCCCCTCTGCCTGCCAGGCGGTGCGTCCAAATTTCGCGTTTAGCGCATCCACATCCACCAGCCGGTTTTTGTCTAATCCGAGCTTCGCCTTCGCCAGCAGAATGCGCCGCACCGAGCTGTCCAGCCGCTCCTGCGTGATCTGCCCAGACTTCGCCGCGGCCAGCAGCGCGTCGTACGCCGCCTCCGGCACCGGCGGCATCAACAGCGCGTCCGCTCCCGCCACAAACGCGCGCACCGCCGCATCTCCCGGCGCGTAGCGCACCGTAATCCCGCCCATGTCCATGGCGTCGGTCACCAGCAGCCCTTCAAATCCCAGCTGCTTCCGTAAAAGGTCCGTCAGTATGCGCGAGGAAAGCGTTGCCGGCGTGTTCGGATCAGGTTCCAGCGCGGGCACGGAGAGGTGCCCGGTCATGATGCTGCCCACTCCCGCCGCAATCGCCGCGCGAAACGGCACAAGTTCCAGATGATCCAGCCGCTCCCGGTCCGCCTTGATCACCGGCAAATCGATGTGTGAATCCGCCGCCGTGTCGCCATGCCCGGGGAAGTGCTTCGCCGTCGCGATTCCGCCGTTCTCCTGCACGCCGCGAACGAATTCGCTCACATACTCCGCCACCCGCGCGGGGTTTTCACCAAACGAACGCGTATTGATGATCGGGTTCCCCGGATTATTGTTTACATCTGCCACCGGCGCGTAAATCCACTGGATGCCCACGGCCCGCGCCTCCAGCGCCGTGGTTTTCCCCATTGCGTACGCGTCCTTGGGATTTCCGCCGGCCGCCAGCGCCATCGCCGTGGGGAACGATGTTCCTTCATCCAGGCGCATCGCTGTCCCACGTTCGAAGTCCGCGCCAAACAGCAGCGGCAGTTTCGATTTCGATTGCAGTTGGTTCGTCAGCACCGCCGTCGGATACGCCTGGCTTTTCACATAGCCGAGCGGCGACCCGTGCGTGATGTTGATGAATCCCCCGACGTGCAATTCGTTCACGTCGTGCATCATCTCCGCGTACGCCTCGGAATCCGTGGATGTGAGGCTGCCGTGATACGTCGTGAACAGAACCTGCCCTACCTTCTCTTCCAGGCTCATCTGCAGCAGCGTTGTTTCCACCCACCGCTCCTGCTCGGGCGTCGCTTTGCCCGCGCTCGCACTCGTGCCCGGCGCAGCCTTCTTCTTGCCCGCGGCTTCCGCGGATTTCGTGTCTCGTGAGTCACTGAGCGCGTTCATGGTCATAAGAAATAAAATAAAAAATGGCAGTAACAACAATCCGGCAGCACGCCTGTTCATTTTCCGTTGGTCTCCCAGCCACCTGCTCGCTGCCTCGACTGTATATAGCACGCGCACTCTCTGCTAACAATGAAGCTGCGAACGGCACGTTCCAGAATATCATTGGAAGCTATGAAACCTATGCGTCGCTTTACTCCTCAATTCTCCCTCGCGCTCATTCTGCCGCTTCTCTCCCCTGTCCTCGCCGCTCGCTTCGCCGCCGCGGCTCAGAACCATCCCAAATCGCAGCACAGCCATGTTGGCCGCGTACAAACCGGCCTCGACGTCCTGGAATCCGAAAAATTCGCCTCGCTCCGTGGCAAAAATATCGGCGTGATCACCAATCACACCGGCATGGATTTCCAGGAGCGTTCCACCGTCGAACTCCTCGCTAAAGCTCCCGGTGTTCATCTGGTCGCGCTTTTCAGCCCCGAACACGGCATCGCGGGCCACGCCGATGAAAAAGTCTCTTCCTCCAAGGATCCCTCCACTGGCCTCCCCATCTTCAGCCTCTATGGTGAACACCTCCGCCCCACCGACGACATGCTGCAAGGCATTGACGCACTTGTTTTCGACGTTCAAGACGCCGGCGTTCGCTTCTACACCTACACCACCACCATGGGCTACTGCATGGAAGAAGCCGCGAAACACAACATCGCCTTCTTTGTCCTCGATCGCCCCAATCCTCTTACCGGCGACATCATCGAAGGCCCCATTCTCGACCCGGACAAAACCAGCTTCGTCGCCTACTATCCCGTCCCCGTCCGCTACGCCCTCACCATCGGCGAACTTGCGCAATTCTTCAACGCCGAAAATCACATCAACGCCGATCTTCACGTCGTCAAAATGAAAAACTGGCATCGCAACTATTTCTTTGAAAGCACCGGCATGCGCTGGATTCCTCCCTCCCCCAATCTCCGCACCCTCAAAGGCTCGATCCTCTATCCCGGCCTGGAAATATTGCAGAATGCAGGCATCTCCGTCGGCCGCGGCACGGAAGCGCCCTTCGAGGAGTTCGGCGCGCCCTGGATCAATGGCGAAGAGATTGCTGCGGAACTGAACGCCAAAAACCTTCCCGGTCTCCGTTTTTCCAATCAGCCCTTCATTCCCGTCAGCGGCCTCTACGCTGGCCAGCGCTGCGGCGGAGTCGGCATCAAAGTTACTGATCGCGCTGCCGCACGTTCCATGCGCATGGGTCTGGAAATCGCCGCTCTCCTGCAAAAGACCTACCCGCAGCAATTTGATTCCTCCAAAATCCTGGAACTTCTCGGCAATGAACAGGCCGTCCGCGATCTGCAAGCCGGTGTGCCTCCGGAGAAAATTGTCAACGGCTGGGCGGCCGATCTGGCGGCCTTCGACCAGTTGCGCCGCAAATACTTCCTGTACAAGTAAAGTCTTCTACTCGAGTACTATTGACATTTGCCGTCGTATATATAAGACTCTTACATATAAGAGGGCACCCTATGGTCAGCAACGAACTTAAACGTGGCACCGCCGAACTCGCCATCCTCAGCGTGCTCGAACGGCAACCCCTTCACGGCTACGAAATCTCCCGCCGCATCGAACTCGATTCTTGCGGCGCCCTCCGCTTCACTCTCGCCGCGCTCTATCCTCTTCTCTATCGCATCGAAAATCGCCGCTGGGTGCGTGGTGAGTGGGAAATCACTGACACCGGCCGCCGCCGCTGCTACAAATTGCTCCCGCGTGGCCGCAAGATGCTCGTTCCTCTTCGCGCCCAGTGGGCCGACCTCTTCCGCGCCATGCGCCGCGTCGCCAGGGTGAACCATGCCTGATTGGCTCGCCTACGTAAACGGCCACCTCGGCCGCTTGCCTCTCTCGGAAACGGAATCCTCGCAGGTGAGAGAGGAACTAGCCGCGCATCTCGAAGACGCCTACCTCTCTCTGCTGGCACAAGGCTTTTCTGAAACAAACGCCGCTCGCCTCGTTTGTGACCAGGTCCCCAGTTGGCAGCAACTTCACCGCGACATCCTCGCGGCTAAATCGGAGGCGTTCATGCAAAATCGTGTCTCACAATTGTGGGTCCCCGGCCTCGTCACCCTTACGGGTTCAGCGGCACTTTTAGCCGTCTTTGAATTCGCCGGGTGGCGCCCCATGGTGATTCCCCCCCACGGACCTTACAGCTTCGTTATCTATTTCCCCTGGCTTTTCTGTCTGCCGCTCTTTGGTGCATTGGGCGCCTATTTGTCTCTCCGCGCCCGCGCTCACGGACTTGCCGTCCATTGTGCAGCCCTGTTCCCGGCCCTGGTAATGGCTGCGTCCCTATTCGCAATCCTTCTTGTTGCGCTCGTCTTGACAGACCGCCGCCCCTTGGGCGTGGTGGCAGCTGGTTTTGGCGTCTTTATGTTGAATTGGTTTCTTCTCCCCGGATTTTTCCTGCTCTTGGGAGACCTTCTGCTTCAGCTTGTAATGAAGCGCCGCCTCGCCTCTAACTAACCCGTTGCATCCGCCGCCTTCCGCGCCCACCACCTGTAAAACGGCAACCCCGCCACAATCAGCAGCAACCCCATCGTCGAGCGCCCTGGCCGATCCAGCCACAAATTCACCGTCAGCGCCAGCGCCCCCAGCACAAACGCACCGGGCACCCACGGATAACCCCAGCAGCGGTACGGCCGCTCCATCTCCGGTTCCGTCCGCCGCAATCGGAACAGCGCCACCACCGCCAGCCCATAAAAAATCCATCCCGCGAAAATAAACAGGTTCGTCAATTCTTCAAACGTTCCGCTCAACGCCAGCACGCTGGCCAGCGTGCCCTGAAAAATCAGCGCTCGCCCTGGCGTGCGGTATTTTGCGTGAATCCCGTCGGCAATTTTGAAGAACACCCTATCCCGCGCCATGGCGTACGGCACGCGCGCGCCGCTCAAAATGGACGAATTCATCGACCCTAGCGCGGAGATCAGCATCGCCAGCGTTACCCACGCAGCCGCGCCATGCCCCACGACACGCTCCACCACGTCAGACGCCACGTGCATCGAATTTGCCACGCCAGCAAACGGCAATACCTTCAAGCAAGCCGCGCTGAACAGCAGATACACCAGCGCCACCAGCGATACTCCGCCCACCAGCGCCCGCGGAAAATTCCGCGCCGGGTCCTTTACCTCCGACCCCACCAAGTTTAAATCTTCCCACCCGTCGTAGGCCCACAAAGCTGCCGCCAGCGCCGCCAGAAACGCGCTGAACAATCCCGCATTCACGGCCGTAGGCCAAACCGGGTCTCCCGCATGTCCCCCGCCCGACGGAAGTACAAAGGCCACGCCAATCACAATCGTGATGCTCACCAATTTGATGGCCGTTAAGAAAACCTGCACGCCTCCGCCCAGCCGCACTCCCAGGTAATTCACGCCGGTCATCAGCACCAGCCAGAACACCGCCAGCGGTTGCGCCCATGTAAACGCAAAATCATATGGCTTGATCCACGCCGTCAGCCCCGGAATCGCAATATGTACGCTGAAGATCGGCGCTGCCACAGCCGGCAGAAAAAAGCTCAGAAAGCGCATCATCCCGGCGGCGATCGAAGCCGTCGAAGCGGGCCGTCCCACTATCGAGTGCATCCACCCAAACAAAAATCCCCACACTGGCCCGAACCCGCGCCGCAGATACGCATACTCCCCGCCCGCCTCCGGGATCGCCGCGCCCAATTCCGCGTACGACAGCGCGCCAAAAATCGATAGCACCGCACCGACAATCCACGCCGCGAACACAATTGAAACCGAGTGGCCTTCCCGCGCCATCTCCGCCGGTTTCAGGAAAATCCCCGTCCCGATCATCGTGCCAACCACAATTGCAACCGAGGCCCAAGGCCCCAGCCCTCGCACGAGTTCCAGCCGCTTCTCGCTCATATCTCTCCGCCGGATGTGGAGTGCGGCGGCTCGCCGCCGCTTTTACGGCCGCGACCCCACTCCCAATCTAAAATGCATCTTCCTGCCGCAGTGGCACGGTCACTCCTGCTTGCCCTGAGCCCCGAAGGGACTGTGCTCTTGGGTTTGCCTCTGCCGCTCCCCAATCAACCGGCTCACCACCATTCCCACCAGAAACGTAACGCAAGCCCCGATAAGCACATACCACGTAAACGCAATCTTCGTGAACCGAAACACCAGCAGCACCGTCGTCAGCCCAGCAAACATTCCCGCCAGCGACCCTCGCGAATTTGCCCGCGCATCAAACGTCCCCAGCAAAAATAATCCCAGCAAGCTCCCAAACGGAAGCGAGGCTACCGTCAGTCCTGCTTCGAGCAAGGGTCCCCAGTGCACCAGCCCCAAAACGATCAGCACCGCGCCCCACATCAGCGTCATTCTTCGCGAAACCTTCAGAAAGTTTCCGGGATCGGTCGCGCGCCCGCGCAGCGCCGCCAAATCCATCACGCTCGAAGCCGCCAGCGAATTCAGCGATCCGCTTGCATTGGACATTGCCACCGCCAATATCGAAGCCAGCATCAGCCCCGCCAACCCCGTCGGCATCTCGCGAATCAGGAATAACGGCAGAATGCGGTCCGTCCGCTCCCCCGCGGCGAGCAGCGGCGTATGTTGCGCAAACACAAACAGCGCCACGCCCACCAAAAGAAAAACCGTAAACTGAAACAGCACAATCACCCCGCTCGCCAGCAACGCGCGACGGCTGTCCCTCTGATCTCGCGCCGCCAGCAGCCTCTGCACAATCGTCTGATCCGTTCCGTGGCTCGCCATCGTCAGGAACGCGCCACCAATCACTCCCGACCACAACGTATACTTCGTCGCCAAATTCCAGGAGAAATCCAGCACCTGCAATTTGTTGCCATTCGCGGCTGCCACCTGGCTCAATTCCATCCAACCGCCCGGAATGCGATGCAGCAACAATCCCAACGTGAACAAACTTCCCGTCAAGTACAGCAGGAATTGCGCCACGTCCGTCCAGATCACCGCCTTCATTCCGCCTTCGAACGTGTACAGCACCGTCAGCGCAATCACGATGAACACCGCCAACCGCTCCGAGGTCCCCAGCGCCACGCTCACCACCAGCGCAATTGCCGACACACGCACGCCCTCCGCCAGCGTCCGCGTTGCCAGAAACGTCACTCCTGCCACCGAGCGCATCCGGCTGCCAAAACGCTTCTCGATCAAAGCGTATGCCGTCAAATATTCTCCGCGAAAATAACCTGGCAGGAAACAGACCGTGATCAGGATTCGTCCCAGCAAATACCCGAACACTAACTGCAGAAATGTCATGTTTCCTGAGTATGCAATCGCTGGTGTGCCGATAATCGTCAGCGTGGACGTTTCCGTCGCCACAATCGAAAACGCCAGCGCCCACCAGGGTGCGCTCCTTCCTCCAAGAAAATAATCCCGCGCATCTTGCTGCCCTTGCCGGAAATGCAATCCCAGGGCGGTGACTCCCAGCAAGTACGCGATGACAATTGCCAGATCGAACGCATGAATGTGCATGAGCACCAAGCCGTGCTAAATCACAGAGGAGCGCTGTCGAGCGAGTCGAGAATAGTGGCTCCCGCCAACACCGTCAAGCCAACTCTCCGTTGCACTCCATTTGCACCCCCAACCCTTTCAGCACCCTGTCTCTCGCTCCTGTGCATCCACGCCCCGCCTCGCGTATGCTTTGGCTATGCGCTACGTTCTCGGCTTCGATGGCGGCGGCACCAAGACGGAATGCGTTCTCATGGACGAAACTTCCCGCGTCCTCGCGCGCAGCCGCAGCGGCCCTTCCAATCCCATGCGCGTCGGATTTGGTGGCGCGCTCGCTGCCGTTTGTGAAGCTGCGCGTTCGGCGCTCAACTCCGTGAATATCCCTGCCGCGGAAGTCACCGCTCTTTGCGCTGGCCTCGCCGGCACGGGCCATGAGGACGCCGAACGAAAAATGAAACGCCTCCTCGAGGAGGAATTCCCCGGCAAGTCCGTGATTGTTTGCACCGATCTCGAGCTAACACTCGAAGCCACCGGTGAAGGCCCCGCAATCGTCCTGATTGCCGGCACCGGCTCTGCCGCCGTCGGACGCGACTCCCATGGCCAGATCGCCCGCATTGGCGGCCACGGCCCGCTCCTTGGTGATGAAGGCAGCGCTTTCGATGTCGGCCAGCGCGCTGCCATCGCCGCGATTCACGAATTCGATCGCACTGGCGTCAACTCCGCGATCGGCAAACTGATTCTCCAGGAGCTCGATGTCTCCACCTGGCACGAAGTTCAATCCCTCGCCCACAGTGCCCCTGATGAAGTATTCCCCAGGATTTTCCCGGTGATCGTCCGTCTTGCCGACCAGAGCGATCCCGCAGCCCGCGAATTACTCCAACATGCTGCCGACGACCTCGCCAACCTCGTCGCCGCTCTGATTCAGCGTCTGCAACTCCACGATCAGAAATTCCTTCTTGTGAAAACTGGCGGCATGATGGGCCACTCTCTTTTCTTTGACCAGAAGGTGGACGAGCGCCTCCGCGCCATCGCTCCTCACGCTCAATTCGGCGCCATGGCCATCTCGCCCGCGGAATCCGCCGCGCGCCTCGCTCTCCAATTCCTGGTACTCGCCGGGGAAGGGAAGTAGTGTGCCCGAGCTTGACCAGGAACTGCAGCTCGCGCGCACCGCTACCGGTGACGACCTCACCGCGCTTCTCTATCATCCCGCGCCACAGGTGCTCACCGCTCTCCTCGATAATCCCGCACTGGATGAAACGAACCTTTGCCTGTTGCTCGCCCGCAAGGATCTTCCCACCGAAGTGCTCGAAAATGTCGGCACGCGCAAAAATCTGCTCAAGAGCTATCTCGTCAAGCGCACCCTGCTCTTTCATCCCCGCGCGCCGCGTGTCGTCGGCTTGCGTCTCATTCGCGACATCTACCTTATGGATCTTGTCCAGTTCACTCTTTCCCCCGCCGTTTCCGTGGAACTCAAGCGCATCGCCGAGGACCAGATCATCGCGCGTCTCCCACAATTGCCCCTCGGCCAGAAAATCGCCCTCGCTCGCCGCGGCCCCGCCCGCGTTGCTGGCGCGCTCGTCGCCGAAGGCCACACGAATGTGCTCCCCGTTGCCCTCGACAATCCCTTTTTGACGGAAGCCCAGGTCCTCAAAGCGCTCGCGCGCGAAAAAACCTCCCTTCGCGTCGTCCAGGCCGTCGCCAACCACCGCAAGTGGTCACAGACCTACAATGTGCGCCTCGCCCTGGTTCGTAATCCCTATTCGCCGCTTGCCACCGTCCTCGCCTTCTTGCCTCATCTCACCGTTTCGGATCTTCGCGAACTCGCTGCTCCCGGCATCGTCCCCGAAAATCTCCGCCGCTATCTCCAGGCCGAAGTCCAGCGCCGCATGCGCGCCTCCAAATCCTTGGCCGACAAACACACCTAGCCCACTTTGGAGTGCGGCGGCTCGCCGCCGCTTTTACGGACTCGGCAACATCCCCAAAATCCTACTTTTCGACAACGAACCCGCCTAACCCAACCTCTTCCTCCGCGTCAGACGCCTATTCTCCGTTTCTCCCTATTTCCTCAACCGCGCAATCACTATCGTCCCCGCCACAAACAGCACCGCCGAAAACGTAAACGCCGCCCTCACCGAAACCGCCGACCACAACAACCCCACAATCATGCTCGAAACAAAATCCCCTACTGCGTTCACTGCCGCCAGCGTTCCAAACGCCATCCCGTGCTGCTCCTTCGGCAGAAGCTCCGCCGCCAGCGAATCTTCCAGCGCCTCTTCCGTCCCCACATACATGCCCGCAATCACAAAGATCCCCGCCAGCCACCACAACGAATGAGTCCCCGCCGCCAGAAGAATCGCGGTAACGCCTCCCACTGCATAGCCTCCCGCAAGAATCGCTTTCCGATGCGTCACGTGATCGCTGATCCAGCCGCTCACATAGGCCGACCCCGCATAGAACACGTTGTGCAGCGTGTACAGCCCCACGGCCGCGCTCGCCGCCCACGCCATTCCATGCGTTGGCGCCAACATGCGCGTCGCATACAAAATCAGCAGCGTGTGCGAAAAATCGCCCGCCCCGAAAATCCCCACTCCCAGCAGGAACCTACGAAAATAACCCGGAAGCTCGCGCAGTCCGGTCACAAACGACACCTGCTTCCGCTCTCCCATCGGCCGCTCGCGCACCAGCATCCAGAAGCACAGCACTGCCATCATTCCGGGCAGCAGCGTCCAGAAAAACACCGTGCGGTAAGCGTGATTCGTCACGCGAAGCAACCACAGCGCCGTCAGCGGCCCCGCTATCGCTCCCACCGTGTCCATCAATCGTTCGAAGCCAAACGCCCGCCCATACGCGGATGGGGACACATCGGCGGCCAGCAACGCCTTCTTTGCCGGCGACCTCACCCCGCGCGCCAGCCGCGACGCCGCCCTCCCAAACAACACCTCAACCGCGCGCGTTGCCAGCCCAAACGAAGCGGTCGCCACCGCCGTCACCACATATCCAATCACCACCAGCGGCTTGCGACGTTTCCATCGGTCGGTGTAGTAGCCTGACGCCAGCTTTGTAAAGCTGGACACCCCATCCGAAATCCCTTCAATGGCTCCAAGCCACGCCGGACCCGCCCCAATCGCCGCCAAAAATGCGGGTAGCACCGCCGTCGCAATCTCGTGGCTCCAGTCGCTCAACAAACTGGTCAGTCCGACGCCCAGCACCGTCCGGTTCAGCCAGTGCCCGCCGCCCGCTTCCACTCCGCTAGCTTTTTCGGAATTCACAGCCGACAGTGTACATTCCCGCCGCGCTCTTGCCCAATATCTCTTGCCGCGGCGGTTTTAACGAAGTCCGTCGCCAGTTCTCATTTCCTATGCAAGTTTGTCCATGGCTGTGGGAAGAGCCAAAAGAAGATCTATCTCGGATTCCTTCGTGGATGTTGTTGAAAAGCAACCGCAACAGCTCTTTTCATCTCCTTCAGGGGAGAAGCGAGACTTCTTCCATGGCCGACGCACAGCAAGCTCGGATTCAAAGAGCGAAGCTTGTCAGCGCTTTCTGCAGCCAACGCTCCATTCCAGGAGAACCAAGCTGGAAATGGAAAGAATATGCTGAACACCCCAGCCGCCACTAGACCTGTTTGGGTCACGAACGAGTCTCCCGCAATCAACGAATTGTCTCGCGCATCCCGAAAGGCCATGTGCCCCGGTGTGTGACCCGGGCAACTGATCGCTTGGAGCGAACCAATCCGATCGCCGTCGCTCAACACGCGTGTGGGCTTTGAACTCACTTTGGGAAATCCCAGCAGTCTTTTCCCGCTTTCTCCAGGTTCCAGGGACTTGTCGCCAGCCATAAGTCGCTGCTCCCGCCCACCGATCAATAATTCGAATCCCGGCAGTGTCGCCATTAGGTCGTCCACGGAGCCCGTGTGATCGAAGTGCGCATGAGTGAGAAGGATCTTACGAATAGGTGAACCGAGCCTTTCAGCGGCGCGGAGGATTGCCCTTGCACTTCCTGGTAGATTCGTATCAACCAGCGTCAAGCCGTCGTCTTCCCTCACAAGAAAGCAATTCACCATGCCAAGCCGCGTCAGCCGGTAGAGGTTTTCGGTCTCTTGGACAATCTTCATATCAACTTCTATTCTGTAGTGCTTGCTTTCGGGACAGGTGTTGGCGCCGCCTTTTCCCCCAGCACAATCTTCTCCAGATGCCCCACGTTCTCCCCCACCACCAAATCCGCGCTAATCTTGTCCCCCGGCTTCAGCGCCTCGATCTGCTTTTCATCCGCCACCAGGTAATTCATCGTCATCGCTGGCATTAATCCGGGTATTTCTCCATGCTTCACCGTCACCATTTTCTTCGGCACATCCACCGAAATCACTTCCGCTTGTATCGCATAGTGCTTCACCGGCGCCGTCTGGCATCCACCGATCATCATCACAACCATTCCCAGCAAAACAAAAAGGAATCGCCTCATCGCCGCTCCTCAATAATGAAAACGATAGCGGAATTCCACGTAAATTTCCCGCGGGTCGTTGTAGTGAAATCCACCGAACGTCAAACTGTTGTCCAATAGTACGCGGCGATTCCCCACATTCAGCGCGGTCACGGAAACACTATATTTCTCCCCGAAGCTTTTCCCGAGCGATACATCAAATGTGGTGTGCTGCGGCAGGTAGCTCCCGGGATATTGCGCGGTCTGTATCCCATTCGTGAACCCCGAGCCGTAATACACATTCGACGATGCGAACGCCTGCCAGGGCAAGGTTGCGTTAAAGCCCAAGTTCAGGGTGTTTCTCTGATCATGGTCAACTGGCGCGTATCCTGGCGACGGTTCGCACCCTGCGGGCGTGGGAGTGGGACAAATCAAGCCGCCCGTGAAGGGCCCCTCCGCCTGCGCGATCTGATTCGCGTAGGCCAGGTGGAACTGGCCGCGGTGCCAGAGGCGGGGAGACCGCAGCGTGAGTTCCCAGGTCTGAATCAAGGCCTGGTACCACGTGATTGGCCAGAAGAGATTGGATTCACCGATGTTACTGTGATCCAGCCAATTCTGTGCCTTGGTTTGAAAATGATCGGCGTCAAGAGCCCAGCCATGGAAGGGGATCGTGACCCCAAACTGGTACTCTTCGTCCCGCTCACCGTGCAACGGCGCAAAAGTCAGATTCTGGCTGTTTGCTAAATCCAGCAGGGGGCCGGTGGCCGTCAATAACGGCGGCGGCTGGTAAAAGTGGCCATAGAACCCGTGAAAGACCCAATTTAGGCGCGGTACTTTTACAGCAATGCCAAAGCGTGGGTCCACCTCATTTTCCACGATATCCGCCGCGAAGTGCGATTGGCGAAAGCCCGCGATTAAGGTCAGCCACTGGGTCACCCTGAATTTATCACTGACGAATATTTCCTCAAGTCCCCCCGTGATGGAAGCTGAGGAAGACGGGAAATTCTGAGTGCCGTCCGTAAATTGGTTATTGAAGTAGTTGCTCTGGTGTTGAGCGAATCCGTACACGCCCGCCTGAATGTCATTCTTCCAAACGCTCGCGCTAAGGCTCGCCTGCAAACCCCCGTAATTGGAACCCTGGTCCACATTCGTAGCCACTGGATAATCGTTGGGTGAGGCTTGGTAACTGGCCTTGCTGTAGTGATAAAAAGGAGAAACCGTAAGCAGCAGGTTCGGATTGAATGTATGGATCCATGAGAACGCAACATAGCCGTCGGTTTCGTGCTCGCCATCGCGAAGACCATAGCTGGGATACGATTGATTTCCGAGGGAGTTGGAGTCCGGGTCGTAGGGAATTTGGTAATAGTCCTGCCGCAATGACGTGACTAACCGGAATTGATCCTGCGAATTGGGATTGTAGATAAAGGACGCAAATCCACCGTAGCCGTTCTCGGCATCGTGAACGACTTGCCCAATCGGCGTCTGGAGCCCGTAGTTTGACCGGTTTCCATTCAAGCTTGCATAGTAAGCGAATCGCTCGGTATGCCCGCCAAAATTGATTTGATCGTTTGTTTGGTACCAATTCCCCAAACTCATTACGATCTCTGCCTCATTGTTCCGCTCAAACCCGGTTCGCGGCACGATGTTGAAAATTCCATAGGTACGGTCTCCGTAATCGGCTTCGTAACTTCCTCTCTGAACCTCCAGATAGTCAATATCCTTCGGGTCGATCTGCGGGCCCAGATTCGTGGCGATATTCGTATTGGGTATGGGCACGCCGTCAATCAGCCAGTCCACCTGGTGGCCTCCTCGCATGTGCAGCATGTCGTGGGTCACATACGCAGCCGGCACATAGTCGGTGATCATTTGCAACGCGTTGGTGCGGTCCGCGCCGGGTGTCTGAGCAATGTCCACGCGCGCCACCAACGTCGTCGGCGTCACGGAATCGACGTTCGCCACTCCTTCCGGTCCTTCTGCTGTGACGGTTTCGGTCTGATTCACCGCGGCGATCTTGAGTTGAAAATGCAATGTTGGCGAGGAAGCCGAAACCACGGTGACCGTTTCCTGCTCGTCCGCAAAGCCGCTTCTTGTCACCACCACCTGGTAATCCCCCACTGGCACTGCTGTGAACAGAAATGCCCCATCTTGGTCTGTTTGCGCCGTCTGCGTCCAATCGGAGGTCGCCGACTTCAGTTTCACCGAAGCGTCAGCCACTGGCCGGTGCTGTGGATCGTGCACCACTCCCCGCACGGTTCCAAATATGGTGGCAGACGCCACACTAGCAAACAGAAATACGGCTACCACGAAAAGCAAAGCACGCTGCAGCATGAATTCTTCTCCGTTTGGTGGCGGAAAGATCCGCGGCGGGTCGCTGGGACCCAGAACACGTTCCAATGCACGAAAAGATGAGAGGAATTACAGGGAGAAGAGAGGCGTGCGAGGTGGGGGAGAGGGTGGTTCAAACAAAATCGAGGCGATCACGGCTTGCGCCTTCTCGCGAGTATCGCTCGCTTCCGCCAGCGCAGTCATCTTCATCGGCTCGGGCATCACGAAGACTACCGCCGCCACAAACGTCGTTCCCGCATCGTGGCAGCACTTCATCTCGCACGCCGCAAGTCCCGCCGCGTGCTTCCCGTGGCCGCAATCCATCGGCGTGCTATCCTGCTCGCCGGACGCGTGCTGTCCCGCTGCATGCCCGTGCGCCATGCACATGCCACCTTTACAACAGTCCATTCCGTCTGTCTGCCATGCCGTCGCCCAGAGCGGTGCCCACAGCAGCACCGCAGCCACCAGGCACACCCACGCCCCCGTTTTTCCCGGAGCGATAGGAAGGTGGCGCCTCGTCTTCATTTTTGAGATACCGAGGATACTCTAATTGCGTTTCATTCACAATTCCTTGCGAAACCGCAGACAAGGTTTAGCGCTTGCCATCGTTTTGGCGAATCCCAGGCCGTTTTGGAGTGCGGCGGCTCGCCGCCGCTTTTACGCCGTAACCACCCACGCAAAACGATCCTACTCCGCACTCTCTTGTAGCTGCCGCTACCCGCTTTCCTCCTCGCATTCTTGACTTACTCCCCCCGCGAGAAGCAAACTTATTTCATGCCCCACACTTATATTCAATTTGACTTCGCCAAAGACGAAGAAAAAGCCCAGCAAGCCCGCCACAAACTCGAGGGCTGGAAGCAAGCCTACCGCCTCGACAAAAAGCTCCTCTTCAAATTTGAACGCATCGCCGCCACTTCTCCCGAACCAGCCGCCAAAACCGGCGATTCCGAAAAGCCCGGCAAATCCAAAGGCAAGAGCAAAGACAAACCCGAATCACCGGCCGCCGCTCCTGACGAAACCGTCAAGCTCCTCGTGCGCTTGGACTTTTCCAACCACGAAAAACTCTCGGGCCAGCGCTGGCTGCAAAGGATTCCGTCCGAGGAACCCTTTCAGGGCGCTTCGCCCACCGTCGTCAAGCCCGCTGACCCGCATTTTGCCGACACCGAAAAGCAGTTCGACGACCTGGTATAGTACTGCCGTTTGCGCGCTATCCCTCTCGCTTTCCTATCGCCCAGCCGCGCACCTTCGGTATAATAGGAATTCGCGCGCGATTTTATCCTGTCCATCACGAGGGCGAATCTAATGGCCGTGCAAACTCGCGTGAAGATCACCAAGCTCGAATCGCCCAAGTACCACGGCCTCGACCGTGATACGCTCGTCCGCCTCTACCGCACCATGTATCTTTCGCGCCGTCTCGACGACCGCGAAATTCAGCTCAAGCGCCAAAGCAAAATTTACTTCCAGATCTCCAGCGCCGGTCATGAAGCCGTCACCGCCGCTGCCGGTCTCCTCCTTCGACCCGGCGTGGACTGGCTCTACCCCTACTACCGCGACCGCGCCCTCTGCCTCATGCTCGGTGTCACGCCTCTCGATACTCTCCTCCAGGCCGTCGGCGCCAAGGACGACCCCAGCTCCGGCGGACGCCAGATGCCCTCCCATTGGGGCCATCCCAAATGGAATCTCGTCAGCAAGTCTTCCTGCACCGGCACGCAATATCTCCACGCTGCTGGCGCTGCCGAGGCTACGCTGTATTACGAGCATCGCCACAAGGCCCTCGATCAGGCGCAAAAAGCTCCCCTCGGCGAACACGTGAATTTCCAGCCCGAAGAGATCGTCTACGTCTCTTCCGGCGATGGCGCCACCAGCGAAGGCGAATTCTGGGAATCCCTCAACGTCGCTTGCGCCAAGAAGCTCCCCCTGTTCTATCTCATCGAGGACAACGGGTACGCCATCTCCGTTCCCGTTGAAGTGCAAACCGCCGGTGGCAGCATTTCCCGCCTCGTGAAAGGATTCCCCAGCCTCTACATTGCCGAATGCGATGGCACGGATCCGCTGGAAAGTTACGCCGTCTGCAAAGAAGCCGTCGCCTACACTCGTGAACGCCGTGGCCCCGCGCTGGTCCACGCCCGCGTTACTCGTCCTTACTCCCACTCGCTCTCCGATGACGAAAAGCTCTACAAAACTCCCGAAGAGCGCGAAACCGAGGCTCGCCGCGATCCGCTCTCCAAATTCTCGCTCTTCCTCATTCGCGAAGGCCTGCTCGATCAGAAGGAGATCGAAGCTCTCGAATCCCAGGCGGATCGCGAAGTCCGCGAAGCCGCCGATCAGGCCCTCGCCGCCGAGCCTCCCGAAGTCTCCTCCATCCCGCTGCATGTGTATTCGCCGGACATCGACCCTACTTCCGCCGCCTTTGTCACCGAACCCCAATTCCAGGGCACTCCCAAGACCATGGTCGAGATGATCGCCGTCACCCTCCAGGATGAAATGGCTCGCGATGAACGCATTGTCGTGTTCGGTGAAGATGTTGCCGACGCCAGCCGCGAGGAAACTCTCCGCGAAGTGAAAGGGAAGGGCGGCGTGTTCAAAGCCACCGCCGGGTTACAACGCAAGTACGGCGCCGACCGTGTCTTCAACACGCCTCTCGCAGAAGCCGGCATCGTTGGCCGCGCCATCGGTATGGCCACTCGCGGCCTGAAGCCCGTCGCCGAAATTCAGTTCTTCGATTACATCTGGCCCGCCATGATGCAGATTCGCGATGAGCTCTGCGTCCTTCGCTGGCGCTCCAACGGCACGTTCAAATGCCCCATGGTCATTCGCGTAGCCATCGGCGGCTATCTTACCGGCGGCGCCGTCTATCACAGCCAGAGCGGCGAATCCATCTTCACGCATTGCCCCGGCTTGCGTGTTGTCATGCCTTCCACCGCGCTTGATGTTGCCGGTCTGCTGCGCACTGCCATCCGTTGCGACGATCCCGTGATGTTTCTCGAACACAAACACCTCTATCGCCAGCCCTACAATCGCTCCGAATATCCCGGGCCGGATTTCACCATTCCTTTCGGCAAAGCCCGCCTGGTCAAGGAAGGCCAGCAGGTCAGCATCATCACGTACGGCGCCGTCGTCCGTCGCGCCGAAGTTGCCGCCGCCGCACTCGAGCGCGAAGGCATCTCCGTCGAAATTATCGATCTACGCTCCCTCTCTCCCTACGATTGGGAAGCCATCGCCACCACTGTCCGCAAAACCCATCGCGTCATCGTTGCCTATGAAGACATGATGAGCTGGGGCTACGGTGCCGAAATCGCCGCGCGTATCGCCGAAGAACTCTTCTCCGATCTCGATGCTCCCGTCAAACGCGTCGCCGCCCGTGACACTTTCTGCGCTTACCACCCTCATCTCGAAGATGCCATCCTCCCCCAAACCGACGACCTTTCCGCCGCCGTCCGCCACCTGCTCGCCTATTAACAATCCCCTTCGCTTTCGACCGGTTGCCCCAGGCCCGCCGCGGGCGGGTGCCTGGGTCTTGGGTTTGCCTTTTCCGTCTTCCCCTCCCAAGGAAACTTTTTCCTCCTCTTCCTCGTATACATGTTTAGAATTCATTCGCTACCGCTCTGTGGGGGTAACCTTATGCTTTGCCCATCATGTCAGAAGGACATCGCCCCAGGTTCCAGGTTCTGCTACAACTGTGGCGCAAAACAGCCCGATGCACCTGGCGCGGCAACTCCTCCCGTCATCGCCGTACCCAAGCGCCTCATGCGCTCCAGCAGAGACAAGAAAATCGCCGGTGTCTGTGCCGGCCTAGCCGATTACTTCGATCTTGATCCCACGCTGGTTCGTGTCGTCTGGCTCCTGGCCATTTTCTTCGCTGGCACAGGCTTTCTGGTTTACTTGATTTTGTGGATTGTGCTTCCGGTCGCGCCGCCAACTCTACCCATCTCCGTGCCGGGCACTCCCGCGCAAGTCTGACGCGACGTCACATCTCGCTTTCCATCTTCACTCGCCGGGATCGAGTAGAGTTTTCTCGTCACTCCCTCCCGCTCTTCGCAAATCGTCTCTTCTTCCCGCTCTCTCCAAAAATCAAATGATCCATCGAGATGATGCCCGCTCCCACCGTCGCCAGCGCAAAGCACGCCGCTCCCACTGCCAGCGGAAATTCATACTCCTTCACCGCCAGGTACCCGTGCCCGCTGTGCACTTTCCAGATCGCCACGCCCATCTCAATCGCCAGCAACAACGCCGCCGGCCTGGTGAACAATCCCACCACCAGCAACCCCGCGCCGAAGCTCTCCAGTATCCCTGCCGCTGGCACCAGGTAACCCGGCAAGCCGTGCATCACGAAAAACTCCCGCATCCCCGCGTTCGCGTGCACCAACTTGGGATATCCGTGGTACACAAAGATAATTCCCAGGCACACGCGCAGCACCAGCAACGCCAACGGCTGCAATCCATTTAAGAACTTCATTTTGTCCCCCTGTCCCTCTCACCTTACTTTTCTTTCCGCTTTCTTTCCATACTTGCACAAGTGCGCTGTGTCACGTCGGCTACGCCGTAAATCAGGTACAATCCGCCAAGTAGTTAAGTCTCCGATGCGAGGCTCCATGAAATCTCCCGTTCGCACCTTGGCCATCGTCAACGGCGGTGGCGACGCTCCAGGTCTCAATCCCGTCATCCGCGCCATCGTTCGCTCCTCCATCTACAAGCACAACATGCGCGTCATCGGTATCCGCAACGGCTTTGATGGACTCATCTGGCCCGAAGGCGCGAAAGAAATGACCGAGGAAACTGTCAGCGGCATTCTTCCCCGCGGCGGCACCATCCTCGGCACCACCAATCGCGGCAATCCCTTTGCCTACAAATCCATCGAAAACGGCCAGGAAGTCGTCCACGACTATTCCGATCTGTGCATAGATAACGCTCGCCGCCTCGGCATCGAAGCCATGATCGTCATTGGCGGTGATGGCACCCAGCACATCGCCCGCGATTTTTTCCGCCGCGGCGTCAACATCATCGGTGTCCCTAAAACCATTGACAACGATCTCGACGCCACCGAAGTCACTTTCGGTTTTGACACCGCTCTCGTCATCGCCACCGAAGCTATCGATCGCCTTCACACCACCGCCGAAAGCCACCACCGCGTCATGCTCATTGAAGTCATGGGCCGCGACGCCGGTTGGATCGCTCTCCATTCCGGTATCGCCGGTGGCGCCCACATCATCCTCGTTCCCGAAATCCCCTTTAGATTTGAGGCCATTTGCGACGCGGTCCGCGCCCGTGAACTGCGCGGCAAGCATTTCAGCCTCATCGTCGTCGCTGAGGGCGTGAAACTTCCCCCCGTCGATCCCCATGGGAAATCGCTTCCTCCCGTTGGCCCCGGCGGAGTCGCCAACGTCATTGGTGACATTCTTCGCGAAATGTTGCGCAAGGAAATCCGCGTCACCGTTCTCGGCCACGTCCAGCGCGGCGGCTCGCCTACCCCCTTCGACCGCATCCTCGGCACGCGCTTCGGCGTTGCCGCGACTGATCTCGTCTCCAAAGGTCAATTCGGTCGCATGGTTTGCCTCAAAGCCGGTAAAATGGCTTCGGTGTCTCTCGACGAAGCCCTTGAAAAAATGAAGTTCATCGAGCCCGGCTGCGAAATCGTTCACGCCGCCCGCGCCGTCGGAGCCACTTTCGGGGATGGCGAATGAAGCGCAAGCTTCTTGTTGCTGTGCCGATTTTGTGTCTCGTGGTTCTGTTGGCCTGGTATGCCCGGCCAAAACACGAGTCGCTCGGTGCAGCTTATGTCAGCGAACGCAGCGTTACTCTTTGGAGTGGCGTCGCTCAGGTGCGCGAACAGCTTGGTGTGCTTCTCTATGGTGATCGCGTCGAAGTCCTTGCCCGCCGCAACGACAACGTGAAGGTCCGCACCGCTGCCGGCGTCACCGGCTGGGTGGATGGCCGCTACCTGATGGAGCCCGAACTCTGGCAGCGCAGCGCCAAACTCCTCGAACAAGCCAAGGTCTTGCCCGTTCAGGCTCGTGGCCGCACCAAAACCACCACCAACCTTCGCGTCGCTGCCGGACGCACGGAGCCGCGCCTCTACCAGTTTGGCCGCGGTGCTGAACTCGAAATTCTCGGCCGCGCCGTTGCCGATTGGGCCCAAGTTTCCGACGAGAAGGAATCTTCCGAAGAGTCCGAAGTCACCAGGAAGGAAGATTGGTTCCTCGTTCGCGGCGTCGCCACTCGTCCTCCCGGTGAAGGCGTTGTGCGCAATTCCGCCATCACCACTACAACGCAGCCCGGCGATCAGACCATTCCCATCGCTGGCTGGGTCGTTGCCCGCTTCGTCTCTCTCGATATTCCCGATGCCGTTCGCGAAGGCACCAACTCCGCCAACGTGCGTCCCCTCGCCTGGTTCGAACTAAACCGAGTCACCGATCCCGAGGGCGATCACCCGCAATATCTCGTTGCCGGCACTCATAGCCCCGAAGGTGAGCCCTGCGATTTCACCACGCTCCGCGTCTACACCTGGAATCACAAGAAATCCCGCTATGAAACCGCCTACATCGAAAACGATCTCTGTGGCGCCTTCCCCATACAGGTTGGCAAAGGCCCCAAAGGCAATCCCGAATTCCGCTTCCACGTCATGGATGGCAACAAGGAAGAACGCGCCTATAACCTAATCCAAACCGTAGTCCGCCGCATCCGCGAAAACTATCCCACCAAAAAATCCCCCGCCCGTAAGTAACCGTTCTTGCCTTTCCATGATTTCAACGCATCGAAACTGAAAACCTCGCGGAGGGTGCCCCAGGCACGGAGTGTGTGCCTGGGTCTTGGGTTTCCCGGGACCGCCATTCTCCTGAATGGCGGTTTTGCGATTTCCTTATTGCCTTACTCTTTCTCTGCGCTCCTCTGCGAACTCTGCGCCTCAGCGTTATCTTTTCTCTTTTCTTCTCCCCTCGCTCAATCCCTCCCCTATGCTAAATTAACTTCCGGCACTCCCATGACCCTCCACATCAACGAATCCGAAGTTCACCAACTCCTCACCATGCCCTTGGCCATTGACGCCGTCGAGGACATCTCCCGCAAACAAGCTCTCGGCAACGTACTCATCCATCCGCGGCGCCGCTTCCAACTTGCCGACGGCGGCTTCTTTCATCACATGGCCGCCCTGGACAAAGAAGCCGGCTTCGTCGCCACCAAGCAATACACCTACGTCAAGGGCAAGCTCTGCTTCCTCGTCTCCCTCTTCAGCACCACTACCGGCGAACTCCTCGCCCTCATCGAAGCCGATTACCTGGGCCGCCTGCGCACCGGCGCCGCTTCCGGTGTCGCCACCAAATACCTCGCTCGGAAAGACGCTCAGTCCGCTGCCATCATCGGCACCGGTAGCCAGGCAAAAACCCAGTTGGAAGCGATCAACACCGTTCGCCTGCTTGATTCCGCCTATGTCTACGGCCGCGATCCGCAACGCCGCCAACAATTTTGCGAAGAAATGTCAGAGCGCTTGAGCATCAACGTGTATCCCATGGACTCGGCCGCCGCCGCCGTGCGCAACGCCGCGATTGTTTCCACTGCCACCACGGCTTCGCATCCTGTTTTGACTGGCGAGGATTTGCCCATGGGCATTCACATCAACGCCATCGGCGCCAATCACGCCCACAAACAGGAACTCGATGCCGCGGCCATCGCCAAAGCCAATCTCATCTTCGTGGATTCCATCGAACAGTCCAAGCAGGAAGCCGGCGACCTTATCATTCCGTTCCAGCAGCATCCGGAACGCTGGAACGATGTCCACGAACTCGCGCAACTCGTCGCTGGCCAGGTCCCCGGGCGCGCTTCCGACTCCCAGATCACACTATTCAAGTCCAACGGCATCGCCGCTTGGGATCTCGCCGTCGCCGTCAAGGTCTACCACCTCGCTAAAGAAAAAGGCCTCGGCCGCGATCTATCCTTCTACTCTTCCTCCGTCTAAACGACTTCTCCCTCTCCGCACAACGAAATTCACCTGTTTCCGTTCGCCTGTATGACACTTGGTACACCACCCCTCCGGCTTGTTAGCCAAGAATATCGTGCATGAATGAGCACAAGTACTGAGGTTTCTAGTACTAGTCTGCCCCGTTGTTTTCTATGCTGGAGTTCAAGTTCCAGTGGTTGTCTTTGACCCGGTCCTGAGGGCCCACTGCGCTTTCTGCAGTTGACACATCGCTTCCCTCACATACCCGGTTCTGGAGCAGCGGGAAACTTGCCTGTCCTCCGAGGTTTCTCTGTGTTGTGCAAGCCGCTGCCAGTTGCAAAGGAGAGATACGACAATGAAGTCCGCAGCGAAGATCTTTTCCCCAGCCTCTCTCGTATTGGTTGCATTTCTCTTAGCCGCGTGCAGCGGAGTGCCACAGACCAGTGGCGGCGGTGGCGTCGGAACCGGCGGTCCCTTCACCATCAGTGTGTCCGTTGCCGGGTTATCTGGTTCAGGCTTGGTTCTAGCGGACAACGTCACCGACCAGCTCAAGGTCACCAGCAACGGTACATTCGCTTTCGCTACCGCGATTAACAAAGGTTCTACCTATGCTGTCTCGGTTCTCACGCAGCCGTTGAATCCGGCCCAAATCTGCGTCATCCCACAAGGCGCTGCGGGTACAGCCAACGCCAGTGTCACTATTTCTATTACTTGCACCACAGGAGCGTTTACCATTGGCGGCCAGGTAAATCAGCTACAGGGCTCCGGCCTCGTTCTGCAAGACAACTTGGGAAACGGTGTCGTGGATAAGCTCACCATTACGGGGAATGGTTCTTTCACGTTCGCCACTCCCGTCGCCACCAATGGCGCTTATGCCGTGACGGTTCTCACACAACCCAGCAACCCCACACAAGACTGCGTCGTCGTCAACGGCACCGGCAACGCTAGCAACAACGTTGGCAATATCGTCGTCACCTGCTCGGTCGGCACTATCCCCATTGGCGGTTCCGTTGTCGGTCTCGACGGTACTGGCCTCACTTTGCTTGACAATGGCGGCGATAGTCTCCTCATCATCGGAAATGGCACCTTTACCTTTCCCACTCTCCTTGCCAGTGGTGCACAGTACAGCGTCACCATCGCCGCGCAACCCGCTGGCCCGAGCCAAATCTGCACCGTTTCCAATGCCACCGGCGCGGCTGCTGCCCCCGGTATCACCAATGTTCAGGTCACTTGCCCTCCCGTTTTTGAACCCATCGGCGGACAGGTTGTCGGCCTTTCTCTCTTGACCGGCCAAACCTCACAGATGGTCCTTACAGACAACTCCGGCGACAACCTTCCCGTTGCTGGCAATGGACCTTTTGTCTTTGACACGCAGATCGCTTACGGCAGCAATTACGACGTCAGCGTCCTCGTGGCTCCGGGCCAGATACAAAATGAGGGCGTCATCGTGTGGGGCTGGGAAGGAAAGGCACTTACTCCGGTCACCGATGTGACCGTTGATTGGGGACATGATGACTGGACTTGGATGAACGGTTCTGACACAGGCGACCAGGACGGGGCTTTCTCTGCCATCACACCCCCGATCACCTCATTCATAACCAACGCACCCGGCGGCCGTAGGTACTCTTCCGCTTGGACCGATAATAATGGAAACGTCTGGCTTTTCGGTGGCTATGGTTACACCTACACCTCCGTCGGCAATGAAACTTCTGACTGGAACGAGATGTGGGAGTATGTCGGAACGAATAATTACATGGGCGGTCTATACAACTACTGGAACCTCATATCGCCTCTGCCTCCCCCGGCTCCGGGTGCGGTCACCCCCCTAGGTCGTTGGGGCGCCGTTTCTTGGACGGATGCGGCCGGCAATCTCTGGCTCTTCGGTGGACAATCAGGTTTGACTTTCCTGAATGATCTTTGGGAATTCAATCCAACTACTGGCAAATGGACCCAGTCCCCCGTTGGCGGATTCAACTTGAACGGCGTTTACGGAGCACAGGCCGCGGGTTCGGTCAACAACCTCCCCGGTGGACGCGTCTTGGCTACTGCCAGATACGATAAATCCACCAATACGATGTGGCTCTTCGGCGGCTTCGGCTACGACGCCGCCAGCGCCGTCCCTGGCCTGCTCAATGACCTTTGGACCTATAACCTCGGCAATGGCGTGTGGACTTGGATGGGAGCCGCCAACTGGACGGGTTCTGCCACTACCAACACCATCAACCAGGACGGCGTCTATGGGACAGTGGGTACGGCGGGAGGCGGGCCGGGAGGCCGCCAAGGCGCCGTTTCCTGGCTGGATAACGCCGGAAACTTCTGGATCTTCGGCGGTTACAACCTTTCTGGCACCGGACAGCCCGATGCCTTCAACGACCTCTGGAAATACAGTGCCGGTGAATGGACTTGGGTTACCGGATCAAGCTCCGTCAATCAAGTCGGAAATTACGGTACCCAGGGCGTTTCTGCCTCCACCAACGTCCCAGGAGCTCGTTGGAGTCCAGCCGCTTGGACTGACGTAGCAGGCAATCTGTGGCTCTTTGGCGGACAAGGCTACGACCCGGCGGGCAACGGTTCTCTTGCCGACCTATGGGCCTTCAATCCGAACGCTGCCGCCCCTGTCCCAGACCCGAATCCGTTCTTACCGGTCTCGAGTCAATGGGTTTGGATCAAAGGGCCAAATTCCGTCAGTCAAGCGGGTATCTATGGAATTAACCCCTCCACGACAAGTGGCGTAGTCTGGCCGCACGTGACCAATAACCCCAGCTCCCGTTATGGCACTGCCTTTTGCACCGTTATCGACTACTCGGGTCAAGCCCACTTCTATATGTTTGGCGGCGAAGGCTACGATTCCACAACCACCGATGGCAACGGGCTGCTGAACGACCTCCAGCGCTACGTACCGTATCCATAATTTGATTGCCAGTCGCGCGTCTAGATCCGCGCGACATACCTCAAACACGGGCGAGAGCGTGGCGAGCAGTTAGCCATGTTCTCGCCCAACTTTTTCTCGGAGTGCGGCGGCTAGCCGCCGCTTTTGCGCCTGAATCCACCTCTCCCAAACCCGCACAAACCACAGCCCTCTCGCCCCCAATTCCTCTTGACACCATTTCCGCGCGTCGCTAGAGTTACCGAACGTTCGTTCGATAACCTCATGCCTCCTTCGCTCCCCATCTCTCGCGACTCACAATCCAAACTCCTCCACATCCTTCGCCTTTCCGCCCAAATTTTCGCCCAGCGCGGTTTTCAGCGCGCCTCCATCCGCGACATTAGCCGCGCCACCGGCGTCTCCCTCTCCGGCCTCTACTACTACTTTGAAAGTAAACAGAAACTCCTCTATCTAATTCAAAAAAATGCCTTTACGTCAATCCTTGAATCCCTCACGCAACGCCTACAAAGCCTTCACGAGCCCCAGGCCCGCCTCCACCTCCTGATCCAAAACCACCTCGAATACTTCCTTGCCCATCCCTATGAAACGCGCGTTCTTTCTCACGAAGAGGACGCTCTCGACGAGCCCCTCCGCAAGGAAATCGCCACCATCAAGCGCAATTACTACAACCAGGCCCGTGAAATCCTCGAACAGGTCGTGGCCGAAGTCCCCGGTTCAAACCTCAATCCGCGCCTCGCCATTCTGACCCTCTTCGGCATGATGAACTGGGTCTACCAGTGGCATAACCCGGACCTTGACCCTGGCGCAGAGGAATTGACCAACGTCATCGTCGGCATCTTCCTCCACGGCGTCTTACCCGGTGCCCCCGAAGACACCGAGTTCCACATGGCGGAGCTTCCCGCTGCCGATTCGTAGCAGAATTGACGGGCTGGCTCAGGAGATTTCCAAGACGGAGAGATAGGACACGAAAAACATGGCGACCACCACTAGCGCTCCAGTGAAGGTACTCGTCAAATACCGCGTCGCGGATGGCATCGCCATCTTCGAGTTGGACGATCCCCCCGCAAACACTTACACCTACGACATGATGCTCCAACTGGACTCTGCCATCCTCCAGGCCCGCATGGATGAGTCCGTCCACGTCATCCTCATCCGCGGCGCCGGAGAAAAGTTCTTCTCCGCAGGGGCCAGCATCCCCATGCTCACCAAGGCCGATCCCCAGTTCAAATATTACTTCTGCCTCCATGCCAACGAAACACTCTCCCGCCTCGAACAAACACCCAAGCTGGTCATCGCGGCTCTCAATGGCCACACTGTCGGCGGTGGCCTGGAGATTGCCCTCGCCTGCGACATCCGCATCGCCAAAAAAGAAGGCGGCAAGATCGGTCTGCCCGAAGTCAATCTTGGCGTTCTTCCCGGCACTGGCGGCACGCAGCGTTTTGCCCGCGCCGTTGGCCGCTCGCGCGCCATCGAGCTCATGGCCACGGGCCGCACGTTCAGCTTCGAGGAAGCCCTCGAAATGGGCCTCATCCATTATGTCTACGAAAAGGAAAACTTTTGGGAAGACGTGCTCGCCTATGCCCGGCAGTTCTGTCCTCCCAACAAGGCTTCTCGCGCCGTCGGCCGCATCAAGCGCTCCGTCGTTACCGGCGCCGAAATCCCGTTCGCCGAAGCCCTCGGCCTCGAACGCGAACTCCAGCAACTTCTCTTCACCAGTGAGGATGCCAAGGAAGGGCTCGCGGCCTATGTGGAAAAACGTGCCGCGAATTTCAAAGGCAAGTAGAATCTATGCACCGGCTCGCGCGGCTTGACAACTCGTCGTTCCCAGCGCAGAGAGGAACCTGCTTCCCCATCGAGTGAACTTCGCATGAAGACACTTCCTGACTATCTCCGCAAAGGTATGAAGCTCGTGATCGTGGGCTGCAATCCCAGCGAATCTTCCGTCCGCGCCGGCCATTACTACGCTGGACGCGGCAATCTTTTCTGGCCCATGCTCTATGAATCGGGCGTTGTCCCCGAGCCGTTTGACTACCCCGACGACCGCCGCATCATCGAATTCGGCATCGGCCTCACCGATCTCGTCAAAAAGCCCACCAAGGGCGTCGAGGAACTTACCCGCGAGGATTTTGCCGAAGGCCGCATCGTTCTTTCCCAGAAGCTCGGTGAATTTACGCCACACGTCGTGGCCTTCAACGGCAAGATCGTCTACGAACAATTTGCCCAGCGCAAATGCACCTATGGCCTGCAAAAGGCCAATCTCTACGGAGCGCAGGTTTACGTCCTACCCTCCACAAGCGGCCAGAATGCTCGCGGCAAGAGCGACCGCCTGAAACACTTTTGCAAACTCGCCCAGCTCGTCGAACGCACTCAGCAAGCACGCGAATCGCATCCTAGCTAGCAGGCAGCCAGGAGAAAAAATCGTCCGATGAGCCACGCTCCGCAATTCGCCACTCCGCTGATTCTCGAAACACAGCACGGCTCCATCACCACTCTGACCCTGAATCGTCCCGACCGCCTCAACGCCCTCAACAACGAGCTTTCTACCTCTCTCAACGAAGCTTTGACCCGCATCGCCAACGACTCTTCCATCCACGTTGTCATCCTCACCGGTGCCGGACGCGCCTTCTGTGCTGGCGGTGATCTCAGCGCCATTGGCAAAGGCCGCGAACGTGGCGACGCCGCCGAACTCGCTCCCCTCCTCCGCTCCGGCATGCAAGCCGTCCTGAAAATGCGCACCATGCCGCAACCCGTCATCGCCGCCGTGAATGGTCCCGCGGCAGGCGCTGGCATGAACCTCGCCCTTGCCGCTGATATTCGCATCGCCTCTGAAGATGCTGTCTTCGGCCAGAATTTCGCCAAGGTTGGCCTGTTTCCCGATTATGGTGGCACCTACTTCCTCCCGCAGTTAGTCGGCCCATCTATCGCCGCCGAGTTGTTCTACCTCGGCGACATGATTGACGCCAAAACCGCCCATCGTCTCGGCATCGTCAATCACATTGTGCCTCCCGATAGACTCGAGGCCGAAGCCCGCGCCCTTGCCAATAAAATTGCCGCCGGTCCTCAAGTTGCCATTCGCGCCGTGAAGCAAGTACTCTTCGCCCGCGACCATCTCGCCCTGGTCGAAGCCCTCGAAAGGGAAGTCGAGCATCAGCTCAAATGCTTTCATTCGCAAGATTGCCAGGAAGGCATTCGCGCCTTCCTCGAAAAGCGCGCCCCCAATTTCCACGGCCGCTGAACTCTTGCTTTTGTAGCGGCCGCTCGCCGCGGCGAGCGGCCGCCTTTCTCTTGGGTTTGTAGGGACCGCCTTCTGAGACGGTCCGCTAACAGGAGTACTTGGCTAGGATTTGCGGTTTGTCTGTGCTCTTGGGTTTTCTTGATTCTTTCTAGTCCGACTCTTTTGGAGGCAAACGCTCATGCCTGCAACTCGCTTAACCACCTTCGATGATTGGGTTGATCTCTTCCGCGTCTGGCAAAAAGATATCGGTGTGGACTATCCCGAAATCACCAACTACAAATTCGAGGCCAAATTCGGTCCCACCCGTTCCAACGAAGTCGAATTCGGCGCCTACAAAGGCCGCCCCAAATGGGAGAAGGTCGTCAGCATTCCCGACCAGCGCATGCGCGACGCTCTCCTCAATCTCATCGTCTATCAGGGCGATACCGAATTCGCCTCCGTCGAACAGCAGCGCCGCCTCTTTGAAACCGCTCCCAGCGAACACGATCGCCAGTCCCTTTGCCGCGTCGTCACCGAAGAAATGCGCCACGGCTGGCAAATGTGCCACTTGCTAATGCATCATTTCGGCTACAGCGGCCGCGTCGAAGCGCAAAAAATGCTGGAGCGCCGCGCCTTCGATCAGAAGCGTCTCCTAGGCGCCTTCAACCAGGATGTCAACAACTGGCTGGACTTTTTCGTTTACACCGATTTCGTGGACCGCGACGGCAAATACCAGCTCACCATGCTCAGCTATTCCGGTTTCGCGCCCCTCGCGCAATCCATGATTCCCATGCTCAAGGAAGAGTCCTTCC